>Ga0115002_10001776_pt1 | contig 29140 bp, 26 predicted proteins | sample ArcticOcean_MG_C_8_FD_89576 | JGI IMG/M metagenome (GOLD analysis project Ga0115002, IMG submission 89576) | Marine microbial communities from western Arctic Ocean - ArcticOcean_MG_CB11_86 | ecosystem: Environmental > Aquatic > Marine > Oceanic | place: Arctic Ocean: Canada Basin | collected... | reverse complement strand
AGTGGAGCTCTCATTACTCGGGAAGCCCCGACGGCACGGACCACACAGATCAGTCGCGGCTTGCACTGTGGTTCTACCCGAAGGGTGTCGAGCCGGAGCATCGACTGCACCGAGACCGTTGGGGAGTCATCTCGGACCTGGATATCGCTCCACACGAGGAGAGCGCGCGGTCTGATGGCTTCACGATCTTGGATCAAAACGTGCGTCTCACGGCCTATCAGCCGCATATGCACAATCTCGGCGACCGGCAGTGCATGGAGGTCATCTATCCGGACGAGCGCCGGCAAACGCTGAACTGCATGGGCTGGGATTTCGGCTGGCATATCACCTACAACTACGCCGACGACGAACAGCCACTCCTCCCGAAGGGGTCGGTCATTCACCTGACCCATTGGCATAACAATTCGGCGAGCAATCCGTGGGCCGCGGATCCCGACAACTGGGTGGGATACGGACAGCGCTCCACAGATGATGTGGCATTCGCCCATATCAGTAACTACAAACTTACCGACGAGGAATTTGCGAAGCACGTCGAGGAACGCCTCATGTTGCTGCAGAAGAAGCGATTGGCGGCCGGGGAAGAAGAGGGCGACGGCAGCGGCGGCGGTTAACCGCTCTGTCCTATCTCCTCCACTCGCGGGGGCTCCCGAAGGGAAAGGCACCGATGAGATCCGTTTTCTGTGTATTGGCAGTCGCAGGACTCTTCCTGGCCGTGGCACCGGGGAGAACGCAGGGCCACATGTACCGGAGCGGACAGAGCGTACAGCCTGTCTATGAGGGGTTCGAAGAGAATCCGGACGGCGGCTACACCATGTGGTTCGGGTATCTGAACCGGAACCATGAAGAAGAGCCACATATTCCCATCGGGCCGGACAATAACTTCTCGGTCGACCGGGGACAGCCGACCCACTTTTATCCTCGGCAGCAGTTCGTCTTCGGAGTTACAGTCCCGGCGGATTTCGGCGACCAACAGCTCGTCTGGACCCTGAGGCGTAGTGGCGAGGTGCGTACAGCCGTTGGAAAGCTTGAACCCGAATGGGTGTGGCGCTTGAATGAGGACATCTGGCGGGGCAATCGCGGCGGTATGGGGTCAGAGTCCCCACACCAGCCTCCAACGATCGAAGTCGTTGGGGAGGACACGGTGATGGTCGCGGTGGGAGAGGCCGTCATTTTGACGGTTTCGGTGAAAGACGACGGGCTCCCCGAACCACAGGCGGGTGCGCGAGGGCGAGGTGGCCCAGGCCCTGACCCACTTCCGAACGACATTCCTTCGATCCTCGGGGTGGCGGGCTCGCCGAACCGTCAAGCCGTGGTGTCGCCCGCTGCGGCGCGGGAGACGGGGATGGCCGTCACGTGGCTCCACTATCGAGGTCCAGGTAGCGTTAGGTTGGACCCGATGGTCGTGCCGCTCGATGCGGCCGGAGGCAGTGCCGCCACATCGGCGCGCTTCGGTGAGGCTGGCACGTACGAGGTTCGTGCCTTCGCGGACGACGGACTCTACCCGAGGTCGGCAGGGGTGACTGTGGTGGTGAAGGAAAATACCCCGTAGACAAAGGGGTCGGCGCCGTCCCTACATGGCCCCGTCCATGAACTTGGCCCGCAGCGCTTCGCGATCCACTTTGTCTCCCCTCAGGTAGACTTCGGAGATCCGGCGGGTGTTGGTGATGTCGTCCAGAGGGTTGGCGTCCAGTACCACGAAGTCCGCACTCTTGCCCTGTGCCACCGACCCGAGCTGATCGAGCCCGAGAACCCGCGCGGTGGTAGACGTCGCCGCGACGATCGCTTCCATGGGACTGAGTCCGCACAACGCCATATCTCTGATTTCGGTATGGGCGGTCCACGCGACGTTGACTCCCGAGTCGGTCCCCATCGCGATGGTCATTCCTGCCTCGTGATTTCTCCTCAAGTTGCGGCACTGGAGCGGAAACTGATCGTTGGGCCCGGGGGGGTCAGCCGCCCTTCTCTCGATCTGCTCGCTTAATCTCTCGATCTGCGACGGGTACAGCGTCTCGCTCAGCCAAGGGAGGTCTTCCATGACCAAGGGGTCTCCCGGCAGGTTGGGGATGCTCCAAACTTCGGGGTACCGCCTGATCAACGTCATGTACTCCTCGTCGACGTCCCGATCACGCACGGTGTGGGCAAAACCGTCGATCCCGGCTTGCAGGAGGTCTTTGGCGTCCTCGAGAGCGGTGGAGGTCCCTACGTGTGAAACGACCCGCATTCCGTTGGCGTGCGCTTCGTCGATGATCGCCCGGTACACATTCGGCTCCAACTTGGGCACGTCGCCCCCACGGCCGTCGACCCAAATTTTGACGAGCTCCACGTTGTTTGCGCGCAGCTCCTGGACAGCGGCTCTGCCCTCGGCTTCGGTCATGGCGCCGCGCGGAATTCCGATCCGGTACGGCGACGTGGGGCCCGCCATCGACGTCGCGGCGATTCCTCGGCCCGAAGTGAAGAAGCGCGCTGCGTTGGGAATCACCTCGTTCCGCAACTGAAACGCGAGTCCCTCATCTTGCTCGAGGCCCAGGCTCATCGAGGCCGCCAGGCCGTGGTACGCGGACCGTTCCAGATGGTCGATGAGGTTCTCACGGGTATAGTTGTCTTTGCTGTTGGTGCGTTCCTTTACGTTCGTGAGCCCGATGTGATTGTGACCGTCGATCAACGCGGGTATCACGGTCTTGCCCGTCAGGTCGATACGAACGGCGCCGTCGGGGGGTTGATTGGCACCCTGCGGGCCGACCCACGTGAAGACGCCGTCCTCGACAAGAAACGCAGAATTCTCGATGGGGGCGCTTCCATCACCGACGATGAGGCGCGCTCCTTCGAACCAGATCGCGTCCCCGGCCACCTGGGGCGGCCCGGCCTCGGGTGAACAGGCCAACACCAAGAGCAGGAGCAGGGGCATAACGTCGCGTGGAATCATTCTGTTCTCGGCCATAAACCCACCTCAGTGGATATTGCGTGGACGATCGAGTGGGCGACGTAGAACCCCGTCCCGCACACGTGGTCTGCTGTTATGCGGGGTACCAGTCGCGCACGCGTACCTCGATATCGGACTCACCACGTAGGGCCTCGACGAACTCGTCGATCGGCAACTCCCGGTAGTGATACGGATAAACCACGGAAGGCCTGAGGACCTTCACACAATCCGCGGCGACTGTTGGGACCATCCGGCCATTGGGCAAGTTCAACGGCATAAACGCGATGTCGATGTCTTCGAGTGCTTGAAGTTCGGGCGTACACTCCGTGACGCCGGAGAAGTAAATGCGCTGACCCCCGAAAGTGATGACGTATCCGTTGCCCTCGCCCTTCGTGTGGAATGGATCCCCCGGCATGATGTCGTACATCGCGACCGCTTCGACCGGCACACCGGCAAGGATCGCGCTTTCGCCGTTGTTCATGACGAGGCCGTCCGGCACTCTCAGAAGCCGCTCGCTGGACCCTTCGTCCCTCGCGTTTTCGGGCGTCGACGGCAACACGACCGGAGCGCCGGGCTTACGCAGCTGCGCGATGAGGTCCGGGTCGAGGTGGTCCCCCGGCGTGTCGGTGATCAGGATGAGGTCGGCTGGTTTGGCGTTCGTGTAGTCACCCCGGCCCCACGGATCGACGTGAATCACCAGCCCGTCGAACTCGACTTGTACGCCGGCTCCGCGGAACGGCGTGATTTCGACGTTGGCGGCAGAGGGCTCTGAGCTTCCACCGCTTTCCTCCGCGCTTCCATCGGCGCTTCCTGCGCCACAAGAAGCCACGACGGTCACTAGCGTGAGGAATACGGCGCCCGAGGCGAGAATACGCGCGACTTTACCCATCTTCGATGTCCCTTTTCTTTGCGTACGTCTTCTTTGCGTACGGCAGCGATTTGTGTACGGCAGCGATCTCATCCGTTTTGGGAAGCAACCCGACTCCTCAACGCTGAGGCAGCCGGAGAGCAACGAGCGACCCCGGGAGGTTGGGCCCTGAAACGGCGGTAATGATGTACTGAACGCCCTCGTGCATGAACGTCATCGGGGCCGTGTCCGTCGTCGCCGGCAACTCGACCGTCCCAAGCCGTTCGCCCGTGCGCTTGTCCACCGCGTGCATCCGCGGCGCTCCACTTCGCCCTTCGCCGTAAATGAGGACGCTGCCGGTGACCATTGCAGTGGCGTGGGAGGCCTGACCCGTGTTCGGAAGGTCCACCCCCGCGAGCATTGGATGGTTCGCGATGCGGTCCGGCGTATCACCGTTGGGAATCCACCACAGGTGCTCCCCGGTATTCATGTCGATCGCCGTGATTCGTCCGTATGGGGGCTTGAGCATCGGGAGTCCCTCGGGGCCACGAAATCCCCCCGGCACGGGACTGTGATGCCAATCGACGACGGTTGAACCGGACTGGCCCGTCATGACCATGTCCCGATCGATGCCCGGCACCAATACGAACGCACTACACGTCTTTACCGAGGCAGCGTACAGGATTCCGCTCACAGGATCCATCACCGAACCACCGGGGATGTTCGATCCACCCCCCGCGGCGGGACAGAACACGGCGCCCTTCTTGCCCTCCGAATTCGCCGAGTGGAGCGGTGGGTTGTACATCGGGCCGAGGCGCCATTCGCTCGCGATCTCACGCGCTAACGAGTTGATCGCCGGAGTGAAGTCGATGAGATCGTCTTCGCTGATGCCCTGCATCTCATACGCGGCCGGTCTCGTCGGGATCGGCTGAGTCGGTGAAGTCTGCTCGGTCGGCACGTCGGACTGAGGGACCGGCTGTTCTTCAATCGGCCAAATGGGCTCGCCGGTCACGCGGTTGAGCGCGTAAATGAATGCTTGTTTGGAGCTCTGTACCAGGGCCGGAATCTCTACGCCATCGACAGTGAGGTCGACCAACTGCGGAGGGAGAGGAAAGTCCCGGTCCCACACGTCGTGATGGATCGCCTGAAAGTGCCAGAGCCGCTCCCCCGTTCGGACGTCGAGCGCGACGATGCTGTTTCCGAAGAGGTTGTCGCCAGGTCGAAAGCCGCCGAAGTAATCGTTGGTGGGTGCGTCGGTCGTGATGTAAACGATGCCCCGCTCCAAGTCGGCGGACAGGGGCGGCCAGGTGTTGACGTTCCCACTCGTCCGCCATGCATCGTTCTCCCACGTATCGTGGCCGAACTCACCCGGTCGCGGGACGACGTTGAACTTCCAGAGGTGCTCCCCGGTCCGGGCGTCGTACGCGAGGATGTCGCCCGGTACGTTCTCTGTGCGGGTGTCGAGCCGCCCCGTCAAATTCGAGTTGCCCATGATCACCACGCCATTTACGACGATGGGTGGCGAGGTGTTCGTGATGTATCCGATCGAATCGGGAATCCCATAATCGGGGTCCCAGGGGTGTCCGAGATCCGCAAGCAGATCGACGGTTCCGGTCGACGGCCAGCCCTCGAGCGGCACCTGGCTGCCAAATCCTTCCAGTGGGAGACCCGTTTCGGCGTCCAGAGCGTGCATGAAAAAAGCGGGTGTGACCAGGTAGATTACCCCACGCCCGTCGATCTCGGCGTAGGCCACACCCTTGCCGTGGCTTTTCCGTGACGAGCGCTCCCAGCGAGTGGTGTGGGGCTCCCGGTACAGCCAGACCGTCTCTCCCGTCTCGGGGTCGATGGACACCACGGTTCGGCTTTGCCCAGCCACGGAGAAAAGTTGGCCACCAACGTAGATCGGTGTGGCACGCAAGATGTAATCGACGGCGGGTCCATAGTTGTCGCCGCGCCACACCCAGGCCTGCTCGAGGTCACTGAAGTTGTCCCCGTTGATCTGGTCGATAGGCGAGTAACGAGTGCTCCATGCGTCCCCGCCCCAGTACCGCCATTCTCCGGAGGGAGTGCCTCGTTCCTGAGCGCTCGCTGTGCTCGAAGCGAACACGACACCGCTTAGAGTCGAGGCCAACAACGTGCCGCCCAGGGTCAGGGTACGAACCAAGCTTCCAAGCCCCGCACGTGACGCACCCCTTCGGTCCCGAGTCATCATTCGCTTCCGCTCCTCAGTTGTAATGGATCTCGCTCGGGGCAACATAGATAATCTCGTGCGGGCGCAACATAGATAATAGTAGACTCGGGCGGCTCCACACGCGGTGCCTCCGTTATTTGCGCGGACGCAGCCCTCGCCCTTCGCTGAAACCCCGGGCGTGTTGCCTTTTCCACGTATCGGGGTGGAAGAGCAACAACACGGTATAAATCTCCAAACGCCCCACGAGCATTAGAAAACTGATCACCGCCAGCCCTGGATCGGAGATCCACCCGTAGTTGTCCGTGGCGCCCACTGCGCCGAGTCCGGGGCCGATGTTTCCCACCGACGCCGCGCTTGCGCCCACCGCAGTGAGGACGTCCATCCCGATCCACGTCAAAAGCATGCCACCGAAGAGGACCAGGATAACGTAGAGGCTCACGAAGCCCAGGATCTTCAGCAGGACGTCTTCCCGCACCGTGCGTTGGCCGAGGCGGACCATGAGAATCGCTCTGGGATGTAAGTGCTTACGGATTTCGCTAGCCGTGTGCCTCAGGAGAACGAGCACCCGGACCGCCTTGATCCCACCGCCCGTCGATCCGGCCATACCGCCTACGAACATCAGGGTGACGAGCATCCCTTGAGCGGCGGGAACCCACAGTTCGAAGTCGGCGGAGACGAAGCCCGTAGTGGTCGTGATCGACACGGACTGGAACATGCCGTGTCGGAACGCGCGCTCCACCCCGGCCACCGTGAGTTCGTAGCTACCGGCCACCAGGTTGCTGATCATGAGAAAGAGGCCAGCCCCCACAACCACCATGGTAAAGAACCGCCACTCCTCGTTCTTGAAGTATTCCAGTCGCCCCGTAGCGGCCCGGAAGTGTAGCGCGAAGTTCACGCCGGCGATGTACATGAAGATGATGGTCACGTAGTGGATGTACGCAGAGTCGAAGCCGGCGAGCGAGGCGTTCCTCGTCGAAAACCCCCCGGTCGCTAGGGTCGCGAAGGCATGGTTCACAGCGTCGAACAGTGACATCCCGCCGACCAGATATAGCACGATCTGCAGACCCGTGAGCCCCACGTACACGCCCCAAAGCAGCTTGGCTGTTTGTGTGATGCGGGGCCGGAGCCGTTCCGGCGTGGGTCCGGGCACCTCAGCCCGAAACAGCTGCATGCCGCCTACGCCGATATACGGCAGGATGGCGATGGCGAGCACGATGATCCCCATGCCTCCCAGCCAATGGGTGACCGAGCGCCACAAGAGAATGCCCTCTGGCAGCGCCTCCACGTCGGTAAACACGGTGGCTCCCGTCGTGGTGAAGCCGGACATCGCCTCGAAAATCGCGGGTATGATCCCGTTCAAAGTGCCAGAAAGCAGAAAGGGCAGGGCGCCGAAGACCGCCATCGCAGTCCAAGCCATGGTGACGATCGCGTAGCCCTCACGGGCGCTGAGTTCACCCTCGAACTTCGTGACGCGGTAGGCGACGAGACCCACGAGGAGGGTGATCGCGGAGGAGGCGAACAGCGCGGACGCGGCCCCGTCCTCATAGAAAGACGCGCCGACGCCCGTCGCCGCCATACTGATGGAGACGAAGACCAGGAGCAGCCCGATGATGTTGACGAGGTGCCGGACTGACATCAGCCGAACAGTTTCTCTAGGTCGTGGATGCACGTCGGCAGAGCGAACGCCACCGCGATGTCACCCGCCCGGACGTGTGTGTCCGCCCGTGGCACGATGATCTCGTCGCCCCGGACCAGAATGCCCAAGCGACCACCAGGCGGAAAGTGCACTTGGTCCAATCGTTTGCCCACGATTCTCGAGCCTTCGGCTACAACGAACTCGATCGCCTCCGCGTCGATGCCCTTCAGCGTCGCGACGCTGGCGATGCCTTCGCTGCGGACGTCGCGGAGGATGGCGTTGACGGTGGACAGACGTGGCGACACCGAAGCGTCGATGTCCAACCGCGGAATCAACTGCAGGTATGAGAAGTCGTCGATGAGCGTCACCACTTTCCGGGCGCCCACGGTTTTTGCGAGCAAGCTGGTCAGGAGGTTGGTGTCATCATTACCCGTGCTCGCGACGAAGGCGTCCATACCGGCCACGCCCTCCATCTCCAGAAGCTCCATGTCGGTGGCGTCTCCATTAAGGACGAGCGCCTTGGGCAGTGCTTCGGCGAGCTCGAGACAACGCTTGCGGTCGCGTTCGATGATCGTGGTCTCGACGCCGATCTGTTCGAGCAATTCCGCAATGTACAGGCTCTCCTGACTGCCGCCGGCGATCATGACTCGGCGCAGCTTGAACGGTTCGTAGCCGGTCAGTTGGGGAAGATCCGCGAGTTCGTCGGTCGGGGAGATCAGATAGATGTGGTCACCCACCTCAATCGTGTCATCGCCCCCGGGGAGGAGGGTTTCTTCACCGCGCTGAATCGCGGCCGTATTGTAGTGGTGGTCGGGGCGTTCGGCCGCCAACGTCCGTAAGGACTTGCCCGCGATGCGCGCACCCTTTCTGACCCTGAGCCCGATCAGGCGCACACGTCCGTCCGCAAACGACGCGACGTCCGTCGCGACCTCGCTACGGAGCAACTCCAGCGTCTCGCGTGCGCATTCGCGTTCCGGATTGATCATCAGGTTGATGCCGAGCGACTCGCCGGACAACACGCTGCTCCGCTGATAATAATCCGGGTTCGAGATGCGGGCTGCGACGTACTCGACGCCCAGGCGCCGGGCGGCGAGTCCCACGATGAGGTTGACCTCGTCGATGCTCGTGACCGCGAGCACCATCTTGGCCTTCGTTATTCCCGCTTCTTCGAGAACGGACAGAGACGCACCGTTGCCGACGACCGTCATGATGTCGAGTCGATTCCCCACATCCTCGGCGCGCGCCGCTTTGGAATCGATCAGCACGACGTCGTAAGTCTCTTCCGACAAACGTTCAGCCAGGTGGAAACCGACCTCGCCGCCGCCAACTACAATCACCACACTCATGGTTTCTCCGGATTCACAAGCCCCTTCAGAGCGGTCGGAAGCTACAGATTGTGGGGGTAGGGGGTCCAGAGGTGCTCGCTCGGTCGGCCGAGAGGGCCACGCTCCTATGGCACGATGTCGAGCCTCACTTCGCCGACCACGAAGCTCTTGCCGTCGTGCGCCACGATCTCGGCTTGTCGTCTGTAGATGCCCCCCTCATGAACGACTTGGCCTGCGGCGTCACGCAGCACGTACCCGGAGTACTCGCTGGCGTAGTTACGAGTCGACAGCGTAAAAGGCAGTCGACCTAGCTCGACGTTCTCGAGATTCGGCGTGAGCAGTCCGGTGACGTAGAATCCTTCTACCTGGGGTTCTACGACGTTGAACAGCCCGACTCGCTGAAAGTCCTGCGTGCCCAATGTCCCGAGGACGAAGTTGGGATCTGTCTCGGAAACCACCACGAATTCATTGGCGAGATGCTGGATGTCGACCTGATTATTGGCCAGGGCACCCGGTGGTGGAAGCGGTATCGCACCCGCCAAGCCCGCCACGTCGACGGATGTGGGAACTCCCCTCATGACATCGATCGCGAGCAAGGTCGCAACAGGTGGACTGATTTGCCCGAGATTCACCTGCATCTGGTCCGCTAATTGCCCGTTGATGAACCACGACGAACCCAGCAACGCGGCAATGGACCCGCCGAACTTGATGGGCCCGAGACCGAACGTTGAAGTCTGGATTCCACCAAGAAACCCATACACCAGAGAGGAAACGCCCGTAGCGAGAAACACTGCAACAATGATGGGTGGAAAATCCAGAAAAAATATTGCGACCCCTCCGAGTAACCCGAAAACCCCAAAAAACAGCGTTACTTTGAGTTCCGGGGTGAGTCCGGAGTCCGGCGTATCAGGCATGCGCACAACCCCCAATTTGTACGTCGCTTTCTTCGACTTTTATGCGCCTTCGCGTCTAGTACCCTCTATGGCTTCCCGGAAAGCGCCCTCCATGTATGCCACGATTCGGATCATTGTACATCGTGGCGCTTGTCCACACACTTCTAGAAGTCGTGATCGTGGCGACCGATCATCTGTCCGCGAGACGAACCAGCCTATGAGTGCCACGACCGCAGCATTAACCGTTGAGCAGCAGCTTGAGTTGAGCGACGCCGCCGAGCGGGCCGGTTCGTTCCTCGGCGCCGCCAAAGTAGCGGCGTTCAACGGGTGGTCCACGGGGTTCTTCGGGGTCGTTTCGATCTTATTCGGGCTCGTGAGCCCGACCAGCTTCCTGGTGGGCGTAGGGCTCGCCGTCGTAGCCCGTAACGAGTTCTTGGGCCGCACCAGGCTGCGTTCGTTCGATCCGTCCGGGCTCGAACTTTTATGGCGCAATCAACTCGGGTTCATGGCGCTCATCATTGTCTATTGCGCTTGGAGCCTCTACGGAGCCATTGCCCGCCCCGCCTCCGAAATCGCGGAGCTCGTGGAACTGCTCGGCGACGGTGCGGGTGATTTGGTCCGGTCGCTGACGCTCATTCTGTACGGGGCGGTCATCGTGGCCACGGCGATCTTCCAGGGGATGAACGCGCGCTACTACCACGTTCGGGTCGGGCGCGTTCGGGAATACTTGCGCGAGACGCCCCAGTGGGTGGTCGATCGGCAGCGTTCGGCGCAGGTGGAATAGATCCGGGTTCGCTTGCTCACTCGCCCAAGGCGTGGAATGTTTGACGACCGTCGCGGCCCGCACGTCGTGACGCGTATTGTCGGCAGCCTGTGCGGGAGGCGGTGAGTCAATCAGGCGCTGGGTCGATATGGGAGTTGCATGAGAGTCTCAAACAGTCGCTGGCCGATCGCCGCCCTGCTCGCCGTGGTCGCCGGTACGGCTTGTGGTGGAGCCGGGACGGGAGCACTGGCCAGCACTTCTCCCGCCGGTTTGTCCACCGCCCAACTCGAGGCGCTCTACCTCGCCCGTACGGACAGCGCCCGCATGCGCTTCACCGAGGCGGACGTCCGCTTCATGACCGGCATGATCAGCCATCACGCCCAGGCGCTTGTGATGGCGGGTCTCGCTCCCACACATTCTGCAAGCCAGTCTGTGGGAATTCTGACGGCACGCACCATCAACGCTCAACAGGACGAAATCGCGGCGATGCAACGGTGGCTCCGAGATCGCGGGCAACCCGCTCCCGAGGTGAGCGCCGATGGCGCGGTCTCGACGGGCGGGGCGGAAGGGGAGAGGACGGTGATGCCGGGGATGCTCACGCCCCAACAGTTGCGCGAACTCGACGCGGCGAAGGGCCCGGATTTCGACCGACTCTTCCTTACGTTTATGATTCAACACCACGGAGGCGCCGTGACGATGGTTCATGACCTATTCGCCACCGACGGCGCGGCGCTCGACGAGGCGGTGTTCAAGATCGCTTCCGACATCCAGGTTGATCAGACGACCGAGATCGCCCGGATGGAGCGCATGTTGAGGGAGTCGCCCGCGACGGGTGGGCGCCCATGAAGCACGAGACCATTACTTCTTTTCCTAGGATGACGTCATGACCCACAAGCTTCCGCCGCACCGCCGCACCCGGCCGACGGGTGTTTACCGCTTTCTGGCCCTCCCGTTCACGGTGGGCCTGATCGGTATGGCGGGTTGCGCGTCCGGCTCCGCCAGCTCGGGAATAGCGCCTATGACCCTTGTTCGCGCGGCGGCCGAGACTGCGCCCAGCCCCGATCCTCGCGTCGGCCTCGCGGCGGGGCTGTTCGATGCAGAGGAGGCGATTTGGAACTTGCGCTTGGTGTCGGCGACACCGCCGAATGAGGACTTCATCGGCGTCACCAATTCAGATCTGGCCTTCAGGGACGACTTCGCAATTCAGGGCAACTACAACGGCATCCAGGTCTGGGGCATCGAGGACCCTCGCAGCCCCACGCTCGTGACGGGGTACGTCTGCCCTGCGTCCCAGAGCGACGTCTCCGTCTATGAGAATCTTCTCTTCGTTTCCGGTGAGGCATTTGGCGGCCGCCTCGACTGCGGGACCGAGGGGGTCCAGGAGTCGGTGAGCACGGACCGGCTTCGTGGTCTGAGGATCTTCGACATCAGCGACATCCGGAATCCCGTGTACATCGCCAATGTGCAGACCTGCCGTGGGTCGCACACGCATACCTTGCTCAAGAGCCCCGACGACGACGAGAATCTGTACATCTACATTTCTGGCTCCGCGCCTGTACGGCCGGCCGAGGAGCTCGCCGGATGTTCGGGTGCTCCGCTGGACGAGGATCCGAATTCCGCGCTCTTTCGGATCGAAGTGATCCGGGTGCCGATCGCCAATCCGGAGCGAGCCGCGATCGTGAGTTCGCCCCGGATCTTCGCTGGTCTCGTCAAGCCCCCGATCCATGGTCTGGGGCCGGCAGAGGCTGCGGAAATCGAGGAGGCCAGGGCGAACGGTGCTTTCGTGGTCGACTTCCCCGATCAACCCGAGATTCTGCCGGACCCACAAGCTGCGGATCTTCTCGGTCAAGTCGTCGCAGCGCGGGGGGGAACCGGCACACCCACAGCGGCGGACAGCCTCACGTTACGCGACTTCCTGAATCAAGTCGTCGCTCAACAAGTAGAGGAGGAACTCGCTCAGGGTCCCGGTGCCGGTCCCACGCAGTGTCATGACATCACGGTGTACCCGGAGATCGGCCTGGCGGCGGGCGCTTGTGAGGGCTACGGACTCCTCATCGACATCAGCGATCCGGTCAACCCGGAGCGGATCGCTGCCGTCAGTGACGAGAACTTCTCCTACTGGCACTCGGCCACGTTCAACAACGCCGGCACCAAGATGCTCTTTACGGACGAGTGGGGCGGCGGTGCCCAGCCGAAGTGCCGGGCTACCGATCCCAGGGAGTGGGGTGCCAACGCGTTCTTTTCGATTGAAGACCGGCAGCTGGAGTTCCAGGGTTACTACAAGCTGTCGGCGCCGCAGACCCCGCAGGAGAACTGCGTCGCCCACAACGGCTCGCTGATTCCCATCCCGGGCCGCGACGTCTTCGTCCAGTCGTGGTACCAGGGGGGGATCTCGGTCTTCGACTGGACCGATGCCAGCGGCCCAGTCGAAATGGCCTTCCATGACCGCGGCCCTGTGAATCCGGAGCGCATGGAGATGGGTGGGAGCTGGTCGGTCTACTGGTACAACGGTGTGATCGTGAGTTCGGAGATCGCCCGCGGGCTCGACATCTTCGAGCTTTTGCCGAGCGCGTTCCTGTCGCCCAACGAGATCGACGCCGCCAAGTCGGTCCGGCTCGACTACCTCAATGCGCAGGGCCAGCCCAAGTTCGTCTGGCCGACCACGTTCGCTCTCGCGCTGGCGTACGTGGACCAGCTCGAGCGGTCCGGCGGCCTCTCGTCCTCGAGGATCGAGTCCGCGCGGCGCACACTCGATGCTGCTGAAAACGCGACCGGTGCCTCGCGGCGAGAGCCGCTCAACGCACTTGCCGACGCGTTGTCGGGTGAGGCCGGCGGATCGAGCGACGCCGCCAAGGTGAGAATGTTGTCGACGACCGTGCGCGAGTTGGGGTCGATAGGTGGTTGAGCCCGTGGCAGATCGAACGAAGACCTTCTTTTTCGTGGCCGCGTCGCTTGCCAGCGTGACGCTCGCGGGGTGCCGCGCCGCGCCGCTGCCGCCCGAGGGTGCAGCGAGAGAATTTGTCGGATCGGCCGCTTGTGCTTCGTGCCACCAGGACATTTACGATCGCTGGTCGGAGACGCTGATGGCCAACGTGCTTCAGGATCCGGCCGAACGACCCGAGGCGGTGCTCGGTGACTTCTCGACGCCCAATGACCTCGTGACGTTCGACCTGGAGGACGTGGCGTTCACGTACGGAAGCGAGTGGAAGCAGCGGTACTTCACTCGGGTCGGGAACGACTACTATGTCTTTCCCGCCCAGTGGGACGTACAGAACGGCCTTTGGCGCAGATACTTTCCGCAGCCGGGAGGTGACTGGTGGACCGAGCACTACCCAGTCGATCCCATGCAGCGCCCCACGGGCCCTTTGTGCGACGGTTGCCACTCGGTGAACTTCGATATGGCGACCAAGACCGTGACCGAGTGGAACGTCGGGTGCGAAAAGTGTCACGGAGCCGGTAGCTTGCACGTCGACTTTCCGATCTCCGAGACGATCGTCAACCCGAACTGGCCGGGCGACCACGTGAGGTCTGACGACGTTTGTATCCAGTGCCACTCCCAAGGCCAACCGCCGTCCAACCCCATTGCGGGCCAGTACTACGATTGGCCCGTCGGTTATCAACCCGGGGATCGTCTGAGGGATTACTGGACGCTCGATGAGCATCACCTCGGCGAGGAGACGTTTACCCACTGGCCCGAAGGGAGCGCCCACAAAAATCGGATGCAAGGGAACGACTACGTGCAGAGTCAGATGTACGTAAAGGGTGTGACCTGCTCCGGGTGCCACGACGTGCATGGCACGCCCAACAATGCTGACCTACGTCAACCGGGCAACGCCGTCTGCACGGAATGTCATAGCCCGCAGCTTCAACCCGGCCCACAAGGAACGCTCTCGTATCATACCCAGCACGAAGAGGACAGCGAAGGAAGCGAGTGCGTATCTTGTCACATGCCTGAGGTGGCTCGGACCGTGGGAGACGTCTACGTGCGTAGTCACACGTTCCGCTTCATCTCGCCCACGCTTACCGAGCAGTACGGCATCCCCAACCCTTGCACGTCGTGTCATACGGAAGAATCGAATGAGTGGGCGCTCGAGGCGTTGAGAAGTTGGCCGTCCGTGTCGCCCTGGCGGGTGGCGGGGTAGCGTGATGTTGATTCTCGCGCTCGGAGTAGCCGTCGCGGCCAGCGTGCTGGTACCGGTTTCGGGAGTGGCTCAAGAAAGTGGGTCCTGCGCGTTGCTCTGTATGCCAGAGCTGAAGATCGAGCCCACGGTCACGTTCGAAAATCTCGGAAACCGGGCGAGAGTGGAGGTCGGTGGGGTCGCGGAGCAGACCGAGCGGGAGACCGTCTTCGAGTTGATTTTCACGCTCGACGTACCCACCGAGATTCCGCGGGTGGGGTTGACCTTCGAAGTCGGCTTCGCGCCGTTCGGGAGCACCTCCGAACATCCCTTCACGGGCGCGACGGCGGCGGAGCTGGGCCGCGACGACATCCGCGACAACCTGGTGGAGGTCGAAACCGAGCTCAACCTCGATCTCCTCGACTCTGATCAGACCGGGGGTTGGCTTTCTTCGCACTTCGACATCATCGACAAATTCAGCCCGGGCGAGCGGCCCAACGACGCCAGCGCGTATACGCACAAGCTCAACTTCGAGTTGGACACCGCCCTCCACGTCTTCAATGGGTTGCCCGAAGGCGGCTGGCTACGGAACGCTGAAGTGGAGATCTCCATCGACTACGTCGCGACGGGGCTCCCCCAGGCCGGAGACCTGATCGGTAACGAACTCTTTCTCGACGACGCGAGCCCGTGGTCGCTTTCTCTGGTCGTCGTGCTTCCACTGGCTCCATGGGATCCGTGAGCACGGCCCGGGCCGAGAGAGTCGGGATCGGGGCCGCTGAGAAGTGACGCAACTGATTCCCTCATGGGCCCCGAACGTGCACCCGATGATCGTTCACTTTCCGATTGTCGTGGTGGTGTTTGCCGTACTCGCCGACTTACTCCACTTGGTTCGTCCTCGCACACCGGGGGCGGGCACGGTGGCCCCCCCGCTCTACTTGCTGGGGGCGATCGCTTCTGTATCCGCTCTTGTAAGTGGCCGGATGGCCGCGAGCACTGTGTTCACTCCAGGCATGGCCCACGGCCTGGTGGCCGAGCACGGCACGTGGGCTTTGGCGACGACGATTTCGTTCGCGGTGCTTGCGACGCTTCGGCTAGTGGGGCGGCTGGTGGGTCTTCGGGACACGCGGGCTATAAGATTGCTCTTCCTGGGGCTCGGGTTGGCCGTACTGCTCCTCGTGCAGCAGACCGCTGAACGGGGTGCCCGCCTCGTGTACGAACAGGGGGTCGGTGTGATCGTGGGCCCCGGTCCAGCGAATTTCGATGCGAAGTAGTCGAGGCGTGACCACGTTTACGTGAGCGCGTGTATTAGTCCCTTCTACAAACCGCGTCCATCGTGATCAAATTGGACGGGATTCTGAACTCGACTTCCGAGCCTGGCCCGAGAATGACCTCTCGCGTCCTGCAGGTCGCACCGAGTAAGAGCTTGAACGTCAAGTAGACGGTTTCAGTTCCCCTCATGGGCACCTGGAAGGTCTGGGTCGAGTTCCCACGCACATCGCCGAGGTTTCTGCGGTGACCACTGACCCACGCTATGACGCGTGCCTGGTTCAGCTGCTCATTCCGGATCGTGAGCGTCAGCACCTCCGACGCATCACCTTCGAATGGCGAGGGGGTAGCCCTGCCACCGGCACCGCTGCACCCAGCCGCGAGTAGTGCAATAACGAGCGTGCCGAGGCCCTTACTCCAAGACGCTTGGTCGAGCATGGACACTCCAATTCGTGAGTTCAAGGGATCGCAACACAGTGGGGCCCGTCGAGCATCCCCGCAAACTGGACCTTGAAGATTGATCGTGTGTAACGGCTGCTGCCGCGCCCGGCAAAGGGGAGACGATGAAAATTAAATTCTATGGGACCAGAGGATCCATTCCGGTGCCGGAACGAGAATTTATGGACTTCGGCGGAAACACGAGCTGTATATCCGTCACGATCTCGGATGGGCGGGTCGTAATTTTCGACGCCGGGACCGGAATCAGGCGGCTAGGCAAAGATCTGATCGCCTCCTCTCATGAGCAGTTCGACTACATCCCCATCGTACTTTCCCACACCCACTGGGATCACGTCCAGGGGTTTCCCTTCTTTGGCCCGGCGTACGACACGAGGCGTAAGTTCCGGATCTTCATCTGCGGAAAGGACTGTGTCTGTACAGATTTGGAAAGCGTTTTCGAGGCGCAGATGCGGGCCGATTTTTTCCCGGTGCCTTTGAGGGAAATGGGGGCCCGGTTCACCTTCTGGCAGCCGGACATCACCGAATATCGGGGTGAACTCGGCGACGACTGGCGTTTCCTTCGACACGATCATCCGGGTGGAGCCTACAGCTATCGTTTCACGGAAGGGGGCAAGACCATCGTGTACTGTACCGACATCGAGCACGGTGACGTGATCGATGAGGGGGTCGTCGAACTAGCGAAGGATGCCGATCTGCTGCTTGACGATGCGCAGTACACGCCGGCCGAGTTGAAGGAAAAGAGGGGCTGGGGCCACAGCAGCTGGGAACAGGCGATCGAGGTCGTGACGAGGGCAGGAGTCAAGCAACTGGGGCTGATCCACCACGACCCAGAGCACGACGATCGATTCCTGACGACCGTGGAAAAGCAATGTCAGAAGGAGTTCAACGACTGCTTCTTGGCCCGTGAGGGCCAAGAAGTCGAAGTTTGATCGTGCCGAACCGACCTTAAGACAATTCCAACTCCGTCGTCACCCTTTCAACGCGACGGGTCTACTGGCCGAAAGAGAGAGCGACGCTCGCTGCCCTGAATTCACCCGCCGAGCCCTTCTCGGTGAGGTAGGCGGCTGAAATCACGACCGGACCGAGCTCCAGGCCGAAGCCCGCGCCAACTTGGTAAGCCCCATCCGTCACCCGTGAAAAACCCGCACGCAGGGGCAAGAAGGGGATCACCCGGACTTCCGCTCCCAGCCCAACGCTGGATCGCTCTCCAATTACGAGTGCCTCTCCTGTTTCGTGCCTGAAGTCGGCGCTCAGGGCCAGCTTCTCCGAGGGTCTGAAAGCGACGCCCGTGTTGAACGCCAACTCGAAGCGCTGCGCCAATAGTTCATCGCGAATCGTCGAGGGGGTCGTCGCCGCCGGAACCCCGTCGAAATCGGTCGTGACCGACCTGCCATCGAAGGTGAGATTGCCGGCTCGGTACTCGTAGGCGTCGAGCGTCCACTCGAAGGTGTTAACGAGGTTTTGTACCGCCGCGCTGAAAGCCCACGTCGTGCCCTCCCATGCCAAGCCGAGATCCAGGCCAACGCCCGTCCCATTGTCGGTCAAACCGTCCACGCTAGCCGGGGCGATGGATGGAACGGATAGGGCGACACTGAAGGGGTTGGCAGTTATGACGCTGCCGACGTCCCGCCCCAAACCCGAAATGTGACCGAGTGTGTACTTCGCAGTCACGCCCAATGCGAACTTTCCGTTCTGAACCTCCGGCAATGGAATGCCGACGGCGAGAGCTGCGGTCGTAGCGGCCCACGAGCTGGTGCCCGTACCCGCCAGCGACATATCGCGTGTCGTACCGGTCCGGCCAGCGTTCCCAAACAGCAGGAGTTCGAAAGCATCGGGCGACAGCGTTCCACGCGCTTCACCAACGGTCGAAACCTGGAGGCCCACCGGACCAATGCTGAGTGCGAGCCCTGTGACGCTGACTCCACCCCGTAAATCGAAACCACCATCGGCGATGGCCGCCTGGAGCCACTCTTCTCTCACAGCGCTCGGAATCAGTAGCTCATCGTATGTGGCGATGTCGCTGAGCGACATCGCGCTCAGACCCGCTCTCGCCTGTACCGGGAGAAGGGTCAGAGAGAACCCCGGATTTCCTGGCATCGCGAGTCCGGCTGGATTCAAAGCGATTGCCGTGAATCCACGGGCTAGTGCCGTATAGTTGTTGGCTGTGGCGAGCGCGGCTGGGCTCGCGGCCGTGAGTTGTGCAGAGGCGGCATCAGAAAACGTTATTGCCCCCAAGGCCAAAACCAAGGTCATCGCGGTGGTTTGCTTGGACATCATCCTTTGGGTCCTTTGTGTATGCTGCTTCGTGATTCGCTGGATCATTGCACGCTGGTTCATGATAGGCCGCCTCATCCGCCGACCTCCAATACCAGGTCTAGAGTGGCTTCGATCAAGACCTCCTGGGTCGGAGTGACCATTGCGGTCGCCGCCGGCGCCGACACCGCTCCGTTGCCTCTGAAGAAGACTCCGGACTGCCCCAGGAAAGAAGCGAACTCGTCCCGGCTGTAGTCGAGAACGACGGACGAGGTCGGTCCACTACCGATATTCAGGTTCCTCTGGAGAGTCGTAATGCCCGGGCCTCCGATTTCGACGACGACGTCGATCGCCACGCCGAACGGGTTCTGAACATCCAGAATCAGCGATCCGCTCGCAATTCTGTTCACGGCGTCATCTTCGATGGAGCTCACGTCGAGCGAGGTCTCGGGGAAAGTGACCGCCTGAGCGCCCACATCCAGGGTGGCGGCAGACACCAAGATCGCTTGGGGGGTCGCCGTGATGTCGAGCGAGGCGGTGACGTCGATGAGGACCGGGTCGCCTGCGGGCGAGGTAATATTGACCACTGCCACGAAGGTCGACGTTACAGTGCCGGGCGTGAGCACGAGCGGAACGGTGGTGAGGACTCCGTCTGGTAAGGCGCTCGTGGCGCCATCCAACACGACTTGTCCGAGCACGTTGCCCATGGCGTCGACATCGTGGATGGTGATCGTCATGGTGCCGGTGACGCCGGTGGCCGGATTGATCGGGTCGAAGCCCAAGTCGTTCTGGAGGGCGAGAGAGACCGATCCACTCACGAGCGTCGCCGACACCACGTCGGTGGGAAGCGTGCCACCGCTCTGATACGCAAGGTTAAAAGCGGGCTTGGGCACGGTGAAGCCGTCGGCGGCAGCACACGGGCCGCACAGTCCGCCGAGCGTCCGGGGGAGCAGGACCGGGGCAACGGTCAGATCGAAGTTCCCACCTGAGATCGCGACGTTCGACGGAAGGAGTTCGGCGACGGAAATCGACGTCTCCTCGATGGGGAATACCCAGCGGACGTCGATCAAGGGCACCGCAGTCGGGACGTCACATCCGGACAACACGGCAAGGCTGAGTAGCACGCTCGCCCGCATCACTTGCGAGCGAAAAGGAGGCCGGGCGCTGAGACGCATGAACGATACCCTACGATTTATTGAGACGACCAGGAGTTCAGAATTTGAAATATAGGGTCGGGCGCAAGCAGAACGTTAGGGGAAATTTTGGTGACCCGCCGTTGGCATCGACACCCCCAGCATTGACTATGGTCAGTCTTCGGGCTTCGAGGCTCACGTGGTCATCTATGGCGCCGGCATTCCGGGGTTCGAGAACGTGGCCAACCTGGATCAGCTTCCGGAGGAGGGTGCTTTCGTGGTCGCGTTGCCCATGAAGATCGCGGGTGGCAGCGGGGGTCCGCTTCGGATCGTGGCGTTCGTGCCGTCGGCGGCATCCGCATCGCCAGCATCCGGATCGCCGGCATCCGGGGGATCCTGACGGTGATCTCACCGGGGAAAGGCGTGTCTCGGGTCCAAGTCTCGCGCTTGGCGGCCGGCCGCTTCGTGGATCGCAAAGACGTCGTCACGGTGGAGGAACCACTCGAGATCCGCGTCGAATTCACCCGAGGCGGCCTTCGCGAGACGGCGGCGGTCTCGGTCACGATGCGCACGCCAGGTAATGACTTCGAGTTGGCGGCAGGATTTCTATACGGTGAGGGTCTGCTTCGGAGCAGGGAGGACGTCGCTGAGATCAGCTACTGCCAGAGTGACGAGCCCCAGAACTACAACATCGTGCTCGTGAAGTTGAGGCCGACCACTCGTTTCGATCCAGACACACTTTCCAGAAACTTCTACATGAGTTCGAGCTGCGGGGTTTGCGGAAAGGCATCTTTGGAGGCGGTGGAAGTGCGAGGGTGCGAGCAACTTCCGAACGAAGGGTTGAGCGTGGACCCAGCGATTCTGAGCGGCCTCCCGGAGAAGCTGCGAGCGAAGCAGGGGATCTTCGATCGTACGGGTGGTGTCCACGCGGCCGGCCGCTTCGACGAGGCCGGAAAACTTCTCTCCGTTCACGAGGACGTCGGGCGGCACAACGCGGTCGACAAGGTGGTGGGGGAGGCATTTCTGGCCGGAGAGCTTCCGTTAGGACGGACCCTACTGGCGGTATCCGGACGGACCTCGTTCGAGATTATGCAAAAGGCTCTCGCGGCCGGTATCCCTCTGGTGGTCGGCGTGGGGGCCCCCTCCAGCCTCGCGGTCGACTTGGCGCGCAACTTCAACATCAGCCTGCTTGGCTTCGCGAAGGCGGAAGGGTTCAACGTGTACACGGGGCGGGAACGTATCGCGGGGAGCGTACCGAAGAGTTGAACCTCCGCTCACTGAACTCTCACCGCCTGAGCCTACTCCAATTCAACACGACGACTCGACTCACTCCGCGAACTGTTAGCGGGCCCTGGAGGATCGCCACATCGCCACTACAGCGAAGGCCGACGCCGACGCCACAATTCCGAGCAGGCTGGAGTTCAACAGTGGAGACACGTCGGAGAGGCCGGTGCGCTCTACCGTAATGAGCGTGACGACCCCGGCGCCGCATGCGGCCAACGCCTCGGGCACACCCGGTAGCCGTGTATGAAGTCCCGCGACCACGGGCACGAAGAGGCAGACCGCCATGAGCGTATAAAAGACGGTGAGGGCGTCGATCACGGACGGAAGAACCAGCGCAAGCAGAATCGCCAGACCGCCTCCGGCGACAGCGGCTCCCCGGGCCACCCGGAGCACCGCCCTGTCACTTGCGTCGGGGCGCACGAACCGTTTGTACAGGTCCTTGGAAAGTGAGGTTGCGAGCATGAAGAGGATGGCGTCGGCGGAGCTGATTTCCGCCGAAAACACGGCGGCGAGTCCCAAACTGCCCAGCAACGTCGGGAGTCCCGCGGCGAGCACCAACATGAGGGCCTGTTCACTGTCGGCCAGCGCAGGGTCGAGGGTATGGGCGATCAGCCCGAAGACGGGGGGAGCCAAAGCGAATATAAAAAGAGCGACCGCCGCGGCGGCAACGCCGATCCGAATGGCCCGCTCATCGACGGCCCCGTACACCTTCTGAATCAATCCCGGCGAGACCATGAAGTTGGGGACGAGGAGCGCCAGGTAGATCCATCCGGACTCCCCCCCGTGCCAAAAATTCAGGTAGTCCGAAGTGGGTGGGGCCGCCTCGACCAAAGCGGCCCAACCGCCCACTGCATGCCACGCCCACGGTAGGGCCACCGCAAAGCCGACGACCAGGACCACGACCTGCACCATGTTGATCCAAGCCGACGTGAGGAGCCCGCCTGCGGTGAAGTACGCGGTGACGACAATCCCACCGATCAAGACTCCCACCCAGTGAGGGGTCCCGGCGACGAAGCCGAGAATCTTGGCCATGGCGATGAGTTGGGCGGCCAGAAGCCACGGAGTCCCGATCCAGAGGAGCGTGGTGATCGTGGCTCGAACCGAAGAGCCGTATCGAAATTCCAGGTAGTCTCCGGCCGTGTAGAGGCCTTGATCAGCGGCAATACGCCAGATCCGCGGCCCGATCCAGAACGCCAACGCCAGCGTGCCCACCGCTGCCGAACCCACCCACCACCAGGCGGACATGCCGTCGCGGTATCCCAGACCCGCCGCTCCGACCGTGCTTCCAGCTCCGATGTTTGCCGCCAGCACGGTCGAAAACAGGAGGGCCGCATTGAGGCGACGATCGGCCACGAAGAAGCCGCCGCTGGTTTCGACGCGGCGGCCAATCCACACACCGAGTCCGATGAGACCGGCCGAATAGGCCAGAAGCAGTACGAGGGTAAGATTCAACGTCGGTCGTGGCGTCCCAAACGCGGGAAGCGCCTGAGAGGCACCCTCACCTCCCGGTGTTCAAGTCGCGGGCGGCGGGGAAGCCAGGAATCCCCGTGGCCGCCCGCACCGCGCGTAGGATCGCTTCAGCCGTCACATCGGCCGCGAGGGCTCCGATCCTCAATACCGACGCGTTGCCGGAGAGCGTACCCGTGGCCAAAGAGAACACCGTATCGCCGTCTCTGGGTGTGTGCGCGGGGTAGATCGCACGAGCTAGACCATCCTGGGCCATCTGCGCGACTTTGGTCGCCTCGGCCTTCGTGAGCGTGGCGTTGGTCGCGACCACCCCGAGGGTCGTGTTGGCGCCGCCTCGTGCTTCATTCGACGCTCCGGCCCGAAGCAGCACACGGGCATCCGCGAGTCCGAGGCCATCCGCCGTACGAACACCCGCGACGACGGAGCCCGTAGCCGGGTCGATGATGTCCCCAACGGCGTTGACCACGATGATGGCCGCCACGATGAGCCCGCTTTCGAGAGTGATCGAGGCCGTTCCGACGCCGCCCTTCATGGCACGGGCCATGCCGCCGGATTTTCCGACGGTGGCACCGGCACCCGCACCGACGTTCCCCTCGGCGGGTGTCTGGGCGCTCGCGTGCGTCGCGGCCCGATAACCGCAGTCGGCGTCGGGCCGGACGCGCGGGTCGCCCCCGATCGGGAGATCGTAGATTACGGCCGCCGCGACGATGGGCACCACGATGTCGCCCATCCGGTAGCCGACCCCTTTCTCGTCAAGGTATCGCATCACCCCGGATCTCGCGTCGAGCCCGAACGCACTACCACCGGAGAGTACGACCCCGTGTATTTCTTGAACGGTGTTTACCGGGTCGAGTAAGTCGGTTTCACTCGTGCCCGGTGCGCCGCCCCTAACGTCCACCCCTCCGACCGCTCCACCCCGGGCGAGTACCACGGTGCAGCCCGTTGGTCGTTCAGTGAGAGTGAAGTGACCCACCTCGAGACCGGGAACGGCCGTGAGTCCCCAAGCGAGTTCCTGACCGTGGGAGGTCGACGGGCTGGCCAATACCGCTGCCAGGGTAGCCGCGGTCGCGGCAAGTAAAGCGATGCCGAGAGGGCGCCGACGTTCGCGGGGGCCCATCCCAACCCATGGACGTTGGCCGGGGCCGATCACAACCCATGGACGCTCGCTCACAAGTCGATCCTCCATGCGCGCCGCTCCTCGCGTCGCAACGTTGATCCCCCTACCTGATCTCCATGGTGATTGTGTACAGCGGACAGCGCGAATGTTTCCCTACAGCCCCACCGCCGCGAGGGCGGCCTTCACGTTGTCCTCATCGTCTTGGGAAGGCGCTCCGCTGGCCCCCACCGCTCCGACCGTGTAGCCGCCTCTTACGATCGGGACTGCACCCCGGAAAAACCGCAGCCGGCCTCCCGTCGCTTCGTTCATATTCTGGTAGAGGGGAGAAGTCGAGTTGGCGGCGAGATCAGCGCTCGGTCGCCCGAAAATCGCGGCACTCATGGCTTTGCCGATCGCCGTGTCCATCGTCGTCCCGCGGGCATTAGGCATCCGAGTGGCCGCGATCAGATCGCCTCGACCATCGACCACGGCGATGCTGAGTTGAAGGTTTTTGCTGGCCGCGTCCCGCTGCGCCGCCTCGACGATCGCCTGGGCTTCGCTGAGCGAAAGGCGTTGCGGGGCCGACTGCCCCGCGAGCGCCAACGGTGCGGCGAGCCAGCCGCCCACGAGCACGATTGTCAGCAGGGCCTGCGAAATTTTTTTGATCGGGTTCATCGAACGCTCTCCAGAAAAGATCAGCGGCGTGGGTTTAAAAAACGGAAAGCGCGGAGCGCACTGCGTCTTCGTCCACCTGTGATGCCGCGCCGCTGCAGCCCATGGCACCGATCACTTCACCGTCCCTGGTGATCGGCAACGCTCCCTGAAACGGATAAAGCGGCCCCGGCATCGTCTCATTGAAGCTCTGGAAGGCGGGGGAGTTACCGAAGTCGGCCATGGCCGCACTCGGCTGTCCGAAAAGCGCGGACATACGGGCCTTACCCCGGGCGACGTCCGTGGTGTAGAACCGAGCCCCATCCATCCGGGCCAGGGCAATCAAGTCCCCGCGGGAGTCGACGACCGCGCAGCTGAGGCTGACGCCCAGATTCTCCGCTGCTTCCTTGGCGGCGGCGAGCGCCGCCATCGCTTGATCGGCCGACGGGCCTGGCGGGGCGGCCGGCGCGCCTCTCTGCTGCGCAATGGCGGGTGTCACGAAGATCACTGCCGCAAAAGTGCAGCTAACGAGGACCGACCAACGATACTGACCTCTAGACATACCGATCTCTCCGAAAAACGGGTGACGTCGCCGTGCAAAAAACGGTGGCTATGCGCCGAACTGGTCGCCGTGTGCCAAACATAGGCTAGTCCTACCGGGGCGACCAACTCAGTCAGCGGTAGTTGCCAAACTGAAGCTCCACCCCCCAGTCGGACCCTTTCAGCAAAGCCTGTACGCCCTGAAGCTCGTCCCTCGAAGGGCTCGTAACTCTCAATTCATCTGCTTGGATCTGAACCTGGACCTTCTTGAAACCGCTGTCCTTGACCGCCTTCACCATCTTCTTCGCGGTTTCCTGGTCAATTCCTTGTTTGAGACCCAACGTCTGGCGGGCGCGCCCAAGCGTCCCGACTTCGACGCCTCCTTGATCTAAGTTCTTAATCGGAACACCTCGCTGAGCGAGCTTCTCGCGGACGATCTGAAGGACGGCCGTCAGACGATATTCGTCATCCGCGTCCAACTTGATGGCCGGTCCGCCCCGGTCGAACTCCACCGTACATTCGGTGCCTTTGAAGTCGTAGCGAGTGGCGATTTCTTTTCGAGCTTGGTTCACGGCGTTGTCGACTTCCTGGAGGTCGACGCCCGTCGAGACGTCGAACGAATTTTTCTTGGCCATCAGGGTCCTCGGTGCCCGGGTCCGCGTCACGAAACTCCGAAATCTGTCGTTCAGAGACCGGATGGTCTACACTGCCACCGAAACTCGTCTGCCCACGGAGATTATGAGCGCCCATCCCGCACCGCACCGCTGCACTACACTCGTGTTGGGGAGTGGGGTGGCCGGCCTGACCTACGCGCTTCGTGCGGCGGAGCATGGCCCGGTCCTTATTCTGACCAAGAAATCGCGGAGCGATTCCTCCACAAATCGGGCGCAAGGTGGACTCGCCGCCGTTCTTGATCCCACTGACTCCTTTGACTTGCACGTCGCCGACACCCTGGAAGCGGGCGCTGGATTGTGCAGGAGGGACGTGGTCGAGTGGGTCGTTCGTGAAGGGCCTACGCTGGTTCGCAGTCTCACGAAGTTGGGTGCCACGTTCGAGCATACGGACGATCATTCCGAGGGTCTCGATCTGGGCTTGGAAGGAGGACACAGCCGGCGGCGCATCGTACATTCGAAGGATCGCACGGGGCAGGAGATCGAGAGTACCTTGCTCTCCGCTGTCGCGAACCACCCGGAGATCACCCTTCTTGAGCATCACCTCGCGCTCGACCTTTGGACGGGTGCGGTCGAAGGTCGTCAAAGGTGCTACGGCGCGTCGTTTCTCGACCAGGAGACCGGGGCCACCGGTTTGGTTCGATCGGAGCGGACGATGCTGGCTACCGGAGGCTGCGGTAAGGTCTACCGCTATACGACCAACCCCGACATCGCCACCGCGGACGGATTCGCGATGGCGGCCCGAGCCGGGTGTTCGCTCGGCAACATGGAAATGGTTCAGTTCCATCCGACGTGCCTTCACCATCCCGACGCGAAGAGCTTCCTGATCTCGGAGGCGGTGCGCGGAGAGGGGGCGGTGCTCCGAAATATGTCGGGCGAGGAGTTCATGAAGGAGCGCCATCCGCTCGGATCCCTCGCCCCACGCGACGTGGTCGCCCGCGAGATCGACCGTGAGACCAAACGACGGGGCGATAAGTTCGTTTTGCTCGATGTGTCGGGAATCGGCGAGAAGCGATTCCGGGAGCGCTTCCCCGCCATTTCCGAGCGCCTTGGGAACTACGGGATCATCGCTGGCCGGGACCCCATTCCCGTGGTCCCGGCGGCGCACTACATGTGCGGTGGCGTCGCGGTCGACATGGATGGCCGGACCGAAGTCGACGGACTTTTCGCAGCCGGAGAGGTTGCGTTCACGGGCGTGCACGGAGCCAACAGGCTGGCGTCCAACTCACTACTGGAAGCGTCGGTATTGGCGGAGCGGGCCGGTGCCGTGGTGCCCGAACCCGCGACCCGCCCCGAGCCGGAACCGCCGCCCGCCCCGCGAACGGACCCGCCGCTGATGGACCAGGGGGTGATTCTCGACCACGAGTGGGACGCGGTCCGCAGCCTGATGCTGAACTACATGGGCCTGGTCCGATCCCGCGGCCGGCTGGATCGCGCCGTCACCCGGCTGGCGGAAATGCGGGAGTGGTCGGAGCACCTATACCGGACGAACAAGCCGTCTTCTGACCTGGTCGAGCTCCGCAACATCTCACTCACCGGGTTGATGATGGCGATGGCGGCGCGAGCCCGAGAGGAAAGCCGGGGCCTGCACACTCGCCTCGACTTTCCCGACACCGACCCGGTGCCGCGGGAGTCCTGGAGTCGGTTCGTGGAGGGTGGGGTGGAGGTGACGCTCCGACCGCTTGAAGGCCAACCTTCCCCGTAAGACGACCCGCGCTTGGCCCGGAGGTTAGCAGAGCAGCAGAGATTCCGGAGGTTAGCAGAGATTCCGGAGGTCAGCAGAGCTTGATGTTGCGCATCCGGCAGAGCTGCGGTCCGTCAGTTCGGCGCGGCCGCCCCCAGTCCCGAGCCGTACCCTTCGATCTCGATGATTTTCACGATCTCTTGGCTGCGCGTGTCGATCACGACGACGGTGCCCGCCCGCGCGTTGTCACCCAGATCGTAACGGGGCGTGTACATGTGGCCGCGGCGGTCGTTTTCGGACAGCTCAAGGTTGCGGCTCGACACGTATACGAAACGGCCGTCCGGTGACACTGCCGCCCCGTGCGGCTGAGCGAGGCCGTCCCCGGCGATGACCTTGGCGAGCGTTCTGCTTTCCACATCGATTACGGCCACCGTGTTGCCGACGTTGGTGCCCACATAGACCCAACGACCGTCCGGAGTGAACACGGGATGCCAAGGGGCCGCGTCTATGGCGACGGTATCGATCGGGGTCGTCTGGGAGGTAGCGTCGAGATCGAAGACGAACACCGAGCCGGTGAGTTGGGTCGTTCCGACCATCCGACGGCCGTCGGGCGACACCGCGAAGCCGACCATCGTGTGTTGGCGGTCGCCGGCCAATTCGTCGAGTTCCACCGCTTCGTCCTCGGGAAAAAAAGACGCGATCTGGTTGACGGCCAGGCTGGCTAGGAAGACGGTTCCCGTTCCCGGCCGGACGGCGAGCGCGTGGGGTCTCGGCAGAAAGACGCCGACTTCTTCTACGGTCATGTCCGACCGGCGAATGACGCCGATCGCTTGGGGTGGGGATACGGCCGCCATCGATCGGCCGGCGTAGAGATTTTCGCCATCGGGGTCGAGGGCCAGGAGTCCTGGGCGAACGAAGTCGGTCCGCGCCACCAGTTCGTTGTTGCGGTCGAACTTGAGGATCTGATTGGCGGTGATGGCCGAGACGTACCAAAAAGATCCATCTGATTCGACCGCGATGTGGTGGGGCGACGCATTTGCGGGCAGGCCGTACTGTTGGAGATCCACCGTGCGGACCACCTGGTTGGTCTCCATGTCGATCACGGAGATCAGGGCCTCGCTCTGATTGGCGGCGTAGACCAGCGTCTGGGCTGATGCGAACGGAATTTCCCCGGTCTCTGAAGGCGCGCCCTCGTCGATCCATTCACTTAGGAGTGCGATCTCGGGGTCGCTCAGTGGCTCGCCGCCGACTTCGCCGTTGTTCGAGGGTGAAACACCTACCTCGGTCGGATGTGGGCCACCGACGAGCTTGGTCGCCAACTCGACCATCAGGGAGCGGGCAGCGTCGAAAGGAATGACCGCTTCGCCATGGTCGGAGCCGGCGATCAGCGCTTGCCAGGAGTCGAGGCGCAGGCCTCGTGCGGCGTCCGCGCCGGTGTGACAGGAAGTGCATTTTTGGTCCAGTAGACGCTGGACGTCCGCATAATGGACTGCGTATGTGACGGCGTCACGGGCGTTGGAGTGCGCGGTGGTCACCGGAATCTCGATGCCTCCGCGGGCGGCGCAGGCGCCCAGGATCGATATGACCCCAAAAACGATGGTGGCCTTCAAGTCACTCCTCCCGAAGTGCGGTCACGGACGCGGACGGGCCTCCAATTCAGATCACTGTACGACACAGATCACCGTACGACACAGATCACCGTACACTACAGGTCACTGGTACCGCCCAGGCGCCTCCGGTGTTCGTTTCTGGATCGGCGATTGGTCCAGGCAGGTCTGAGGGAACACGTTCTCGAGTCTGGCCTGTGATGCCTGATCCAGCTCCTCGACCTCGGGGACGAAATCGCCACGCTGGCGGCCCACGTGCACGCGGCCACCTACCATCTTCTCACACTGATCGCCGAATTCGACCGACTCCGGGGCTGGGAGCCGGGGGGCCATCGT
>Ga0115002_10001770_pt1 | contig 29233 bp, 26 predicted proteins | sample ArcticOcean_MG_C_8_FD_89576 | JGI IMG/M metagenome (GOLD analysis project Ga0115002, IMG submission 89576) | Marine microbial communities from western Arctic Ocean - ArcticOcean_MG_CB11_86 | ecosystem: Environmental > Aquatic > Marine > Oceanic | place: Arctic Ocean: Canada Basin | collected... | reverse complement strand
ACACTGGCCCAGATCGCGCCGAAATCGTGTACTCCCGCGAAGAAGATCGTGCCGAAGATGACCCAGAGAAACGCGGGCAACCATCCCCAGATGACGGCTATCGCAGGTCCGATAATCGGCGCGGCACCCGCGACGGCCGTGAAATGGTGGCCCCACAACACGACCCTGTTCGTCGGGATGAAGTCCACGTCGTCCCGCATCGTGTGGGCTGGCGTCTCAAAGTCAGGATCGAGCTGGTAGATCTTCTCGGCGATGAACTTCGAATAAACACGATAGCCGAGAGCCACGGCAACGATGCCGCTTACCGCGAGGACGATTGCGCTCATAGTTTCAACCCGGATCGACGGTAAACCCAAATCGCGCACACAAGCGCGACACACTGTGGAGACGATCGAAGCAAGGAGCTCTGGCACCTTGCTGGCCGCTGGCCCGTGCCAATTATGGTTGACGTCCGGCCATTGTCAAGGCGCAGACGGGTCAGGCGTTGTGGTCGGTGCTGGTGGAAGGGGAGGAGCCTTCCGGGCGCTCGGAGACTACCGCTCGAGCCACGGCTGGAGCACCTCGAGTAGAAATGTCAGCACATCCTCCTCGGACAGCTCATCGAGCGGAGTCCCTGGTTTGACCGGCCGCTCCTCATCGAGGGTACGCGAGCCCCGGGAACGACTGATGCGCCCTACAACCTGCGGTGGGTCCGCCGCCGCGTCCAGTGCAAACTCCACGTAGTCGTCGCGGCCACGGTCCGACGCAAGCCGCAGGCCACCGCTGGGCGTAAACACCGTAAACGCGTAGTTCTCCACTTTCAGGCTGTTGGCGATAAGGCGGGTCACCGGTGTCGCGACTTCCTCGAGGAAAGTCTCGTAGGACTGTTCGGCGGTCGCCGTCCGCTGGCGGCGCTGCTGCGCCCGCTCCCGGGCGACTTCGATCGCGCGGTTCAGTCGGTTACGGACAAGCGAAACTTCCACAGCTGACTATTGTGTCACGCTTCAACCACGAGCCGTCGCGAAGGCGACACAAGAGTGTGGGCGAACGTACCGTGCTCGATTGAGCTCGCAGCGGCACTAAAATAAACCGTCGTGTCTCCTGTGACCGGTCAACCCATTGATTACGCTGCCGCTCGCCGGTCGCTGGCCCGTCGCGACCCGATTCTCCGTGACCTGATGCGTCGTCGTGGCACGTGCGGTCTGTCTGACTCACAGCACACGGATCCGTTTCAGGCACTCGTGCACGCCATTATTTCGCAGCAGCTCTCGACGAGGGCGGCGGCGACCATTGCCTCAAGGGTCGACGTGTTGCTTGGCGGTCTGCCCACGCCCGCGAGTCTTGCTGGCGTGTCGGACGTGCAATTGCGCGGAGCTGGCCTCAGCGGCCAGAAGGTCAGTTATGTGCGAGCGCTCAGCGAGCACGTCTCGGATGGATCGCTAGAGCTTGGCGCCCTCGATGCCATGTCTGACGAAGCCGTGATCGCCGCGTTGACGGAGGTAAAGGGCATCGGCCGGTGGACGGCCGAGATGTTTCTGATGTTCCGCCTGCACCGCCCCGACGTCCTGCCCGTGGGCGACCTCGGCATCGGCAAGGCCGTGCAGCGTGCCTACCGACTTCGCACGTTGCCGTCGCCGACCCGGCTGCTTCGCCTCGGCGAGGCGTGGCGCCCGTATCGATCGGTGGCGTGCTGGTATCTGTGGGAAAGCCTCTCGAACAACCCAGCACAGGAGTGACACCCATGCCTCGACGTGCTTCTATTCGACTAGCCCTTACCATCATGGTCGCTGGCGCGTTCGTGATGATCAGCGCCACGCCGCCGCAGGCGCAAGGGCCGGTATCGACCGCTGATATCCCGCGTCTACCGTTTGAGAAGTACACGTTACCCAACGGCCTGGAGGTGATTCTCAGTCAGAACCGAGGACTGCCGATGGTGTCGGTCAACCTGTGGTACCACGTCGGGCCAGTGAACGAGGAGCCGGGTCGCACCGGGTTTGCCCATCTGTTCGAGCACATGATGTTCCAGAGTTCGAAGCATGTGCCGGAAGATTCCCACATCCGGTTACTGGAAGCGGCCGGTGCCAGTGATCTGAACGGCACGACCAGTCACGACCGCACCAACTATTTCGAGACCGTGCCGGCCAACCAGCTTGAGCTGGCGCTATGGCTTGAGTCCGACCGCATGGGCTATTTGCTCGAAAAGATTGATCAGCGCGCCCTGTCGAATCAGCAGGACGTCGTGCGAAACGAGCGGCGCCAGAGTGTGGAGAATCGCCCCTACGGGCTTGCCGAGGAGACGCTGATACAGACGCTGTTTCCGAAGGGACATCCCTACTACGGCGACGTGATCGGCTCGCACGAGGATATCCAGGCGGTGAAGCTGGACGACGTGAACCGATTCTTTCGCCAGTTCTACGCGCCAAACAACGCGAGCCTTGCGATCGTGGGGGACTTCGAGCCCGCACAGGCGAAGGCACTGGTGGAGAAATACTTCGGCACGCTCAAGCGTGGCCCGGTCGTCCCGGCCGTGGAGACCGAGACACCAGCGATCACCGCCGAGCGGCGGCGGGTCGTCACGGCACGCGTGGAGTTCCCGCGGGTCTATATGGCTTGGCTGTCGCCCCCAATCTTTAAGCCGGGCGATGCCGACGCGGACATTGTCGCCAGCGTTCTTGGCTCCGGGCGGGCGAGCCGCCTCTACAGAACACTCGTGTACGAGAAACAGATTGCGCAGGACGTGTCCGCGTTTCAACAGTCGCTCGTGCTCGGCTCGGTCTTTCAGATTGAGGCCACCGCACGTCCCGGTCACACCGTCGAGGAGTTGGAGCAGGCAATCGACGAAGAACTGGCCCTTCTGAAGATGCAGGCGCCTGACATCCGCGAGGTTGAACGGTCGCGAAACACGATCGAGACATACATGGTCGGCGGTCTGGAGCGTCTTGGCGGATTCGGAGGCGTGTCCGATCGGCTGAACTCCTACAACCACTATCTCGGGACGCCTGACTATCTCGACAAGGACATTCAGCGCTACCGGGACGTCACGCCCGCGTCCGTGCAGGCGTTCGCGCGCGAGCATTTGTCCGAGAGCGGTCGCGTCGTTCTGCACGTGCTGCCGGGGGAACCGCAAGCGCCTGTAGCGCAGGACGAGCCGTCAGCAGCCCAACGAGAGATGTCCGCACCCGCAGTCTCGGGGGAGGTCGAGGCGACGAGCGGGGAGGGCGCGACAATCAACGACGACGAGCCGTGGCGTTTCGAGATGCCGGCGCCCGGCCCTGCGCGACTGGTGGAACTGGCGACCCCCGAGACGACGACGCTGCCCAACGGTCTCACGCTGATCCTGAACGAGCGGAGCGGTGTGCCCATCGTCGCTGCCAACCTCGTGCTCAAAACTGGCAGCGACGCCAATCCCCTCGACAAGGTCGGCCTGGCCAGCTTCGTCGGTGCGATGCTGGACGAGGGCACCATTACACGCGGCGCGCTGGAGATCGCCGACGAAGTGGCAAGCCTCGGCGCGACCCTGTCCACGGGCAGCACGATGGACGCGACGACGGTACGCGCGCGATCCCTGCTGAAGAACTTCGAGGCAACGCTCGGCCTGATGGCCGACGTTGTGCTCCGGCCTTCGTTTCCGGCAGAGGAGATCGAACGGCAGCGCACGAGCCGGCTTGGCGATCTCGTTCAGGGACGCGACAACCCCGGGCAGGTGGCTGGGGAGGTCATGGCGGCTGCGCTCTTCGGTCCGCGCCACCCGTACGGCTATACCGAGACTGGCACCGAATCCTCGGTTCAGGGACTGATGCGCGACGACATGGTCGCGTTCTGGAAGCAACACTTTGTCCCCGGCAACGCCGCCCTTGTCGTTGCCGGGGACATCTCGATGGGCGCACTCCGTGCACTGGCGGAAGAGGCCTTTGCCGGATGGGAGGGCTCGGCGCCAGCCCTGGCCACACTCGGCGCGGCTGAGACCACCTCCGCCCGCGTGATCGTCGTAGACAAGCCGGGTTCTCCGCAGACGCTACTCCGCGTCGCCGGCATCGGCGCTGCGCGGTCGTCGGCTGACTTTCGTGCGCTGCAGGTGATGAACCTGGCGCTGGGGGGACTTTTTTCGAGCCGTATCAACATGAATCTTCGCGAAGAGCATGGGTACAGCTACGGGGCATTCTCGACCTTCGTGTTTCGCCGAGGCGCCGGACCGTTCGTGGTAGGCGCGGGCGTGCGCACGGATGCGACGGCGCTCTCAGTCACCGAAATATTCAACGAGATTGCCGGGATAGTCGCTGCGCCGATGGGCGGAGAGGAACTGCAGAAGGCGAAGGATTCGATGGTCAACTCGTTGCCTGGTGCGTTTGAAACCGGCCTGGGCGCGGTGGGCAGCTTTTCAAACATCTTCGTGTACGACCTCGGCCTCGACTATTACACCCGGTATGCGGGGCAGGTGAATGCGGTCACCGCCGCACAGGCACTTGACGTCGCGCGACGCTATCTGGTGCCCGATCGCCTCGTGGTGATCGCCGTGGGAGACCGCGCGGTCATTGAGGCGGATCTCAGGGCGTTGGACCTGGGCGATGTGGAGATCCGGGACGCGCAGGGGCGGGTTCAGTGAGTCAGAAGGACTGGGCAGAGGGCGCGCAAAGTACTGGGCGCGGACAAATGTGGCGTTCGTTCGCCCGAGTTGTGTAAACTCGGACTTGAACAGTCGGATATGCCAGTCGTTACCCTCGGTCTACCACGAGCCTCTTCGTCCATCGTCGATCTGATCGGCAATACACCACTCGTCAGGCTGTCGAGCTTTGAGAAGGGCCTCCGCAACGTCGAGCTGTGGGCCAAGGCGGAGTGGAGGAACCCTGGCGGCTCCGTCAAAGACCGGCCGGCGGCCAGGATGATTCTCGATGGTGAGCGGTCCGGCGCGCTGACGCGCGACAAGATCTTGCTGGATGCCACCTCAGGTAACACCGGCATCGCGTACGCAATGATTGGCGCCGCGCGTGGATACCGCGTGCGCCTGTGCGTGCCCGAGAATGTCACACCGGAACGCAAGCGCATCCTCCGCGCGTTCGGCGCGGACGTCGTGTTTACGGATCCGATGGAGGGGTCTGATGGCGCCATCATTCGGGCCAGGGCAATGTCCGAGGCGGAACCGGATGTGTACTTCTATTCGGACCAGTACAACAATGAGGGAAACTGGTTGTCGCACTACGACACGACGGCGCCAGAAATTCTCGAGCAGACGGACGGACGGGTGACCCATTTCGTCGCCGGACTCGGCACCAGTGGCACGTTCGTCGGTGCGGGCCGCCGGCTACGCGAGTTCAAGGCGTCGGTTCGATTGATTTCGGTCCAGCCCGACTCGCCGCTTCACGGCCTGGAGGGGCTGAAGCATATGGGCACCGCGATCGTGCCTGGGATTTACGACTCGACGCTCGCTGATGAGGACGTGGGCGTCGGCACGGAGGAGGCGTTCGAATTGACGCGCGAGCTTGCCCATCAAGGGCTGTTTGTCGGTATCTCGAGCGGAGCGAACCTGGCAGGCGCGCTACGCGTGGCGCGGCGTGTCTCAGACGCCGTCATCGTCGTGGTGTTTTGCGATGGCGGTGAGAAGTACCTGTCGGAGCGTTTCTGGGGCGAATCGGCGGATGGAGGCACGCAGTGACGACACTTACGCTCCGACCGGGTGTCGCCGATGCCATCCGGGGTCACGGTGCGGAGACGTTTCCTGACGAGTGCTGCGGGGCGCTCATCGGCCGCGACGGAGTGGTCACCGACACGCACGCCCTGCCCAACATGACCGAGGAGGGACCCCGGCGGCGGTTTCGAGTGGGGCCCGCCGACTACCGCGAAGCCGAGCGACGGGCTGCTGAGGGTGGGGCCGAGCTGCTCGGATTTTATCACTCGCATCCAGACCATCCGGCGCGTCCGTCGCAGTACGATCTTGATCACGCGTGGCCGTTTTTTTCGTACATCATCGTTTCAGTCCGCGGGGGCGTTCCTGAAGACATGACGTCGTGGCGTCTGAAGGACGACCGTTCCGCTTTCGACCAGGAAGACCTGACCAATGCCGAACACGATTCACATCCCCACGCCTCTCCGCCCCTTCACGGATAAGAAGGAGTCGGTTGAGGTCACTGGCAACACTGTTGGCGAGTTGCTCACCGATCTGACGACGCGTCACGACGGACTTAAGAAGCACCTCTATGCCGAAGACGGCCGGCTGAGAAACTTCGTCAATGTGTATTTGAACGACGAAGACATTCGCTACCTGGAGCGTGAGGCGACTCCGGTCAAGCCAGGTGACGAACTCAGCATCGTGCCGTCGGTGGCCGGCGGCGCACCCGGCACCGTGGCGCCGCCCGCCGCCGCTGAAGCTACGGCGGGGGCCGACCCGGAGTCGCTCCCGGAACTGTCGCAGGAGGAGATTCAGCGATACAGTCGCCATCTCATCATGCCCGAGGTGGGTATGGATGGGCAGCGGAAGCTGAAGGCCTCCAGCGTGCTCTGCGTTGGCGCCGGAGGACTCGGGTCACCGGCGGCGATGTATTTGGCCGCTGCCGGCGTCGGGCGCATCGGCATCGTCGATTTCGACGTCGTCGACTTCAGCAACCTGCAGCGGCAGCTGTTGCATGGGACGCCGGACGTTGGTCGATCGAAGCTGGAGTCAGCAAAGGACCGCCTGCGTGCGCTCAATCCGCATGTTGAGGTTGATACGTACGAAACGCTTCTGTCGTCGGAGAACGCACTGGATCTGTTCGCGCCCTATGACGTAATTCTCGACGGAACGGACAACTTCCCGACGCGGTATCTGGTGAACGACGCGTGCGTCATCAGCGGCAAGCCCAATGCATACGGCAGTATCTTTCGATTTGAAGGTCAGGCGTCGGTTTTTGGGGCCAAGGACGGACCCTGCTATCGATGCCTGTATCCAGAGCCACCTCCGCCCGGCCTTGTGCCCAGTTGCGCAGAGGGCGGTGTGTTCGGCGTTCTGCCGGGCATCATTGGCGTGATCCAGGCGACCGAGACCATCAAGTTGATGCTCGGCGTTGGCGAGCCGCTCGTCGGTCGGTTTCTGATCTACGACGCACTGAAGATGCGGTTCCGCGAACTGAAATTGCGGAAGGATCCCGAATGCCCGGTGTGCGGCACGAATCCGACGGTGACCGAGCTCATCGACTACGAGCAATTTTGCGGCATCCGGCCGGAGCCGGCGGCGCAGCCCGCAGGAGCGGCTGGAAACGAGTGGGAGACGACTCCGGTTGAGTTGAAGCGGAGGCTGGACGCCGGAGACGATGTGTTCATTCTCGATGTACGGGAACCGAACGAGTACCAGATCAACCGTGTGCCGGGATCGACGCTGATTCCGCTTGGCGAGTTGCCCCGGCGCTATCAGGAGCTGGACGCGGAGCGCGAGGTCGTCGTCATGTGCAAGATGGGCGGTCGCAGCGCACAGGCCGTGGACTTTCTGCGATCGGTCGGATTTTCGAGAATCAAGAATCTTCGGGGTGGCGTGTTGGCGTGGATTGACACAGTCGATCCGAGCCAACCGAAGTACTAGCGAGGCTTCGGGTGTGAGGCTTGGCCCTCATGGTGCTCAGCGCCAAAGGCACCCGCAAATACTAGGTAGCGGCGGAGCCCACGACCTCGACGAATGCCGACCGTTATTGACGGGATTCGTCAATGCGGCATAAAATGCGACTATTGAAGTCGTGTTTTAAGATCAGGACGGTGGGGGCTGAAGGGCGCTAGGTCCACGGGGAGTGCATGCTGCGACTATCCAAGAAGGCAGACTACGCGCTGATGGCGGTGAGGCATCTGGCTCTGCCGGATGGACCTTCATCGACGAGCGCGCGGGAGATTGCCGAGCAGTACGACATTCCGCTTGAGCTGATGGCGAAGGTGCTTCAGCGGCTCGTGCGGGCCGGCTTACTGAAGTCAACGCAGGGGACACGGGGGGGCTACGCCCTGAGCCGTTTTCCGGCGGCGATCAGTGTGGCCGATGTGATTCAGGCGATTGATGGGCCATTCATGGTGACCGCCTGTTCAACAGACAACAACGATTGCGATCAGTACAGCAAGTGCAGTGTTCGCGACCCGCTCTGGCAGATTCGAGAGCGGATTGCCGCGACCTTAGACACGGTAACCATTGCCGAAATGGCGGCAGAGAGTGATGCGGTGCACGCGCCGATGGCGCACGCCGCGGTGATAAGACGATGAAGCTTCCGATTTACATGGACTATCACGCCACGACACCCGTGGATCCGCGGGTGCTTGAGGCGATGCTGCCGTATTTCACTGAGAACTTCGGTAACCCGGCGAGCCGCAATCATGCCTTTGGGTGGGCTGCAGAAGAGGCGGTGGATAAGGGCCGCAAGCAGGTGGCGGATCTCATCGGTGCCAAACCGAAAGAGATTATTTTCACCAGCGGAGCCACCGAAGCCAACAATCTGGCCATCAAGGGCGTCGTGGAGATGTACCGCGAGAAGGGCAATCACGTCATCACGTGCGTGACCGAGCACAAGGCCGTGATCGACACGTGCAAAAAGCTCGAAAAGCAGGGCGGGCGCGTGACCTACCTGCCGGTACAGAAGGACGGGCGTATCGACCTGGACGAGCTTCGCGCGGCGATCACGGACAAGACGATTCTGATCACGATCATGACCGCCAATAACGAGATCGGCGTGCTTCAGCCAGTGACCGAGATTGGTGCGATCGCCAAGGAGAAGGGGATTCTGTTTCACACCGACGCGGTGCAGGCGGTTGGTAAGGTGCCGTTCGATGTCAATCAGGTCAAGGCCGATCTGGTATCCCTCTCTGCACACAAGATGTACGGCCCGAAGGGCGTGGGGGCGTTGTATGTACGTCGCCGCAACCCGCGTGTGCTGCTGGCCGAGCAGATCAGTGGAGGCGGTCACGAGCGCGGTATGCGCTCAGGCACACTGAACGTACCGGGCATCGTGGGGCTCGGTAAGGCCGCGGAGATATGCCAGGCCGATATGGTGTCCGACACGGCACGCCTACTCGCGTTGCGGGAGCGCCTGAACGAAAAGTTTCATCAGAACCTCGACGAGATTTATATCAACGGATCGATGGAGCACCGGCTGCCGCACAACCTGAATATCAGTTTCGCGTATGTCGAAGGCGAGTCGTTGCTGATGGGTATCGCAGATGTCGCGGTGTCGTCCGGTTCCGCATGCACGTCCGCCAGCCTTGAGCCGTCGTACGTGCTGAAGGCGCTGGGCGCAGGTGACGACCTGGCGCATTCGTCCATTCGGTTCGGACTTGGGCGGTGGAGCACGGAAGAGGAGGTCGACTACATCGTGGACAAGCTCACCAACGTCGTGCGACGCCTCCGCGAAATGTCACCGTTGTACGAGATGGTAAAAGAAGGCGTCGACCTGTCGAAGATGCAATGGATTGCACATTAAGGCTTTTAGGCTAGGAGAACCAGATGGCTTACTCAGATAAGGTGATTGACCACTACGAGCATCCGCGCAACGTCGGCTCGCTTCCAAAGAACGACGTGAACGTGGGCACGGGCTTGGTCGGTGCACCAGAGTGCGGCGACGTGATGAAGCTCCAGGTGCAGATCAATCCGGAGACTGGCGTCATCGATGACGCGAAGTTCAAGACGTTCGGGTGCGGGTCGGCAATCGCCAGTTCGAGTCTGGCGACGGAATGGCTCAAAGGCAAGACGGTCGATCAGGCGCTCGCGATCAAGAACACCGACATCGTCACCGAGCTGGCCCTCCCGCCGGTGAAGATTCACTGTTCGGTCCTCGCAGAGGACGCGATCAAGGCGGCGATCGAGGACTACAAGAAGAAGCGCGAGGAGAGCAAGCCGGGCGCAGCCGTTGGCGCACACGCGCAGCCGAGCGCCTGACGACCCATGTTCCAGCGCCGGATGCCGCTGGTGCGGGGGGCGGTTGCTGGAAGCTGGACGGTGTTGAGGATGATTCAGATTAGCGAGACTGCGGCAAAGAAGATTCGGTCGCTGATGGCCAAGCAAGGCATCAGCGACGGTGGTCTTCGTGTGGGCGTCAAGGGCGGAGGATGCTCGGGACTCAGCTACACGTTTGGGTGGGACCGGGAGGCGCGGCTTGGCGACGAGGTATTCGAAGGACCTGACGGCGCCAAACTGTTCGTTGACCGCAAGAGCCTGCTGTTTCTCAAAGGCACGACACTCGACTACGACACTGCGCTGCTCACGCAGGGCTTTGTCTTTCACAACCCGAACGCGAAACAGACTTGCGGCTGCGGCAGCTCCTTCGGCGCGTGACGCGCCGCGGCGGGTGGCCCGCACATTCATGACTCCCGAACCAATTCCGGTGCGTGCGGCGTCGATGCTTGAGTGCCGCAATTGCGGCGCGGGCGCGCCCGTAGACGAGCATTTTTGCCAGCAGTGCAGCCGCATTCTCGCTCTCGGCCGGCATGGGGACTATTTCTCGTTCCTGGGTCTGCCGCGGCGACTCGGCGTCGATCCGAAGGATCTTGAGCAGCGTTTCCGTGATCTGAGTCGGAAGTTTCACCCGGATTATTTTTACAATGCGCCGCCCGCTGAGCGATTGGCCAGTCTGGAGCGGTCGTCGTATCTGAACGACGCGTACCGCACGCTCAGGAACCCTTCGGCGCGCATCGAGCACTTGCTTGCGTTGGAGGGACTCCCCCCGGCGACGTCGGATGAAGGGGGCGCCAAGGTGCCGCCGGCGCTGCTTGAGGAAGTGTTCGCGCTCAACGAGGAACTCGACGAGATTCGAGAGTCGCGAGAGTCGGGTGGCGAGGGGGCCGCTCTCCGCGCGCGCCTCGATGCGGCACGTACACCCATTGAGCGGAAGCGTGATGAGCATGAGCGCCGGATCAGGGAACTGGGAGACCGGTGGGACAGCGAGGCTGATTCGCCCTCCGGCGAGCGCCTCGCCACGCTCACGGCGCTGCGTGAGCAGTTGCTTGAGCGCAAGTACATCGATAATTTGCTCGCCACTATCGATCGTGAGGCGGCGGGTCTGGGTGTGTCATGAGCAATGTTGTCGGCATCGATCTCGGTACGACCAACAGTCTCGTTGCCTACGTCAAGGACGGTGTGCCGGTCGTGATCCGCGACGCCTCCGGCGACGCGCTGGTGCCGTCGATCGTGTCGATTGGCGAAGACGGTACGGTCATCGTCGGCCGCGAGGCGCAGCGTCGCTTGCTGACGGCGCCCGCCAGCACCGTGTATTCGGTAAAGCGTTTCATGGGTCAGGGCATCGAGGACGTACATGGGGATGCTGGCCTGCTGCCTTTCGGCATAGGCGGCGATCCTGGTGGCGTCGTGCGGCTCTCGATCGCGGGCCAGGAGTTTACCCCACCGGAAATATCCGCGTTTGTGCTGCGGGAGTTGAAGCGCCGCGCTGAGGAGCATTTTCGGGAACAGGGCGAGTTCGATTTCGAGGTTGAACGCGCCGTCATCACGGTGCCTGCCTATTTCAACGACGCGCAGCGGACGGCGACTCGTGACGCCGGACGGCTCGCGGGCCTCGAGGTGTTGCGCATCATCAACGAGCCGACAGCGGCATCGCTCGCCTACGGGATGGCGGCGCGCGACCGCGGCACGATCGCGGTGTACGACTTCGGAGGGGGCACGTTCGACGTGTCCATTCTCAAGGTCGAAGATGGCGTGTTCCAGGTGCTGTCCACAAACGGCGACACGCATCTTGGCGGCGATGACATTGACGCGCGGCTGACGGCCGAGGTGAGGCGAGAGATCGCCGGCGCTGCGCCGGAAGACGGCAACGATCAGATGGTCCAGGCTGTTCGTCAGGCCGCGATCCAGGCGAAGTGGGATCTCTCCAGCGAGGAGGAAACCGAGCTTCGCGTGGACCCCATGGCTGGCGTGCCGGGCGGGTACCGACGGCGCATGACGCGCACCGACTTCGAGCGCATGATTCTGCCGCTCGTCGAACGCACGCTGGGACCGTGCCGCCAGGCGCTGGCCGACGCGGGACTGGAACCGAAGGATATTGAGGGAGTGGTGCTCGTGGGCGGCTCGACGCGTATCCCGCTGGTGCGTCGCCTCGTGCATGAACTCTTCGACCGTGAGCCGCACTCGGAGCTGAATCCTGACGAGGTCGTGGCGCTCGGTGCGGCCGTGCAGGCGGACATTCTGGTGAGCGGGCGCCGAGAGATGCTCCTGCTCGACGTGACTCCGCTCTCCCTCGGCATCGAGACGATGGGTGGGGTCATGTCGAAGATCGTTCTGCGGAATTCGACGATTCCGGCGAGCGGACGAGAGATGTTTACCTCGTTTGCCGACAACCAGACGGCCGTCGATGTGCACGTCCTCCAGGGCGAGCGGGAGCTGGCGGCTGATTGCCGGTCCCTGGCGCGTTTCCGACTGCGCGGGATTCCGCCGATGCCCGCCGGTCTGCCTCGTATTGAGGTGCAGTTTCAGATCGATGCCAACGGCATTCTCAGCGTCAGTGCAAAAGAACTGCGCACCTCCGTCGAACAGACGATTGAGGTCAAACCGTCGTACGGCCTCACGGACGAGGAGGTTGAGCGCATGCTGATCGAGTCGTTCGAGCATGCCGAGACGGACATTGATGCTCGCCTGCTCATCGAAGCGCGTAACGAGGCGGAGACGGTGATTCATGCGACCGAGAAGTCACTCCGTCGATCAGATTTTGACGAACTGGCTGCTGAAGCGCTTGCGTCGGGAGAGCGACAGCGCATCGAGCAGGCACTGACAGAGGCAAAGGAAGCGCTCGGTGGGGCCGATCGAGACCTTATGCTCCAGAAGACCGAAGCGCTCAACAAGGCGACCCGTCCGTTGGCCGAGGTCGTGATGAACCGCAGCGTGCGCGAAGCCCTGGCGGGGAAGAATGTAAGAGACGTCTGATGCCCAAAGTCACCTTCATCCATCAAGACAAGACGGAACAGACCGTGGAATTCGAGCACGGCAAGCTGGAGTATCTCGCCCACGGCCTGCCGGAGTCGTTTCTGGACATCGCGATAAACAACGGCTTGCATCTGGAGCATGCCTGCGGTGGGAGCTGCGCCTGTACCACTTGTCATCTCATTGTCCGAGAGGGGATGGAGAATCTCAGCGAGATGGAAGACGATGAGGCCGATCGCCTCGATACCGCGTGGGAACTCACGACGCGTTCGCGACTCGGCTGCCAGGCCGTGGTGAAGGGAGATGTGGTTGTCGAGTTCCCGATGTACACCCGTAACTACGTGCAAGAAGGCGGTGCGATTCAGCTGGGCCAGCCGGACGACAAGGAGAAGGCTCGAAAAGAGGCGGAGGTGCAGTCGTGACGTGGGTCGACGCGGAAGACATTGGCATCGCCTTGCTCGAGAAGTTCCCATCCATCGATCCGCTGACTGTCAGGTTCACCGATCTGCGCGAGAAGGTCCTCCAGCTCGACGGCTTCGACGATGATCCGAATGCGTCGAACGAGCCCAGGTTGGAGGCGATTCAGATGGCGTGGTACGAGGAGCGACAGGAGGAGCAGGAATCGTGAAGATCACGGTCGCCCACAGTCCTGACTCCGATGACGCGTTCATGCATTACGGCATCGCGAGTGGCAAGGTGCCGTCGGATGAGATCGAGTTTTCACACCTGCTCGCAGATATTGAGACGCTGAATAAGGCCGCGTTCGAGGGCACGTACGAGGTCACAGCGGTCTCGTTCAGCGCGTATGCGCAGCTGACGGACAAGTATCTGTTGCTCCCGCATGGTTCCAGCATGGGCGATGACTACGGGCCAGTTGTTGTCGCGCGAACCGACGGTCCCTCGTCCACGAAGGGCATCACGATTGCGGTCCCCGGTGAGCTCACGACAGCCTACCTCGCATTGCGGATATACGACCCTGACGTCACGTGCGTGATGATGCCGTTCGATCGCATCCAAGACGCTGTACGCGAAGGAGAGGTCGCGGCGGGTCTGCTAATTCATGAGGGACAACTCACCTATCAGGACGAAGGACTCAAGAAGGTCGTTGACCTGGGCGAATGGTGGTCCGAGCGGACGGGGGGACTTCCTCTGGCCCTCGGCGGCAACGTTATTCGACGCGATCTCGGGCCAGAGACGATCCGCGAAGTCTCGCGCCTGCTGCATGGGAGCATCGCGTACGCGTTGGAGCACCGCCAGGAGGCGCTCGACTACGCGCTGCAGTTCGGCCGCGGGCTCGACAGGGCCAAGGCGGATCGCTTCGTCGGGATGTATGTCAACGAGTTGACGCTGGAATACGGTGACCGCGGCCGTATGGCCGTCACACGGCTCCTTGACGAAGCCTGGGAGAAACGACTGATTCCGAAACCCGTCGTGGTTGAATTCAGTGCCTGACCATCCCTGACGTGGTTGGGAAGTGCGCAGATCGCCTGCCCCCGTTCCGAGGGCGACGCGCCAGACTAAAGCGGAGTTCACAAGGTCGTAGCAACCGCGTGCTAGCGAGTCTGCGCCTCAGACCGCCGACCATGCGACTCCGCCTCGCAATCAGACCACTGGTGGCAGTATCTTCTTGCCCCGCTCCGCGAGGCGAGAACACCTGACGCAACCGGTGTGATGTCCGGCCGGTCAAATTTTCTAGGCGTAGGTGAAATGCGTGCTAAGGCAGCGCAGGAGAATCGAAAAATGAAACGTGTAATCCTGGGAGTGTTATTGGCCTGCAGCATGGCCGGCGCGTTGGTGAGTGCCCAGGCGGCTACGCCTTACAAGCTAGGGACGTTCGAGCGTGACGGTCGGACTTTCGTCGGCATCGTGCTGCGAGAGTCTGTTGTGATCGATTTCGCGGCGGCGCATACCGCGCTCCCGTCGTCTTCTCTGACGCTGGTGCCGCCGGTCGACATGAAGGACCTCATCGTTCGCTACGACACCGGACTTCGGGCCCGGATCGTCGAGATCGTCGGTAGCGTCGAGGCCGCCGGCGCGACGCCGCCTCCGTACGCGTACCCGCTCGCCGCGGTGAAGATCCTGCCCCCGATCATGTATCCCACGACGATGTTGAACGTCGCAGTCAACTACGCCGCGCACGACGCCGAGATGGTGACTTTACGCGACCAGGTGCCAGGCGCGGGTCCTGCGACGGCTGGCGCGGCGCTTGCCGGCACGGTGAGCGCGCCTGGAATATGGGAGCGCACCGAGAGCGACGGCAGATGGAATCCTTATGTCTTCATAAAATTGCCGGCGACGATCATTGCGGACGGAGAGGCGATCCGTTTGCCACCCGGACGTGTGCGCGTTGACTGGGAATGCGAGCTTGGCCTCGTGATCGGCCGTCCGACGACGCGCGTCCCGGTCTCAGAGGCCGCCGACTACATCTTCGGCTACACGATCGAGAACGACGTGTCCGACAGGGCGGGCCGCGGCGACAGTCGGTACGGTTCAGATTGGGTCATCAGCAAGAACCACGACACGTTCGCGCCGATGGGGCCGTTCATCACGCCCAAGGAGTTCGTGGCGGATCCGCAGAATCTGGCGATCAAGTTTGAGCTGAACGGTCAAGTGGTGCAGGAATCGACCACGTCGCTGATGATTCACAACGTCTTTGAGCAGGTCGCCTACACCTCAAGCATCACGACCTTGAGACCGGGAGACGTGATCGCGACAGGCACGCCGGCAGGCGTCGGCTCCGCGCGCACGCCGCCGGTGTACTTCAAAGCGGGTGACCGTTCTGAGTGCAGCTACGAGGGTATCGGCACGTTGACCAACACGGTCATCGGCCCCGAAGGCTAAGGCTTCGGCGTCAGTACAACGGCTGTCTGCAAAGTCCTCTGGCCGCCTTGAACTGGGGGACTCCGGGGGGAGACACCGGTACAGACGACTGGCCCCACGCCCCGGTAACGGCGGAGGGCCAGTCAAATCCAGCGGACACCGTGCGCGGGTAGCGCGTTCGTTAGTTCGTGTCCAGTCGGCGACCCTCAAGCCACACCGAATCGATCTGGCGCGTGTTGTTGATGTCGTCGAGCGGGTTGGCATCGAGCACGAGGAGGTCGGCCACCATACCCGGCGCGATTGTACCGACCTCATCCAGATTCGACACAGCCGCAGCACCGCTGGTTGCCGCGACGAGCACTTGCATCGGCGTCATACCGGCCTCGACCATCATTCCCATCTCGACGTGCTCGAAGTAGCCCTGCCACCGCCCTGGGTTGCCCCGCACGCCGGTGTCGGTGCCCATGCCGATCTGGATGCCCGCGTCTGACAGAAGCTTCAGGTTTCGGGTGGCTTGCGCGAGCGCCGGCTTGATCGCCTGTGCCCCTTCATTCGTGCGGACCCCTTGCTGATACTCCTCCTCGCTCAGCATGGCCACTTCCTCGCCGTATACGGAGATCCCGCGCAGGAAGAACGGATCCTCGAAGAAGGAAGGCGTCGTCTCGTAGGTAAACACCGACAGGTCGCGTGTCAGCGTTGCTACATAGCCGACACCTCGGCTCCGCATGGCCTCGATGAGTTCCTCGTCCACGTCCTGATCGCGGACGCTGTGTGCCACGACGTCGATACCGCCGCTGACGATCAGCTTGGCCTCGTCCAGCGTGAAGATGTGCGAGAACGTCCGCAGCCCCCGCGTGTGCGCTTCATCGATGAGGCTGGCGACGGTTTCGCCAGACATGGCGTTGGCGCCGCCCTGCATATGAAACTTGATGCGGTCCGCGCCGCGGTCAGCAAGGTCAGCGACGGCCTCGCGTGCGGCCTCCGACGACTGATGGGCACGAGTGCTGGGGCCTGACGTATACACGCGCGCGCGGTCGAGTTCGATGCCGTCCTGCTCATCACGTAACGCGACGACAGCATCCCGGTCGTCCTCCTGCTGCCCCAGACTCACGACGGTGGTCACACCGTAATTGGCATACAGCTGGAGACGCCGGACGAGATCGTCACGCATCGGCACCGAGTCGCTGACGTGCTGGATATGGCCATGCGCATTAATGATGCCCGGCATCACGGTCTTGCCCGCCAGGTCCACGACAGTCGCCCCGGCAGGCACCTCCACATCGGCCCCGGCGGCCGTGATGCGATCCTCGCTGATGAGGATCGTGCCGCCCTCCACTGGCGCCTGGCCGCTGCCGTCGATGATGCGGACACCAGTGAGTGCGGTAACGGGAGGGCCTTCAGGCACCTCAGGCGCGCTTTGACACGCAGCCCCAGACATTGCTAGCAGGGCAGGTAATGCTACGGCCCACACGCGTATCGACTTCCGAATCATATCCAAACCCCCATTTGTTTCTTCCCTCCGGATCCCGGATCCGGCAAAGCATACGCCACAAGGGCCGGCGTGACCAGATCCAGACTGGAAGCTGTCACGCGGGAAGTACCGTTTATGATGAGGCTCGTCCACATGAGCGGATTCGTGACACGACTGACGAACGGATTGGCCACTGGGGCGACGGCGCGCAGTGCCACGGTGGTGGTGATGTTCGTCTATCTGATGACGGTACGCACGTGGGGCATTTCCGATACGTTCTGGTTGCTTGGCGACCAGATTCGAGACTGGCGCCTCGCGCTGCTGCCGTTCGACCAACTTCCGCTCACTGGGCCCCCAAGCTCCGTCGGCGGCGTGGGTCTTGGCCCCATCTACTACTGGACGCTCTGGATGTGCCGTCTCGTCATCGGCCCTTGGGTGAACAACCTGCCCCACGCAGGCGGCATCGGATTGTCGGTGATGCAATCAGTCGCCGACTGCCTGTTACTGGCGGCCATCTGGAAGAAATCCGGCTCGGGCTGCGCGGCGGTCGCACTCACGCTTCTCGTGGCCACGTCCCCGCTCGACATGGCGCTGTCCGCGACAATCTGGAACCCAGTACTCTCGGTTGCGCTCGTCAAGCTCACGCTGGCTCTATTGCTCCTGGCCCCAAGGCGGCCGCCGCTTGCGTGGGCGGTTGCCACCACCGCGACCGGATGGCTCGCCGTGCAGGCGCACTCCACGGCGATCTTCATTGCCGCGCCGGCCATCGCCGCATTCGTCATCCCTGAGTTGGCCGCGCGAAACTGGAAAAGCGCGCTGGGCCGAGCGGGTGCGTCGATAGGCGTCGTATTGCTGCTGCAGGTGCCGTTCATGCTGCACCTGGCGCTCAACGGGTCAGTCGTTTCTGTGGGCCCGACCGCCGTAATCGGACAGGTCTCGGCGACGGCTGTTGCCCCTGACACGATCCGGGTCTTCGATGCGTTTGCGGCCGTTGCGTCGGCGACCGATTTCATCCTGCTTCGACCGTGGAATCCCGCAGGGACAGCCGTCGTGTTGTTGATCGCGTTGGTGCTGGCTGCCTACCGTTGCCGCGGCGATTGGCTGTTGGCCAGCGCCAGCGTGCTCCCGGTCGTCGCCGCGACGATGGGCTTCGCGTTCTGGCAGCTCGCCTACGATCAGTATTGGTTCCTGACACTGATGCCGTCGGTCGTCCTGGTTTTCTGGAACGCCCTCACGGCGCGGTCTCGGGCTGCGCCTCTCGTCGGTGTCGTACTGGTCGTCGTTGCCGTGGTCGCTCAGCCGTGGCGCATTCTTGATGCGCACACGTTTGCCCGCTTGCCCGCTTATGGCGCGTTGGTCAGGGGTTCGACGGAGATTAGTCGATACACCGACGAGGTAACGGAGATCCGCGTTGACTTTCCGCTGGAACCGACCACCGATCGAGAATTCCTATACTGGATCCTGGGCGGCCGCGTGACACCGTATGCACCATTCCGCGCGTCGATCGCTCCCGACGGCAACGCCACGTTCACTGCTGTGCCGCAGCAGTAGCGACGCCGCGTGCGCCGCGCCGGTCGGCGTCTCGGAGCGGGGGGAGTCTGCGACCTGGCTCCTCAGGACCCCTCGGGCTGTCGCGACTCGCCAGTGCTACCCTCAGGGCGCTGGCAGCAGACCGCCGAGCGGTGTGCGAAGGGGCGCTCGTGGTCAGACTCGGGAGAAGACGCGGTGGCGGTAAAAGGCACAACCACAGACGAAGAGGGATCGCGGATCGAAGCTGTCAGCAAGATCGCGGCGCTGACGTCTGTCCTGCTGATCCTAGGGCTGCAGTTTGCGGTCCAACCCGGCGTGTCGTGGCCGCTACGGGTACTCCTCGCCTGTTCCCTGACGGCAGGGTGGGTTCTGGGCAGCGTTTCCGTTGGGGCGGCGCTGGTCGCCGTGGCGGGATTGGCGCCTGTACTTCCAATGGCCATTGCCGCCGTGACTGGCAGCGCTGGCCCTGCGGGCGGTGCAGACCCGGTCGTGCAGTCAGTGTGGCTCGCGGCGGTGGTCGGCGCCCTGCTGCCCTCGATGTGTGTGACGCGCTGGAACCTGCCAGCCGTGTGGCGCGTATTGCTGGGTGGGTGGGCGCTGACGCTGTCACTGGCCTGGCCGATCGTCGTGGCTCGCGAGATCGGCTTTGACCTGCGCGTATTCGGCGACACGGCGACCATCAACTCCTGGGCTGGGATGTCGGCCGCCGAGGTGTCTGGCTGGGTCATGTACGTCGTGCTCGTCCAGCTGACGGGTCTTCTCTGGCTCGATGCCATCATGCCGAGGCTACGGACCTGGTCCGGGCGTGGCCTTCCGGCTATCGCGCACGGACTGTGGATTGGTGCGACCGTCTCGAGTCTCGTGGCTCTGTACCAGGGGACCGTCGACCTTGAGTTTCTCAGCAGCGCAGTGTGGGCATCGCTGGGTCGAGCGACGGGCCTGATGCTCGATGCAAACGCCTACGGAATGCTAGCTGCGCTGGCGGCACCGTTGGCCGCAGTTGCGGCCTGCTCACTTCAGCCGCGCCTCCGGTGGTACGGCGCCGCCGCGTTCGTGATCAACTGGGGCGGTGTGTGGATGTCTGGGTCGCGCACGGCGCTTCTGTGCGCGCTAGCCGGCACCGTGGCGTTTGCCATCAACGAGGTCCGTCGACGACGGGTGCGTCGAGTCGTCTGGGCCTCAGCGGTTGGAGCATTGACAGCGTTACTGGCGGCGCTGGTGCTGACCGTCACGCTCTCGCGCACGACGGGACCACTTGAACGCACCGAGGAATTTACGGGCCGCTCGCCATGGCAGGTGGCCGAAGTGCTGTTGGCTCGCGGCCGCTATGGTGAGATTGCGGCGCGCATGGTCTGGGAATATCCGCTGACCGGCGTCGGCATCGGCGCCTATCACTGGCTGGCGCCAGACTATATGCGCGCGACATTCAATCAAGAGCTGGCATTCGATAACGCGCAGAACTGGTGGCGCCATCAGTTGGCGGAACTGGGCCTGTTGGGTGCCCTGCCGGTGCTGGCGATGTCCATCGTTTTTATCTGGCTGACGATGCGGGGCGCGCGGCGGGCCAGGGGAGATCACGTCGCGACGGTGCGAGGACTGGTCGCGGGTCTCGGGATCGTGTCGCTTGTGGGCATGCCTACGCAGGACCCTGTCGTACTGATGGCCTTCTTCCTCCTGGTGGCGATGCTGGCGACTGCCAGCCTGGACGTTGCCGGCGTGGAGCGTAGCGCCTCACCAACCTGGCCATGGGGAGGCCGATCGCTGTCGGTCGCCTGGCTGGTTGTAGGGGCGCTGGCCGTGGCCAACGCGGGCAGTCAGGTCGCGCTGGCCACGGGCAGCCTTGCTGTCGCTGAACGCGCCGCCCGCGCGAACCGTGACTACGTCGTCGGCCTGTATCGGGAGGAGGCGCACCCTGACGGTGGCCAGTTCCAGTGGACGCGGGGAGAGGCGCATCTGGGGCTCATCAAACGCGCGCCGTACCTGACCGTGCGCGCGTGGATTCAGCACCCGGACGCCGCTGAACGACCCGTCACGCTGCGTATTTCCACGCCGTGCCAGGTCGTGTTTGAAGGGGCCCTTGTCGATCCCACTCCAGTGGACATCATTCTGAGCCTGCCGACCGACGGTCGAATTGACCTGGACGTGCGTGTGTCGCGCACATGGTCGCCGGCGAGCGTCGGCGGTTCGGACACCCGGCAACTCGGCGCGGCCCTTGACATCGACTTCGGTGACAGTGCCGCCGGCGCGCCCGCGCTGGCGACTGTGGCACAGCCGTGCGGCGCGGATGCCCACCCGGAACAATAAGGCGGGGTTCATGGCTCAAGCGGCATGGAAAATTCCGCTTTTTGTACTGAGAGGCGCGTAGGAGTGAGCTACCATATATGGCTATGCTGGGCGGGTTTCCAGAGTCGGAGACTAGGTGCCCGGGACTGTTGCGAGGGAGTTTTTTTGCGCGTACACATCGTCAATCCGAGTCACTTTTCCTTCGGGACAGCTTTCATCACCCCTCGCTGGATGTTTGTGCTTGCGGCGTCCACGCCTGCCAAATGGGGTGATCCGATCCTGAGTGACGAGTCGATCGAGCCATTCGACACTGACGGCCTGGAGAAAGGTGACGTCGTCGGCATCGGCCTCCACACGGGCAACGCCCTGGTCGGTTACGCCCTCGGGCAGCGTGCGCGCGCACGCGGGGCGTGGGTGGTGTACGGCGGGAGCCATCCTACCTTGTTTCCGGAAGAGGCTCTCGATCGGGGCGGTGCGCATGCCGTCGTGAAGGGCGACGGAGATGTCGTCTGGGCTCAAGTGATCGAGGATTGCGTCAGTGGCGCGCCGCAGCGGACCTATGACGGTGGGCGCATCGACGCCGGCACGTTCAAAAAGGCGCGCTGGGATTTGATGAAGCGTGAGAGCTACGCGTGGGCGACGGTGCAAACCGTGCGCGGATGTCCCAAACACTGCTCGTTCTGCTCGGTGTGGCGCACCGATGGCCAAGAGCCGCGTCAGCGCGATGTGCACCCGGTGATCGAGGAGATCGTCGAGCTCCGTCGCATGGGGTTCCGATTCATCGGACTGGCAGATGACAATTTTTACCCTGTCACGCTCGAGGACCTCAGGATGGCGTCCCGCCGTGCGGACAAGACGAGGTACAACGAGCTCAAGGCGCTTCGGGACGAACGATTCGAGCTGATGGCGCTCATGGCGGAGCTGCCCGACGATCTGAATTTCTTTACGCAGATCACAATGGAGTCTGCCGAGGATCCGGAGTTTCTCGATGCGATGCGGGCCGCGCACATTAAGGGGGCGCTGGTGGGCATCGAGGCCGTCACCCCGGAAGGGTTGAAGGATGTCTACAAGGACTTCAACCTTGCGGGCGACGAGCTGATCGAGCGTTTGCAGACGTTCCGTAAGCACGGCGTCTTCATTCTCGGCTCGTTTATTTTCGGTCTACCCAGTGACCGTCCGGAAACATTCGAGGCGACGGCCTCGTTGGCCAAGAAAGCTGACATCGCGTTCGCGCAGTTCGTGACGCTGACGCCGTTCCCGGGCACACTGGATTTCGAGAAGTGGGAGCGCGAGCAGGGCGAACAGATGGCAATGGTAGACGGCATCCCGGTGTCGCGCCACTGGCTGATTCCGCAGGAAAAGCGGCCGAAGCTGCTCACCCCCCATCCGGCCATGTCTGGTGAGGAGATTCGACAGGGCACGCAGAACGTGTGGAATGATTTCTACAGCCTGAGTGCCGCCTGGAAACGGTCGGATATGTTGAAGAGCTACAAGAACCGTGTTGTATTTGTGATCGCGTCAAAGGTCATGCTTCAGGCGTTTGGCAACACTGGACTGTCAACCGACAGCGCCCGCGCGTCTCGCGCGAGCAAGTGGGCGGGCATTGGATTCTCAATGCTGCAGAAGATGTTCGTGGGTCCGCCCTTGCCAGACCTAATGGTTCCGAGGGCTCCGATGACGGGAGAGAAGCCCGCGGCCTGACGGTGTAGGGTTCGGCGCTCAGGCCGCCTATTCAGATCGCCCTGTAGCTGAGCAGGCTGATCGGGTAGCTGAAGGGTCGCCACCACTCTTGCTCCAAGGCCGCGGTCTCCGCGGTGAAACCCGGGTTGCCCGGGTGGACCATCAGTTCGAGGGTTCGGCCCCAGTCACGTCCGACGAAGGACGCGTGCACGACCCGCGTGTCGACGCATGCGAGCTTGGCGCGCAGCCCTCCATCGAGCATCTGCTCGGCGAGCACGGGCGTGGGGATGTCCCAAACAGGAAACAGTGGCAGGAGTCCGCTGCCCCGGAGGCGGTCCTCGCGATAGCGGCGCACGTCTTCAAGAAAAAGGTCGCCGAACGCTACATGCGTGAAGCCCTCAGTAACCGCGGCGGCGACAGCGTCTCCCATACGGGCGTCATAGACCTCGTTCGAGCAGGGGTGCGGGATCTCCACGGTGCGGAGGGCAAGACCGGCCGCCAGCGCCTGCGCTTCGAGGACGTCACGGCTCACACCGTGCATCGCCACACGATCGGCGGATTCATTCACGCTTGTCAGCAGTCCGGCGACGCACCCGGGGTGCGTCTCGTTGAGCAGATGCAGCGCCCACGCGCTGTCCTTGCCGCTGCTCCACGACAGCAGAATCTTCATTCGAACGCCGCCGGGTGCAGCGCGCGCGCCAGTGCTTCGGCTGCCAGTCCCATGCGTGGTCCAGGAACCACGAGATAGGAACCCTCGAGGAAGTGGACACGGTCACTCCGGACGGCGGGGATCGAGGCCAGCGTCGCCCACAGGCTCCGTTCGCGGTCCAGATCCGCCGCCACCATCATGCCCGTTGCGTGAATCTCGACGATCGCCTCTGGGGCGCGCACGAGCAGCGTTTCGTGCGAGGGCTGCACGGACTCTCGCTGTATGTCTCCGAACACGTTTGTGCCGCCAGCGATTCGCATGATGTCATTCAGGAAGCCAACTCCGCCGCTCACGTACATCTGTTGCAGCGATTGCGGCTGCCGACTAAACACGAGGAGCGTGCGCGGCCGAGGGTATGGGCGGACCCGGTCTTGCACCGCATCGAGCTGCGCTTGAATTCCCTGTGCCTCGCGCTCAGCTTCTGCTGTATGACCCGTCGCGGCGCCCAGGTCGCGTAGAGTCCGAAGCACTCCCGCCACGCCGCCGTGTCGGTAGGAGAATACGCGGATGCCGGCTCTGGCGAGCTGCGCCTCCAATGCGGTCTGCGACCCGTAGGTGAGTACGAGATCCGGCCGAAGCGCGAGGATACGTTCGACGTCCGGGTCGAGCAGCGCACCGATACGGGGCAGCGCCTCAACCGCCGGCGGGAACTCGTCGTAGCTGCCGACGGCAATAACCTGGGGGCCGGCACCAATCTCGAACAGCATTTCGGTCAGGGCGGGCACGAGTGAAATGATCCGGCCAACATGAGCGCCATTGTTGTCGGTGACCTGAGCGGCTGGTGTCGGTGCGTCGGCACGCGCAGGGAGGCCTGTGAAGATCACAGCGACGACCGCTGCCAGGAGCATCAGCCTTTTCGGATAAGCAGCCATAGAAAAAAAGGCCCTCCAAGTAAAGCGGTGACGACACCGACCGGTACCTCCACCGGCGCGAGCACCGTGCGCGCGACGAGATCGCAGGCCACGAGAAATGCCGCACCAAAAAACGCGGCAGCCGGCAGCACGATACGGTGGTCCACGCCGGCCATCAGTCGCACCAGGTGCGGGACCACGATGCCGACGAAGCCGATGGGGCCGGCGAGCGAGACGGCAGCACTGGTCGCGAGCGCGGAGCTGATGAACGCGAGGCGCTGCGTGCGTGCCACGTCCACGCCGCGCGTCGCCGCGGTGTCTGTGCCGACGCTCAACACGTTCAGCGACGAAGACAGCATCGCGAAGATCACGAACGCCACGACGATCAGCGGGAGCGCACCAAGGATCGGGCCGAATCCACCTACGTCGAGGTCGCCCATCAGCCAGCGCACAGTTCGGTAGGTCTCGGCGAAGTCGCCCATGTACTGGACGAACAGAATCAGCGCGGAGAAGAACGAGTTCAGCGTGACGCCAGCCAGCAGCAGCACCGACGTCGAGATGGGCCGTCCCGGCCGCGTGGCCATGGCATAGACGATGGCTGCGGCCATAAACGCGGCAGCCAGGCTGGCCAGTGGCACAGGCGACAAAGGGCCGAGTGTGATGGCGGCGCCGAAGGAGATCGCCAGGATTGCACCCAGTGCGGCGCCAGCGGAGACGCCAAGGGTGAACGGCGTCGCGAGAGGGTTGCGCAACAGCGCCTGCAAGACGACACCGGCCGAGGCGAGGGCGGCGCCGACGATCGCTCCCGCCAGCACGCGCGGAAGCCGAGCAATGAAGAAGATCTGGGCGTCGATGTTGTCGGTGAATGGAATCGACCGGTCAAACACGCGGGCCAGACTGATGGACGTACTACCAACCAGGGGAGCTAACAGGCACATGCCAAGCGCGAGCGCGCCGTATGCCAGCAGCGTTCTACCTAGTCGCGCTCGGATCGGTCGCGGTTGCGCACCGCTCAGCACGCGTGTTGACGCTATGACTGTCACCGGAATCCCAGGACGGCGTCGGGTCGCGGCATCACAGCGATGGCCCAGGTACGTGCCGGATGGGTACCACGGTCAGGTGACCAGACGCGTCATGGAAACGGACGTCAGCATCCACATCGTAGAGTTGTCGAATCATCGCGGCAGTCAACACATCGCGAGTGGGGCCATGGGCGAGGACACGCCCGGATCGGACCAGAATCAGCGAGTCACACAGCGATGCTGCCAGGTTGAGGTCGTGCGTGGCCAGCACCATCGAGACGCCACGGTCGTGATTGAGGCGATGGAGCAGCGCCGCGATCTCCATTTGGTAGGCAAGGTCAAGTGAAGCCGTGGGTTCGTCCAGCAGCAAGACGTTGGGCGCCTGTGCCAGCGCACCCGCGATCACGACGCGCTGTTTTTCCCCGCCACTCAGCGTCATGTACGCCCGGTCCGCCAGGTGGGAGGTGCCTGTGGCGGAGAGTGAGTCGCGTGCAATCGCAATGTCCTCAGGGCCCTCAAGCTGGAATGCACCGAGGTGCGGGTGTCGGCCCATCAGCACCATTTCAAGGACGCTGTAGTCGAAGGCAGGGTGCGTCTCCTGCGGAACTACGGCGATGTGTCTGGCCAGCTCACGTCGTGTGATGCCGTCGATGGCGCGTCCGCCAAGCGTGATCGCACCAGAGTGGGGACGCAGCACACCCGCAAGTAGTTTCAGCAGCGTTGTCTTGCCGCAGCCATTCGGGCCGAGCAGCCCTGTCAGCGATCCGCGCTGGATCGTGAGGGACACGTCGGACAGCGAGAACGATTGGATCGCTTGGTTGAGCGAGTCGTATCCGAACGAAACGTGTTGGACCTGTAGCGTCATCGTCTCCTGTCGGCGTCCTTCGCGCCGAACTCGCTCGTTGTAGAGTGCCCGGTCGTACGACCAGGCGAGCGAGCAACGGGAACAAGCGCCGGGGCAGGTTTCCTGACTCGCGGATTCGAGCGCGTTCGAATCCGCATACAGTGGCGGGACCGTGTGGGCTTCTCACCCACTTCCCCTGAATCACCCGGGCGGTGTCGGTTGTGGGGCGGAGTATAGCACGCTAGAATTCGTGCAGGTTATGGCGTGAAATCACGGATTCAGTCCGCTGGGTTGACCGATATCGACGACCGCGTCAGCGCTGGCGAGCGCCTCGAGGCGGCTGACGGCCTCCGGCTGTTCGAGTGTCCCGACCTCCTGGCAGTGGGCTCGCTCGCCAACCGCGAGCGGGAGAAACGCCATGGCGCGCGGACCTACTTCAACTACAACCTTCGCCTCGAGCCGACGAACGTCTGCGTGGCTAACTGCCTGTTCTGTTCATTCGCGCGCCTGAAGCCATCCGACGATGCCGCGTACACGATGTCGCTCGAGCAGGCGTGGGACAAGTTGCGCAGGCGCGCCGATCAACCCCTCACCGAACTCCATATCGTGAACGGGCTGAATCCCGACCTGCCGTTCAGCTACTACACAGAGCTCCTGCAGGGTTTCAAACGCATCCGTCCTGGCATTCATCTGAAATGTTTCACCGCCGTGGAGATCGCGTTCTTTGCTGATCTCTACGGTATGAGCGATGCGCAGGTGCTCGGCGAGTTGATAGACGCCGGATTGGACTCCCTGCCCGGCGGAGGTGCCGAGATATTCGCGGAACGCGTGCGCCGTAAAATTTGCGATGACAAGTGCGGCACGGAGCGGTACCTCGACATACACAGGACGGCGCACGGTCTCGGCATGCGCACGAACGTCACGATGCTGTACGGTCACATCGAGACCCTCGAGGAGCGGGTCGATCACATGCTGCGAGCACGCGCGCTCCAGGACGAGACCGGAGGATTCCAGGCATTTATCCCGCTGGCTTTCCACCCTGACAACAACCAGATGCGAAAGCTGCCGGCACCGAGCGCCACCGACACCCTGAGGGTTCATGCGGTGGCGAGGTTGATGCTCGACAACATCCCGCACATCAAGGCGTTCTGGATCGCGACGGGGGTCGACGTGGCACAGGCAGCGCTCTGGTTTGGCGTGGATGACCTGGACGGAACCGTCCAGGAGGAGAAGATTTATCACATGGCTGGCTCTCCGACGCCTGAGGGTCTGACGATGACCCATCTGGCCGATCTGGTCCGTTCGGCTGGGCGGGAGCCACTTGAGCGCGACACCTTCTACAACGTCAAAGAAGCGATTTCCTGCTGACCCAGCTCGGCGTCGTAGCCACGCGCTATAATTCCTACAGGTCCAAGCGTCTCCGGGCAGCGTAGCCCGGGCGGGGTTTTGGCCTTTTTAATAACCTTGCTTTGCGAAAAATTTCACAAGCGATGACCGAACAGTCATGTCGTCCACCATTCCGCTGCTGAGCGACTTCGAGGCGGCGCACATCTCGGAGCGCCAGGCGCTTCCGGAACGGTATCTGGGTCTGTCAGATGCCGACATGGACGCGCGTATCGCAGCGGCTCGTGACACGCTCGGCCGGCGCCTGCTGATCCTCGGGCACCACTATCAGCGTGACGAGGTCATCAAGTTCGCCGACAATACGGGCGATTCATTCCGCCTGGCACAGAGCGTCGCGTCCAGCCCAGACGCGGATTACATTGTTTTTTGCGGCGTGCACTTCATGGCCGAGAGCGCGGATGTGCTCGGCGCCCAGAATCAGCATGTCATCCTGCCGGATCTGGCCGCCGGATGCTCGATGGCCGACATGGCGGCACCCGATCAGCTCGAGAACTGCTGGGAAGAGCTGACGCAGATGGGGATTTCCGGCATCGTGCCGGTGACGTATATCAATTCGGCTGCGGCCATCAAGGCATTCGTCGGAGAACGAGACGGCACCGTCTGCACCTCATCCAACGCCGGCGCGACATTGCGGTGGGCCTTCGAGCGCGGGGAGAAGGTGCTCTTTCTGCCGGATCAGCATCTCGGACGCAACACTGCCTACAAGATGGGCATCGCGCTCGATGAGATGGTGGTGTGGGATCCCCACGAAATGTTCGGAGGGCTCGACCCTGACCAGGTGGCGCGGGCGAAGATGATCCTCTGGAAGGGGCACTGCTCGGTGCACGAGCGCTTCTCGGTGCAGCAGATTGCCGCCATCCGGACGCAGCACCCCGGAGTGCGGGTCATTGTGCATCCTGAGGTGCCATGGGAGGTCGCCGAGGCCGCCGACGACTGTGGCAGCACGGAGTACATCATCGAGACGATTACCAAGAGTCCGGTTGGTTCCATCTGGGCCGTCGGCACCGAGGTGCATCTGGTGAATCGTCTCGCGGAAGATCTCGCCCCGGACCGGACTGTCCTGTCGCTCGATCGCTTCGGCTGTCTGTGTTCAACGATGTTCCGCGTGTCGCCGAACCATCTACTCTGGATCCTCGAAGAGCTGGTGGAGGGGCGGATCCACAACCAGATCGAGGTGCCCGACAACCAGAAGCGCTGGACGCGGGTCGCGCTCGATCGGATGTTGTCTATCCGATAGCCTCCGAGTACCATCGTTGGTTCAGGCGTCTCGCAACGGGGCGCGCTGCGTACGAGGAGAACTCATGGCGCACGAACTTCCAACGCTCCCCTATGACCTCGCTGCTCTCGAACCTCACGTCGATGCGCAGACGATGCAGATCCATCACGGGAAGCATCATCAGGCCTACGTCACAAACCTAAACGCCGCGCTAGACAAGCATCCCGAATTGCAGTCGAAGAGTCTCGATGAGTTGTGCAGCGGGATAAGTGGCATCCCGGAGGATGTGCGGACCGCGGTTCGCAACAACGGCGGTGGTCACTGGAACCATTCGCGATTCTGGACGTACATGGCACCCAGTGCCGGCGGCGCGCCGACTGGCAAAATCGCTGATGCGATCAATGCCGCGTTCGGCAGCTTCGACGCCTTCAAGGAGCAGTGGGGCAAGGCAGGCGTCGGCCGCTTCGGTAGCGGGTGGGTCTGGCTGGTGAAGGACGGTGGCACGGTCTCGATCACGAGCACACCCAACCAGGACAATCCGCTCATGGACGGCAAGACGGCGATT
>Ga0115002_10001769_pt1 | contig 29247 bp, 24 predicted proteins | sample ArcticOcean_MG_C_8_FD_89576 | JGI IMG/M metagenome (GOLD analysis project Ga0115002, IMG submission 89576) | Marine microbial communities from western Arctic Ocean - ArcticOcean_MG_CB11_86 | ecosystem: Environmental > Aquatic > Marine > Oceanic | place: Arctic Ocean: Canada Basin | collected... | reverse complement strand
ACCAGACCGCTTGTGAACTGGACCGCTGCCATCAACCAGTTTGTTATCATGTATGAGGAGCGGGTCCCCATATCGTGAAAAGGTCAGTTACACAAAACTCTGGACAGACCCATCTAAATCACAATTTTGAAATAAAAGGGTCTTGTTTGTTTAAGCCTATTACGGGACAAAAATTCAATTTGTCATCTCGACCGAGCGGAGTGCGTGGACAGATCTGTTTCAAAGTAGGCTTATAGTGGATCCCTCGACTACGCTCGGGATGACCGGTAGGATGCATTTCCATTTTTGTCGTGTACTGTGACGTTTAATTTTCAAGCTTCCCACTCCTACAAACACTTGAATGTTTCCAGGGAGATTTCTGAAACGTACAAAATGAAAAGTGAAAAGTGATGCCTTATAAGGAATATAGATGTACTTTATTACTTGTCCTTTGTACTTACAACCCACCAACGCCCACATGCCCCTTAACGAATTCAAACTCATCCGTCGTATTCAGCAGCAGCGATCTCCTGAATCGGATCAAGTCCTGATCGGTATCGGTGATGATACCGCCGCGGTACGCCCCACGCCGGGTATGGCCTCGCTGGTGACGACCGACACTTTTGTAGAAGGGCTTGACTTCGACCTGGCCTTTTCTACCTGGCTCCAGATCGGTTGGAAGAGTATGGCGGCGAATATCAGTGATATTGCGGCCATGGGTGGCCAGCCACGGTATGCCCTGACCACGCTCTGCCTACCGGATCACCGAACGGCCACGGAGATAGATGCTCTGTACGAGGGCATGGATGGGCTTATTGAGCAGCTTGATCTGCCCATTTCCATTATCGGTGGCGATCTCAGCGGCATTACCGGTCCTACGGTCATCTCCATCACCTTAATGGGTGAGGCTGCACCTGAACGCATGCTAAGACGGTCAGGCGCCCGTGTCGGCGATTGTATATGTGTGACTGGCCATTTGGGGGCGTCTGAGGCCGGGCTGCGTCTGCTTCATCAGACACGGCCACCTGCTGATCATACGATGTTGAAACGCTATGCAGGCACCGTGGAAAAACATCGCACGCCTGTTCCGCGTGCTCAGGAAGCCCGTCTCCTGGCGGATAGTGGGTATGTGTCTGCCATGATTGATATCAGTGACGGTCTGAGCTCTGACCTTTTGCATATTGGCCGCAGCAGCCATGTAGGCCTGTCTTTAGATGTAGAGGCCCTGCCCATAACGGCAGAAACACATGCGGCGGCTCGAACGCTTCATGCGGATCCCGTCAAACTGGCGATGCAAAGCGGTGAAGAATTCGAGCTGCTTTGCACGATTGAACCGGATCAGGTTGAACCCCTTGCTGCCCGCCTGGCTGATCAAACAGGTATCGCTCTGACCCCCATAGGCGAAGTGGTGGCTGAATCCGAAGGTTTTTCGTGGTATGATACCTCGGGTCGTCATCTGTTGATTCCGGAGGGATATGAGCATTTTAAGAGTGTGGGAGAGTGAGAAAGTGAGAGAGTGAGAAAGTGCCCAATAAACCTATTTACCAATTACCAGGGCTGAATGCTGCGGGTGCCGGCGAGGGCTACGGGGTTCACCCTTCACAATAATACCTATGTCCAAATTCCTATTCATTCGTTCTACCAATCTGGAAACCCGATGGCCGTTTGTGCCCGCGCGGGTTGTACATCGGTTGCAGCATCTCGGTGAGGTGGTTGTCGTTAATAATGACGATCAGGCCCCCATCTCTACACAGATGGACTTGCGTGATATCGATGGGATCATCTTCTGGGATGGGGGACCGCAGTTGACGGACGCCTGTATCGAGGCGTCACCGCGGCTCAAAATGGTTGGCGCAGTAGCAGACAATGCAGGCATGGGCCTGCCGGTAAGGGCGCTGTTTGCCCATGATATTCCGATAATCGATGGGACCCGGGGATGGGCGCAATCTGTGGCGGAATTAGGTCTTGGCCTGGCGCTCAGTGCCCTGCGGAGAATTCCCTGGTGGCATCAACGTATGCGGGCTGAAACACCTGAGATGGTCTGGCAGTATGAGGCCGATCAGTATTGTGATGATTCCCGATTCGTCAACGGCACCCTGGGTTCGAAGCAGGTCGGCCTGGTGGGGCTCGGCCAGATTGGTCGGCGTATCGCCACGTGGTGTGATGCAATGGGTGCAACCGTTAGGGGGTATGATCCGTTTATATCGGCAGAAGCAGCCAGCGCATGCGGCGCTTCGCCGACCGACCTGGATACGCTGGTCGATACGGTGGACTTGCTGTTTATCACGGTTCCTCCCACGCCCTCTGCCAACAAGATCGTATCCAGAGAACGGGTGTACCGCTTACGGAACGGTGCGATTGTCGTGGTCATCACACGGGCACACGGCATCGACATGAACGCTTTGCGGGAACGGATCTATGCCAATGAACTCCTTGGGGCCTTTGATGTGTACGATATCGAACCTTTGCCGGCCAATGATCCGTTATTAGGTCGCGATAATGTGTTGCATGTGCCCCATATTGCGGGCCGGACGAAGGATGCCAATATTCAGGCGGTCGATGTTCTGGCAGATGACTTTGCCCGGATCTTACGGGGCGAAACGCCGCAGGCCCGGGTGACCCATGAGATGATCGATGTACGGCTGAACCGGCGGGAGATACCGGGGGAGGTTTAACCACGGAGAACATGGGAAGGCACGGAGCGCACGGAGTTTTCTAAAATTTAAAAAGGTCGGCGTGTCCTCCGTGGTTTCGCTTTAGACCTCGACTTCTATGGCCTCGTCGGTCACACGAACCGGAAAACAGGTTAGATTTTCGTAGGCGGGTGGTGAGAGCACATCGCCGGAGGTTACGTCGAACGACGCCCCATGGAATGGGCACCACAGTTCGCTGCCGTCCAGATCCCCTTCACAAAGCGGGGCACCCATATGCGGACAGATGTTGTCCACAGCATAATACTTGCCATCCACATTGCACAGGGCAATCTCCCGGCCTTCTCCTGCCACCATTTTTACCTGGCCGGGCTGCAATTCATTCAGTTCCGCTGCTTTGATAAATCCCATTATATACCCACTCCTTATAGTAAATTACACAGTACACGACAAAAATATGATTTGTCATCTCGACCGAACAAAGCGAGCGGAGAGATCTGATTCAAGTTAGCAAATAATAGATCCCTCGGCTGCGCTCGGGATGACCATTTAGAGGTATTTTATTTATTGTCGTGTACTATGAGCAAATTATCAAAATTGAAATTAGATACGTAGATCAATGATGTTATGATTTTTTTGACGAATTCGGTCTAATATATATGCCTGTTTGCCAATTGCAATTTGATATTTGCAATTAGCACCTTTTCACTATCCCGGCACGCATCGAGCCACACACTCTACATGGTAGGTATGAGGAAACATATCAACCGGATGTATATCCGTGGTTTTCATCCCCTTCTGATGAAGGATATCCAAATCACGGGCCAATGTAGAGGCGTTACAGGATATGTAGATCAGCCTGTCGGGCCGGCACTGACTGATGGTGTCCAGCACCTCCGGCGTGCAGCCCGAGCGGGGCGGGTCGATTAGTATAACCTCAGCCCTGTCAATCGTCTGCATGATTTCAGGCAAAGCATTTTCCGCTTTGCCATACCTGAATTCCACATTGGATTTATGCAGGACGTCAGCATTATGGCGGGCATCCTCCAAGGCTGTATGTGACTCTTCGATGCCGTATACCGATTCAAACCGATCGGTTAGGAACAGCGTAAATAATCCGACACCACAATAGACGTCAATGGCTGTTTTAGCCGGTTGTTCCGGCAGCAAACTCAAGACTGTATCCACCAGCGCCGCGGTCTGTCGTGTGTTCGCCTGAAAAAAAGAAGGCGCCGTCACGCGAAACCGTCGGTCATGAATGGTGTAGTGCACATGGGGCTGCTGCTGCCCTATCCCTTCCAGGTCGGAGGCAATGGCTGTCCGCCATTTCTTTTCCAGGTCGAGCGTTACCTCGTCTTCATCCGAAACACGGATGGTAGCGGACTTCAACGGTCGGCGTTGCTGCGTTAGAGAAGCGGCCAGCGACCGACCCAATTTATTATTTAACGGGTGCTGGATATAACACTGTCCATCCTCTTTATTATATACATTCAAGACCCATCTTTTATTATCCTGAAATCCTATCCTGAGGGCCTCTTTCGGTCCCCTCATCCGGACCACCATTTTATTGCGGTAGAAAAACGGGTCCGCCATGCCGATGACCGGATGGACCTGGACCTGGTTCAGCGTTTCGTAGGTTTCCAGGATGCGGGTAACCATATGTTTTTTCCAGATTAATTGCGCCTCATAGGCCATGTGCATCCACTGGCAACCACCGCAGCCTTCTATGAATACCGGACATATCGGGGTTTGCCGAAAAGACGAGGGCGTCATGATCTCTATAATTTCAGCGCGGGCTGTTGTCTCTTTAAAACCGGTTATGCGCACACGCAACTGATCTCCCGGCACACCACGGCGGATCAACACGTCCTGCTCATCATAACAAGCGCGCCCTTCGCCGCCGTATACCAGCTCTTCCACAGCAACGACAATTTCCTGGTCTTTTTGTAGGGGGGACATGGGTTTTGGAAATGGTGGGGAAAGGGGAGGAGGGGACAAAAGGATTCACCTTCCATCCCTTGACCCTCCCATCCTGATCTTAAGTAAGTTTTAACACCTGGCCGGGTTTAATTACCGAGCCGTTTTTCAAACCATTTAAATTTAGTACCTGGGTAACGGTCAGCCCGTACTGACGGGCGATATTCCAGATAGAATCACCCCGTCGAACAATATGGACGTCTGGCCGCTTTACCGCATCAGGCGATCCCCCTGTACCGGGGATATAGATGACCTGTCCCACTTTAATTCTATTGGCTCTAACGGATGGATTGGTACGTTTTAAAGTCGTCAGGGAAATGCGAAACCGTTCAGCGATTTCGGAAAGCGTATCGCCGCGACGAATTTTATACGGCGTATGCGCTACAGGGGCTGATCCGGTCTGCGACGTTTCGCCAACACGATCAGGTAAGCGTAACTTCTGGCCAACCCGGATAGCGTTGCCGCTCATCCCATTGGTCCGTTTTAAGATTGAAATGGCGGTGCCATAGCGCCGGGCGACATCATAGAGGGTATCCCCACGCCGCACGGTGTGGGACGCTGTGGTCAGATCAGCAGGTCCGGCGGATTTCACAGGACTGCTGGCGGTAGAAGCCATGTTCCAGGCGTCCGCATTATAGGTTTTGCCAGGCACCCGTATCGTCTGACCAATACGTATTAAGCTTCCCCGAATGTTATTCATACTCCTCAACTTACGAACCGACGTCTTGAACCGGTCGGCAATGTGCCCCAGGGTATCCCCCCGGCGGACCCGATATTTCCGGATTTCCGGCGGCGGCGTAAAATTAGAGGTTGGAATCTCGTCGGCAACCGCCATCAAGGTGGCTCCGACCCCGAGTGGTACGCGAAGAAGATATCCAGTAGCGGGCGTCACACTATACCTGAGCCCCGTATTCAGGGCCTTGAGATCGTCAAGCGGTACATCCAGCACCTCAGCTGCATCTTTCAAAGTGATGGATTTATCGACCTGGATTTCTTCAAAGACATAGGCAGGATGGAGGTCCGACAGAGTGACGCCGTATTGTTCGGGATTGTCGAGGATGTGGATAACCGCCAGAAGCTTAGGGACATAACCTCTTGTTTCGCGTGGCAGACGCAACTTCCAGTAATCCCGGGTACCAGACCGGTTGATCGCACGGAGTACCCTGCCTTCCCCACAATTATAGGCGGCCAAGGCCAGCTGCCAGTCGTCAAACATATCGTATAAATCACTCAAATAGCCCAACGCAGCCGGGGTCGCCTTAAAAGGATCCATTCGGTCATCCACAAAACCTGTGCGCGTCAATCCGTATCGCTTACCCGTTTCGTAGATGAATTGCCACATGCCGACCGCATCCGCCCAGGAATAGGCTCTCGGCATAAACGCGCTTTCAACAACAGGCAGCCATTGCAGTTCTTGCGGCATACCTTTAAGGGCTAATTCATTACGAATCATATCCCCATAGAGCCCGGACCGGGCATAGGACCGTAGTAAGACCCCCTTATTTGACCCTGAATAGGCTTTTATCTGTTTCCTGATACTGTTATTAAGAATACGCGGCATCACACCCTTAACTTCAATCGATGCCTGATGACCATCCTGGATACTAGAAATGAACTGGTTGATCTGTCGCAATAACACTTTTCGTTCATCAGTGATGGCCGAGGCCTGTACACCATTCAGCACGATCATCAGGCTAAGTACTTCATCAATGGCCGTGCGGGCAGAAGCGGTATCAGCCGCTGCCAGGGCGGTCACCGCAGTATCATACCGTTTATGCGCTTCCCGAATAATTCGTTCCGGAGATTGCTGAACGAGTAAAGAATCTGCCAGGGTAATCTGATCCAGAGACAGCGCTTCCTCTTCTTCCTGTACGACAGCCTCTGGCGGCATGACCGTGACAGCCGGCGGTTGTTGCATCCTGCCCGACCCGGCACATGCAATAAAGATTAGAAACAGGACAGAAGGACCAAGAGAAGAATAGAATTTTTTCATAGAACCACCACTGTGGACGTTAGTGCCATATTTTGAGATGTTTGTTCAGATTAGCATGGTCACGTTTTAAAATAAAGAGGGTTGTACGAAAAGCAAGAAATATGTGCCCTGCCTACCATTTCGGTAAAAACATACCCGTTCGCTCCATATACACGCGATAAGATTCTCCCAGGGCCTGACAGAGCATCTGCTCTTCTCTCCTGGCCATAGCATAGAACCCGATAACAGCCATCATCAGAATAATCGGAAACAAATAGTGTGGCAAGAGTAAGCCGGTTGAAGCGATCCATATAAAATACGTCGTATACATCGGATGACGAACATAGCCATAGGGACCGACATCAATAACACGATGGGCATCTTTGACGAATAATTTAATATCGTAAAAATCGCCAAGGGCCTGATGGGAACGAATCAACAGCCAGAAACCACATAAAAGACCAATACCCCCAAGCACCTGCCCGATCCACATGTCTGGAAAGAACTTGGCATAGCTCATCACCCGCTCTGGCATGAGGATGAGAAACCCTACGACCACACCCCAGGCGCCCATTGCCAGAAGGACGAGAGGATGGGGGCCCGTTTTTTCCGTACCGGGCTGGGCCTTGCGTCCGCGAGCCCGCCGAGTATATACCATCCGGGTAACCAGTGTAAAACCACTCCAGATGAGCATGAATACGCGTATGAGAGTCAGGTCAAGCATGAGGGGCAGCACGTGTTCAAGTGAGAAAATGGGCAAGCGGGCCAGTGAAACATATTTCGCCTGTTACCCGTTGGCCAATCTGATCCCTTACCGTTTTTAAAACATCCCTGATACATAATCAATGATGGCTTTCAAGCCAAAAAGGCACATGGCCGTGCCAGCCAGAACGTTCATCGACATAAGTCCACGCCCCATACGATAGGGCGCGGGTAAAAATCGCCGGTCGGTCCAGATCATGACAAAACACCAGATGCCACACATAAATACGCCCGTCAGAATAGAGACCGGTGTAATAAGCGAGATGGGATTCCAGCCCGTCCAGATCAAAACCAAGCCTACAATGCCCGTATAGGTGACTACCCAGACCCGAATTTTCCGAAGGGGCATTTGACGAAAGACGGGCGAGATCGGCCTTAAACACTCATAGGTGGTTCGGGTATACAATTCATAGGCCCCAAGGATGGTGCCGAAAAACGCGGTAAATATACCAATCTGATAGACATACAGCAGCAGAGGGTGGAACTGAGTTAAAAATTTTGCCTGTAACGACAACAACTCAAATCCATCCGGGATCAATTGCTGTTGGTGGAGTACGGTGGCCCCTAAAATCATAAAGGCGATCGCGAATATCAGAACGGCGGTAAAAGACACCACCGTATCGGTGAAGGGGGCTTTCAGCCAGGCCAGACCGGTACGCACGTCATCCGGATGCTCGGACAGCGGAATAGGTACGTGGGTGGCCGTGGTTCTCGCCCCTTCATCATTATTCTGGATACCAAGACGCCCCCAGCCTTTTTCCCTCAGCATTCCGACATAGCCGATATAATCCTGTGTGCCGCCACCTATTACCCCCAGATACGTCATCACCTCAACCCAGCTTGGCCGTGCGGCGATAGCGGGGTAGCTGGTCTGGACCCATGTGGCGTATTCCGGGATAACAGGGACCAACACCCCCTGTATCAGATCCAGCCATGACGGATTGGATACCACGGCGGCTATCAGAATACCGACGAGCAGGATACCGACGATAAACGTCTGTACCCGCTCAAGCGTGCTGTAACTTTGAATAAAGGTGACAAGAATAGCTAGAAGAACAAAGAACGTACCCCATACCTGGGGTGACCCGACCCCGACCACCCATTGGGCCAGTGACCCAAGCATGACGGGCAGACTTGATAGGAAAAAAGGAAAGGAAATCAGGGTCATGGCCCCAAAACATATCGGAAACCAGGCTCGTGGACCGGGCAGAAAAGCCCAGTAGGCCATAGGATGTTCTCCGGTAAGGGTGATATATCGTGTCGATGTATAGACCTGCACCCCTTTCATCAACAGCCCAAAGACAAAGCACCAGGCGATGGCATATTCGAAGATCGCACCACCACGCGATGAAAACAATGTTTCACCGCTTCCGATGGTTACGGAGGCGATAATAGCCCCCGGACCGAATAACTTTAAAAGATCGAGCAATCGGTTTGAACGGAGTTCTGCGCTTAATGGTGGGAAGGTCAGATTAGACATGGGTGAATTAGCTGGAGGGCGCACGGTGTGCCGTGCCCGTACTGGTGAGTTGGTGAAGTGCTTTTTCTATCTCGTCAAGCACCTCGGTATCGGTCTCTGTCTGGCTCGCTTGTTCGAGGGCTGCACAGGCTTGCTCATTGCCTATTTGACCTAGCGCCCAGGCCACGTGGCTGCGGACTAACGGCTCTTCATCATGGAGCGCCTTGATCAGTACGGGTACGGCATTCGGATCTTTAGTGTTGCCCAGGGCAACGGCTGTATTACGCAGCAGACCGCGCCGTTTGGATCGTTTAATGGGGCTGCCTTTAAAGTACGTTCGGAAGGTCTCAGGCGTCAATTGTAATAATTCTATCAATCCCGGCAATTCCGTCCAGGGCCGCGGTAAAAAGGTCGATTCCTGTGTGACGGGCGCACGTCGGTTCCAGGGACATACATCCTGGCAATCATCACAACCAAAAATTCGATTCCCCATCATGGACCTATAGGCATCGGGGATAGGACCTTTCAGTTCGATGGTATGATAGGAGATACACTTACGGGCATCAACCACATACGGGGCGATGATCGCTTCGGTCGGGCAAGCTTCGAGGCAAAGGGTACAGGTCCCGCAGTGGGCAGTTGCCGGGCGATCATAGTCCAGTTCTATATCAACCAGCACCTCACCCAGCAACAGCCATGAGCCCATACGCTTATGAATAAGATTAGTATGTTTGCCATACCAGCCCAAACCGGCCCGTGCAGCGAAGTCCCGTTCCAGAATAGGACCTGTATCTACATAGACCTTGCCCTGGACCGGTTCATTGGCCTCACGTTGGGTAAATTCGAGCACCGCCAGCAGTTTTTCCTTCATCACGTCGTGATAATCCAGACCTCGGGCGTACTGGGCGATTTTACCCCGCGGCTGGTCGTCCGGTACGGCTTCGGCATCGGGGCAGCGATAATTCATCGCCACGACAATAAGCGAACGTACCCCTGGCAATACATAATCCGGATGCTGACGTTTTTCAACGCCTCGTTCAAGGTATCCCATTTCCCCTGCAAAGCCCTGGGCAATCCAATCGGTATACGCCTGACCGTTCGGCGAAGCGGTCGCCGGTGTGATGCCAATCAGATCAAAACCGACCTGATGGGCATAGGCTTTTATGCGTTCTGACAGGGACATGAATATCTCAAGTAAGCTTATACAGATAGAGGCGACCCGATCGGATCGCCCCTATGGGTCTCTGTGTTGCTTCGATCACCCCACACGGCCGGCCAGGCACTTCTGCCTGGCCGGCCGTGTTATCCTGCTGCGGCGTGGCCACCGGAAGCACGGGACGGGCGTTGGCCGCGGCGACCATATTGACGCCTTCTACCACTGCTGCGCTGTTGCTGTTGATTGCCTTCAGGATTGTTGGTCCAGCCCTGGGCTATCTTACCCCGTATGACCGTCACCTTTATGTTACCGGGATAGGTTAAATCATTACGAATCTTTTGGGCTATCTCGAAGGCCAGCACGTGGGTCTGCCCATCGTCCACTTGCTCAGGCCTGACCATAACCCGAATCTCCCGACCGGCGTTGATGGCATAGGCTTCCGCGACCCCGTCGAAGCCCTGGGCTAACTCTTCCAGTGCCACGACTCGTTTTACATAATCCTCAGGATCATTACGTCGGGCACCGGGCCGGGCACCGGATATGGCATCGGCCGCAGAGACCAGGAACGTAATCGGCGTAATGATTTCCTCATCCTCATCGTTGTGATGAGCCACGATAGCGTTCTTTACTTCCTCTGGTTCCCCGTACCGCTCGGCATACGCCAACCCGATTTCAGGATGGGACCCTTCCATCTCGTGGTCCAATGCTTTACCTACATCGTGCAGGAGTCCGCAACGTCTGGCCAGAAGTTCGTCCAGGCCCAATTCAGCAGCCATCATTCCGGTCAGAAAGGCCACTTCCTTGGAGTGCTCTAACGCATTCTGCCCGTAACTGGAGCGGAACCGCAATCGGCCAAGCATTTTTTTAATTTCATCGTGCATAGGCTCCAGTTTAAGAGTCTCTACCGTCTCCTGGCCTTCTGCCAGCAGTCGTTTTTCGATCTGCTTTTTCTCCCGCTCAATCACCTCTTCAATCCGGGTTTGCGTGATTTTTCCACTGGATACAAGCTCCGTCATCGCCATGCGGGCGACTTCCCTTCGAATCGGCTCAAAACAAGATATCACAACGGCTTCTGGCGTGTCATCTACCATTACTTTCACTTCACTGGCCGCTTCGAAGGTGCGTATGTTCCTGCCGTCTTTACCGATAATGCGCGCTTTGATCTGATCATTCGGTAAAGGGACCACCGCCACGCTGGATTGCGTCGAATGATCGGCCGCGCATCGGTCGATCGCCAGGGCGATGATGTTCTTCGCGTCTCTGGTCGCATTCGTTCGTGCCGACTCCATGATCTCCCTGACTTTATATTCTGCTTCCAGTTTTACGTCCCGGACCATTTCATCATACAACTGTTTTTTAGCTTCTTCAGCCGTCAATTTGGCCAGAGATTCCAAGCGGGTGCGATAATCAGTTGAAGCCTGAGTCAACTTGGTTTCCTGCAATTTGAGTCGTCCAGTGAGCTGATTCAGTTCTTCCTCTCTGCCCGTAAGTTGCTCTTCTTTGGTCTGAGCGGCCTCATTACGCTCCTCAAATTCCTTTTCCCGAAGGGCAAGGTCCTCATCGCTTCCATCAATCGCGCCCTGCTTCGCGGCCATTTCCTCTTCCTGAGCAGAACGCGTCTGGTGCCATTTTCTTTTTTCTTCCAGGATAGCGGCCTTACCCTGCGCTTCCAATTCTTTTACCGTTCTTTGAGCACGTTTTTCCACACGGGCTTCCAGGTCCGCTGCTTTACTGCGGCCCCAAATCGCCCCGGCAGCTAACCCGATGCCGCTCAAAATAATAACCAGGGCGACGATTGGCATCCATAACTGGGCCAGGTTCTGTAATAAAAAGTCCATAGTAGTATACTCCTACAGGTCTCGTGAACTATAAAAAACAACCAGATCTTCCACTCACCAGAAACGAGGTAAGCATGCTTATAGATAATAAAGGTATTATGATCTCTTAATTTGGAATATAACCAGAGGTTTTGGGGTTGGCAATAGAAAAGCAGCGGGTAGACGGGTGGACAGACGGGATCCTAAAGACGCAATCTGGGACGTTCTCGCGCGAACAGATAACTATATCAGAAGACGGGCCAACAGAGGGCAGGATAAAGAATAACGGGATCGGTTCTTTCATGTGAACCGATCCCGTTATTGTCCTTAAAAAATCAGATGCCTAACCTACTATTTGTATGATAGACACGCTACTTTCCACCAGTCGCCATACCCTGTAACGCCGTAAGATCGAGCTGAATGACCGATCAAACTTCGATGTTCTCACGTTCAGGTTCATCTACATACGTATCACGTGGATCAAGGCGATTTCCACGTACAGATTTCTTTTTCCCGAACCCATCGGGGAGAAACAGAATCATGGTTCCTAAGACCAACAGCCCTGTGCCGATCCACACCCAGTTGATGAGCGGGTTGATATATATTTTAAACGTGGCAACCTCAAGGGTGTTATCCAATTCTGCCAGAACGACATACAGATCTTCTGCCATGGAACTTCTGATCGACACTTCAGAGGTTACCTGATCCTGAATAGGATAGAACCGCTTTTCAGGGACCATCATGGCGACAGGTGTACCGTCTATCGACAGTCGGAGAGAGCTCATGTAGGACACATACTCGCCCTCATTGGTCTGGGTCAAGTCCAAAAAGTCCAGCGTGTAGTTTTTAATAGAAAAAGATTCACCTTTACGCACCGGGAAACTTTGTTCCATATTAAAGGCCGCCCCGGTAAAACCGACGAACATCAGGACGATGGCCAGATGGACGATGTACCCGCCATACCGTCTCTTGTACCCCATGATCAATTTTACAAAAGCGAGTGGATACGATTCGCCATTAGTCGAACGTCGCGATCTGGTGCCCCGATAGAACTCCAGGGACATAGCCCCGATCACGAAAGCGCTCATGCTGAAGGCCAGAATCGCATACACGTGGCGCATGCCAGCGGCCAGCAGTGCCATCGCAATCACGGCAAAACAAACGACCGGAATTGTAAAATGCTTTTTCAGGTTGTCTACGGAGGTTCGCCGCCAGGCCAACAACGGGCCAGCTCCGGTCAGAAATAACAGGAAGATGCCCAGGGGCACATTAATCTGATTAAAATACGGGGCACCCACTGTTATTTTTACGCCTTTAACCGCTTCAGAGATTACAGGGAAGATCGTGCCCCATAGAATGGCAAAACAGGCACCGACCAGCGCCAGGTTATTCAGCAGAAAAGCGCTTTCTCTCGAGACCAGTGAATCGAGTTCGCTTCGTGCCTTTAACGCTTTTCTCCTGGTGAACAGGAGGCCGAAGGAAAATAACATAGTGACGACGACAAAGCCAGCGAACATAGGGCCAATGCCGGAAGCCGTAAAGGAGTGCACCGACTGAACGATGCCACTGCGTGTCAGGAAGGTCCCGAAATAGACCAGACCAAAAGCCAAAATAATCAGGGTCAGGTTCCAAACCTTTAGCATGCCCTTCTTTTCCTGAATCATCACCGAATGTAAAAACGCGGTAATCACCAACCAGGGCATCAAGCCTGCATTCTCAACCGGATCCCAGGCCCAGTAACCACCCCAACCTAATTCGACATACGCCCATCCGCCACCGAGCACCACACCAAACCCCAGAAAAAACCAGGCATACAGGGTCCACCGTCGGATGGTTCGAATCCATTGGTCCCCCAATTCCCGGGTAATAAGCGCGGCAATAGCAAAAGCAAACGGTACCACAACGCCGACATACCCCTGATATAGAATAGGCGGATGGATAATCATCAACGGCATCTGAAGCACCGGATTCAGGCCTTGGCCTTCTGTAGGTACGAAGGGCAACATTTCAAAGGGGTTGGCGAAGAAGACGTTGAGCGCAATAAAAAACATGGCCACGCACATCATGACGGTGTTTACATACGGGATCAGCACCCGGTTCTGCTGGCGATTCGTGAGGAGGACCAGGACGGCAAAGAAGGAGAGCGTCCAACCCCAGAGCATCAGCGATCCTTTCTGGCCGGCCCACAGGGCTGTAACGCGATAAAATGTGGGCAGGGTACTGCTGGTATACGAGGCCACATATTCCACCTGGAAATTACCGGTCACCAGATGATAGATCAGCACACCACAGCTTAACGTCAACATCCCGAAAACAGCCAGCACCCCGTGTTCTCCACTGGCCAGCAGTTGCGCATTACGCGTCCGGGCACCAAGTACAGATGTTACCGCCGCATAGCCCGCCGCTAAAAGAGCAAGTAGTAAAGCAAAATAGCCAACATCTACCATATGTATATCCGCCGTAGTTATGGATCAAAAGACAGGTCGAAGCTACAAAGGGGTCTTCATCCTGAATATATTTGATCATGTATCGTTATGGATCAAACAGACAAGTCTAAGCTAATCAAAGGCTTGCGACCTTATAAAGGTTTGATCGGGTGTGGAGTCAATAAATAAATCCAAAGTTGTGGTTTTAAAAACCTGAACCCAACTTTTGTCTTTGTAAAAAGCGTCTACCTTTTATACATCTGGACACGCTGATTGTTCCCGTATCTTATCACTCATTATTTGACAATGTACTACCTTTTACAATATAAGCACATACACGTTTTATAGCCGGTAAAAACTCGACGTCAAGCGCTGAGTCTTTGCCCTTCTCTATGGATACATGATGTATAGACCGAGTCGAAAACCTGATGCCAATCTATATGATGAATATTCTAATCCAACGAGACCGTTTCCTGTGTGTTTAAAATCCTTACGCTTACAGGGTTCGCAGGGGCATACCTTCGCTTAACCCCGCCTCTCCACCACCACCTCACCATGGGCCGTGATACGACCAATAAAGATGGTTGTTGCCAGATCAATAAACAAGCCGTTTTCCAGAATTCCGGGGATGTTGTTGAGTGTTGATTCCAATTTCCGGGGATCATCGATGCCGTCGAAACGAACATCAATGACCATATTCCCCTGGTCTGTGATGACCGGTCCGTCTTTGCTAACGCCCATACGCAGGGTGGGTGCGCCGTCCATATCCTCGAGGCGAGCCAGGACCGGATTCACGGCCAGAGGGAGAACTTCCAATGGCACCGCACATTTCGTCCCTAGACGATCGACCAATTTCGACTCATCCACAACGACGACAAATTGTACGGCCATGCCGTCGATGATTTTTTCCCGCAAGTGGGCGGCACCACGCCCTTTGATCAATTGGTTCTGCAGGTCCACCTCATCTGCCCCATCGATGGCGATATCGATATGATCGACATCATCGAGTGTTTGTACCGGCACACCATGTTTACGGGCCAGTACAGCCGAGTCAAATGAGGTGGGAATGCCTGTAATGTCCAGTCCCTCCTCACGGACACGGCGTCCCAGTTCTTCAATCATATATACAGCCGTAGAACCTGTTCCTAATCCTACAACATTCCTATTCTTTACCATGCAAGCGGCTTCCAGGCCGACAGATCGTTTCATTTGCTTTGTTTGTTCTTCATTAGTCATGGAACAGGCCTCAGATCTTAAACACCGCTAACCGAAAAACCAACGTGTATGGTAGGCTTGCTTTCTTTGTAACGAGTAAAGCGCTTTCTTTTTTGCCTGAGACTAAGAAACTGGATTATGACCCAAAAATCAAGAGTTTCTCATATCGTATGAAGCGGGCTTATGCCTGATATTTGCGCGTCAGGACCATGGGCAATGCGGCTGGCACTCGGCACACTCTATTTGCGTACCTAATCCAAGTCAAATGGGAGTATAATATGTTGTTTTTTTAGATTGTTTTACGACTACTGGTCTTTGGCCACTATTACTTGTCATTCACCACGTACCTGTTTCTATTACAAATACATCGGGTGACACCCAAAGTAAATACCAACAAATACATTACTAAATATAGTACGCAACTAGAGTCTATACAGAGGCGGCTGATTTTACCTGACCCCCATTTTATTCATGAAATATTGACACTGATGTTCGATGCGGATACATTCAGTATAACGCTCGTAAAGCAACCCTTTCACCGTAATGTATTATGCCGACAAACACCGTTCTGATCATGGTTGATCAGCAGAAGGCCACCTCCTTGCCTATGTACGGCAATCCGATTGTTCGTACGCCGAATCTGGATGCATTGGCTCAGGAAAGCTGTTTGTTCCGACAGGCGCATACGTCCTGTCCACTCTGTGTACCCGCCCGGGTCAGTACGTTTACCGGCCAATATCCTTCGACCCACGGTTCGCTCAACAATTCGATCCTGATGAAATCCGGCGCCTCTCATCTTCTTGGACTGTTGAAAGAAGCTGGCTATACGATTGGCCTCGCGGGTAAGAACCACTGTTTCCGAGAAGAAGACATGCCGGTCTTCGACTATCTCGAAGAAGCTGGCCACTATGGCCCGACGTCTGCGTCTGCCGGGCCGAGCCAGAAAGCGGCCACTCAATATTTGCATGCCTGTGAGGCACTCCGGGGGGCCTGGGGGTGGGCGATCAACCCGCATCCGCCGGAAGCACTCGGTACCGCCTGGGTGACGGATAAAGCCATTGCATTTCTCGACCAACATGGCCACGATCCGTTTTTTCTCTGGTATTCCATCCCCGATCCGCATATTCCCTTTCAGACCTGTGAACCCTATGCCTCCATGTATCCGCCAGAAGCGGTGGATCTGCCGTCGTTCAAAGCGGATGAAATGACCAGCAAACCCCGCGCTCAGCAAATTGACCATGAAGTTATGTGCGGCAATCAGGTCGATGAAGAGACCATACGACATCTTATTTCCATATATTACGGCATGAATACGTTCATCGATACAGAAATAGGTCGGTTTCTGGCCGCCTTGTCCAAACGAGGCCTGGATCAAGACACCCTCGTTATTTACGTATCCGACCATGGGGAATATCTCGGGGAGCATCGTATGATCCGTAAATCCAAAGCGGCCTATGACTGTCTGACCCACGTCCCTCTTATCATACGTGCACCCGGTATGAAACCTCAACCTCACGATACCCTGGTCAGTCTCGAGGACTTGATGCCGACGGTGCTTAGTTATACCGGTCTCGATATCCCCGATACGGTTCAGGGGCGGGATTTGCGTCCGCTTCTTGAAGGCCGATCTTTTGAAGATCGGGATTATGTCTATGGCGAATACGGCGGCCATCCATATCCCATACCCGCAAACCAACCGTATGAGACATGCGCTGCCCCACTCAGCCCGGATTTCAGACCGGCCATGAAGCTGGGGGGGGTATGGCAAGATGCGTTATCTCCGTACGCCACGTTGGAAACTGGTCATGTACGTGCAGGATACCACGGAATTATACGATCTTAACAACGACCCCCTCGAGGTGGCAAATCTGCACAACACACCAGGTACAGAGACGGTAGTTAGTGAGTTGAAGTCCATGATGATCGAGCATATGATGGCAACGAATCATATGGGGGCGGATGTGGGGATGGTGTCTTGAGGTCCGAGGTCCGAGTGAAAAACTATTTGCCCAAGTGATAATTTATGAGCCCTGAATATAAAGGAACCACCAACGAGAACGGAGCGGAATTCAGTTATCCCGGTGGCAGCGGCTGTGTGCTCATCTTTGTCGGCCTGCTTGGCCTTAGTATACTGGGGTTTGTGTACTATCGATTCAATGGCGTCTGGCCGGGTTGGGATATGCTTGAAGGGCTGGATTATACGCTGCTCGAGGTCGGGTCCCTTTTTACGATTGCGGGCCTATCCCTTTATTTCGCCGGCACCGATGATGCTCATACGGTCATTTTTGACAATACCCGGGATACGGTTCGTGTCGAGAAAAAGAACCCGAGTGTGGCGATACCCTATCAGGATATGGTCGGTTTTCCATGCGATCAGAGCGTAGTTCGTCCTCATCCAACGGTATGTCAATATACTATTATGTCGTATACTGGTATAAAAAGGAGGGCAGTGCATGGGATATTAAGACCGTGTCCACAGTAGAAAAAGCCGATGCATTAATTGATGAATTAAGCCAGGCTGTAGATCTTCAGACAGCGGGGTTGGAAAACATAACCCTGGAAGTACCCCGTCCCATACAATATGAAGAAACAGGCAGCGGAGCGGTCTTCAGGTAGAAAATTAAATTTAATATCAACCACCTGTTTTTTTTCCTCATTGCGGTAGGTCTCGGCACCACCTGTTACGGGATCCTTCTCATGACCCAGACAGATTTTGATCCCTGGCTTATTAACATCTTCTTTGGATTCTTTTTCAGCGTACTTTTGGGTATTGTAGGGACCCACCTGTTCAGGATCATAAAAAATATGCTTGGCGTCTATCAGTTAAATATTGACTCGGACGGTGTGGAACTTGCATTGATCCGTTCAGGTAATAAACTGACCAGCAACATGATACCACTGCCTGACGTCAAGTCTGTCATGTTCGATTCACAGGGTGAAGTCGATGCCACGACCCTGCATATTCTCAATACCGCTCAGTTTGAAATGGTGCAAAAAGAAATCCATGGCGATCTGTCGATCAAGGATGCACCGCGCCTGCTGAAGACCCATTTAACCCATAACGTCGTGTTGCGTATTGACGGTATTGATCTTATAGATCAGGTGCATCTGGAACAATTGGTAGAGGCTGCGGTGCGCCGGGCAGGCGGTGAAGTGGTTTAGTAGGGCACACGGGACGTGTGCGTATGGGGGAGTGGGTGGGTGTGCCACGCGCGTATCATCTAATGGCGGGTATATTTATTCCGTGGCCGGTGTATCAGCAGTATGTCCGGTCGCGGCCTCTTGCGTATCAAGCACCACCTGACCACCAACGATGGTCATGACCACCGTAATGTCCTCAATCTGATTTTCCGGACAGGACAGGATATCATTCGACAGGACAGTCAGGTCTGCAAATTTTCCGGACTCAAGGGAACCTCTAGCATCCTCATCGAAGGTGAGGGCGGCGTTGCCGAGTGTGCTGAGCCGGAGGGCCGTCACCCGGTCGATACGCTGTCCGTCGCCCAGCTTGCCCGCATTGATCGTATTCCGCGTGATAAAATGATACAGGGTCCAGAAGGGATTATAGGGATTAACCGGTGAATCCGTACCGGTAGACAGGAGAATGCCCTCGTCCAGATAGGTTTTTACGGGCGTCACCATCCGGGCCCGTTCGGTGCCCCAATATTTGATCAGGCTTGGTCCGGCTACATAGAGATGGCTTTGCGCTGAAACAAGCAGGCCCAACTTCCTCATACGAGGGAACTGATCTGCTCTCGGAAGAAATCCATGCTCGATAGACCAGCGCTGGTCCTGGATGGTTTTATTTTCGTTAGCCTGCTCATACGCATCGAGAACCAGGTCGATGGCAGCGTCTCCCACCGCATGCGTCGCAACCCGCCAGCCTCGATTGTTTAAATCCGATACCAGCTGTGTATACGCCTCTGAAGGCATCGTCTGCAAGCCTTTGTAGGCGCCCTTTTTACCCCAGGGCTCTTCATAGGGCTCCCCGAGCAATCCCCCTTCGTACCCGCCATCTACCATCATCTTGACACCGCCGATGCGTAGCCAATCATCACCATCCCCCTGCTTGGCCCCCCACGTATCGATAAGACGATCCAGATCCTCTGGCTTCGCTGCATTCGGAACTCGGAATAAGAAGTTGACACGCACCGTTAGTTGATCCCGCTCTTTCAAGGCCTGGATCGTCTGGTACAATTCAGGTGAACCACCCGCATAGCGGATATTCGTGAGCCCTGCGGCGTTCAACTGACGGTATTCATCCGCCAGGGCTGTGACGCGGGCCTCGAATGATTGGGCTGGCTGTTCCGGCAAGGTGACCAGCGTTTTGGCCTGATCTACCAGTTCTCCATTCAACCGGCCATCTTCGTACCGGCCGATATGGCCGCCCTCCGGCTCTGGTACCGATCGGGTGATGTTCCAATATTTTAACCCGGCGCTGTTGAGGATGTATTCGTGTCCGCCTCGAACGACCACTACCGGATGATTCGGTGCGGCCTGGTCCAAATCGTCGCGGTAGGGTAGCCGCTGCTCGGAAAGTTGGCCTTCGTGCCAGTTGCTGTTGGTGATAATCACTTCATCTGGTCCGGAGGCCGCTGCCCGGGCGGCAATAGCATCCAGCAGGTCCTGCATCCGCCGCGTACCGGATAGATCAACCCCCGGACCACCGCCGATACTGTGGTAATGATTATCCCCGAGTCCGGGGACCACCGTGCGCCCTGCCAGGTCATACTCCGCAGCGCTTCCTAAAGCCAGTATGTCCTCATTCGTACCGACGGCGACAACCAGGCCATCCTTGATTGCCATGGCTTCTGCGACCGTATTATCCACGTCCAGTGTAACTATCCGGGCATTGTACAGGATAATGTCAGGCTGATCAGGATTGCTGCAGGACAGAAGCGAGAACGCAAGTAAACAGAGAAGGCTACTATATAAGCTGAGTTGCATAGATAAATTCCTGAGTTTAAAAAATGGACAACGGTATATCCTGGTGATTTTCCATTTACTATTTGCCCAGGCCATCACATCCCCGCCTCGAAGAAAGCCTCGAAGACCTCATCAGACAAAAGCGCCTGCGTAGCGGAGATGTTCTTCTTCAACTGCTCAATATTCAGGCTACCGATTGGATGGCCATGGATACGCGCTTCTCGTAAACAGAATTGCAGGGTGAGGTCAAGCATATTCATATCACGTTCCATACACCAGGTTCGCATCCGGTCGGCTCTTATCTGGTCCTCATGCCATTTCTCTCGCGGGATAAACGACTCAACCGGCGTCCCGGTCAGCCAGCCACGCATGATAGACCAGCCGTTGATGACGCCCATATCCCTTGCGGCTGCCGCAGGCAGAATATCTGCAGCAGCATTCTGCCGTAAAAGGTTGTAATCACTGAAGGTGAGCAGTACATCCGTTCTGCCGGTTTCAATCACTTTCAGATGAAAGTCGTGCGGATTCATGCCGAAGCCTAGAAAGTTCACCCAGCCGCGTTCACGAGCCTGTTCCAAACCGGTGAGCGTACCATCGGGCGCGAGGGTAGGCTCTATCTCTTTTGGGTCGTGAATAAGCATGGCGTCAAAGGTGTCTATGCCAAGGATATCCAACTGATCTTCCATATCAGCCAGCGCCCGGGCCGCTGAATAGTCCGGCCTCCCTTCACCATATCCACCCCACTGAGCAGCACTATGGCAACAAAGGCGACCGCTGATGATCAACTCATCGCGCTGCACGACGCCTTCCTTGATGGCAAGGCCCACCTTACGTAACGAATCACCATAGCAGCGTGCACAATCGAAATGATTCACACCCAGGTCGACCGCAGCTCGAATGAGCGTCATGGCTTCATCATCGGAGACCGGGCCAAAATTATTCCCGAATCCCTGGGTACCGAATGGAATCACCGGAATATGAAGCTCTGTTCTACCCCACCGGCGACGGGGGCAGGGGGCAGGGTCTGATTGACGGGTTGAATGGGACATAGGCGTATTAAATTCGTGATTGTTGATTGGTGGTTGGTGATCAAACCATGAAGACTCACAATCGATCACTAAATCGGGCCTCTTCTTTTACGGACCTGTACTTCGGCGAAAAATCATCTGGTTACCACTTGGGAAGAAGATGGTTAACACTTCATTCTTCACCTGAATAGTACAGGGTTCTGCGGGAACGTCCTCGGCCTTCGGATCACGAGCCTTCATCGTCAGGTCACTCGCAGCCATCCCCTCTACCGCCCCACCACCGGACAGATTATAAAGATGCCGAAAGACCAGTTTATCGCCTTCAAGCGTGTAGGTTCCTCCCTCTGCAGAACCGCGTAACGGTTCCTTATCTTTAACAACCAGGAACAGAACAGACCAGTCTTTGTCCGTAAACGTGATCAGGCCGGTCACCTGATGGGCAGGCCCATCTTTAAGCCGGTATTGTTCCGGGTGCCATGCCCCTCGTATATCGAGAGGGTCGGCAGCAAACTGGGTAGGGGCGTATCCAATGCAAATGAGTAAAACAAGCGGTCTCAGCCATGACATAAACGATCTCCAAATCTTTAATCATTCCATAGTCAATAATTTACGATACGTATGCTATATTGGGGCCAAGGGCGTGTCAAGCCTGAAAGTCGGTTCATTACATAATGATACAGGGTTCAACCTATCCCTCCTCAAACCACGAGATGCAGGCCCGAAATGCCACAGAACCATCTTGACTTATAACAGCCTGATTGATAAAATATCTAAATGTTTATTTTTCTCTACCGATATACATTCTTTCAAGCAGTAACGATCATTGACCCAAAACGCAATTACAGAAAATCATCCCGTTACCTTTCTTTTTCTTAAAATGCGCTGAAGAAATAAGCAGATCATATTGTAACTATTCTGAAACGACAAACTGGCCTGAAACGGGCAGCACGATAATCTCACCTATTGGGTCGTTGAACTGGAAGAAGTCATGCAACCTATAAAATATCTACAGGGTATTATCCCTATATGCAGTTACTGTAAAAAAATCCGTAATGACCAAGGTGACTGGCAACACTTGGAAACCATTTTCGCTGATAACTCAGATGCTGATTTCAGCCATGGCGTCTGTCCGAAATGCCACGAACAGATTGTGAAACCCGAAATAGCTACGACTTTCCCCGCGACCCAGGTCCGTAAAGCCTTTATATCTTTCAATGCATCGGAAGTCATTTGACGTGGATCCTGGTCCAGTTCGACGAAATCTGCGAACTTACCGGTTGTAATGGAGCCAAGCATCTCTTCCTGAAAAGCCGCATCCGCCCCTGCAAGGGTCATGGCATGAAGGGCCTCTTCAACGGTTAACGCCTGATCGGCATACCATCCCTCAGCCGGGCTTCCCTCCAGATTTTTCCGTGTCACGGCAAAATAGAGGGTCTGGACAGGCATCCACGGTTCACCTGGAAGATCCGTATTAATCAAGAGACGACCGCCGGCATGCTTACGCTCCGGTCCGACTCGATCTTCGGCCCACTGGCTGTCACCGACCGCATGACTCGATTGCATACTGGAAATCACCCCAAGCGTAGATGTCCGTTCATAATAATCCGGCAACACCACCTGAGCGTGTTCTATACGCTACCGGTGATCCTGGCCGGGACGTTTTTTCAATACGTTCTCATAAATGCTCAGGGTCCGGTTGTTGCCTTCATCACCGATGGCATGAACAGCCATTTGGAAATTACCTTTAGCCGCCCGTTCGCCCAGGGAAGTGAATGCCGCCGGCGTAAACCGCGCGGTCATATTCGCCAGCTCTGGCTTGTCGGCATAAGGGGCAGCAAGCAAGGCGGTAAGAGACCCCAGCGATCAGTCATAGAACACTTTGATGGCCCGCACCGTGAACATGCCGTTCTGATCTATGTGTGGCCCACTGGCAAACCATTCTTTCATTAAAGCCTCATCATTACCGTTCAACATCCCATACACCCGGATCGGTAAACGGCCTTCCTCTGCTAATTCTTTAAAGCCCTGCAACCGATCAGGGCCCATACCGGCCTCATGAGCCGAGGTAACGCCTTCTGCAGCCAGGGTATTTAAACCGGCTATAATATTGACTTTTGTATCTTCCAGGGTCGGCTGTGCAATGTGCTGATTGACCAGATTCTGAGCCAGCATTTCCATTACACCGGTCGGGGTGCCGTCGGGTCGGTGGATAATTTTACCAACGGTCGGATCGGCGGTGTTCCGATCAATGCCCGCTATTTCCTGAGCTTTGCCAATATAAAATCCCGCGAACCCGTGTAAGGACTCCAGGTGAACCGGATTATCCGGAAAGGCTTCATCCAATCTGGATCGATCCGGATAGCCTTTGGAGGCCCATACCCCTTCGTCCTACCCCTGTCCTACCAGCCGCTTACCCGGTTCCGGGTTCGGATAAAAGGCCTTCAAACGTTCGACAATTTCATCCTCGGTCATGACGCCCACCAGATCCGCCTTACGCCGGTCTTGACCCAACTCATGGATGTACATGGGAGTCAACCACGCCAGGGATCACGGTCCTTCCTGCCAGGTCGTGTACGCGGGCGTTGGGGTGTCGAGATTCCAATTCGGCCCGAACACCGACGGCAACGATCCGGCCATCACGGATCACCATGGCTTCTGCTTCCGATTGCTCTGCATCGATGGTAATAATTGTACCGCCCGTCACCAGGATGTCTGACGTGTTTTGTGATGGGCTGCTACACCCGACAGCGGCCAGTAAAAAATGGAAAACATACACCGGATGTGTTTCATGGGGTTCTTTTATGGCGTGTAGGGGTGCCATATTAAAACAGGTAGAGACCCTTTGTATAGCGTCTCTACCTGTATCTTTTATAGCCCTAGCAGGTTAGCAGCGTTGTTACCCAGAATACCGGCGCGGTCTTCGTCCGAGATGTCCAACTTGTTGAGGCTCTCGATCATCTTCGGGATGCTCCCGATCTGATGAGGATAATCGCTACCCGCAACAATATGGTCGGCACCGGCGAACTTGATCGCAAAGGTTAGCGCATCTACATCGAAGTTGACCGTATCGTAATAGAAATGGGATTTCAGATACTTTGTCGGGTGTTCCGACAAGTGGGCGCGGCTTTCAGGAAAAGCTTCATAACAACGATCGAAGCGTTCCGCCAGGTACGGCACGGCCCCACCGAGGTGGCCAAGTACCCATCGTAAATTGGAAAAGCGTTCCACCACACCGCTGAAGAGGAGCGTGGCCGTGGCCAGGGTCGTATCCATCAAGAAGCCGACGGTCGGCATCAACATATACTTTTCCATCGCTTCAACACCCACAGGGTATGTAGGATGAATAAAAATGACCGCATTCAACGCATTGGCGACTTCGTACATAGGCCAGAAACATTCGTCGCTGAGGGCGACGCCATTGGCATTACTGAAGAGGCAGACACCCTTCAGGCCGAGTTCATTAATGGCACGCTCCAGTTCGGCGGCACACGCTTCCGGCTTGTTCATCGGCATGGTTGCCAGAGCAGGGAATTGATCCGGATACGATCGCTGGATCTCCGCAAAAATATCATTAACCTTCTTACTCAATTCAACCGAGCGGTCCGGTGTTTCAATCAACGTGCCAGGAGCCGTAAACGAGATGATCTGCTTGTCCACTCCGGCGTCTTCTATGACCTGCTGACGTACATCCATAAGCCGGTGCCCGGGCACCAGGATGTTGTAGTCGCCGGGGGAATGCAGGATCGGATTCCCATCCTCATCATAAGTTACGGAATAGGCGCTCGGCCCCTTCTCTACTTCTTTCACATAGTCCGGTGGGTATACATGGTTATGGAAATCTATAATTGGCACAGAGGGTTCCTTTCAGGTTAAGCACAATGGTTGCGCAAGTACATGATACAAGATGCAGGATATGAACCATTTTTACATAAGGAGAACGCTTAATCTATATAACACATAGAGATTAGATAACCCAATATAATACAATGGTCTCAGCCATCTGTCCACTACCTTAAAGTATATTGCAAATAGGCCCGCCCTCAGGGTTCGCCCTCATCGCGGTGGGTTCTATTTCAAAAGTCATTCGTCAATCCATCAATTCCATAACCGCCTGCAACCTTCGACGGGCGGCAAAATGAGAGGGGTCAGTATTCAGGACGGCTTCGTAATGCCGACGGGCAGACGCCAGCTCTTTACCAGCCAGCTGGATATTTCCCAGATAATAATGAGCTTCTATATCATCCGGCGTTTTTGCCAGGACCGCCTCGTATTGTTCGATGGCAAGATCGGTTCGGCCTTGTTTTAAATAGATCGTACCCAATTTGCGTTTTGGTGCCACCGCCCGGGGATTAGTGGTCAGCACTTGCTGGTACAAAGCCACAGCCTGATCGAGACTGCCCTGCTGGGCGTATACATCACCCATCTGAATATAGACCTGTTCTGGTTCTGACGTCATCAGCAACGCCTGACGAAAAAACTGAAGCGAGGAAGTATACTTATGCAACCTATGCAACCTGTGGGCGCGCCGCATAATTTGATCCACCCCTAACCCGGCTATCATCTGTGCAGCATATTTTTCTTGTAGTTGTTCTTTATGCTCTGAGGCCAGCGTATAAGTCGGATCCAGCTCGGCAGCTTCATTATAATGCAAAAGCGCCAGATCGAAATCACCCAGCGCTTCATACGCAGCACCGGTCACCTGATGCATCTGCGGGTCCCCCGGAAAACGGCGATTCAGATCCAGATAGACATCGATCGCCTGATCGAGCCGCCCCAGCTTCTGCAAGGACTGTCCCATACGCAACTGAAATTCAAACAGGGTAGGGTCCAGACGAAGCGCCGCAGCATAATATCCAACCGCTTCACCCGGCCGGTCAAGTTGTTCCAGCAGTTTGCCCCCACGTACATAGGGTAAAAAAAACCAGGGATTGGTCTTCATCGCCGCCTGATATTGACGGAGGGCTTCCGAGGGCGCTTTATCTTCCAGGGCGCTGCCGAGCAACGTCATCGCAATAAAGTTACCTGATGTCACTTGTAACGCATGCCGGGCGGCCGTCTCGGTATTCTGCCAGGTGGTCAGTTGCATACGGGAGACGGCCATGAGCACGATCAGCAGGATACCGCTCGCTATGGCCAGTCCGAAGGGTTTGAGGCGCCATCGGTCCGCCAGATCCGCCACAGACCATATGATCATTATTAAAATTCCGATCATCGGAAAGTACATATACCGATCTGCCCAGGCCTGCATCCCTGCCTGCACAAGACCAATAGCGGGCACCAGCGTACCTATAAACCAGAGCCAGCCTATAATCAAGTATGGTTTTGTACGCAGGTATTTAAGGGAGACCACGGACAGACCGGTCAAAATTAATACCGCCCCTATCAACCGTGGCCAGGTATGCAGGGTATCGGAATAGGCATAAAAGAAAGTTAACCCTGCCGGCCACCAGAGTTTCAGGATATACCAGATATAGGCAATGACCGTATGCTCAAGCCGATTGGAAAGGGGCAATTCCAGCTGGACGGCGCCATATTGCTGGTGGCCAAGAACAGTCAGGATACAAAAGAAGATGGTCAGGATGAATAACGGTAATTTTTCAAGTATCAACCGCCGGATATTCTCCCGTCGCCATCGATCAAGTGGCCAGTAATCGATGAGCAACAGGACAAAGGGCAGGGTAACGAGCATGGCCTTGGACATCAGGCACAGCAGAAAACAGAAGATGGTCAGGAAATAGGGCAACAGACGCGACGAACGCGCATACTCCATATAGGTCCAGACAGCAGCCAGGCCGAAACAGACGCTCAGCACATCCTTACGCTCGGCAATCCAGGCAACGGATTCCACCCGGAGCGGGTGGATGGCAAAGACCGCGGCGACCAGGGCGCTGCGCCACAGGGCACCGGTGGATCGAAACAAGATAAAAAAGAGCAGCAGCACGCTGATCGTATGCCAGACCACATTCACCACGTGCATGGGGCCGGGGCTCATTCCGAACAGTTCAACATCAAGCAGATAGGACGTCCAGGTTACCGGTGCCCAGAGGCCCATCAGGTACGAGGTCCAAACCTGATATAGATGGTCTGCCTTCAACCCTTCGACAACCAAAGGGTTTTGCGTCACGAACTCCGGGTCATCATAGTTGAAAAAATCTGCTGTATGGATGGGCCAGAAGACAATCAGAGTCAACAGGACCAACCCGATGGGAACCAGTACAGATGGAATACGAGATGTTTGCTCAGAAGGTATCGTCATGAGGGCATAACGGATTAAACGCCATACAGCGCATTAAACAGCAATTTAAATGTACCATGCATCTGCGTACGAAACTGAACATGGAAGCCGTACAGGACAACCCGACCCTTGCCGTGCTTGACGGCAAGCATAGCAGGACGACCGACAAGATGGTCTTCGCCGATCAGCCACCCGCTTTCCAGCACATCTTTTTCGGGATACGAGGCAAGGATTTCGTACTGGTCGTTATAATAGGAAGGGTTGACCGAAAAGACCGGGCTGTTCCAGTGCATGATCAGCGCCTGGTCCGGCATGCCGTAAGCCAGCGCATGAGAGGTATTTATCCGGACACGCAACATGGACCCCGGGCAGTAGAACGCTTTGGTCGGAAGATTGGCCACCGTGTTTGTAACCTGAAGCCCCAGTTTGTCGATGGCAAATTGGCATGCCTTATTAATCGCGATGAGCGTACCGCCGTTCTCCACAAAGGCGTTGATGGCTTCCACCCCACTTTCACCGAAGCCGCTGCGATACTTTTCGGGTACGGGCATATTCTGTAAACGCCTCTTAATCGGGTCTTCCCCTCCGACCATCATGTCTGTCGTATCGTCCGGCAGGATCAGCGTGTCATATGCGGTATGCATATCCTTTTTCAAATCCTCATCGCGCACCGTCTGATAAGGAAAACCAAACTGCTCCAGTGTCAGGCGCGTCCAGCCTTCATCCATATTACCACCCCAGTACCGCTGGTACATGGCGATGCGAGGACGCATCACAGTATTATAGGTTGATGGGTACTCCAGCGCATAAAACGGCACCCCGGTTTCCCGGACAACAGCCTCTATCTGCACCTGATCTGGATTATTGAAGACAAAGGCCCCCGGTGGCATATCGTGACCGGCTGCCGAGATCGATCTGGATGACCGACTGAATGTTGCTCCGGCATCCAGAAGCCTGTTGATGGCCCGATAACCCGCATTATGCCGTGGATCAACGGCTACACTGTGTTTGAAATCACCGACAATGCCGCCGGGCATAGGGATAGATTCGGTCATCGGCATGAAGTCGCTCTGATGGGCTACCAGATCTGCGTGGGACACCGGTACCGGTTCGACGCGGACGCCCATCATTTCCGCCATGGTGTCGGTCACGGTATCGTATGGCCGGCTCGGTGAACCGTCTTCATGCCGCGTCCAGGCATCGTCGGGCCAGGAGGTGCGTTCGAGGAGGGTCTTGACCACGCCACGCTTAGGCTGGGCAACAGGAATGAAGTACGTGCCGGCGGGATAGACGGTATCACCCAAGGTCAGGTCGCTTGATGTCCGATGCATATCGACACCCTGGCGGAGCATGGTATTGATCAATGTCGTCGCCGTCAGCGTATCATGTTGGTCCGGACGTATAAAAAAACCGGCGGAAGCGTCTTCTTCCCCGCGTTTTGTTTGTCTCAGGGCCTTATGAACCGCATTCCGCAGGACGGTTTCCCGGTATTGTGCAGCGAGGTCCATGACGCCTTTGGCCGTGACTAGTTGCTGATCAATCATATCGCGTACGCTCCACCTACCGCCCGGCCAGGGATTGGGGAAATTCGTCTGGGCTTTGTACTCCGGCAACCCATGTAGCGTACTGCCGTCTTCGCCTTTT
>Ga0115002_10001766_pt1 | contig 29262 bp, 23 predicted proteins | sample ArcticOcean_MG_C_8_FD_89576 | JGI IMG/M metagenome (GOLD analysis project Ga0115002, IMG submission 89576) | Marine microbial communities from western Arctic Ocean - ArcticOcean_MG_CB11_86 | ecosystem: Environmental > Aquatic > Marine > Oceanic | place: Arctic Ocean: Canada Basin | collected... | reverse complement strand
TTGCCTGAGCTTATTGAGTACTTGTTCCGGGCTATGACCTTTTCTTGGCATTTCTGCCTCCCTTCATTTTGTCCATTATCTGATCTTTCAGATGGACACGTTTGAGGGGGGCAGGTCAGATTTTGTACGGCTTTACAAGATCCGATTTGATGTCCTGTCCCGACATATCGGTAAGGGCCTGAATCGAATTCGATGCCGCCTTGGTGATTAACTCATCCCAGGCAGCAAGCTGCGTATCTGTGAATCGTGTTGGTTGTTGGAGCATTGTTGCTTTTGCGCCGATTAGGCTGCGTCCTCCGTGGGCTCGTCCTGTTGCTCTGCTTCTAATTCGCGAAGTGCTTGAATCTGTTTTAGCTCGATTTCGGCCTCTTCGATTTCGGCAAGTTCTGAATCTTCGATTTCGGCCTTTTCGTTTTCGGCCTCTTCGATTTCGGCAAGTTCTGAATCTTCGAAAAGTTCAGCATCCAGTTCTCGGTCAATCTTTCTTGATCGCATGCCTACGCTGCTAATCAAAGTCGGTATGTCCATGATGAGAACGACACGGCCGTCTCCTAGAATCGATGCTCCTGACACACCTCGTGCGCCACCGACATATTCGCCCAATGACTTCACAACAATCTCTTGAGGCTCGTTCAACGCGTCGACTGCGAATCCCGCAAGACGATCTCCGACCTTCGCTACGATGACGTTAAGTTCGTTCTCTTCGTCGTGTTTTCCATCGGTTAGTCCAGTCGCCTCAGAGAGTGCCATCAGCGGAATTACGTTGTCTCGGAGTCTGAATATTTCTCTACCACTAATTGTCGTAATTTCCGACGGTTTCAGCTTCACTGCTTCGAGTACGTACGCCAGTGGCACGGCGCAAACAGTGCCCTCACTGTCAACCAGAATCGATTGAACTGTTGCGAGAGTAAGAGGTAGCCGAGCAGTGAATATCGATCCCTTACCAGGTGTGCTTTCAACCTCGACGAATCCATTAATGGCTTCGATGTTGGACTTGACGATGTCCATTCCAACACCGCGACCTGAAACTTCAGTTGCTTGTGCTTTCGTCGAAGCGCCTGCAAGGAATATCAGATCAACTGCTTCTGGATCGGTCAATCGTGAAGCGGCCTCCTCGGTAATCAAACCTTTGGCTACAAATGCGGCTTTGATTTTTTCTGGGATGATTCCACCACCATCATCTTCAACCGTGAGGACAATGTGGCTCTGTTCATGGAAAGCAGAAAGCTTGATAACTCCAGCCTCAGGTTTACCGGCCGCTGCACGGTCTTCTCGTGATTCGAGACCGTGGTCCAGCGCGTTTCGAAGCATGTGAACAAGCGGATCGCGAACTTTTTCAATCACAGTTCGGTCGATTTCCGTCTCGCCACCTTCAACCTGGAAGTCGATCGGCTTGTCGAGCGACTTGGAAAGATCGCGCATCATTCTTGGGAACGATGAGAACACGTTTCCAATTGGAAGCATGCGTACTTTCATGAAGTCTTCTTGAAGATCATTTACGACCTTCACGACGTGAGATGATGTTTTGCCAAGCGATTCGACAAGCTCGTCAGCCTTGTATTTGACTGCGAGTGAACGCCCGATCTGTTGGAGCCGAGTACGGTCAATAACCAGTTCGCCAATGAGATTCATCAGGTTGTCTAGTCGATCGACATCGATTCTGACGGTCTGAGCTGCCTGCGCTGCTGGATTCTGACGCGCATCACCCGATCCCACTCCTGCAGCGGCAGGCTCAGGTGCAGCTGCTTTCGCAGCCTGAGCTGCTTTTGCCGAATCGGCGTCGAACGGTGAAACATTTACATTGCCAATGTCCTGCACTGCCTCGGTAAGTGCGGTCAGTTCATCGGATGTCTTGTCCGAGCCTACGATGGCTACGAATGACATACCGTTCTTTTCAGCCTGAATATCTTCGAGTGACGGATTCGCCGCAATCAATCTCGTATTATCGGAAAGTTCGGTCGTTAGCTGGAAAAGGCGGATCGCGGCAAACATTTCATCGCCAACAATAGAAGCGACTACTTCATATACTGTTTCGCCCGCAGCGAGAACGGTTGAAATCTGGTCGAGCGCTTCATCGGTGAGTGCAATTGTTGGTGCTACATCGCCGCCTGCTGCTTCTGCTTTGGGCGCAACGCCCATGCATGCCTCTAGCTCAGCCACGAGAGTAGCGAGGTCGACATCTACGCCCTGTTCATCGATCAGTTCATCGGTAAGTACGCGAAGGGCGTCGAGCGAGTGGAGTAGAGCGTCTACAACTTCCGATGTGACAGCAACTTCGCCGTTTCGCAGCTTGTCGAGCAAGCTCTCCATTGCGTGTGCAACCTGAGTCATTGCTGTATAACCCAGCATTGCCGAGGAACCTTTCATCGTGTGAGCAGCACGAAAAATTCCTGCGAGGCCTTCTTCAGTCGTCTCTTTTTCAAGACGAATAACTTCATCGTCGAGAAGTTGAAGTTGTTCTTCAGCTTCCTCGAGGAATACTTTTAGATCCTCTGAAGTGATGTCATCAGCAAGTTGCATGAATTCGACGCTTTCCCCATGTACTCGGGTTAGTTACTTCTATTGGCCGTTGGCTCAGCGAATTTGATACCCAACCGAGATTTGCCCCGTGATACAAAAATTGGTGCCTGAACGACTTTGCTCTGTGCCGCTACCGGTCCGCTTGCATCACTGTTCAAGTAGACGACTACCCATCCGCTCACACATCAGGGAATGAGCGGATGGTTCTTGCGGAATTCTGCAAGTAAGCCGACCTATGCGCTCTTGCGAGAACCGCGTTGTGAAGCGTCATTGAAGGCTGGTTTTCACTTATATCTTCGGCTGGCTCAAAGCAAACTTCAAGCCAGATTTTGGCGCGAAAACATATCTCGGATACAGCTTCGTAGTCGAGCGGTAGGTTCGAGAAGGGTTACCTAAAGGGCGCCATCGATAATCATGTCGATTACCGCGGGCTTACCGGAGTCGATTGCCGAATTGATCGCAGAATCGATTTCAGCAGGATCTTCGACCCTGATTCCCTGCATGCCGTAGGCCTGAGCCTGAGCTGCGAAATCGAGGGGATTCGGGAAGTCCATAGCGAAGTACGAATCTGGCTGATCCAGCGCGCTCAGTCGGTGGTAATGATTCATGTTCACTTTTAATACGCGGTACGAAGCGTTGTTGCAGATAACGAAAACAGCGGGGATATCCGAGTTCACTGCAGTCCACAGAGCTTGCACGCTCATGATGGCACTACCGTCGCCGATAACTCCAACCGCTGGCTGATCGGGGCTTCCGAGCTTAACGCCCATTACCGCACCCATGCCCCAGCCGATCGCCTGCCCCCGACAGCCGTAGTAGGTGCCTTGCGTAGACGGCGCAAGTGCGTCGAACAGAAGGCCACTCGTACTCACAGCATCGTTAAAGACAGCCGAGTTGGCGGGCAGGGCTTTGGCGAGATGGTCGACCATCATTGCGGGCGACATCGGGCGCCCCTTAGCTGAGGTTCCGGCAAGCTGCCTGAACGCATCGATACGGGCGGCGCTTTCCCCTGCGGCCTCTCGTTTTCGACCCGCGGCCGCCTCAACCTGCGATCCGCTCAGCCCAACATCTAACGCCTCTGCGAGTTGACCCAGTGCTTTACCCGGCGATGCCAGTATCCCAATGTCGGTCGGTTCCGATTTGCCGATAGCACCCGGGTTGATGTCAATGTGAATCAACTTCGAATTAGCGGCAACGAACTGACCAGGCAGGTAGAAGAATTCATCGAATACAGGACAGCCAACGGCAACAATCACGTCGGCCGCCCGAATCGCATCGATTGCTGCTACTTCGCGCATGCTGAGATTGCCCTGCCATAGAGGGTGGTCGGCAGGGAAGTTGACGCCGGTCGAACTATGACCGTAAGCCCGCATGCCACCGGCTTCGGCAACGGCAACCGCAGCAGCAGTACCGTTGGATTCGGCTACACGATCACCGACTATGAGAATCGGGCGCTCGGCTCCTGCGACCATGCTGCATATCTGGTCGATAAGCTGTGGGTCGGCCGAGGGCGAAACGTCAATCTTGGCTGAAGGGATCAGATCTACGTCAGCTACATCGTCAAATGCGTTTCCCGACATCGCGACGAACGCAGGACCAGTCGGCGCGGTGCGAGCTTCTTGAAAAGCCCTTCGGATTACTCCGGGAACCTGCTCTGCGTGGGTGATCTCAGTGCTCCACTTTGCGTACGGACGCGCCATGTTGGCAAGATCCGACCTACCCGGTGCAAGCTTCCTAATATCTTTATTCCCGGCAGTCATGACCATCGGCGTACCGCTGTACAGCTGGTCGATCATCAGCGACAGGCCATTCGACATTCCGTTATCGATGTGGAGGCTTACGAGAGGAACTTTGCCCGTTGACCTTGCGTAACCTTCGGCGAGTCCAACCGCTACTCCCTCTTGTAGAACCAGCACGTACTCGATCGATGGATACTGATCCATGATCGCCATCATCGGAGCCTCGCTTGTACCGGGGTTGCCGAACATGTACTCGACACCCTCGGCTTCGAACATTTTCAGCAATGCGTGCTTGCCTGCGATTAGTGCCAATTCCTGAGTTCCTTGTTGCTAATCGAGCCTGTTCGCAAATTAAATAGTTAGTTGCCAGACGCTCCGTCTATCAATATTTTCCTGAACTGCTCCGCCACGATTTCGAGTTCCCCTTCCTGTAAATTCATCGAGTCTATCCACATGTGGTCGGGTTCAGGCCGGTAGTCCACGGCTATATAAATTCGCGGTGTTCCAGCTTTCATCCGGGCCGCAATCTCCGCGTAACTTGGACCCCGCCAGTCTTCGGTGAAGGTTACTACGGCGTGTGGAATGTGATGATCATAGTTGTGCAGAATTTCAGCGGATATTCCGGGGATTTCGGCGACTTGATCGATGACAAAATTCATCTGGTCACGATAACGCCTGGTTTCCGCTTCTTCGTCTATGGCTGTGAACGCCTCGAGCGCTGCGATAAGCCCAGCGATCTCTTCTTTGGAAACCTTTTGGGCACGTGTAACGCCCGGATTTGGTGCGTTGTTGAGCCGAGCGTACTCGACCCACTCGGGCTTGCCGATGAGGAATCCAGTGCTCTGTGGACCCCGGACTGCCTTGCCACCTGAAAAGCTGACGAGATCTGCTCCCAGCCCGGTGAACTTGGTGAGATTCTCTCGTGGCGGGAGCATCGAAGCACAGTCGGCTAAAACTGGCAGACCATGTGAGTGCGCCAGTTCTACCAGATCGGTCAAAGGCACGCCGACGCCCTCCTTAAAAGGCGATTCAAGATGAATTATCCCCGCCGTGTTCGGGTTGATAGCAGCTTCGATTTCGTCCAGCGTCGAATCGGTAGGACGCCCGACCTCAACGAACCTTGATCCCGGGACCAGATACAGATGGTCGTAAACAAACCGGTGCCCACGCTGGATGATCAATTCGCTTGGAATGCCATCGGTGATCGGTAGCTGCGAAATTCGTTCGGGATCGTCTTTTGCCATGGCAGCAGCGGCCTGAACCACCAGCCCCCCGGACGCCCCAGACGTAATCGTGGCGGCTTCGTTGCCCGTGAGCTCGGCGACTCGCTCACCCGCTGCGAGCAGGAATTCGTCCATGTCCACGAAAACCTCGCTCATGGCCTCCATGGCTTCTATAGATTCGGAGCGAGGGCGTGAACCGGAGTGCTTCGTGTTGTGCCCGCCGGCGTTGATCAGCGGCGTGACGCCAAGACTTTCTGCTATCGACATTCCTGTGAGTTCGCCTGATTCGTTGAGTCGTCGGTTATCCGTCATTTGTTCAATCTCCGGTGCTCAGTCTCCGCTGGCGGGGCTAATTTCTGTTTGGCTTACGGTCGTACGAGAATCACCGACAGCACCGTCAGGAGTCATCTCCATTTCAGGCCAGTTTGGGATCAACTGCCTACGAGGATTTTCAAGAAGAAGAATCGCTACGGCACCGGCGAGGCTGAAGGCCCCTGAAAGACCGATCGCCCACCCATATCCACCGGTGATGTCGAATACCATTCCCGGAAGCAACCCTCCAAGAGCCATGCCCAGCCCCGCACCGAGCAGTTGCCAACCGTATGTGGTGCCCATCGGCGTGTGGCCGTAGTACTTGCGGATCATCACAGGGAAAGTGGTTCCTTCACCTCCGAATGGAATGGCCCATACGACGGCGAATATGTAGAAATCGAGAGTCGAATTGGCTGTGAAAAGCAGAAACACCCCGAGTCCCTGACCAAAGAAGGAAACGAACATCACAAGTTTCGGGCTCATTCGTTCTGCCAACACCGGCGCGGCAAATCGCGTGGCTACGCTCACAATCGATATTGTCGTCAGAACTCCTGCCGCAGCAAGGGGGCCGAGGCCCTTAGAAATGCCGAGCGGGATGATCCCGACCAGTATCACGGCGTGCCCGACACACCCGAGGAAGTGGATGTTGATCAGGTTCCAAAAAGCGTTTGTTTTGTAAACGTAGCGTTGAAATTCTTTTTGGGTCGATACGAATACGTTCCCGCTGGTGATAAGCGGATTGTCGGTTTTCTTGGTGCCGTAGGCGATTCGGCCTGCCTCTTCTGGTGTGTTCCGAAAAAACAGCAGAATTGTTATCAGGATGACGGTTCCAACAATGCCGACAATCATGAAGGCTTCGCTCCAGCCTACTGTGGCGAACAAGACGGCTAGTGCCTGTACCACAAGAGCCGGACCGAGGCTCCATGACACCATCATGATCCCTGTGCCTAGCCCGAGATGCCGTCTGAACCATGACGCCACGGCGGGTACAACAGGGACCAACAACAGCGCCTGCGAAACACCAAAAACGATGCCATACGCAGCGTAAAGTTCCCAGATTTCTTTCGTTTGGGAGGTCCACATCATCCCGATGAAAAACAGGATTGTCCCGGCTGTCATCGTGCGCCGTGCACCGTAGCGATTTCCGAGATACCCGGCCAATGGAGACGAGAGCGCGGTGATGATCGACATCAGAGCGTAGGCAATGCCGATAGATCCAGGCGACCAACCAAACGCTGCTACCAGCGGATCAACTAGTACGCCGAACGCCATGCGAATGGCCGCACCAACCATCTGGACAATGCCGGCAATTCCTACGATCACCCATGCGTAGTGGGCGATGGTGTGTTCTTCGAGTCCGAATCTACTGTCGAGCCAGAGTGCTGCGTTTCGCATTAATTCTTGTTAGTGAAGTGGACAGGCAAATATCAGCCCGTCTTCCCACCATTCACCCTCTGCCTGTAATCCTGAGATCTCTGCTGCAAGCACTCGAATTTCGATCCGGTCGGTTGAAGCCCATGCACCAAAATAAATCAGCACGGCAAGACTGCCGATGACCGACGACATTAAGAGCCCCAACCCGACTATGGGGCGACGCTTAATTTCAAATCCTTGGAGATTTGGCGTACTGACAACAGTTGGCTGATTTGATGCGGCCGATTTCATCGCAAAATCATACGCCGGGTACGGGGGATTTAGTTCACGAAAGTGTCGAGACTTTGTGTGATGCTATCCAGTCCTCATCGAGCTCGATTCCCAAGCCCGGGCCCGTCGGCGCATCCAGGTTGCCGTTCTCGTTTATCTCCAACTGCTCGATAACTCCCCACTGGTGTAACTCTTTCGGAAGCCAGTATTCAAAATAGGTGCAGTTGAGCGAAGACATCATCACGTGCAGATTTGCTGCGTTCATGGCCGAGTTTCCTGCAAGCCCGATTTCGCAGAATTTGTGGAACCCCTCGACGAGCGACATCTGCTTTTTTAGACCCGTGATACCGATTTTTCGTGTCGTTCCACGTATCAACCTGACAGCGTCTCCATGAAGGAAATTTGCAGCTTCATGGAACAGGAATCCACGTGTGTCGCTCATGTTCAACGGAGTTTCGAGTCGCTTCGTCAGCTCCTTTATCGAGTCGATGTCATTGGCTGGAATCGGGTCCTCGAACCAGAAGAAGTGATTTTCGTCTAGCGCGTGCCCAACATACAGCGCTTCTCGGAACGTATAACCGTGGTTGCGGTCGAGCATCAGAACCATCTCATCTCCGACCGCATCGCGTACATTCCCTGCAGTAATAGCAGCGTCCTTGTACGACAGTGGGCCCGGGTGGATTTTGTACGCTCTGAACCCTTCCGATTTGAGCTGTAATGCCTCCTCGACGAAACCCTCGGGAGTGTCGTGGCGCGGTGGGTATGTGGCATATAGAGGAGCCTCCGTGCGAGCTGTCCCCAGAAGCTTGTGGATCGGCTTACCGGCAGCTTTGCCTTCGATGTCCCACAGGGCAACGTCCAGAGGAGCCCACACCGGTTCGATTGCCGAACCGTGGCCAGATATCACATTTAGCTGATTCCACAGCCATTCACGATCCGACGAATCACGGCCCATCATTGCGGGTTTCAGCGTGCTGATAATTGATCGCATCTGCTCCGAAGAATCCCCACCCTGTTCGCCGACGAAAGAGTTTCCCTCAAGCCCGTCTTCGGTCTTGACCCTGAGTACGCCCTGGGTTGTCGTTCCCCCAAGATTGCTGCGTTCGTCCTGCACTCTTACAGATACGGTTTGTCGTTCAATTACATCGATGGTGATGTCGGTGATTTTCATATGCTCGCCAGCGCTAATAAGTTGATGCCAAATGAGGATATATCGTTGTGCCGAATAGCCCTCAACGGATGCTGAATAGGACGTAAGTCCGATATCGCAATAGGTCGTTTCTCCTACTCGACTTGGAACTTACACGGTTTCTAGTGCTTCATCATGACCTGCAAGATTGAACTATCTACTAATTTAATCCACTAATTGCGGTTGATTCCGCGGGGGCGAGCGCACCACATATGGCTCACTGGACAGACGATCCCAAGCTTCACGGCCTGATGACCCACCTCGGCAAGACAGGCAAGACTGGCAAACCGACACGCGGCGCATTCGTAGCCGAGCAGGTTAACCAGATCATGATCAAAATTGAGCCAATGGTCGCCAATCTCACGGTTGTCGATAAAGAAGTCAACGGAATGCTTCAGACTCTGGAGAAGATGCAGGATCTGATCGCGAACAAGAAGCGTCATGCTGACGGTATAAAGATCGAGTTCGATCAGGCCAAAGAGGATCTGCTCAGCCAGAACCCCAACGCCGACGCTGCTGCTTTTGACAAGGATCTTAAGCAAGCTCTGGCTGATCTAGATGACGATTTCAAGAAAGCTCATATAAACATTGACGGTATGAAGCAGACGATCCGGGTCAAGCGAACCACCAAGCGTGGGCTCGAAGATCGTATGGAGAAGTACCACAAGCAGGTGCAGCGCCACATGTCTCAGCTAATGAAGACCGTCGTTCCGAAAGCTTCATAGCGCACCGGCGACTCGTCTACTAATTAGCGCCCAAATAGCTCTTGAGCGAAGTAACCTTACGGCACCTGAATTTCAGGTGCCGTTTTACTTTGTTTGGAGAATCAATTGGCGAGTGGATCTGAGCTCTCTTCTCTCGATGCGAAAATCGCCGAGCTGGCCTCGACCTCGATGGCGAAGGATCGAATCCCCGGTCTTTCGATTGGCGTAGTTCGAGGCGACTCGATAGCAGGGCATTACGCCTTCGGTACACAGACGCTGGGTGAAGACAAACCCGCCACCGTGCAGACCATATCCCGGGTGGCATCAATTACAAAAACGTTCACTGGAACGGCAATTCTCCAACTGCGGGATCTAGGGCAGGTTGAGCTCGACGATCCGCTGCTCTTGCACATGCCCGATTTCACGGTGGCTTCGGCGCTGCAAGGTACGCTCGAAGAGGTCACACTGCGCCGGCTGATGACGCACTATTCAGGCTTACGCACGGAGCACCCGCTTACCGATTGGAACGCTCCGTCATTTCCTACGGTCGAGCAGTTGCTCGAAGGTCTCGCCGATATCGAAGTAGTGATACCGCCGGATAGCCAGTGGAAGTACTCGAACCTGGCAGTTGGACTGCTTGGTCAGGTGGTTGAACAGGCCAGCGGAGTTCCATACGAGAACTACATTTACGAGGAAATCACCGGCCCGCTCGGACTGACGAACACTCGGTTCGATCTCGATTCTGAACAGGCCAAGTTGAAGACAAACGGCTACAGCCACCCAATGCCGGGAACGGACGACCTTCGAGACGCTCCGTATGCGTCGCTCAGAGGAATATCGTCAGCGGGGCAGTTGCACTCGAATGTGGAGGATCTGGCGAAGTGGGTGTCGTTCCAGTTCTCATCAGGTCGCTCAAATCACCCGAGCAAAGTGTTGTCAGCCTCCACCCTCGCCGAGATGCACCGGCCCGTGTATCTGGCAAGCGATTGGTCAAACGGTCAGGCACTGTCGTGGAGAGTGAGTCGCCGAGATGATCTCGTCACGCACAACCACGGTGGCGGGATACAGGGATTCGCATCCAACGTGGTGTTCAGCGTGAAGGACCAAACGGGTGTGATCGTGCTCGCCAACATTTGGCCTGCTTCAACGCCATATGTATTGGCTGAAGATATCGCCGAACTTGTCATTCGTGAACTTGGCCCTGTTGAAGAAGAAATTAAGTCGAATTTGGTGAGGGTTTCCGAGCAGGACGCCGCACCGTACGTCGGCCGTTACTGGGCCGAACCGGGCGTTTACCTGGATGTCGTTTTTGGCGAGGCAGGACTCAGCCTCGGCGTTCCAAGCGATGGCGATTACACATTGCACGGACCGGGCGGTTTACGGTCCGATCCAGTGATTGGCGATGATTCGTCGTTCCGTGTTGTCGGTGGCAGAGGCGCTGGCGAACTGACTGAATTTTCATTGCGTGACGACGGTAAAGCCGAGTCGTTCAGACTCGGCGGATTCCTGTACAAGCGAGTCGATTAACGGCGCCAAGCGTTCAATAAGAGGATTTACAAATGGCTGGAGTATTCGAGATCGCCGACGGATTTATCGATACCGTTGCGAAGCATCACCCGCAATCGGCGACTCATATGGGCGTTCCGGGATTTGAACATCTGCTAACGGACTACTCGCCCGAGGCCGCTGAGGCGTTCAACGCAGACGTTCGTTCTGCGGTGCGTGAAATGGAAGGCGCCGAGTCAACCAACGAGCGTGAACGACTGTGCAGAGACACGTTTATCGATGAAGCAAGCCTGTATATCGAGCAGTTCGAATCCAGAGAACATCTTCGCGATGTGAACGTGATGTTCTCCCCCGTGCAGAGCGTTCGTTCCATCTTCGATCTCATGCCGCAAGACTCGGTCGAGGCTTGGGAGAATATCGCCTCGCGTATGGAGAAAATCGATGAAGCACTCGCCGGGTATCGCCAGACTCTTAACATCGGCCGCGCTGAAGGGCTAGTAACGTCCGAGCGACAGGTGAATGGGACTGCTGAGCAGTGCGAAGTCTGGGCCGGCGAAAAAGATAATTCGCCCTTCTTTGATTCTATGGTGAATGCTCTTGCTGCCTCAGATATCAACGACGAATCGTTAAGTACTCGTATCGAAAACGCAGCCGCATCAGCGACGGCTGCTTACGACAAGATGGGCGATTACCTTCGCAACACGTACCTCCCCGACGCCAGCCCGATCGACGGCGTAGGTAGGGATCGATACGCGCTGTCAGCGAAGGGCTATCTTGGCTCCGTGATCGATCTCCAGGAAACCTACGATTGGGGTTGGGAACAGCTCGAGTGGGTACGATCCGAGATGACCAAAACTGCTGAACTGATCAAGCCCGGTGCATCGATTCGTGAAGCAGTCGAAATCCTCGAAACCGACCCCGAAAAGATGATCAAAGGCGAGGATGAGTTTCGCCAGTGGATGCAGGATCTTCAGGACAAGACCATCGGGGAGATGGACGGCACCCATTTTGATATTTCAGATCCCGTACGCAAGATCGAAGCGCTGATCGCTCCTCCCGGAGGTGCGCTTGCCATGTATTACACCGGACCATCGGAAGACTTCTCACGACCGGGTCGCACTTGGTATCCGACCGGCGGAAAAACCGAGTTCCCGATCTGGCGTGAAGTCTCTATCGCCTATCACGAAGGCGTGCCGGGGCACCACTTTCAGATCGCCACGAACGTTGCCATGACCGAGGAGCTATCCCGCTTTCAGCGGCTACTTGCAGGCACGTCAGGGTACGCGGAGGGCTGGGCCCTTTATGCAGAGCGCTTGATGGGCGAATTGGGCTATCTCGACAACCCCGATTACTACATGGGAATGCTCGACGCGCAGGCGCTTCGAAGCGTCCGAGTTATCGTTGATATCGGGATGCATCTTGGATTGAAAATCCCTGGGTACTCGGAGTTCAACCCCGGCTCCGTATGGACCGGTGACTTGGCTCTAGAGTTCATGAAGGAACGAGTGCATTTTCCTGCTGATTTCGTCAACTCGGAAATCGACCGATATCTCGGAATACCGGGACAGGCAATCAGCTACAAAGTAGGCGAGCGCGTTTGGCTTGAGGCACGTGAATCGGCCAAGCAATCAGCAGGCGCTGACTTCGATCTGAAAGAATGGCACAACAAGGCTCTGAAGCTCGGACCGATGGGCCTGGCCCAGATGAAACGAGAGTTGATATAGGCGATTACTCTTACTCCCTCTCCCAGCGGGAGAGGGTTGGGGTGAGGGAGAATCTCACATGGGCATCGAACGTTGCCAATCTGATCCTCGCAGGCGGGTCCCAGATCATCGAACGTAGTTGCCGAATCTCTCTGGGAGCCGATAGCATCAAAACGTTGAACGACTTCAACGTGAAGACCGCAGCTCGTTCGGGCGAGGATAAATTTGCAACTTCTGATTACAGACGACGCTCGAGAGTACCTCGACCGTAGAGAACGGCCTGTCGCTCTCGACTACCTCGCCGGACTCGGCTGAGGCGGGCACGCATCGGTGTCGGTCGACACCTACGCCAAGAAAGCCAATAAATCGGCTTACCAGATCGTCAAAGATAAAGGCGTCGAGATACTCATCTCCAAAAATCTCGCCTCACGCGCCGCCGCCGTCCTCATCGAACAAAAGAAATTCCTATTTTTCAAATGGCTAACTGTCAGAGCACAACTCCACGGCCACGCCACCTGAAGCCACGGATAATCCCCGGCCGTGAGCCGGAAATACGCAAGAACGCAAAAAAGCCCGATCCCTCAAACAGCGAGGAACCGGGTCTTTTTGTGAGTTCTGTTGTTCAGGAAATGCTTACGAGAACGACTCGTATAGTCCTCCAACGAGCAGGCCGTACAGCAGGTGCACGAGCAGTGCGCCCATCGCGGTCATCCCGCCGAGTTTCAGAGCGAAGAATCCGGGGGCTGCAACAGCGCCGTCCTTGATTCCTCGGTGTATCGAGGGGCCGAGCATTCCGAAGAACATTCCGGTTACGCCAAAGTGGATCAGGCCAAATAGAAGCCCGGTTACGTAACTGGCTTCGATATCGAGCCAGAGGTAAACCGCTGCGTGAGCCGATGCAAAAATTATGCTCATTACTGCGTGAATCATAAATCCGATGCCGTAGGTCATCCCACCGACCGGCATCATCATCGTGCCGAGCATCTTCAGAAGATCCATCTTCATCTGCTCTGGCATCATCATCCGTCCCAAATAAATCGGTACGAGCATCGCTGCTCCGGCGATTAGCCCCGAAATTATCGCTGCGGTTGAGTCGTATTCCATGGCCCTATTCCTCCACTAAAGATTTCCGTGCCGAGACCAATCACCGATCTCGCTGCCGTCTTAGGTCAAAGAATCTGATGCGACCATGATCAAGAACGGTTCTGTGCCCATCTGATCGGAACCGTCCTCATAAGCAACGGGATGCCAACACAGCGGATACCGTCACTCACACGAAAACCAGCCCTCGGCTGTTAGACGTCGATGGCCATTAGTTCTTCGGAGAAGATGACCTGGCCGCTGAACGCCTCACGAATGTCGCCAATGCCCTTTTCGAGCGGACCATGCGAAGCGATGTGAGCACCCATGTGCACCAGAACCAGCTTCTTCACTCCCGCCTCTTCAGCCATCCGAGCAGCGCCCGTTGTGCCGCACTGACCCGGCGACTCGCCATCGGCGTCCATGCACTCCTGATCGTCCCAGCACATGCTGATCAAAACGTCGGCACCTTTAGCCAGATCGATGATCGACTGACAGGGCTGAGTGTCGCCAGTGAACACCACCGACTTGCCTGATTTCGTTTCGATTCGGTACGCCAGTGAATCGAGATAGGGCTGAACGTGCTCGGCGTTAGCCGAAGTAACTTCCCAATTCTTCGCAGTGTGAACCGTTCCAACTCCAACATCGCGGGCGCTTACCTTCGGAGCACGTCGAGGCATCACGCCGCCACGGTTTATGTACACCTTCTGCGAAAGCGGGTGATAGATACGTGCCTTCCAGTCGTGCGAGAAGATGCCGTTTTCCCCTATGACACCCTCCGTGATTTTTTCGGTGAGAGTTGGGCCGAACACCTGAAGTTTGTTCTCTTTACCTATCGATTGATCGAAGCGCGTGAGCAGGAAGCACGGGTAATCAATGTCGTGGTCGAAGTGGTGGTGAGTGAAGAAAATGTAATCGATATCGAGTGGCCAAAGTCCCGATTGCACCAGCTTGTGAGTGGCTGCCGGGCCGCAGTCGAACATGATCTTTTCGCCCTCGATTTCGAGAACATATGCTGATCCAAAACGGGTGGGAGTTGGAGTTGGTGTACCCGCTCCGAGAATGTAGAGCCTTGCCATTCGATCATGCCTCCGGAATTGCTTTCACCCGCCTCAAGCCAATGGCCAAAGCATAATCGTGCCCCACGGCGCGCACTTCGGGCGAAACGTGCGAATCTGCCGTTTTCGCCCAAATTCATCAATATTCGTGAAATCGCGTATAAAACTGCACTAGGGACTAATTAGCCGTTACCGGATAGTCTCCCGCCCGTTCGGTCCATGCGTTCATGCGTGTGTGACTTCATATACCACGGTGTCCGCCGTGATCATTGGAGGCGTTACGGTGCTTTATTTTAAATCTTGCTTACGTTGCAAAGACGGTACGGTCGAGCTTGGCTCCGACAACTTCGGATCGTTCTTGAGTTGTCTTACATGCGGCTACACGATCAATTCACGCTCTATTAGGTCAAACGGCTCTATCGAACAGCCAGCAACTCTCGAAGAGGACGTCGTAATGGCGCCCGAACTCGCGCCGGTTGCGACTGTGGACGAGACCGACGACCCGAACTTCGAGCCAGACATTGACATATTCGATGAAGAGCTGGAAGTTCTCGAAGCCGAAGTCGAAATCGAAGCGGCTATTTAGCAGCTAGCCTGAATGCGATTCAAGTCCTCTCCATGAAGGAAAAGATTTAGGTGAGGGGGAACCCAAACGGTCAATTCCGTTTGAACGAATCTCCCTCATCATTTCGATAGGCTCAGTACATGCCCGACCTTCTCCCATGCTCGGAGAAAGAGCCGCTAAGCAAATTCCCTCTACCTGTGAGGGAGAGGGCTAGGGAGTGGGTGAAACCAACCGCATCGGTTGCCTCCCCTGTCGCCACATTCAACACGGGTGATATCGCTAGACGTCTAAGTAGGCGTGACCGACCCACCCTCTAACTCCCTCCCAGCCTGGGAGGGAGAATTCGGGGAGACTGAACTACCCCATCCGCCCAATTCGCTGGAGCTTTAGCTCGTCCGTAGCTGAATCGAACCACTCGATAACCTCGCGATGCAGCGGAATCCCGTCCCGCTCCCGAATTTCGGTCTCCTCGTGCTCTGGAAGCCCTGCGTAGTAGACACGGTCGTGTCCGGGCGCCGGGGGCGTCTCAACGAGATACGTCAGGAACTCGTCCATCGAGTTCTTGAAATCTTCAACATCTCTAAAAGCATCGATGCTGTACGCAGCAACGAACTGAGTGCCTTTGCCGGGAGGGTTGCTCCTACCGAACAGTCCGGACGACAGGATTCCTGAGAAGACCTGCCCGATAACCGCCATGCCGTAGCCCTTGTGCGATCCCAGCTCGCGGGTCGATCCCCAGGGCAGCAGGTTCGTTGACTCAGGAACTTCCTGTTGCTCCATAATCGGCGCGCCTTCCTCATCGGCGAGCAATGCCGGCAGCAGGGGAGCACCGGTGCGCCTCAGGAGGTGAATCTTGTTGGCAGCCACCGAGGATGACGAAACATCGAGTACGAACGGCGGCATCTTGCCTGCCGGCACCGCCCACGCATGCGGGACTGAGCCAAGACGTGGCTCGGCTCCATACGTCGGCACCATCACTGCACCACCACCTGTGGTCGCATAGCCGATCATGTCGTGCGGCATGGCTCGCATTGCGTGGTATGCCATCATCCCAGAGTGCGTGCTGTTGTGAATCGTAACCGCACCAATGCCGACCTTTTTCGCCTTCTCAATCGCGATATCCATTGCGCGGGGGCAGATCACCATGCCATGTGCGTTGTCGGCGTCGATAGTCGCAATAGCTGAGGTCTCGTGTGTGATCTTCCAGTCCGGCGTGGGATTGATCCTGCCGTCGGCAAACGATTGCACATAGCTGCGCAGCATGTTCGAAACACCGTGCGTTTCGCAGCCACGGATGTCCGCGGTTACAAGCCCGTCGGCAGCCAGTTCGGCGTCATCCTGCGGCATGCCCATCGCCTTGAATATATCGGTCGTGGTCTTGAAAAGATCCTCACGACGGATCATCACCCGGTCTTCTTCCGGAACATGAAAGTGATCAAGCATTGTTATTCAGATTCCTATCGTTCCCCGATCGCTCTAACGGGGCGAGGTTGAATTCAGCGGTGGCCTGATCGAACCATTCGACCACCTCGTGGTGAAGTGGGATGCCACGTTCGTGGCGATCGATCGATTCTTCGTGCTCGGGTAGCCCTGCGTAGTAGACGCGATCATGACCCGGAGCCGGCGGTGTCTCTCTCAGGTACTTTAGAAATTCGTCCATAGAGCTTTTAAACCGATCAAGATCGGTGAACGCTTCGATCGAGTAGGCGGCTACCACGTGCGACATGTGACCGCTGTCGTACGGTCCAAACGCTCCGTCTGAGAGTATTCCGCCAAGAATCTGCGCCACCGCACTGAGCCCATAACCCTTGTGCGAACCCAGTTCACGAGTTGCGCCGTTCGGCAGCACGATCGTCTCTTCTGGAATCGGTCGTTCGTCCATGATCGGCGTGCCGTCTGCCTGAGCCATGATCCCGGGGATTGTCATCGACTCCATGCGCCTGAGAAGCTGAATCTTGTTGGCAGCCACCGATGACGAAGATATATCGAGCACAAACGGAGCCTCATCGCCAGCAGGAACCGCCCATGCGTGCGGGTTGGGAGCCAGTCGAGGCTCGGCTCCAAACGTCGGGGGCATGCTCTGGCCACCAGCCGTGATCGAATAGCCGATCATGTCGTGCTCAAGCGCCATCATGGCGTGGTAGGCGATCATCCCGGCGTGCCGACCGTTGCCCATCGTGATCATGCCGATGCCGGTTTCTTTAGCCTTCTCAATTGCCAGCTTCATGACCTGCGGAATAACGGCGATGCCGAGCCCACGGTCGCAGTCGACGTTCGCTGTCGTTGCGGTTTCTCGGGTGATCGTCCAGCTCGGTTTCGGGTTGATGAAGCCTTCGGCAACCCCCTCGATGTAACGGCGCATCATGTTCGAAACGCCGTGTGTGTCGACACCACGTGTGTCCGAAAGCAGCAGCACGTCGGTCGACTGCCAGGCGTCCTGCTCCGAGAACCCAATCTTTAGGAAAAGCTCGTTTGTCGTTTTTCGCAGAGCGTCCGGCATGATCCGGACCTCATCTTCTTCAGCAACGTGAAAATGTTCGAGCATGTTGTGTTTGCACACCTTTACTTCGCTACTGCGTAAGAATCCTGACGATCCGAGTTGAATCTCATCGTTCATCGGCAAACATACGCTTGAATTCGCTGAGCGTAAATCGAACTTGCGAACGTGAACAATGTCGATAAGTGAAACGTAAGATACGATTCAGCCAGAATTCACCACACTTAGGTGACTCACACTGCGTGGCCGGCGGAGCGAACATTGCAAGATCTGAAGATAGCGGCGATTCAAATGACCTCGGTTGTCGGCGATATCGAGGGCAACCTCGCTTCGATAGATCGTCTACTAGGCGATGCGGCCGGGCAGGGCGCCGATATCGCATGCTTCCCCGAACTTTCCGTAAGCGGCTACAACACCAGCGAAAGTAGTGGCAAGCCTGCGAACGGGTCACGTATTCCGCCTGCTATCGAAATTCCAAGCGCGGCGACCGACGCTCTTGAATCGATCGGCAAGCGTCACGGCATCTGGTTTCTTGTGGGCCTGCTCGAGCGTGATCCAAGTGGCATCATTTACAACACCCAACTCGTGATTTCTCCGGACGGAATCGAAGGTAAATACCGCAAAACTCACGTGCCAACGACCGAGATAGGCACGTGGCGACATGGCGACGATCTGCCGATATTCAATCACCCAAAAATCCGGTTCGGCATCGAAATCTGCTACGACACCCACTTCCCCGAAGTGTCCGTCGCACTCGCCGAAAAGGGTGCCGAATTGATCTTCATGCCGCATGCGTCTGGAGGACCAGAACCCGCACCCGATAAGCAGGCTCGATGGGAACGTTACGTTCCTGCACGCGCCTACGACAACACAGTGTTCGCAGCCATATGCAACCAAGTTGGCGACAACGAAGCGGGTCACGTTTTCTCAGGAGTCACGTTCGTGTGCGATCCCGCCGGAAAGATCATGGCTGAATCGAACGACGGCGCGCACGAGGCGATTATTATCGCTGATCTTCAAGCAAGCGCTCTGGAAGAAGCCCGTCACGTACCTGAAACGTTCTTCAGGCACTTTAGGCGACCCGAGATTTACGATTCATGGAGGAGCAACTAGTGACTCCAGAAGAGCTGGCGAAAAAGCTGCACAGTGTTCCGGGGCGAGGCTGCGTGGTGGTGACAGGTGCGGGCATTCAGGCGATAAGCGATCTATTCGCTCAGCCGGGAACTTCCCGAACAATTCTTGAGGCTCAAGTGCCTTATGCACGGCTCGCCCTCGACGAATTCGTCGGCGTGCAGGCCGAGCAACATGTGTCCGCTGAAGAAGCGCTTCTCATCGCCAAAGCCGCCCATAAACGTGCACAGCACCTTGCCGATCCTGCCGATGGAGAGCAGCTATTGTTCGGGGTGGGATGCACGGCTGCGGTCGCAACAGACAGAGTGCGACGAGGCGAGGATCGTGCCCACATCGCGTGGACCGATGGTACAAATTCAGGTGGGGCTTCGATATGGTTTGATAAGCAAGTTCGCACCCGTGCTGATGAGGACGCTGTGGTATCAGCGATTGTGATGAACTCGATCGCCGCGGTACTGAGAATCGAAGAGCGGCTGGAATTCGACGTTCTTGAAAAGGAACGATTTGATGAAATCGATTGACCGACTGTACGCAGAAGAGGTTGGTGCGCTGGTAATTTCGCCAAACGGCGAGGCCAGCGAGGATCTGCCGAGTCACCCACTTGTGCTGGCGGGGTCGTTTAACCCGCTCCACGACGGCCACCGGAATATGCTGTCGGCTGCCTCGAAGATCACAGGCAAACCCGCTTTCTACGAGATCTCAATCGTCAACGTCGATAAGCCAGTTCTACCTCGACCCGAACTCGAAAAGCGGGCGACACAGGTAACTTCCGAGGGAATTTCGCTGATAGTCACGCGAGCACCCCGTTTCACCGAGAAATCGTCGATTCTCCCCGGTGCGACTTTCGTTATCGGATTCGATACTTTCATCAGATTGCTGGACAAGCGGTACTACCCTGATCGCATAGCAGGTGCGTCTTCCGCAGTGGAAAACTCTCTTGATCTCATTCACGAAAATGGCTGTAGTTTCGTGGTTGCTGGCCGGCTTGACGACCACAGCCAGTTTCGCGGGCTTCACGATCTGCAATTCGAAGTACCGGCAAGATTTACTGACATGTTCACAGAACTAAGCGAGTCGCAGTTCCGCTCAGATATTTCGTCAACGGCAATTCGCAATAGTTCGAACTAACGGGCGAACTAATCGACGGACTAACTCATAGAATCGTTATTCAACTTTCGTACATCTAACGTCTGTAGACAGACGTTCACTCACTCACTCACTCACTCACTCACTCACTCACTCACTCACTCACTCACACATGCAATAGGGACACTAATGGTTGTAGATAATCTGAAGAATTCGCGATCCGCTCAGGCTTCGATCGAGCCGATGTTCACCGAGCGATGGTCTTCGAAATCGTTCTCAGGAGAGCCGCTTACCGAAGACCAGATCGCATCGTTGTTCGAGGCAGCTCACTGGGCACCTTCATCGGGCAACGGTCAGCCGTGGTTGTTCGTGTACGCCACAGACGGTCCCGACCGTGAGCGATTGAACACCGTGCTGGAAGTGGATGAAGTGAACGCTCTCTATTCTCCAAAGGCTCCACTATTCATTCTCGTTTTTGCGAGGACAGTCCGGGAAGACGGACGGAAGATGCGCACCGGTCAGTTCGACACCGGCGCTGCATGGATGTCGCTGGCGTTACAGGCCAATCGAATGGGGCTGAATACCCGAGCAATGGGTGGAATCGATCTCGACCTCGCCTACGAGGTTGCCGGTGTTCCGAGCGAGTACTTTGAGACCGTTTGCGCTATTTCGGTAGGAGAGCGCGGTACCGACGACGATCTTCACCCTCGCATGGTTAAAGAAAACTTCGCCAATACTCGTAAAGACGTCAGCGAAATCGCCTTCAAGGGCAAGTTCGCAGAGTAGCTCGGGTGAGGCGGGATCTGACTTCAGTCGCTGGCGGAATCTCGCTCGGCTGGGGCTCCGGGAATCTCTGTTTCAGGATTCTGACGGACGTACTCAGCCTGTCGCGCTCCAAACATCTCCTGAAGCTGAACAGTCAGACCACCGTCAATCGCCAGAGTGTGACCAGTGATGAACGATGCATCTTCGGAGCACAAGAACGCGATACCGTTCGAAATATCGTCAGGCAACCCGGTGCGCCTCAACGGGTACTGGTTGGCAAAGAATGCATGCCCTGATGGGTTCTCCTCCCACATCTTCGCCAGTCCTTCGCTAACGATGTGCCCCGGTGCAACGGCGTTCACCCGAATGCCATCGGGTCCGAAGTCGGTCGCCATCTGCCTGGTCATACCGACTACACCGGCCTTAGCGGCTTCGTAAACGAGCATTCCCGGTTCTTGGAGGAGGCTGTGGACCGAGGCGAGGTTGATGATGTTGCCGCCGCCTGTGGCGCGCATGTGAGGAATAGCATTTTTCGCCCCGAGGTACAGAGCCTTGAGAAGAACATCGATTCCATAATCCCAACCGTCTTCGTCAACGGTCAGAGCCGACCCCTGGATGATTGACACACCGTCGATCACGCCAAATGCGTTCTGAACGAGAATGTCGAGCCGGCCGTAAAGATCAACCGCTTCGTTGACCATGCGGGCTATGTCTGCACTTATCGAAACATCAACGTGGCTTGCGGCTGCTGTACCACCGGCCTGCTGGATCGTTTCCACGTTCGCCGCCGCTGCCGCATCGTTGATATCTGCGATGAAGACTTTTGCGCCTTCGGAAGCCAGCTTTCGAGCGGTTGCCCCGCCGATACCGAGTGCTCCACCAGTAATGATTGCTACTTGTCCGTCGAACCTGCTCATGTCGCCTCTTCTAGATCTGGACCACCGGGGGGCCAGCTGTTTATCGGGTTTGCTGGCGGAATAGTATCGGACGCAGACACTCGGGCAAGTGTTCGGGTGGACGGGCGAAGACTCAGGTGTGACACTTTCGGCATGTCGACTATCCCGATCCGACGAGAAGAAATCACCTACGTGTGGCTCGCCAGCATGCTTGCCGGAATCGGTGAATGCGAGATTAATCAGCTTGAACTGGAAGTGATGACGGGCTACAACCCCGATCTTTCACAGCTGTTTCGCGCTCATATTTCATACTCATCGAGAACTGCCGGCCACCCCGACGTAGTGATCGTGAAAATACCGCCGGTTGATGACGTGGTGCGTATTCGGGAGGCGGCATACGGTCCGTACGCAAGCGAACTGGGCAGCTACCGAATGCTGGAGTCGTTTCAGGGCAGTTCAATGGCAAGAATGTACGGTGCGGTCGAGGATCCCGACGAGCGAACTGCGTGCTTCGTGTTCGAAGATCTCGGCGTGTTCCCAGCAGGCCAAAAATACGCAAAAATCGATCTCGACATCGCGAAATCCGCTCTCAATTTTATGGCGGCGTATCAGGCACGATACTGGCGAGACGATTCGCTGAGCAGTACAGATTGGATGCGTGACGCCGACTGGTCGTTTTTATTCAATCAGGACCCACTCGATTCCAGCATAGGATGGCAGGTAATCAGAGACGACGATCGGTTCGAGAAAACGCAGGGATTGATCGTTGCGGGCGAGTATTTGGGCGAACGCTTGAATCGACTTCGTGATGCGCTGCGGAGTAGGCCAAACACGTTGACTCATAATGATTTCCATCAGGGCAACGTACTGCTCAGGGATACGCCGAACGGCCCAGTGCCCGTAATAATCGACTGGCAGATGCCAGCATACGCGGGCGGTACGAACGATCTTGCAAAATTCCTGATGACCGCTGTGCCGTTCGATATTCTCGCCGAACACGAGCGTGATTTAGTGACGCACTACACAGATAATCTCAAAGCGTTTGGCGTGACGGATTACTCGCTCGACGAGTGCTGGCGCGACTATCGACGTGCGCAGATAGCTACTTTCGGTAACTACGCGATTAGCTGCTACGAAACGTCGTCAGATGGCGGCCTGATCGAATCGTCTGGCGATTCAACGCACGCTGTCATCAAGGCGATGACGCTGGCTGATCCTGATGAGCTACGCGAAATTCTGCCGTAGTTTCACGGATGTCCGACATCTCGACCGAAACGAAGTGAAGCGGAGAGATCTTCGGTGGATGGGCGGATGCGGTGTGATGCTCGTCGTACGCGACCCCACCAGATCCCTCGGCTGCCCTCGGGAAATCGATGATTCCTACCTCGATGATTCCTACGTCGATCAATCCGAAGGCACGATATCGCCCAAAGCTAGCCGTTCGACTTCGAAGGCTGCTTGAACAGAGCAAAGCTCGCTGAATACCCGTGGAGGAACGTCTGATCACCGATCGGACCTATCTCACCGTTTGAGAAGAATCCGGCGATCGGAATATCGGCCACCATGTCGGTAAACGTCGCCGTGTCGTGGTTAGGTGACCCGTAGAGATACTGACCCCGTCCGAGGCAACTGAACAACAGTGCAGAGGCCGGTACATCGTCCTCATCGAGACCGTCGATGTACTCCTCGAGCATCAAGCGCAAATCTTCATCAGCTGCCTGAGCGTCTCGAACAAAGAACTGCACAACCTGACCTTCTTGCACCATCTCACCAACTGCAAGCGTGCCATCGTTCTCATCGGCACCGAGAACGTTCCTGATCAGGAATTCACCCTCGTTTGCATCCTGCGCCAGACGATCCATGATGATCCCGATTTGCAGCGAGCGACGAATCAGTCGCTTCTCCCGCGTTTCGGCGTTATCGAACAGATCTTTAAGAACCTCAAGTGGCGTCTGGTCACCGAGTTTGGAAATCACGTTGAGATCAGATTCTGTAACAACCAACGGCTCACCGATTGGGCGGCAACCCTGGGCAACCACAGTTTCAACTGCAAGATCGCCAGTGAAGGCGACTCCCACAGCTCCAGATCTAACCGACTTGTCGTTGATAAACAGAGCATTTGCCCCGGGCTGCCCGCCACCGCTTGCCAGGCCGCCAATTTTGACCGCATTTGGGTAGGCGAAATCGAGTCCCGCAAGCAAATGATCGCTGCGAAGGGTAAATGGGTCGGGCAGTAGCATAATCGCAGGGCAATCGTCAGGCCGAATGCCCAGTAGAGCCTGCCACTCTTCGGGTCCTGCGTCGGGACTCGGAAGCTCATCCTGATTTAGATGAAAAGGGGAAATCTCGACGCCGGGAAGTACAGCAGCCGAAATAGCAATGCCGGGACGACGTTCGACTTCTTGCCCACCGCCAATAACTCCGGCGGCTGAACAGCCAATAAGCACCTTTGCGCCGAGCGCTTCGGCAAAAACTTCAGGTGCAGTGAAATACGAAGGCGCGTGGTGTGAAGAAATAAAAACCACTGCCAGATCTGGAGTTTGACCATCCAGATTCGCAAGTATTTGTTCAGATGCCTGTGTGACCGCCTCAGTGAATGAAGGCGAGTCCGAAACGGCAGAACTCCATCGCAAGTTATGCATCTCCTGTCCCGCATTGACACCGTGGCCTCAGCGGGAAATATCCAGTCAATCTGCGCTCCCAGCGTTCATATTGCCAACGATGTAGAGCGGAATTGCCCTACAGGGTCGGCAGAACGGCGGCAGCCGCAGCGACAGTCTTGTCTATATCTTCGTCGGTGTGTGCCGAAGAAAGGTGGATACGGCCGTTTGAAGACAGCCGGATACCCTTTTTCAACATCTCTTTGGCGAAGCGCTCGTACTTGTCATCGTCACAGTTTCGAGCGTGGTCTCGCCAGTTGGTTATTTCTTGTTTCGTGGTGAACGATATAGCGAACACCGAACCAATGCCTTGTACATGCAAGTCGGACTCTAGCGATTTTGCGATTTCGCGTAGTCCATCCATTAATCGTAGCCCTTTTCCATTCAAGTCGCGGTAGAAATCGTCACCCCTGTCCTGGATGTGTTTGAGCGCCGCGTAAGTGGCTGAAATCGACATCACATTCGAGTTGAAACTGCCGCCGTGATACACAGTTCCATCCCCGATGAGATCCATGATGTCTTTTCGACCCACAATCATGGCTATTGGGAAACCCCCTGCCATCGACTTCGCATAGGTCGCTAAATCGGGGATAATTCCCAAGTATTCCTGGGCTCCACCGCGGGCTACTCGGAAACCGGTAATGACCTCATCAAAGGCAAGCAGGGCGCCGTTTTCTTGGCATAATTTCTGCAAGCCCTCCATGTAACCGGGGGCCGGAACGATGCAGTTGGTGTTGGCGAGAATCGGCTCCATGATCACGCCAGCGATTTCCCCAGGGTGGTCTGAAAACGCCTTTTTGACGAGCTCGAGATCGTTCCACTGGCAGATCACCAGACCATCAGCTGCAGCCTGATCCATTCCCTCTGATTCGCCGACAGCGACCGGGGCATCTTCAGGCCCAGCCTGATCGAGCGGCGGGTGGACGCTCCAGTTCACCGAGTCCATCCAGCCGTGGTAGTGGCCTTCGAACTTGAGAATCTTTGGACGGCCCGTAAAACCTCGCATCGTGCGGAATAAAAGCTGGTCGATCTCGGTTCCCGACGAAGCGAATCGAACTGTTGCGTTCTCCATCGGAATCATGTCGAGGGCCATTTCAGCTACCTCGAGTTCTTGCTCGAACTGGGCAGAGAACACGTAGCCCTTTTCCATGTCCTTGGCGACTTGTTTGTTGATGAAATCGGGGGAGTGGCCGAAGAGATTCGGTCCCATGCCCTGAATGTAATCGATGTACTCATTGCCATCGACATCCCACATCTTCGACCCTTTTGCGTGGGTGAAGAAAAGAGGCGTGTCGGCCGGTTCATTGACTCGGATCTGACTCGAAACACCGCCGGCGACAAGCTGTTTTGCTTTGTCGAAAAGACGTTCAGACCGTTCGTGATTCATCGAGAGTTCACCTTTGCGAAGATACGTGTTCGAATACAACGCGGAAAGTGTATCGCCGCCCGGGTCTATCTGGTTGAAAAGGTCGGGAGACTTTAGCCGCTGAACGCTTTGTTTGACGGACTTGGGACAGCCTGTGGCCAGAGCGATTCTTCGTCTATAGTGGCCGCGCCATGCTCTGCACCGGGATCATCATCATCAAGTAAATCGAGGCTCGACGCAGGCAGTTTCAGCACAAACGTACTTCCCGATTCAGGAGAGCCTTCGGCGACAGTCAGTGTGCCATCGTGAAGTTCGGTCAGGTAACGGGCGATTGAAAGCCCGAGTCCGGAACCCTGAACTGGCGATGTGTCAGCAAGCTTGCCGCGGTAGTAAGGCGAGAACACTGCTTCGAGTTCGTCCTGGTTGATTCCGGGGCCCTGGTCGATTACTCGTATGACCTGATTTTCTTCCTCACGCCGAATTTCGATTCGAATCAAGCCGCCCTTAGGCGAGTACTTGTGGGCGTTGCTGACGAGGTTCGTAATAACTCGCTCGACACGCTGCTCGTCGACCATCAATGGGTGAAGAGAATCATCGACATCGAATTCGACCTTCTGTTCGCGAGCAGTGATCGAGGGCTGCAACAGCGAAACGGCTTCTTCGACGAGCGAGTTGAGACGAACCGGCTGGCGATTGAGTTCGAGATGGGCACTCTGCATCGCTGCGTAGTCGAGCGATTCGGAGGTCAGTCGTTCGAGACGTGAGATACCTGATTTCAAAGTAGATATGAGTCGATCGCGCTGTTCAACCGACGCATTACCGCTCGACACGTGGTCAAGTAGCTCGGTCGAAAGCTTAATGGCGGTAATCGGGGATTTGAGTTCGTGTGAAACCGTCTGCAGCAGAATCGACTTCAGGCTATCGAGTCGTTCGAGTTCTTCACGTCGTTTCGCTTCAATGGCGTAAGCACGAGCATTGTTGATGGCCATAGCCGACTGGTCGGCCGCGGCAGATACGAAATCAAGCTCGGCGGCGTTGTAGTCGCCACCCACTAACTTCGGTCCCATGTAGAGGAATCCAGTCAGTTCGCCTCCAGCCTTTAGAGGGACAACCATTTCGGCCTGTAGCTCGCGAATGGTCGATCGTTCCAACTCACTCGCCGCCTGAAGATAAGGATCCGTCGCAAGCTCGGATCGGAAAAATGGTCGATCGACTGATGTAAGCCGTCGAGCCAGTAGGCCATCCAGGCTCAGCGTAAGCCTCCCTGCAAGCCCACGAGTGTCGTAGTAGACCTCAAACGAATGCTCCGAGGCGTCAGGCAGAACTACTCCAACCCAATCGGTGCGCAAGATTTGGCGCACGTTCTCGCCAAGTTTGGAAACTACAGCGTCGAAGTCCGTAATGTCCCGAAGGTCCGAGTTAAGCTGGGCTAGCGCGTTCAACATGTCGAACCGTTCTCTAAAGAACAGACGGTCGATGGCAGTTTGCGCCTTATGGAGAAGGGGTTGAATGAACAGCCCGGTGATGAAAATCGTTGCCACACCAGCAAGAATCGCTGCTGCAGTGCTGAGTTCGGGAACAATAAGCCAGAGGATGCCAACGGCAATTCCGTAGATCCCGAGAGTCAGAGTGCTAATTGCGGTGTAGGCAAGCCCACGTCTTGCGACCATGCGCAGTTCCATCAAACGGTAACGAGTCAGCGCCCAGGTCGTGATCAGTGCGAATCCGATATTACCCAGTACACCCATCGGGTAGATAGCAACGCCGAGTGACGGGATGAAATCGCTCGTTGCGCCAAGCAGCGATACGATCGCACCCATACGCAGCAATCTAAGCTGAATCGCCTGTCGTGATCGGGCTCTACTTAGCGCTTTTCTAATGTCCCAAATCGCGAGTGCGACCGGCGGGTAGGAAGCGAGTAATACTAGTAGGAAAAGAGGAGTTATCGCCGGGGCGAACCCATAGAACTTCTCTTCCATCCCTGAAGCAGTGAGCCCCAGAAGAGATAGAACAGCTGCCGCTATTCCTATTACGTAGAAGCTAAGTAGTACCGACTTATTGCGCTTCACGCCAGAGAACGCGTACACGAAGTGATAGAAGAAAATGCTTGTGAACGGAATCGCCGCCAGCGCTATTTTCTCGACCGAGTAGGCACGCCCGGCGTCGGGGAATGCGTCTCGCATGAGGAAAATCGTGATGCCCCATGTTCCTAAAGCGATAAGAAACGCCGTGAACAGACGGTTGAGCCGATCGCCAGGAGCGCTGAGCAGCACAACACTAACCAGCAATACGCTGATCACGAACTGCACCATCGGAAGGAATATGTAGATTTCGTTCATAACCATTGCGCCTTTGGCCGGGCGAAATTACCTCGTCATACCTTACTGAGCAAGGTTCACGAGTTCAGAAACAACGGATTCGCTTGAGTTCATCCGCGGTGGAACGAGATCATGGAGCTGAAGACCCTCTTTCAAGCGATCATCGTAATACCTGTCCCATGTCCCCGACGGTAGAAGTGTGATCTCAAGGGGTCTAATTCCCAGCATGTCTTCAAGATCACGGTAGAAATCATCTTCGTCACGAAGTGCGTTATGGATTTTATCCTCGGCATCGCCCTGCGCTATTTCGTCGTTTGCCTCGGCGTATAGATGCAGAATTGGCTTTCCGTCGCGCTGCTCGGTTCGAGCGGTCCATGATCCGATCGGAAGTCCAGTGCCCTCAACCGCCTCCCACATCGTCTTTTCGTCGATGCGGGTAAAGCCGGCTATATCGAGCCTGTCATCAGAACGCCCCAGAAACTCGAATTCAGGAAGCCCGCTCGTATCGCTCGATGACTTGATGAAGCGGATCTGGTGACCGAGTCGGTACCGCACAAACGGCATTCCGTAGTAGCTGGATATAACAACTTCGTAAATCTCGCCCGGAACCACATCACTCAGCAGGTGAGTCTGCCCCTGATACGAAGAATTTTTGTCCATCAGCGCGCTTTCCGAAGCGGGAAGGAACTCCACGAAGTTCATGTAGGGATTGAAGACCATACCCTCGGAGTCTCGTCCCTGAACGCCCATGACCCCACCTTCGGTACAGGCGTAGATCTCACGTGGCGACATGCCCCAGTGGCCTTCGACGCGGTCGCGGAATATCGGAGTGTCGACTCCCCAGCCAATGATCCCCTTGGCGTCCCAAATGTCGCCAGCTCTGGGCTTTCGGCCTTTCAGCGCGGCTTTCACCACTGCAGACGCCATTTTGAGCTTCCCGCGCCAGCTGAGTTTGGCTCGGCTGCCACGATTCTTGGCCTTACTATTCGTTCGAGAAATCGAATCGTTGAACTGCTCACCAGCGCTCACTAGCACCGATGTCATTGAAATAATCAGGTCGACTTTTCGTTCCATTGCCTTTTCGAAGTTCGTTCGAATTTTCGTTTTGAACTCCATGTGCTCGGCAGCCGCCGGTTCGAGAACTCCCTTGAGTCCGAACCTGCGCTCCATGCCGAATGCAGCAAAGCCAGAAAGATAGGGACGAGGCGGCACGTTGTACATGATCGATGAGCCGGGGCCGATTCGCACGTCACCGGGCTCACGGGCGGTCGGAAGTAGGAACGCCCCCATCAAGTTGTCG
>Ga0115002_10001764_pt1 | contig 29269 bp, 35 predicted proteins | sample ArcticOcean_MG_C_8_FD_89576 | JGI IMG/M metagenome (GOLD analysis project Ga0115002, IMG submission 89576) | Marine microbial communities from western Arctic Ocean - ArcticOcean_MG_CB11_86 | ecosystem: Environmental > Aquatic > Marine > Oceanic | place: Arctic Ocean: Canada Basin | collected... | reverse complement strand
TTTGATGGTATATTTGTTATGCCTTCAATGTCTGTGTGAGTATATCGTCTTCAACGACTGACAGTAAACTAAGAAATTTTTGCTTATCAAGTTCAAACTTACTAATATCCTCTTCTACAGTTCTAGTAACTTGATCAATTGTTTCGAAAAATGCTAGTTGGCCCATCTTTAATGCATCAAAAACTTGATCCTCTTCAACTGAATAGATGCTCAAACCATCTGTTACTAATTTTATATTTGACAAGTGAGATCCTAACTCCCCATTTCTCTTTAAATATTCCCATGCTCTTCTTACTCTCTGTATGCTCATTCCATTGTCTAGAAGAGTTTTTACTACTCTTAATGAGACTACATCTCTAAAAGAATATAGTTTTGGTATTCCTGGTTTTCCATTTGAAGACTGTATTGAGGGTTTGACTAGACCTACTTTATCCCAATACCTTAATTGATGTGAAGTACATCCAGAAAGATATATCGCTTGTTTAGATGTGAATGCATCTTCTCTTCTCAACTCTTACTCCTTAAAAACAAATATATGGTGTATATTGAATATACTTTAAAGATCTATTTTTGTCTAGAGTTATCCTGGTTTCTAATTATCCTAAAAATTATTTTTAAATTCCATTCAGTAATATTTTCTGAACTTAAAAGCAGTTTAATATTAGTAACAAATAGATACCCGCTATAGGCCATTATTAAAAATCCGAGTATTGCAACTGAAGGCTGTATTAAATATGTTCCAAACATTGCGAAGAATCCTAAAATAAAAAATACAAGAGAAATTAAAGACCTTGTCCTTGAATACCCTGATAAAGTTGTTGTTTGTACTGTTTGAGCCAAAGCTGGATCTTCTTTAAATAAATTCTCTTCGATCTCTTTTAATATTTTTTGTTCTTCTTCATTTAGGGCCATAAACAAATATTAATCCTTTTTCAAACTACTCTGTAATTAATGATGAATATTTTTATTCGGCATGGAGAAGTTAATAACCCAAAAGATATCTATTATGTTGATATCCCTGGATATAATTTATCTAAGAAAGGAGAAGATCAAGCATCCCAAACCGGTCATTTTTTGAAATCTATGGACTACAATTTTGATATTATTACTTCGCCAATTCTTAGAGCAAGGCAGACAGCAAGTATCATTTCTAGTATTCTTTCTACAAAGATAACGATTAGCGAACATCTTTATGAATATATGGGTTACAAAAATTGGAGTGGCTTAAGATTTGATGAGATTAATCAAGAAATCGATTCTGATCCTGGGGAAACTTATATTTCAGTGTATGAGAGAGTAAAAACATTAGATGACAAACATACTCAAAAAATATTTATTTCTCACCAGGACACAATTAGAGCATTCACCTATTTTAGTATGGAGGACTTAGATGTTGGTATTCAGACAGATAAATTTAATAGCCATAAGCCATCTCACTGCGAAGTACAGACTATAGATATTGACAAGAAATTGATTCTACAACTTTTTAAACCGCATTAAGGAATACATACAAAAGATAAAGAAACGTACCATAGGAAATTACAAATGTGCTCGAACCAACTATTGGCTCTGCTTTACTCATATTACTTCCTAAAGTTTTCTCAAGAAATATTTCTACCACTTTAACGCTTAAGATATAACTTAAAAAACCTGTAAGAAAAAAATAGACAAACGAAAAAATTAATAGCCAAGGATTTACTGTTACCATAAATTGATTCTATCCTATACATATGTTGTCTTTTCATCCAATTTTTAAAATTATTATTTACCTTTTAACATTTATGGTATCTACTTTTATAGGAGTCCAGCTAAGCAAAGGCCTATGTCTTGAAAACTGCTTATTCCAGACCATTGTTTATGTAGGTTTAAGTAACCTAATTTTTTTACTTGGAGTAATACTCTTATTGAAACTCAGTGAAAAATCGATTACTGAATGGAACAATGAACATTAATTTTAATGAAAGAAAGAAAAGAATTTTGATAAATCTTTTTCTTTTATATCCATGTGAGTTACTAATCTAACAATTTTTGGCTTTATGGTTCCCACCTTTATATTGATCTTATTTAGTGATTCTATAAATAACTTGCTACTCTTTTCCGTATCGAAATAAAGAAAGACCATATTTGTATCCATATACATTACTTTTGTTATATCAGGATGATTCAATTTATTAAAAAATGTAGCTATCTTACTTGCTTTTGAGTGATCTTCTAAAAGGTTCTTTCTTGTATCTAAAGCATACCTAGCTGCTCCTGCAAGAATTCCAACTTGCCTCATTCCACCACCTCGCACTTTTCTTATCATTCTCGCATTAGAAATAAAATCTTTTCCTCCTAATAGCATTGATCCAACTGGAGCTCCAAGTCCTTTTGAGAAGCAAAAAGTTAGGGAGTCTACAGCTTTCCCTATCTCCCTTGGTTCTATATCTAATCCAAGAATGGAATGCCAAAGTCTGGCCCCATCAAGGTGCACCCTCAACCCTTTTTTCTGTGCATATTCTGAAACTGTTACAAAAGACTTATGATCTAACATAGCTCCACATGATGCTAAATGCGTATTCTCCCACGAAAGAAGTGAAATATTTGGAAGGTTATACTCTGATTCAGTGAGGACTTTATCTATTTCTTTAGTCGAAAACATTCCACTATCAGTAGGGATTTTCCTAATTTGTACTCCAGAAAGTTGTGCTGCGGCTGCTTTCTCATAATTTTCTATATGAGAACCTTCTGAACAAATTACTTCATCTCCCGGACTTGTAAGAATTGAAATTGCTATTTGATTACCCATTTGGCCAGAAGTTACAAATAAGCCTGCTTCTAGACCGAAAATACTTGCACAATATTCCTGTAATTCATTCACCTCTGGGTCTTCAGAATACTCATCATCTCCAACTCTTGCGTTAACTATAGAATCTAGCATTTCTTTACTGGGTTTAGTAACAGTATCTGATCTAAAATCAATCATAAAGGACATAATAGCTTTTATTATTTACAACTTTGTATGCAGAAACTAAGAAAACGATTTGGAAAATAGAGAATGGGTACCCCATAGGATAAATGGATCCAAGGATCCAGAATATATTTATAAGAAAACAGAAAATAAAAATAAAATAATTAAGAAATTCTTTTGTCATAAATTCAAATAATGGAAAAAGTGCAATAGTTGCCAAAATTGATAAGTATGGCTTAAATGATGGATTAAGTATTACAAGTAAAAAAATAATTTGAGATAAAATATGATGATTCTGAATAAATATATTAGTAACTGAATATTTAAATATAAAAACAACTACAAAAATACAGTAGACAAAAAGTAACGGTACCAAATTGTCATGCAAGTTGAGTACATCGATAAGATTTAGGAAGATCGAGGGAGAATTATGATTTGCAGTAGCATTCCATATTGATGACAAAGTATTTCCTTGATACAATTGTGTTAGATAGCTACTTAATAAATCGTATCTAACTAAAACTAAACCGAACAAAAAAATAAATGATGATACAAGTGATCTGTTATTAATTTGTTCTTTTGATATTTTATACCAAAATAGTGCTGCAAGAAGAAACCACAATCTCTGGAAACCGAAAAATAAAAGTAAAATTAGTGTTATATTTGCATTCCTTTTAGAAAAAAATAATGCAAGTGAAAGAAAGATTATTTCCCAAACCAGGAAGTTTCCTGTTTTCAAAATCCAACGTAAACCAAGAAAAGAAGAAGTAAGCAAAGTTGCAGATGTAATAAATTTTATTTTATACTCTTTACTAAAGAAAAAGCTAACTATAGAAATTAATACCAAGTAAATTATTGGATAAATCACCTCATAATTTAATTTACAAAATTGCGATAATACTACTAAAAATAAAGGTGGATAATTAAATGCATATTTTTCTGTAGCTAAATATATATTCTGGCCGTTTAGATCCATTTTAATATAACTACAGTAGATTTGGGCATCGCCTCCAAAAGGTATATACCGTATTGAAGTTAATGCAACTAAAAGGCCGATAGCTAAACCAATATAAACATTCAAATTAGTGTTCTTAAAGTAAATCTTTCTAAGAAATATAAATAATCCAGAATATAAAAGAATCGAAATAAATATATAGATAGGTTTTGATTCAGAATAATAGGATTGCCCCATAGCAATTAAAAATAGAAAAGAAGAAATCGACTCTCTGATTAATTGGATTACTTCCATTGTTCCTTCTTGAGATTTCTCATAGCTTGCCTTATTCGATCTTTGTTTTCTACTAATGCTATCCGTATATGGCCTTCTCCATGCTCTCCGAATCCATATCCAGGGGCCACAGCCAAGTCACACTTTTTTAATAATGACATGCTGAAATCAATCGATTTTACTTTTACAAAATCTGGTATTTTAGCCCACACAAACATCGTAGATTTAGATTTTGAAACATCGAATTCTAAAGATTCCAATGCTTCAACAACTATGTCTCTTCTTTCTTTATATATTGATGAAATCTCAAACGGGTACTCATCTAGTTTGTTTAATGCCACTGCTGAAGCTATTTGGATAGGTTGAAAAGTACCGTAATCAACATAAGATTTAATTTTAGTTAATGCTGATATTGCATCCACATTACCGATAGCAAAACCTACTCTCCATCCTGCCATAGAGTATCCTTTTGTTAGTGAATAAAGTTCAATGCAATTCTCTAAAGAACCTTCGACCTGTAGCAATGAGGGAGGCTTCTCTCCATCAAAATATATGTCAGAATATGCGAAGTCATTAATTACCCAAAAATTTCTTTCTTTTGCAAGATTGACTATGGATTTATAAAAGCCAAGATTAACTTCAAATGTGGTTGGATTGTGCGGAAATGAAATTAGTAAAACTTTAATTCTTTTTTGCTTTGTTATTTCATCTATTTCACTTAAAAAACTTTGTGTATCGACTAATGGAACCTTAAGGACATCCGCTCTTGCAATAAGTGGGGCATATAGATGAATAGGGTAACTCGGGTCTGGAATAATTACTTTGTCTCCGGGATTACACAGGGCTAGCATCAAGTGAGTTAATCCTTCTTTGCTTCCCAGAGTGTTTACTACATTTTTTTCAGGATTAAGAAGTACATTATAAGATCGTAAATATTTCTCTGAGATTGAGTTACGTAGTCCATAAATTCCTTTTGATACTGAATACTTATGATTTTTTGCTAACTGTGAAGATTCAATTAATTTTTCAATGACTAGTGGGTGAGGTGGGATATCTGGGTTTCCATAACCAAGGTCGACTATATCTCTACCAATAGCTCTTGCATCATATTTAGCTTTATTTATTGTATTAAATAAGTATTCTGGAAATTCACTTATTATTGAACTTAACTTTCTTTCCATCCTTTTATAATATCTAATTGTTTTATAAATTCATTAAAAGATGAATCTTTCACAACAAAAATAACTTCTTCGCAATAAGAAGGGGGTACAATTGTTGTTTCGGTGAAATCTTTATGCACTGTAAAACTATTCCTTCCATTGTCTTTCTCTCCTAATACTTTAAACACTTTTTCTACATATTTTGAATCCCTATTCCAAAGATTTAGACCTAAATTATATTTCCTTGCTAAGTCCTTCACATACTCTGATGCACCTCCAATAAAAATAGATAAATTGTTCTTATCGAATACAAAATTGTTTAAAATATAATCTATTTTGGCATTGGTCTGTAAATCATTATCCGAAGAATTGTCTTCATATATGTCATCTCCAATCCCGATACCTAAATCGAAACCACTACCTATTGATAAACAATTATTTATTGAGGCACATATACTATCTTTGTCATACCTAGTAATATTTGTCACGAGTGTTCCAAGTCTAAGATTTGCGTTGTAATCAAGTACTTTACTGATTGCGTCAAATTGTGTATATACGGGTAAATTCTTATCTACTGGATTAACTTTATGGTCATAAAAATAGATTGTATTATGTCTTTTCTCTGTAGCAATAATATCTAGTTTTGCTCGCCATCTATCTTTAAAGAAAGAACCAGGTAATAGAAGTGATTTCTTAATACTTTTACTCATTCGCAAAATAGGCTGCACCCACAATTCCTGCATCTGATTTCAACCTAGACATCTTTATTTCGGGAAAACTTCTTATGTCGTTAAGATCTAGTTCTTGAATTTTTGTTTCAACTAGAAAAATCAAATCGTTATCTTCTTCAGTAAAAGATCCTCCAATAATGAATAGTTCATTATCAAATATTTCGTAAATAGATATCAATCCTCTACATATGTATTCAACGATTTTATCTCTTTCTATCTTTTGGATTTTTGTTAGAGATATCTCTCTATTAAAAAGCTGCGAGCCTTTTATTTCATATTGGCTTAATTTAGACAAATCACTTAATGGTTCTTCCTTAATGAGTTTCTTTACAACATCTGTCCATCTACGTGCAGAAGCTAAAGACTCAAAACAGCCAACCTTACCACAGGAGCAGGGTTCGAGATTAATATCATCTGAAATTAACATATGCCCTATCTCTCCAGCACTTCCCCCTCCTCTAAGTAAAGAACATGCATTGATTACTCCCCCTCCTATACCGGTGCCAAATGATACATAAACTAAATTATCCACCTTTCCCTTGTAGTAATTCTCATATTCTGCCAATGCAGCAAGATTTGCATCATTATCAATTTTTAATTTTTGAACATTTACGTTATTAACTAAATCTTCTAATTTAACTTCGAATTTTAAATTCGGTCCCCAAATATATCTTTTTTTTATTTGATCAACATATCCAGGAAAACCAATTCCAATACCAATAACCTTTTCTAGATTTAGTTTTCTAATTATTTCTTTTAATAAGCATCTCATTGTTTCTTCATTTTGAGGGGTTAGATCTTCATATCTCTTTATTACTTTCCCATCAATCACAAGACCGTACTTTATTGTTGTCCCCCCTATATCAATGCCTCCAAATCTAGACATTAATAAGTTTCTTGAAATCTATATACTTTTTTGTGGCTCTGTTATATCCGACATTAACACAATATGTTTCGCCATAGATCCAACTTGTTGCTTTTGGCTGATGAACATCTCCAAATAAAGAATACAAAGGCTTATTTTCTAATAAAAAATTAGCAAGAGAACTCCACCCCTGTTCTAGTCGATTGGTAATTACATCTGTAGCAAGTTCATTAACTAATGGTGGAGCGTGTGTACAGATTATATCTACTCCTTTCAATCTACTTAACTTCTTATCGAACTCTTCTTCAGTCAATTCTCCTCTAGCATTTATAGGTGTTGGTACTCCACCACCAGCAAAACCAAATTTATACCCTTCATGCTCGATAATTGTAGAATCTACAAATTTTACATTACTCCCTGCAGCATTTTCCATTGCTGAAACTGAATCCACATTCCCAGGAATCACCCAAACCTCATACTGCTTAAGCTTTCCAAAAACCTGTTCATACTGTTTAACAATTTCCTTTTCAATTTTCAACTGTATTGCTTCAGGATCATTTGAAAAAAGTTCTTCCCATAAATTTTTTCTACTTGAGTAATCATGATTCTTTCTATAGGTAATGAGCTTTGAAATTTTTTCTTCCCCAAAGATATTCTTTGCAATACCCGAACCATTCCTATAATCTATCCAATTAATTAAGTCACCGAGAATAACTATTGGACCTTTATTAGCAGGCAATTTATCCAAACCACTCAATCCATGATGAATGTCAGATATAAAAATCAATGTTAACCTGTTACAGCGCCTTTATCAGATCCAGAAACTAGCTTTGAATACTTGTATAAAGCGCCTGTCTTATACCTAGGAGTAGGTCTTTTATATTTACTTTTTCTTTCTTCAATTTTCTTTTTTGTAACATTGATATCTAAAACTCTATTATGGATATCTAAAGTTATGATGTCCCCATCCTGACATAAAGCAATTGGTCCCTCATCAAAACTCTCGGGACTCACATGCCCAACACATAAACCTGTTGTGCCCCCAGAGAATCTGCCGTCTGTAATTAGCAGTACATCTTTACCAAGACCAGCTCCTTTGATTGCAGAAGTAATCTGAAGCATTTCTCTCATTCCTGGTCCACCTTTCGGTCCTTCATTTTTGATAACAACAACATCTCCTTTTTTTATGTCATTGTTAAATAATGCCTCAAGGGCCTCTTGTTCTCCTTCAAATACGTTTGCTGGTCCTTCAAACTTTTCTTTATCTATTCCCGCTATTTTCATTACAGAACCCTTTGGAGATAAACTTCCATAGAGTATAATTATTCCTCCTTCGCTCGAAATAGGATTTTTGGGTAAATGTACTACGCTCTGTTTCCCAGGAATTATTACTTCTTCTAGATTCTCACCTATTGTTTTCCCAGTAACAGTTAAGCAAGAATCATTAAGTAAACCGTTTTCTAGCAAAATTTTTAGTACGACTGGAATGCCTCCTATTTTGTGTAAATCTACCATGTGGTATTTTCCAAATGGTTTCATATCTCCAATATGAGGCACTTTCCTACTCAAACTATCAAAGTCGTCCAATGAAAGGCTTACTCCTGTCTCATGAGCGATCGCCATAAGATGTAACACTGCATTGGTGGAACCACCTAATGCTAAGACCGTTGTAATAGCATTCAAAAATGCCTCTCTACTCATAATGTCTCGTGGCTTTATATCATTCTTTAATAAATTAACTAATGCTTCTCCAGACTCTTTGGAAGCTTTCCTTAGTAGCGGATCTTCTGCTGGTAGGGTTGCTGTCCCTGGCATACTCATTCCTATTGCTTCTCCCACTGATGCCATGGTATTAGCTGTAAACATACCTGCACAAGAGCCTTTTCCGGGGCAAGCACTACATTCAATCTCATACAGCTCTTCCTCTGTCATGAGTCCCTTTCCAACTGAACCTATTCCTTCAAAAACATCCACAATTGAAATATCTTTCCCTTTATATTGTCCGGGTAAACTACTTCCTCCATACAAAAATATTGACGGTCTGTTGATCCTACCTGCTGCCATAAGCATTCCCGGTAGAGATTTGTCACATCCTGCAATTGTCACCATGCCGTCAAACCTTTCTGCATGCATAACTATTTCAACAGAGTCAGCGATAATCTCTCTTGAAACTAAGGAAGCTCTCATTCCTTCATGTCCCATAGAAATACCATCCGATACGGCTATGGTAGAAAATATCAAACCTACTGCATCTGACCCGTTAACACCTTTTTTTGCCTCTAAAGAAAGCTCTGGGCCTGTAAGATTACAAGGAGTTACCTCATTGCCTGCAGAAACAATTCCTACCTGGTATTTATTGAAATCAGCATCCTCTAAGCCAACAGCTCTTAGCATCGCACGCGCTGCAGCTTTTTCAACACCTTTGGTTACATCATCTGAAATTCTAGACATAATATATAGATTAGAATATTTATTCTAAGAAGGCGTACCTAATGCCCACTCTATCTCCTTTTGGACTATTTTATCATTAGTATTTATCTTGTGAGACAAATCCTTGATCAAATCTACTCTAGATATTCTCCATAAACTCCAAATTGAGTACATTACCAATTCCGAATTAGAATGAGTTAAATACTGCAAAAAAATATTCTGGGCGTCATTAGATGGATTATTCGCTAAAGAAATCAAAGCATTTCTTTTCAAAAATGAAGCATCCATTTTTGGAATATAAAATCGATTGTATTGTTTTAATATTTCTTCTTCATTTTTTTGTAAAAAGTTAATTATATTTACATTATTACTTACAGTATTAAAATTCACTTCTCTTTGACCAGGGGGGCAAGAGACAAGACACTCATCACAGCCATAAAGTCTATTTCCTATCAGGACTCTCATATCTCTCGGAATAATATTTGGTGACTGTAACCAGTATGCTATGCAAAGATTTGCATTTAAAATATAATCTTCATTAAGTGCCCCAGTAGGGCATGAAACTTGACAATAGTTACAATCTCCACAATTTTGATTAGTTTCTTCACTCATTACAAATTTTTTTGAAGTATAAATAGTACCAATTAACTGCCAAGGGCCAATTCCAGGAGAAAGCATCATCGTACTTTTCCCCTGCCAACCTAAACCTGCCTCTGCAAAAAATAGTCTATCGTAATGAAAAGATTCATCAACAAAAGATTTAAATTGATGACCTTTATCATAAAGAAAACTGGTTATTAAATTTATTTCTTTTCTTAATGGTTCGTAATGATCTTCTGTTGAGAAGGCAGCTATTCTTGAATAACCTGGCTTTGTAACTGTCTCGTATGACGAATTTTGCATATAGTTATAAGCGACCACTATTGCTGAGTTAGCCCAATCATATTTATTTGCTTTCCCTGCATTTTCAGGTTTTGAAAATGTGAACGCCATTTCTGCATGGTGACCTTTATTCTTCGCCATCTGTATCGCATCAGTCCTATTTATTTGACTTGGTAATTGTACAACTCCATACTGAAATGGTCTTTTTGTATCTGTACCGTGTACATTCTTGATAAATGTCGGTAATTCCTCTATATTTATATTCATTTAATTTAAGATTACACAGTTGACAACAAAATTAAATACGGCATACTTAAATTAATGAAGTATACAATTTTGTTAGTACTTATGTAGCGTGCTTAAGCTAATGCATAAGTTGCGCCTCCCACAAAAGGGAGGTTTTTTTTTGAGGATATTATGAAACATTTTACAGGAGCACAACTAGTTATTAAAACTCTCGAATACATGGGAGTGACTACTATTTTTGGTCTTCCTGGAGGAGCTATCCTTCCTGCTTACGATCCAATTTATGATAGTCCTATTAGGCATATACTAGCAAGACATGAACAAGGTGCAGGTCATATGGCTGAAGGCTATGCTCAATCTACTGGAGAATTAGGTGTAGTCATTGCTACGTCTGGTCCGGGTGCAACAAATCTTGTAACACCTTTAATGAATGCACTTATGGATTCCACTCCTCTACTAGCTATAACTGGTCAAGTTGCATCTACATCAATTGGAAATGATGCTTTCCAAGAAGCCTTCACTACAGGAATAACTATGCCTGCAACAAAGCATAACTACTTAGTAACAAGCGCTTCTGAAATACCCCAAACTTTAATTGAAGCTAGTCATATAGCAACAACTGGTAGACCCGGACCAGTCTTAGTCGATATTCCAAAAGATATCTTAAATGAAGAAGCTGAATGGATAGAACCAGAAATGAAAGATATGCCTGGTTATAAACCAACTACAACTCCAAATCCTAAAAGCATATCACAAGCGGCGTCTCTGATTAAGAAAGCGGAAAAGCCCATACTATATATTGGGGGTGGGATAATACATTCAAAATCTAATAAAGAATTATTCGAACTTGCAACCTTAGCAAAAATACCTGTCGTCACGACTCTTATGGGGCGTGGAGCATTTCCAGATGGACATTATCTGTCTTTAGGAATGCCAGGAATGCATGGAAATTATACATCGACAACATCTTTACAAAAGTCCGACTTACTTATTGCAATAGGAGTTCGTTTTGATGATAGAGTAACTGCTAATCCAGAATATTTTGCACAAAATGCAAAAGTGATTCATGCGGATATAGATCCTGCAGAAATAGGTAAGGTAAGGGATCCGGAAGTTCCTATTGTAGGAGATGCTAAGAATGTGATCGTTGAACTTATAAAAGAACTTGATGGATTCGAGTGTGATACAAAAAACTGGTTAGAAGAAATAAATTCATGGAAAAAACAATACCCCCTCTCATATGAACAGGAAAAAAACGGTCCCTTGAAGGTTCCTTTTATATTAGAGCAAATTCAACAATTAGTAGATGAAGATACTATTGTGGTTTCTGGCGTAGGGCAACATCAGATGTGGATTTCTTTATATTGGAAGTTTACAAAACCAAATACATGGCTTAATTCTGGTGGTGCCGGAACAATGGGGTATGCCTTGCCTGCAGCACTAGGAGCTAAGATGGCATTCCCAGACAAATTAGTGTTGGCATTAGATGGAGATGGATGTTTTCAAATGACATGTCAAGAGTTAATTACAGCTGCAACTGAAAATATTCCAATAAAAATAGCAGTCTTTAATAATGGAAACCATGGGATGGTGAGGCAGTGGCAAAAACTTTTCTACAATGATAGATTCTCCGCAACTGAGCTAACACATGATACTCCAAATTATTTACAACTAGCAGAGTCAATGGGAGCTGCAGGATACAGAATAACTGCTCCAGAGGAAGTAGAAGAAACATTTAAAGAAGCATTAAATGAAAATAGCAAGCCCGTTTTAATTGAATTTGTTGTTGATCCTGATGATATGGTATTCCCTATGGTTCCTGCAGGAGGGAACAACAATAATGTAATCTTAAATCAAGAGGAAGCAGAGAAAAAATTATGACAGAAAGAATACTTAGTATCCTTGTTGAAGATAAACCAGGGGTTCTAGCAAGAGTTTCCTCAACAATATCTAGAAGAGGATTCAACATTAAAAGTTTATCTGTGGGGCCAACTTCAGTAGAAGGAAGATCAAAAATGACAATAGTTACAGATGCAAATGCAGTTGAACAAGTTAAGAAACAGCTAAATAAATTGATTAATGTAATCAAGATAATAGAGTTCGATCCCAAGGCAACCATTGAGGTAGAGGTTATGATAATTAAAATATCAACAACAAAAGAAACGCAAACTCCTGTAATCGAAAAAGCAACATTAAGTAATGCACGGTCGGTAGATGTTGGAGTAAATTCTGTAATTTTTCAAATAACCGGTACATCAATTGAATTGAATAAATTTGAAGAACTTATGAAACCATATGGAATTATTGATATGGTAAGAGGAGGTCGAGTGGCTATGCAAGGAATTCAATCATAAGGAGAGAAATTGGCAAAAATTATATATGACAAAGATATCAACAAAGAAAAGATAAAAGAATTAAAGGTTTCTGTAGTAGGATTTGGAAGCCAAGGACATGCACATGCATTAAATCTCCACGATTCTGGAGTAAATATAGTAGTGGGACTGAGGGAAGATTCTTCTTCTTGGGCAAGAGCAGAAGGTAATGGTCTTAAAGTTATGAACCTTCAAGATTCTACAAAAGATGCGGATGTTGTCATGCTCCTTCTTCCTGACGAAGTCATGGCCGATGTATACAATAAAGAAATTGCTCCACATATGAAAGAAGGTTCAACTCTTTTATTTGCTCATGGATTTAATATCCACTTTAATGAGATTATCCCAAGAGAAGATATAAATATTGCTATGATCGCACCTAAAGGACCCGGGCATCTACTCCGGAGAACTTATGTTGAAGATTCGGGAATGCCATGTTTAGTAGCTGTTCATCAAGACATTACTGGATCTACTCATGAACTAGCAATGTCTTATGCATCCGCTATAGGGGGGGGCAAAGCAGGGATTTTAAATACTACCTTTAAAGAAGAAACTGAAACAGATCTTTTTGGAGAACAAGTAGTACTATGTGGTGGTTTAACAGAACTAATAAAAAGTGGATTTGAAACACTAGTTGAAGCTGGATACCAGCCAGAAAGTGCATATTTTGAAACTCTTCATGAAGTCAAACTAATAGTAGATTTACTTTACGAAGGTGGATTCGAATGGATGAGGCACTCCATATCAAATACTGCCGAGTACGGAGACTTTTCTAGAGGTGGAAGAATAATAACTAGTGAGACAAAAAAAGAAATGAAAAAAATACTCGAAGAAATTCAGTCTGGAGCATTTGCTAAAGAATGGATGGCACAAGCAAGAGAAGGTTCCCCTTATGTTAAAGAAAAAAGACAAGAGGCCGGAAAACATCAGATTGAAGGAATCGGTAAAGAATTAAGAAAAATGATGCCGTTTATGGATGATAAGGACACATCAGTAGACATATGAAACAAGACAAGCTAATTATATTTGATACTACCTTACGTGATGGTGAACAAAGTCCTGGAATTGCATTAACACCTCAGGAAAAGTTGATTATTGCTAAACAGCTTGAAAAATTAAAAGTAGACGTAATTGAAGCTGGATTTGCTGCTTCTTCACCTGGGGACTGGGAAGGAGTTAATTTAATTGCTAATACAGTCAAAGGATCAACTATTGCATCCTTAGCCAGATGTGTTCAAGATGATATAGATCAAGCATGGGAAGCAATAAAACCTGCAAAAAAAGCTAGGATTCATGTCTTTACATCTACGTCTGCAATACACATGGAACATATGTTGAGGAAAACACCAGAAGAAGTCATCAAAGATGCTCGAGAATCTGTTAAATTAGCTACCAAATACTGTGATGATGTAGAATTTTCTGCTCAAGATGCAACAAGAACGGAACATGAATTTCTGATAGAGATATTCAAAATAGCAGTAGAAGAAGGAGCGACGACAATAAATGTACCCGATACCGTTGGATACGCGACGCCATCAGACTACAAATCTTTATTGAGTCGGGTGTATAAGGAGGTTCGAGGAAACAATGAAGAAATCGTTATATCAACTCATTGCCATAACGATCTAGGACTTGCTGTTGCAAACTCTCTAACCGCCATAGAAGCTGGGGCAAGACAAATAGAGGGTGCGATCAATGGGATTGGAGAAAGAGCCGGAAATACATCAACTGAAGAAATAATTATGGCAGTAAAGACAAGACAGGATCAATTTGGAGTTGAAATCAAAGCAGAAACTACAGAGATATTTGAAACATCGAGAATTGTTTCTAAATTTACAGGTTATCCAGTTCAGTACAACAAAGCAGTTGTAGGGAGAAATGCTTTCAGGCATGAATCAGGGATTCATCAACACGGATATTTAAGAAAAAAAGAAACATACGAGATTATGAGTCCAGACTCAGTAGGTCAGTCGGAAGCAAAAATAGTACTAGGAAAACACTCAGGCAGAGCTGGTTTTAAAGATGCTATTGAAAAACTAGGCTACCAATTAAGTGAAGTCGAGCTTGGTGCTGCATTTAATGACTTTAAGAAAATTGCTGACAGGAAAGGTGAAATTGTTGAAAATGAACTAATAGCTATTATTGGACAATCGAGTACTAACCAAAATACAACTACACTAGTGTCAATATCTGTAAATAGTGAAGATGACCATGCATCAGCTAAAATTACACTCAATGTTGATGGTAAAGAGATACAATCTGAAGCTACTGGAGATGGAATGATTGATGCTGCGTTTACTGCAGTAAAAATGATCCTTAAATCCGATGCAAAGCTTATTGACTATAGAGTGGAAAGTATAACCACGGGTTCTGATGCAACAGCTGAGATTATTACAATAGTGAATGATGGACATCTTATGAAACAAGGAAGGTCAGTCTCTACAGATGTTGTACAAGGTTCTGTATTAGCTTTTTTAGATGCACTGAATAAACAATGAAAAAAAAATACACAATAAGTGTCCTCGGTGGTGATGGAACTGGACCTGAAGTTGTAGAGCAGTCAATGAAAGTAGTTTTAAGTACTCAAAACAAGTTTGATATTGAGGTGAACTTCCGAGAAAAAAACATAGGAGGAGACAGATACCTTAAAACAGGTGAATTGGTTACTAAAGAAGATATTGAGGAATTGAGAGCATCAGATGCAATACTGCTAGGAGCAATTGGTCATCCAGATGTTAAACCTGGAATACTAGAACAAGGAATCCTTCTCAATCTAAGAAAAATATTCGATCAATATATAAATTTACGTCCTGTGGTTCTTTATCCAGGAGTCGAAACACCCCTAGCTAATAAAACATCTGAAGATATTAATTTTGTTGTTGTCCGTGAAAATACAGAGGGGCTTTATGCTGGAGCTGGTGGTTTTGTACATCACGGTACAAGTCAAGAAGTAGCTACTCAAGAATCAATAAACACAAGATTTGCTATTGAGAGATGCATTAGGTATGCATTTGAGTACACAAAAAGCTCAGGTAGAGAAAAGATTACTTTATGTGCTAAGACTAATGTCCTTACCTACGCCCACGACTTGTGGGAAAGAGTCTTCAATGAAGTTTCTCAGGAATACTCAGATATTGAAACAGATTATGCACATGTAGATGCCCTTTGCATGTGGATGGTAAAGAATCCTGAATGGTTTGATGTTGTAGTTACAGATAATATGTTTGGAGATATCATTACAGACCTAGGTGCCATGATTCAAGGAGGAATGGGTATAGCTGCTGGGGGGAACATAAATCCCGAAGGAGTATCTATGTTTGAACCTATTGGGGGATCAACTCCAAAATATACTGGGAAGAATGTAATAAACCCACTAGCCTCTATAGCTTCAGCAGCAATGATGATGGAGTCTATTGGAGAAAAAGATTATGGAAAATCATTGGAAGAGGCTGTTAAAATAATTGCATCTGAAATTCCTTCTCTTTCTGCTGGAAAAATGGGGATGAATACAAATGAAATTGGAGATAAGGTAATAGAAGCGTTTGAATAAAACATGGAAGACAAAACAAACAATTTTTCATCATTAGTAAAAAAAAGAGTAGTTGTTCGAGAATTTAAAAGTCCAAGAACAGGAAAATTTGATTCAGACATTATAGAAATTGCAAATAATGCAGTAAAAATTCCAACTGCTGGTTTTTCTCGTGGAATAGAAATATTAACAATACTTAATACAAGTAACATAAAGAAAATTTCAGTTATAGCGAATGAAAAAAGATACATGGATGAAGGTAAAGACCCATGGATTTCATGGTCAGAAGGGGTGATCATTATTCTAATAAATAAAATTTCATATATAGAAAGGTATAGCAAGGAGGATAAAAATATCTCATTGAATCCTGAAAAATGGCACATACCTTACTGGTATATTGATGCAGGTGCTGCATTAATGAATATTCTCTTAGGATCTGAAGATAAGAGATTAGGTAGTGGATTTCTTGGAGGCCATAATCTCAACTTAGATATTTTAAAAAAAGAATTTAATATACCTAAAAATATAGAAATTCTTGGATTAGTACCTATTGGCGTAAGAAAAGATAAATATAAAAAGAATACTGCAAAAAAAAGGAAATTAATACACAATGAAATATATCGAAAATAAAACAATTACATCTCTAGCTAATCCTGAAATAAAATTTATTAGCTCATTAAAAAAAAATAGCAATAGAAAAGGAACTAACAAGTCCATTGCAGAGGGGTTTAGGGAAAACAAAATGCTTCTTAAATCAGGAAGGGCTATCGATTCAATTTACATATGCAAAGAATTATTTAGGGGTGGAGAATATGACGAGCTTATTGTTCTATTAAAAAATAGAACAATAAGAGTAGTCGAAGTATCAGAAAAACCATTTACCCACATATCTTATAGAGAAAATCCAGATGGTATTCTCTCTATATTTCCTATGTACAAACAACTCTTAAATGATTTAAACCCAACTGATACTGATAAAATATTAATTGCTGATCAAATTGAGAAACCTGGAAACTTAGGAGCAATGCTTCGTACTGCAAAAGCTTTTGGTTTTAACACAGTAATAGTTTCTGATGAAAGAACCAATATATTTAATCCGAATGTAATTAGATCTTCGGTGGGGCACTTATTCACAACCAATGTGATTTCTTCTTCTTCTAGCGATGTAATTGATTATTTAAATAAAAATGAATTTGAGATTTTGGTTTTAGATCCTGAATCAAATATCCCCTTGAGATCTTTCTCCCCAAGTAAAAAGTTTGCTCTCGTAGTTGGCTCAGAACATAATGGTATTTCAAAAAAATGGTTGAACACTAAAAGTACATTATTAAAGATTGACTCTTCAGAAGATGTAGATTCGATTAATGCATCTACTGCAGCTGCAATAGCTATGTGGGAATTGAATCACTGATATGGTACCTAATATTTCCAACGAAAACATACATACCAGTAGTGTCTTTTGTGTTCTAGACATCGAGACAACTGGTTTAATACCTGGAAATGCTGAGATCTTAGAAATATTTATTCTAAAAGTTGTAGAAACAGAAATTGTAGATGAATTTTATTCATTATTTAGGCCGAAAAAGAAAATTATGAATTCAGATATACATGGAATAACTAATTCAAAAGTAAAAAATTCTCCTAGATTCAATGAAATAAAAAATGAAATACTTGAATTTATCGAGGAAAGTGTGATTATTGGACATAACATAGATGATTTTGACTTAGAATTCTTAAATTATTTTCTCGATAAACCTATAGAAAATCAAACAATAGACACTCTTAAATTAAGTAGATTAATTCTAACAAAAGAAGTCAAAAATCATAAGCTAAAAACATTAGCAGATTATTTTGGAGTAACATCACCTACTCATAATGCTCGAAATGATGTTATAGCTACTTATGAGGTTTATAAAAAACTTATCTCAATAAAATGAAGTAGTGAACAACATGAGAATTAATATATCCGACTTGACGCTTTCTTATGGAAAAGATACATTTCTAAAAAGTTTATCTTTAAAAGTTAAAGGCCCTTCAGTTATCAAGATATATGGTTCTAATGGTGCTGGAAAAACATCTCTACTTAGAGCTATAGCGGGAGTCTTTGATGGAGATATAAAAAAAGGCAGTATTGAAATAGAAGCCCAGCAAACTATAAAATTACTAGACAATACACCTTCTCTTATAGATGATTTATCTGTTAAAGAAAACATCCAATTTTTTACTAAAGGAGCCCTTATGGCAGAGAAGCAGCAAGAAAACCTCTTAGTTAAAGTGGGAATGCAAGAATTTCAAAATGACTTAGTCTCTACGCTTTCTTCAGGAATGAAGAAGAGAATTGAGATAGCAATTTTGATATGGGTAAAGCCAAGCATTGTTTGCTTAGACGAACCTAGTAATTTTTTAGATGATGATGGAATCCAAATTGTAGATTATTTAATTGAACAAGTTTTTCAAAATCAAGGAATTGTTATATACAGCTCCCTTGGTAAAGATGAGGAAAAAATCGATTGTGATTTTACAGTGAATTTAGATTGAAGAAATTGATTCTCCAATACCCATTTATAAGTGTCTTAATTAAAGAGCTCACTATCGAGAAAAGGAGAAAACAAACATTATTAGTTGTAATTCCAATTTCATTTGCAATACTACTTGTGTTCCCTTTGATAATTGAAGGTAGGTCATTTGTCTCAAGAGAAATACTAGGAACATACCACATTGTTTTATTAATAACTTTGTGCTTACTATTCTCAACTCGAAGTTCCGATAATAACTTTGACATAAATAAAGCTAACAAATTAGCAGGAATTTCTCAATCAGATCATTTCTTAGGAAAAATTATTTCAGAAGTTACAGTGCTATACCCATCTTTAATATTATTTGACTGCATAGCTATTGCTTTAACAAATCACCCGATACAGACTACCATTTCCAACTACATTATTTTTACTTTTCTTTTCTCAGTTTGTGTTTGTTCAATTAGTATCTTTGTTAACTTTATTTCTGACTACGATTCAAAACTACTCCAGATTCTCATTTTGGTAACAGTCTTTATCCCTCTAGGACTCGCTATGACCACCATTTGGCTAGGTGTTTCACGAGAGATTACTAGTATTTATATGTTGATGTTTTTTGGAGTTACTCTCATTCTCGTTGGTTTCTCTTGGATTATTAACATCAAAAGATTTTAGAAAGGTTTGTATGAGGCTTCAATTTCTGATTTTAGTAGCCATAGCTATTCTCATTACATTTAGTCCTTATGATCAAACTCAGGGAGAGGTATCAAAACTCTTGTATGTTCACGTCCCAACTGTTTGGGTTGCATATCTAGCTTATACAGCAACATTCATATACTCATTAAGGTATCTTATTTCAAAAAAGCCACTTTTTGACCAAATAGCAGCATCTAGTGCAAAGGTTGGTGTCTCCTTTACAGTGGCAACACTCATAGCCGGCTCACTTTGGGGTAGACTCACTTGGGGAACTTGGTGGGTGTGGGGAGATACTAGGTTAAATTTAACTGCTCTTCTTTTATTTGTATATCTAGGATATATAGTTTCTAGAGGCACTAAACCAACATATAGATACGCTTTAGCAAAAAGGTCAGGATACATCGGAACTTTTGGAATTATACAGTTACCTATAATTCACTTTAGTGTTTTATGGTGGAGGTCAGTTCACCAACCAGCAACAATATTAAGCCAAGAAACAGCAAGTACTGGGAGTGTTCCTATGTCTACAGACATACTTATTTCTCTTATGACTGCTGTTGCGCTTTTCACACTATATTATTTGGTAGAACTTAATCGTATTGTTAAAGTAGAAAAAAAATATTGGGATAATGAATTCGACATGGGAGATCGAAAAAAGGTTTCTGAACCAGTACTCAAAGAGGATGATTAGAAAACCTATATATCTTGTAATTATTGGAATAATTTTAATTACATACACAAGTATTAATTTAGCTGAAGAGAATACTATCTACTATTACTCTACAAGTGAAATATTAAATGAGAATCTAAATAACACACAAGAAAGAATAAGACTTGGGGGTCTAGTCAAGAAAGGTACTCTAAACAAGTCTACCAATGGAATGACAGTTTTTATTGTTAGTGATGGGGCTACAGATATAATTGTCCATTTTGATGGGATAATCCCTGACCTTTTTCAAGAAGATATCGGAGTAATATTAGAAGGAAGTCTAATTGGAGAGATTTTCATGGCGGACGAAATGCTTGTTAAGCATGACAATGAATACAAATCTAGCGATGGTACAACATACGATGTTAAAAAAGGAATATAATTGATCTCGTCTATAGGGATACTAAGTACATGGGCTTCAATAATAATCTGCCTTTTACTAATTTATCATAAAAGCCAATTTGAAAGAGAAGTTTATTCCAGGTTATTAATATTCAATTCAGTCTTTCAATTCTTGTTACTTGAAGTGGGTTTATTGACGGATGATTTTTCTGTTGCCTATATAGCAAATCATTCTGCATCCTCTACTCCTACATTATATAAATTTGCTTCTTTATGGGGAGCACTAGATGGATCCATACTGTTATGGATACTTTGTTTAACTATGTACTTGCTTTATCAAGTAAAAAGATTCAAAAATAATCTAAGTAAAGATTACGAAAATAAGATATTTACTGTCATCATATTATTTTTCTATGGATTTATAATTTTTCAATCTAACCCATTTGCAGGCTGCGTAGAGTCTGGAACAATAGGTTGCTTAGAGTCGACCCTACTCCCCTTTCAGCAACTGGATAAAGCATCCATTGGAAGAGGCCCGAACCCTCTTCTTCAAAATCATCCGTTAATGGCAATTCATCCTCCTTTGCTTTATATAGGATATGTAGGGCTCGCTTTACCATTTGCAATAACACTAGGTTCCTTTATGAATAAAAAAAGAGAAGATTGGATCTTGAGGTCTAGAGAGGTTGCAAGAATCTCTTGGCTTTTCTTAACCATTGGAATTAGCTTAGGAGCTGCATGGTCGTACGAGGTGCTCGGATGGGGAGGTTATTGGGCCTGGGATCCTGTTGAAAATGTCTCATTTATCCCATGGTTATTATGTACTGGGTTCCTTCATTCCTCAATCGTCCAAACAAAAAATAATAGTTTAGTCAACTGGAACTACGTACTAATAGGACTAATGTTTAGCTCAACTATCTATGGAACATTTATTACTAGATCAGGGGTTCTTATGTCTGTACATTCATTCTCTAATGGCCCGATAGGACAATACTTACTGCTTGGTCTATTTATCTCACTTTTTGTATTTCTTATTATGGGTTGGAGAAATGAAATCTATTTTAAGAAATCAAAAAAGATTGCTTATCTTTCAGGAAAATTCGGATTATTCACTATCAATAATATTCTTCTTTCCAGTGCTGCCTTCATTGTATTGATCGGAACTTCCTACCCCATCTATTTTGAGGTAGTTAATCAAAGGCAAATTAGTATAGGGAGGGGCTTTTATGACCAACTTATTGCCCCTATATTTTTATTACTTATCTTCCTCATGATTCTGGGTGTAAATACCAAAATAAAAAGCACCAACATAAAAACTGTTTTTGAGCAAGAGTACTCAAATTTAATCATCTCACTTATATTTGCACTAATCTTATCTTTTTACGTCATCTTTAAACCATCAGTTGCAATAACGTTTATATTATGTTTGTGGCTTATTACTTCTATCATTCATAAAACACTAATTTCTTTCAAGAGTAAGAATAGATTTAGTTCAGACAAAACTTATTGGTCAGGACAGATAGCACATTTAGGAATAGCAATTTTATCAATAGGGATAATTATGAATATGACTCAATCTTATAGTAGTGAATATGAAATAGGTTCTGGTGAAGTTGTATATTTTAATAATCAAAAATATAATATTGATGAAATCAATCAGATTGAGTATGAAGAAAAAAGAGTACTAACTTTGAATATAAAAACTGATAAGAAAATTATAGTTCCTGCAATAAATATATTCAAAAATTCATTCCAACAGGGAATTAGTACTCCAGGTATAGAAAGAGGTATTTTATCAGATACCTATATAACAATTAAATCGATAGAAGGTTCCAAGTTAAAATTAATTTTTAAAAAAAATATGGGAATACAAATAATTTGGATGGGGTTGGCAATTATAGCTCTAAGTCAAATTTGGAAAGTTATATATGTATTTAATAAAAAGTAATATCTTCAAAGCAATATCAATTTTTATTTTGACTATAGGAGTCATATCTCAAATTAATCTCAATATTGATCAAATAAGTAGATTAGAGTATTGGAGTAGTGTATTAAGATGCCCTGTATGTCAAGGAGAGGTTATATCGGATAGCCCATCATCGTTTGCAAGCGATATGAAGCTTGAACTGGAGCAACAAATAAATTTAAGCTGGTCAGATAATGAAATTAAACAATATTGGATAGAAAGATATGGGGAACAAATAATAACTAACCCTCATAAATCTAATCCAATTCTTCTTACAATCCCTATATCTATTTCTTTTATTTTTGCATTTGTATTTATAAGAAAGATTGTTGACCGTTAATGAAAGTTAATGCTTGGATTTCTAGTATGTTTATTTTGTTTATTATGTGCACTTTACTTTTCTTTGGAATATTTAATAATTCTGAAACTAGAGAGCCTACTGCTATTGACTTAGATTCTGTTACAAATGAGCAAATGGAAGAAGTGGTTGTAAAAAATCCAGACGTTCTAGGAATGCGATTATCGCTAGCAAATAGATACTTATCTGAAGGAAACTTTTCTAGTGCTTTGACACATTTTGTCTATATAGCATCGAATGACAAAAGCGGTGAATTTAAATCTACTGCTTTGTCTCAAATTGGATGGATGAGTTATGAAAGTGGAAAAACTATGCTCGCTTTAGATTACATAAAAGAATCTATTAGCTTAAATCCAGAAAATATCTTAGGAAATACTTATCTTGGGATAATACTGCTAGAGCAAGATCTCGATAAAAATAGAGGACTGGAAATATTAAAAAAAATATTAGACTCCCCCAAAGTAGACTCCACTGATAAAGAAATGATCAACCAATATATAAATAACTATGAAGAATAAAGTAATTTTTTCTATACTTCTAATTTTAATATTAAGTACCTGCTCTAATACAAATTCTCCTGGACAAATAAAGATAACAAAAAAAAATAATCTTATAGATATGTATACAAATAAACCCATAGAGTTAACTGAAGATTTATATGTAATAAATATATGGGCATCTTGGTGCTTAGAGTGTATACAAGAGCATCAAGAATTTGTAGAGCTGTCAAAAAATCAAGAACTATCAAAAAACATAATCTTTGTTCTATTTCAAGACAATAAAGAAAACGCTACAGACTTTGTAGAGAAGTATGGAAAAGGAAATATAATATTTACCACTGATCCTAATAGCAAGCTTGCGATTGACTTGGGAGTATTTGGAGTACCTGAAACTTTTGTAATTAAAAACTTGGAAGTAAAAAAGAAATTTATAGGTCCAACAAATCTTTTATCTATACAAACAGAGATAAATAATATTTCAAAATAACTAATTTTTGGCTAATATTTAATATGTAGATTGGATAGTCGCAATTGAAAAATTGAGGAAAGTCCGGACTCCAGAGAGCATAGAGCTGGATAACATCCAGGCAGAGTAATCTGACGGAAAGTGCAACAGAAAATAAACCGCTCAGAAATGAGTAAGGGTGAAAAGGTGGTGTAAGAGACTACCAGTATTAAAAGTGATTTTAATAGCTTGTAAACCCCTCTTGGAGCAAGGCCGAAAAGTGATTATTGGCTCGATGTTAATTACGGGTAGGCTGCATAAGGTACTTAGCAATAAGTATCTCAGATAGATGACTATCGCATATATTATGTACAGAATCCGGCTTACAGATCTACATAATTGTGGGTGTCTTGTTTTACAAGGCGCCCACCTTAAATTCATATTGTAATTATTGTATAAACATGGTTAAATTTTCATACTTCCTTGGATCAGAGCAATGGCAACCTGAGACAATTATACAACATGCAGAATTAGCTAAAAATGCTGGTTTTGATATGGTTACTATTTCGGAACATTTTCATCCTTGGGTTGACGACCAAAGTGCTTCTAATTTTGCATGGTCTACTCTTGGTGCTCTCACATCTATAATCCCAGACCTTGACCTAGGGACTGGCGTAACTACCCCTCTATGGAGAATGCATCCTGGAGTAGTTGCTCAAGCAGCTGCAACTATTGATAGGTTAACAAAATCAACCTTCCATCTAGGAGTTGGGACCGGAGAGAACCTTAATGAAGGTCCATTAGGCTATACTTTTCCTCCATATATAGAAAGAGCATCACGAATGAGAGAAGCTTTATCCATAATAAAAAGATTACTAGATGGAGAAAAATTGGATTTTCATGGAGATTATTACTCTACAGAAAAAGCTAAGTTATATTCTCCTCCTATCAAAAAAATACCAATATGGCTTGCAGCAGGAGGACCTAAATCTTCCCAATTAGCATCAGAGTATGCAGATGGACTCATGATAAGCGTAAAAGGGCCTAAAGAGGCATATGAAAGAGTTATTGAGCCTTCTAATGAAAAATCAAAAGAACTAAACAAAGATAACTTACGCATCCACACCTACAGATGGACTGTTTTTGCTGAAAATGAAAATGATGCATGGAAAGCTCTTGGACCTTGGAGAGGCCTTAGAGCCCCAGGAAGACTCGAAGCAAAAGATCCTGCAGTATTACGTAAAGCAGCAGATGCTATGGAAAGATCCGAAATTCTGAGCAAATATTCTATAGCAAGTTCAGCTAAGGAAATAATAGACATCTACAGACCTTTAGTTACTGAATTCAATTCAGAAATAATTACTATCCAGATAACTTCTGTTGATCAAGAAGCAACTATTAAACTGCTAGGAGATGAAATTCTCCCCGCTTTAAGAGAGGTGTAATGAAGCTCCTGCTTGTAGGTTTTTTGGGAGGAATTCCTTCCGGACTTCTTGGGCTTGGAGGTGGGGTTCTCTTCATCCCTCTAATGGTATATTTTGCAAAATTAAAAATGAAAGAAATTACTGGCGTTTCCTCAATGGCAGTTGCTATCGTTGCTACTGCTGGGTCAATACGATATAGTTCCAAAGGATATGGTATAGAGCCTTTTATACCATATTTAATAATTGGAGGAGTACTAGGGGCAATTGCTGGAAACCAAATAAATAAACAACTAAGTAATAAATCACTAAATAAAATTTTTTCTATCGTCTTATTTGTATCCGCAATAAGAATGAACTATTTAGTTGATAGCAACAATGTTGCAAATGACAATATGTACATCTATATAGTAATAGGTTTTGTTTCAGGTATATTAGCAGGGCTTCTTGGGTTAGGAGGAGGAGTAGTTAGGATACCTGCCTTGTTGATATTTGCAGGAATACCCTCACTAATTGCTCAAGGAGCGTCTCTAATAACTTCCATTCCAACGGCTATAGCAGCAGCATATCCGAAAGTTAAAGGGCAACCAGAAAAGATTAAACAAGGTCTTCTAGTTGGATTAGGAGGTATTTTAGGTGTTCTTATAGGTAGTGAAATTGCGTTTAGTTTGGAAGATAATTCTCTTAAGACAATATTTTCATATTTTTTATTTATAGTAGCATTAAAAATGTATATGGAAAAAGACTAAAATTTTCCAAATTTAATTAGTTTTTCAAAATTATTTTTAAAATTATTTTGGTGATTTAGGGAAATAAAAAAACAAATTAATCCAATAATTTCTTTAAAAATAATTTCAAATTTATTAATGGAAATAATTATAAGTTCAAATAATGAAGTTGCTGAACTCACATTTATAGAAAAAGAACCATCGAACAAAGGCCAAAAAAGTGTCTCTTTGAACATCCACATTTCATCTAAGATTAGATGAAATAGTAAAGCTATCGGAATTAATAAATATGTTTTTCTCTTTTCGTTCTCCCTATTTGTTCCAATCATAATTATAAATAATATAAGGACTGTAAAAAATAATGTATGTCCATACGTTCTTGAATCATTAGTAATTAAAAACAAATATAGAGTTTTGTCAATTAGATCAGGAACTAGTGAGGCTACTAATAAGAATCTTAAGTCAGCATTTCTATCTTTAAAAATCCATAGGAATAAAAGTAGTGTTGCGCCTATATGCCAAATGATCATTCTTTGCCTTTAAATGTATCTATTCCCTTATTTGCTAATTCATCTGCCCTTGAATTTTCTACACGTGGGATATGATTAAATTCTATATTCTGAAATATTTTGATTAATAATTTAAGTTCTGTATTTAATTTAATTAAATTCTCTGCTCTTACTCTGTAATTGCCCTTTGCTTGCTCTACAACTAATTTTGAATCTAAATAACAATTAACTGACAATTCATTGATTTTGGCAAGATACTCCAATCCTTTAATGAGTGCAATGTATTCTGCTTCATTGTTTGTCGCTTCTCCTATGTATTGAGAGATCGTATGAAATTCTTCTTCATTCTTATAAATGACGACTCCAACGCCGGAAGGCCCGGGATTAAAACGAGATGCACCGTCAGCATAAAGGTCTAGAGCAGTCATAACAAAATTCCATCACAGGAAGGGCATTGATCCTCTTCTCCGTTTTCTAATTTTGATAATTCATGAGAACTAAAGATAAAACCACATATTCCACATTGTTCTTCATTAATGTAACCTACAACAACTTTTTGTGACTTTCTTAACACTTCATATCGTTCTAAAAATTCATTAGGTATACTGCTAGATACTTCTGATCTTTCTAATTTTAAAACTTTAATCTTTTCATCAAGGTTTTTCCAAAAATTCATTACCTCTTTTGATTGTGATATGAGATTTTTTTTAACCTCTAATATTTCTAAATTTATTTCACTATTTTTTACTAAAGGTACATCAAATTCTTTATTGAGCGTACCTACTGCATTATTTAAATCATTAATATTTTTTATTATTTGTTCTTTTTTTAAGATAAAATTTGTTAGTTCAGTAGGAATATTTGTACTAGATTGGTTTATTAAATTGTTTTCAATACTTAAATTATATTTATCTAACAATGCTTCGGACTCTTTTATTTTATCTTTATATGGTAATAAAATATTTTCATTTTTAACTAGATCATCCTGCAATTGCTTATACTCTTCTTCACTATGCTTTAAAGAATTAACTAATTCTGAATTTTCTTTTTCATATGTACATGCATTGATTTTTATGTCAATATCTTGTAGGTCAATCAAATCACCTTTGTAAAGATTTTTATCCATAAAATATAGGTTTGTGATATGTTAAATTTATTTTTATCAATTTTGCTAATTTTTTGCAAAATCTATCTATTCCAGGAATCTCTGATGCAATATGACTTATTTGTACAAGTCCAATTTTTGAAACATCTGCAATAAGAAAATGATGGTGAGAAATGTCACCAGTAACATAAACGTCAACTTCATTCAAAACTTCATCTATAAAGTCAGTTCCTGATCCAGGAAGTAATGCAACACTATTAATTTTCTTAACTTCCGAAAAATATTTATTTGTCCTTATAATTTTTGTATTCAATATTCTCTCAACATCTGATAAAAAATTAATTGAAAGTTTTTCCTTTATTGTCCCAATTCTTCCAGCTGCTTGAGAACCATTAGTGTATGCAAATTTTTTGATTTCTCGTAATTCAAATATCTCCGCTAAAGTATCAGCATTACCTCCTTCAGCTACATCTAGTGCCGTATGAAGAGATATTACAGATATATTGGTGGATAAAAATTTAGCAACTACTTCTGTATGAGGATTATCAAATCTTATATTATCTACAGGTCTGTAGATGGGTGGATGGTAAACTATAACACAATTTATTTTTTGACCTATGCAGTGATCTAATAATTCGATTGTTAGATCATGTGCAACAATTATCTTTTTGACCTCTTCCTTATGACTTCCAATGACTAAACCTACATTGTCTCCTTCAAAAGCGCTACCAAACGGGACTAATTCCTGTATATTGTCTATTAATTCATTAATATCCATTATCTAAATACTAAATGAAAAGAATATTGGAACAAGCTTAAATCTTTTTAGATTCCTTTTTCATATGATAACTAGCCCAAAATACCAACAGTGTTGGGAGTATTAATATAGATGCTACTAATGCAAAACCTAAAGCAATAACAACAACCTGTCCCATTTGCTGAAAAGGCTTTAGTGAAGATGTAGTTAAAATTCCAAATCCTGCCATAGTGGTAAAAGCTGATCCAAAAAGGGACCCTCCTGTTGTTTTTAATGTCACTTTTGCTGCTTCAACGGGGTCACTACTGATAATCAAAGACTCTCTGAATCTGTTGGTTACGTGAATAACAAAAGGCACACCAATACCTATAGCTAACCCAGAAAGTGTTGAAGTAACAGGGTTAAGAGGAATTCCTAGATAATACATACCTAAATAAGTACCCATTACAATAGAAATTACAGGAAGAATAGTTACTACACCTAAAAATGGTTTTCTCATCTCAACAAAGTAATAAATTATTAAAAAAGACATTGAAGCTAAGATTGCAAATATCAATGACCGGAATTGAGATTGAGATATTAAATCACTAATACTTTGAGTAACAATAGCCTCATTTGTTGCTGCTACAACAATTCCTAGATCTGTTAATGGGGCAAAGGCATCGTAAATGTCATCTCTCAATTCCGCAGCACCAAGAGATCCTGCAGACGTTGAGATTCTAATCTGTTGGGCTGTTATATTATCATCTTTATCAAAGTAAATTGATCCCAGAAAAGTCTCGGAATTTTTTTCAACTAAAAATTCATACAATCCTTTTACATCA
>Ga0115002_10001763_pt1 | contig 29271 bp, 19 predicted proteins | sample ArcticOcean_MG_C_8_FD_89576 | JGI IMG/M metagenome (GOLD analysis project Ga0115002, IMG submission 89576) | Marine microbial communities from western Arctic Ocean - ArcticOcean_MG_CB11_86 | ecosystem: Environmental > Aquatic > Marine > Oceanic | place: Arctic Ocean: Canada Basin | collected... | reverse complement strand
TGGGCCGCCGGAGCCGGCATCCAGCCGGGACTGACGCACGGCACCACCGACGACTACTCGTACAACATCCTGGAAAACCCCGTCCACGTCCACGACCTGAATGCCACGCTGCTGCACTGCCTGGGCATCGACCACCGCCGACTGACCTTCAAGTACCAGGGACGACGACACCGACTGACCGACGTCCACGGCGAACTGGTCAATGAAATCCTCGCCTAACCTCCTGTCCCGCCCCCCCAACACCTCAAGTCTTGATCACAGCCGCCGGCTTCGCCCGCTTCGCCGGCAGCTCTTCCTTCGGAACACTCCTCACACCCGGCACCTTTCGTTTTCCGTCACCGAGCAGCTTGGCCAAAGTCTTCTGCGCCACGACCAGTTCTTTCAACACCGCCCGCAACTCCGCCGGCTTGGTTGCGGGCTGCCCCGCTAAAGTCTGCAACCTTGCTACCGCCCGACCCACACTCTTGTGAGCGGACGTGACCTGTCGACCCCACGGCGAAAACGGCGGCAGCGGCAGATCAGCCAAACCTTGCAAACCCGCACCCGGCAACACTCGTGGCCTCAAACCTTTGGGGAAGCCCGGTGCCAGGTTCCGAATCTGAATCCCGCCCGCGTTCTTTCCCGCGTACTTCGTGTACAACCCGTACGCCTCCGCATCCTTCTTCTTCAACTCGTCCACCGTCGCCGCCGTCACCTCACGCGTCGCTATCTTCCCCTTGGTCTTCTGCGAGATCTTGACTCGGATATCCTTGCCATTCTTGTCTTCGATGCTGAACTTTCGTTCCCCTTCCGACACCTCGATCCGCCGCTGTCCGTTGACCGTTCGAATCGACACCCTAATCCCATTTCCGGCCACCGCCCCGCCCAGGATCTGGATCGCAATCCCACCGGACCGTCTTACACTCGCCTTCGGATCCGGCTTGGGAACCGCGGCCTCGGCTCGAGCGGCTACAGTCTTATTGGCGTTCGACGCCAACCTTTTCAATGCCGCTCCCGCCGCCATCCGCGTCGGCACATCCTCCGAAGCCTGCCACAGCTTCAGCAACGCGATACATCGAGTCGTCCGCTCCAGATCCACGCCGTCTGCTGCCTTGGCCACCGCATCAATCGCCGGTCGACCCAATGCCACCAGACGCTTCGACGCCTGGCGTCGTGCCTGGAAATCACGGCTGGTCAATTGCCCGATCCAGGCCTCAACTGCCGCAGCCGGCTTCTCCTGTGCCACCACCGTCACAGTCACCGACGCCAGCATCACGCACAGCACACCACACATCACCAGTCGTTTGGTCAAACAAATCATGGCCTGTCTCTCCATGTGTCTCGTGCTTGGCTTGTCCCTTGTCCACGGATCATGACACGGCTCCGAGGCCTCGGCAAGAGGTGACTCGCGACGGATACGACGGTACGATGCAGGCCCGTCACCATCCGCCGCCAGACCACTCCAGCCCCCAATGACTCACCCCATGAAATCTCTGGCGTCCCGACTCGCCGTTGCCCATACGCTCGGCTTCCTGCTCCTGGCCACCGCAGCACTGGACGCCGAGGAACCCAATCGGCCCTACGGTTTGGACCGGCGAGTCGCCTGGTCCACCTCCACACTCACCGGCTCGCCCGATCCACCACCACCCTTCGTCACCGAAGCCATCCTGCCCGGACTTCGCTTCAGCAGCCCGGTCATCCTGACCCACGCCCCGGGCACCCACCGCCTGTTCGTCGTCGAACTCAAGGGCAAGATCCTTTCCTTCGACCCTCGCTCAAAACCTCGGGCCGCCGACGTGGCCGTCGATCTCGCCGGCTCCGTTACCGGACTTACGCAGGTCTATGGACTGGCCTTCCACCCCCGCTTCGCGACCAATCGACACTGCTACATCTGCTACGTCACCAAGGCCGGCGAACCCAACGGCACCATCGTCTCACGCTTCACCGTCAGCCGCTCCACACCACCCACGATCGATCCCGACTCCGAACAGCCTGTGATTCGCTGGGTAGCCGGAGGCCACAATGGAGGCTGCCTGGAATTTGGGCCTGACGGTTTCCTTTATATCAGTGCCGGTGATGCTGCCGGAGCCTTCCCGCCCGACAGTCTGCGGAACGGACAGAACCTGGCCACGCTGCCCGCAAGTATCATGAGAATTGATGTCGATCGCCCGACACACGAGCGGCCCTACTCGATCCCCGCCGACAACCCGTTCGTCAATACACCTTCGGCCCGACCCGAAGTCTGGGCCTACGGGTTTCGCAACCCGTGGAAGATCACCTTCGACCCGACCAACGGAGCACTCTGGTGCGGCGATGTGGGTTGGGAGATGTGGGAAATGATTCAGCGGGTCCAGAAGGGTGCCAACTATGGCTGGAGCCTGGTCGAGGCGTCTCAGGCGGTCCACCCCGAATGGGATCGCGGCCCTACGGCCATCTCGCCACCCACAGTCACTCACTCGCACACCGAATCGCGATCGATTACCGGAGGCGAGGTCTACACCGGCAGACGGCTGCCGTCACTCAACGGAGCCTACATCTACGGCGATTACGTCACCGGAAAGATCTGGTCCGCCCGACACGACGGGACAAAACTGACCGAATCCCGAGAACTCTGCGACACCACGCTGCAGATCATCTGCTTCGGAACCGATCACGACGGCGAATTGTATGTGGTCGACTACGTCACCGGTCAACTTCATCGACTCGTACCCGGCGACTCGACAACCCAAAACCACGATTTCCCTCGCAAGCTCAGTCAAACCGGACTCTATGCCTCCACCCGCCACCGAAAAATCGCTGCCGGAGTGATCCCTTACTCGGTCGCAGCCGCTCCCTGGGCCGACCACACAGTTTCCGACCGATTTCTCGCACTACCGAAAACAACACAACTGGGAATCCACAAGACGGCCAACATACAGATCGGCAACGTCGCCGGAGGCTTTGCCTTCCCCGCCGACGGGATCCTGATGAAAACCATCTCGCTGGAGTTGATCGCCGGCGACCCGCGTTCACGCCGCCCGATCGAAACCCAACTCCTGCACTTCAACGGTCAATCCTGGCAGGCCTACAACTACATCTGGAACGACACCGCCAACGACGCCGTACTGGCCGACGATGTCGGCAGCGACAGCCTGTTCACCGTCCAGGACCCTGCAAGCCCCGGCGGCAAACGCGTCCAGGCCTGGCACCACGCCAGTCGCACCGAATGCATTCTCTGCCACACCACCCGTGGAGGCTCGCTCTACGGCTTCACACCTGCACAACTCAACCACAGCCACCGCTACGGCCAGATCAGCGACAACCAACTTCGTACGCTGACACATATCGGCCTGATTCAAGGACTCTCCAAAACACGCCCCGAAGCAATGCCCAACCCGGCCGACAGCTCCCGGTCGCTCGAGCAACGGGCCCGAGCCTACCTGCACGCCAACTGTGCCACGTGTCATCGCCGTGGTGGAGGCGGGACGGCGGCGATGGACATTCGCTACGAGTTCTCGCTCAAGCAAACCAACCTTCTCGGAGCACGACCCACACAAGGCACCTTCGGCCTGCTCGCCGCTCGCGTCATGGCTCCCGCCAACCCCTATCGCTCGGTCCTGCTTTACCGCATGGCCAAACTCGGCCGAGGACGCATGCCACACTTCGGATCACAAGTCGTCGACCGACAGGGACTCCAACTTGTCCACGACTGGATCGCCTCAATTGACTCCAACGTCGCTGCACCGGGTTCCGGAGACGCAGCCGCCACCTTGCTCGGTAAACAAAACAACGTCCTGCTCACCACCCTCACTCTCCCCGATCTCGACGCGTCCGGAACAAAAGCCACCATCGACCAACTGCTCGGCTCCACCAGCGGTGCCCTGCAACTGGCCCTCGCCATCGACCACCCACGTAATCCGCTGCGAACAGCCGCGAGCCGTATGGCCGTCGCCGCCGGAACCCAACACACCGATGTCCGAATTCGGGATCTATTCGAGAGATTCCTACCATACGGAAAACGCGTTCGACGACTCGGCAGCACCGTCCGACCCGCTCAGATTCTCAAGATACCCGGGAACGCCGACACGGGCCGAAAACTGTTCACCAAGGCAGCCGGGTTCCAATGCCGTAACTGCCATCGAATCGCCCAGCAGGGCAAATCGGTTGGACCCGATCTGGACGGGATCGCAAAGAAAAACGACCGCAAGGCATTACTGGAATCCATTCTGCAACCCTCGCGAAAGATCGATCCCAAGTTCCGAGCCTACCTGCTCGAAACCGCTCAGGGACGCGTCCACACCGGACTACTCGTTTCGAAATCCGACCGATACGTTGTCCTCCGCGACGCCACCGGAAAAGAAGTCCGCGTGGCGACTGACGACGTAGACATGCTGATTGCGCAACCCAAAAGCCTGATGCCCGAACTGCTGGTCAAGGACATGACCGCACAACACCTGGCCGATCTGCTCGCATTTCTGGAGTCGCTCAAGTGATTCAACTCAAACCGCTCCCACAACTCCACAAGCTGCTGCCCGCCCTGCTGGCCGCAACTCTACTCGTCGACAACTCGCTTCAGGCACAAGACAAGACACCGGCGAGACTGGTCGGGTGGACCTCGTCCCGAGTCACCGGCACGCCCGAGCCCCCGTCACCGTTTCTCGTCGAACGACGGTTTCCGAAACTGCAATTTCAGAACCCTGTCGAAATGCGGCCGATTCCCGGCACCGACCGACTGCTGGTCATGGAACTCGCCGGCCGCATTGTCTCGTTCCCCGACCAACAGGATGTCGTCACCGTCGATCCTGTACTCGACCTCAAGCAGCACAAGCCCCCGATCGGCAACGCCTACGGCTTTGCCTTTCACCCGCGATTTACCGAAAACCGCACCTGTTTCATCTCCTACATCCAGGGCCCCAAGGAAACAGGCACCAGGATCTGCCGCTACCGGTTCACCAGCATGGACCCGCCAACCATCGATCCGGCTAGCCGCGAAGAAATCTTTCACTGGCCATCGGGCGGCCACAACGGAGCAGCAATGCGGTTTGGCCCCGACGGCTACCTCTACATCACCGCCGGTGACGGAGTCGGACCCAACCCGCCGGACCCCCCAAACAACGGCCAAGACTGCAGCAACTACTTCTCGACCCTGATCCGCATCGACGTCGACCACACTGACCCCGGCCTCGCCTACCGCATCCCGCCCGACAACCCGTTCGTCAAGACCAAGGGCGTGTTGCCGGAGATCTGGGCCTTCGGGTTCCGCAACCCCTGGAAACTCTCGTTCGACCGAAACTCCGGCGACCTGTTCGTCAGCGACGTCGGTTGGGAACTGTGGGAGTTCATCTACCAGGTCCAGAAGGGGGGCAACTATGGCTGGAGCATTGTCGAGGGCCGGCAACCGGTCAACACGCACTTCCAGCGAGGCCCCACGCCCATCCTGCCTCCGACCGTCGACCACCCGCACAGCGAAGCCGCTTCGATTACCGGAGGCGAGTTCTACTACGGCAAACGACTGCCGACACTCTACGGACAATACGTCTATGGCGACTACGAAACCGGCAAACTTTGGTCGTTCGGCTGGGACGCCAAAACCAGGACGGTCGTCGACCAACGCGAACTGGTCGACACACCGCTTCGCGTCATCTGCTTCAGTTACGACACCTCTGACGACCTGCTGTTGATGGATTACACCGGGGGCACCATCCATCGACTGGCGGACAATCCCGACCGAGGCGAACCGAGCCGGTTTCCTCGTCGACTCAGTGAAACCGGGCTATTTGCTTCGACCGCCGAACATCGCCTGGCGGCTGGAGTGACTCAATACGACGTCGCCGCCTCCCCGTGGCACGATGGTGCCTCCGCACAACGAGCAATCGCAGTACCCGGTACGCAACCGATCACCACCGGCAAGGAATGGAACTTTCCGGCCGGAACCGTCGTCCTCAAGACACTGTCACTCGATCTCGTTGACAACCTGCCCAAGGGAGTCCTCGGCGGTTCGACCCGGATCGAGACCCAGTTGTTGCACTTCAACGGAGACGCGTGGCGAGGATATGGCTACCGCTGGAACAACGATCAAACAGACGCCACTCTGGTCGAATCCAGCGGGTCCGATACCCACCTGCAAGTCCCCGACCGCTCTCAGCCCGATGCGTCAACTCGCCAAACCTGGCACTTTGCCTCTCGAGTCGAATGCAGCCGGTGTCACAATCCCTGGAGCGGCCACGTGCTGGGATTCAACCCCGCAGGCCTGGACCGAGCGACTCCCGGCCAATCGTCAGCCAGCAACCAACTGGCCAGCCTCTCCCGATCAGGTTTGCTGCACCCGGCACTCTCGGGATCCGAAACTCCCGTCCTGGCCAACCCGTACGACAGTTCGCAACCAACTGAACGTCGTGCTCGCAGCTTTCTGCACGTCAACTGCTCGCACTGCCATCGGCTGCACGCCGGCAGTGCGGTCCTGGCCTACATGCACGCCGATCTGTCACTGCCGGCCACCCGTATGCTCGACGCCAAACCGACCCAGGGAACGTTCGGCATCCGCGAGGCAAGGATCGTTGCCCCAGGCGACCCACTCCGCAGCCTGTTGTACCTGAGAGTCTCGAAACTCGGCCGTGGCCGCATGCCACACATCGGTTCGGAAGTGGTCGACCGCGCCGGAGCCGACCTGATTCGCGACTGGATATCCGACCTCCCCGCACCCAGCACTCCGATCGCCGCACTCTCGGCAGCTCAGAAGGAGACGCGGATCGAAGCCCACTCGCGAGTCGCCCAACTCGAAGCCTCCGGTGACCGGATCCCACCCCTCTTGCTGGCACGATCACTCACCTCCACCCCCACCGCCTTGCTGCTGCAGCAACGACTCGATCGATCCGGCTCGAAATTCTCTGCACTCGCTCGCAAACAGATCATCGAATCGGCCGTCGCTCACGACGACATCACAACCCGAGACCTCTTCGAGAGGTTCTTGCCCGAAGAGCGTCGAGTGCAGAGGTTGGGTCGAGTGATCCGGCCGGCGGCGCTGTTGGCCATGAAGGGCAACGCCGACACCGGACGCCGGCTCTTCACGACGTCACAGGCCACGCAGTGCCGTAATTGTCACAGGGTAGAAACCGTGGGCAAGCAGGTCGGCCCGGATCTCGACGGGATTGGCAAGAAGTATGGCCGAGCCGAACTGCTCGACCAGATTCTTAATCCGTCGCGAAAGATCGATCCAAAGTACATGACCTACATTGTCGAAACCAAGGCCGGTCGAGTCTTCACCGGGCTGTTGATCAGCCGCACCGACAAACAGGTTCTGCTCCGCGACGCCAAGCAGAAACAGACGATCATCCCGGCCAACGAGATCGAAGAGCTGATCGTCCAGCGCAAGAGTCTAATGCCGGAACTTCTGCTCAAGGACATGACCGCTCAACAAGTCGCCGATCTCCTCGCCTACCTCTCATCTCTGAAAACCACCAGGTAGGTCAGTCGGTCAGGCTCAAGCTGAGAAAGAGACACCCCAGCCGGCCCGACCTCACCTCCACACTGCGAGACGTCACCATGGCCCACCTGCGACACCTCGCCATTCGTTGCATGGACATGGAATTGTCCAAACGCTTCTACACCGAAGTGATCGGGCTCGAGTTTCACGACTACCGCCCCAGCCGCCAGGGCCTGGACCTGACCGACGGAGTCAACAACATCACGCTGCTGCAACAGCCTGCCGACTGCATTCGGCCACCACTGGTCGAGGGGAACGAGTACATCCACATCGGTTTTATCGTCGACAGTCTGCAAGAGTGCTGGAAACGGGCGCTTGACTGGGGTGCCGAGATCAGCAAGGGAGACGTCAAGCACCGTACCGAGGTGACCAGTCTCAACGAAGTACCTGAACGGTCCTTCAAAGTGCTTGACCCGGATCAAAACGTCATCGACATCTCGGACAATCGGCAAGAGTGGAACGGCATGATGCTCCCTGATTGAAACCACCTGAAAGCCTGTTGAACAACTCGATCTATTCCCGAAAACCGCAACACACCTGTCGGCCCGAGCGCAGCCAAGGATGACAAGTTCCCGCGAGAGAAGCACATGTCCTTTGGGCTTCCGAAGGGCCGCTGGCCCTGACCTAGGTCAGTTCCCCTAGTAGCTCTCGCCAGGCACGTCGCTCGTGGGCTGGCTCGAACACACTCTTCAATGCCGCACAACTCTCTGAAATCTCGCTGTAAAACTCGCTCTGTTTTTCCGCCTCCAGCAGCAGTCGTCGGAGTCCCGCGACGTCACCCGGCTCGTAGAAACCGGTGTAGTCCTCGCCCAACAACCCGATCGAGCCGCTGATCCGTGTCGACAGCACCGGCGTCCCTACGCTGATCGATTCCCCCACCACGTTCGCTCCACCCTCCATCCGACTCGAGAGCACCATCACCTGGCTGCGGGCCAACTGCCGCATTACCTGCCAGTGAGGCCGATTGCCCATCCAGAGATATCGCCGAAGCCCACGCTGCATCTCAGCCTCGGCACGCTCACGCATCCGCTCATCGAGAGCCGCTCCGAAATGCACCACTCGGATTCTCGAATCCGCTGGAAGATCCCGAACCGCACGAGCCGCCAGGAACGGATCCTTCACCGGCCTCAAATGACCCACGACCCCCACTTGAAAGCTCCGGCTCGCCTTCGCAGGCAAGTGGCGGGGAACCACCACCGATTGATGGATCACGCGACACCGCTCGTGAAGGTTCCGATCCAATCGCGACAGGCCGTGCTTCTGCAGCAACACAATCCGATCCGACACAGCCAGTGCCTCGTGGCCTCGCACCGAACCGTCCAGGTCGCGATATAAATCCGTCCCAGTCAGTGCCATGACCAACCGCCCCGCCGGACACCTTTGACGATACCGCAAGGCAGCCGCTGCGCTTCGATGAGCGTGCAGTGCGATCAGTAGGTCGCAGGCTTCTCGGTGGTAATCCACATCAATCACAACCTGATGGCCCAACGATTCGAGAAACCCGGCCCATCGACGCGCCGTGACCCGATTTCCACTTCGGCGGCCTGCCTTCGAAGGGACCACGATCCGGATTCTCTGACCCGCCACTCGCAGTCCTAACCGGTGAAGACAAGAAATTTGTCCGACTTGTCGGCTACCGAACCGATCACCGACGCCTGGCCCGCACCGCTGTCCTGGCACAACCCAACCAACTCCTCGGCTCGAACAGGATCCACGCTGATCAATAATCCGCCCGACGTCTGAGCATCAAAGAGCATCTCAAGCCCCATCGCATCGGCCGACGATTCGATCCGCATCAAAGATTCCACTGCCGATCGATTCGTCTTGCTGGCTCGGGTGTGATTGCCCGACGCGGCCAATTCCGCAGCACCGGCCAACACCGGTAACCTGGACGTCTCGATCGTCAGCGTCACATCACTCGATTGAGCCATCTCGCCAGCATGACCGGCCAGCCCAAAACCCGTGATATCGGTCGCCGCTGAAGCCGCCACCGCCCGAGCCGACTCGCTCGCCCCACGGTTCAACATCGACATGCTGGCGGCCGCCGTGTCCAGAACATCCACCGGGCAGCGTTTTTTCTTGAACGCGGTGGTCACGAAACCAGTTCCCAGCGGCTTGGTCAACACCAGGCTGTCACCCGGACGGGCTCCACCGTTGGTCAAAAGTTCGTCCGGAGTCGCCACACCGGTCACACTCAGGCCATACTTGATCTCGGTGTCCCGCACCGTGTGGCCTCCGGCAATCACAGCCCCAGCCGCCTGGACCCGCTCGGCACCTCCGGCCAGGATTTCGCTCAGAATCGACAGGTCCAGCTTGTCGTCCGGGAAACCAACAATATTGAGTGCCGCACGAGGCGTTCCGCCCATGGCGTAGATATCACTCAGGCTGTTGGCCGCCGCAATCTGGCCGAACAAGAACGGGTCGTCGACCAGGGGTGGAAAGAAGTCGAGCGAGAGCAGGATCAGCAGGTCGTCGCGCAGTCGATACACTCCAGCGTCGCTGAAGTCCTCGGCGCCAATCAACAAATCCGGGTCATCGAACTTGGGCAGTCCACGCACGACCTGCGCGGTCCCCGCCTGGGGCAACTTGCCCGCTCAGCCCGCGCAACTGGCCCAATCGACCAGTCGCTTCTTTCGTCCAAAGAGTGCCATCACAAGACTCCGGTGAGGTCCAACAGCAAATTCCATCGACCGGCGGATTGTAAACCGCATACGACCACAAACCAACGCACGCCCCGGCTGCGGCTACTTGGCTCCAACCACCGTCGGCAACCCGGCCCCCTTCCAGGCAAAGATCCCGCCCGGATAGCGTTTCACGTTCTCATACCCCGCTCGCTTGGCCCACAAAGCCCCGTTGTGGCTGCGGCCACAGGCGGTGAAGCCGCAATACACGACCACCAACTTCGTCTTATCCTCGCCCAGCAACGCCGCGTAATCCAGCTCGGACTTCCCCGCCGTCTCGCCCGTATCCCATGTCTCCATCGTCGACTTGGGAAACAAGAACTGCACGGCACCGACAATGTGCTGTTTCTGATAACTGGCCTCAAACGGCATCGCGTCGACCAGAACCATCTCGGTGCGATTGTCGAGTAACACCTTCAACTCGGCCGTCGTAACCACCTCGTACTCGCCCTCCGCCATGTGACGAGCCAGTTTCACCGCGACCTTCTCGGTCTCGACTTCCCGCTGGAACTTGTTCTGGCCACAACCACTGGCACAAACCAGCAACCCAAGGCCCATCAACACCCCGACCGCCCGTGTCATCATCACCATCAGTCTTCTCCGTCCCCTGCCTCGATTCGTGTCGCAACGACCGCCAGGCCCCGCATCAACCAACCCAACCAACCGCAGGCCGACAACAAAACCGAATCCAGCACGGCGGCCTGTTTCAGAGTCAGACTGCCCGACCCGTCACCCGTGCCAAAACAACCGCACTCGATGTCCAACCCCAGCAGTATCCCGTATCCCAACACACAAAGAAACAGACTCAGCAGGCCCGCCGCCAACCCGACCGCAAGGCGTCGTCCACACCACAGCCCCACGCCGGCCAGCAACTCCAACCCAATCATCACCCAAGCCACAGTCGCCAACAATGGCTCCCACACCAGGCCGAAATCCCCAATCGCAGTGATGAACGCTTGGACATCCATTAGTTTCAAAACGCCGGCCCACAGGAACACGCTGCCCAAAACGACAGTTGCGATTCGAGAAACAAACGAATGAGACATGGGGCTCGTGTGGACGTGAGACGAGTCGAAGATGTCGGAAGGTTTCAAAAAAAGAGGCTCGGCCACGACTGACGCGACCGAGCCTCCTGTTTTTCCCGGCCGGGACCGTACGGTCCGCTCACCGGTTAGGTGGTTGCCTGCGGGACAACCCGCCGGTTGCCCTAGGCGTTACCACCTCTCTGGCATGTACAGCAATATTCCACTCGACCACCTCCTTCCTCTAACAGAGTCTCACCCGCTTCCGAACGGACAGCCAGTGCCGATCTGCTCACGGGCCTCTTGCCCTGTCACACTGCGTCAGTGTGGCACATGCGGCACATCGTCCGGATTCTCGCCCCATCCGCAAGCCCAATCCGAAACGATTTCTGACATCCCGCCGGAACCGCCCGACAGTTTCGGATACACTCGCCCCAAACTTCACTCAAACTCGATCTGCCATGCGATTCTCCCCGTCAGCACTCGCCGCACTCGCCATTCTCTGCTTGGCGACCACAGCCTCGACCGACGAACCCGACACCACCTGGTGGTCGCTCCGCCCCCTCACACGTCCCAGCCCACCGGCCAACGACCATGTTCCAGGACGGGTTCCTGGCCACGGCAACCCGATCGATGCCTTCGTCGCAGCCCGTCTCGCCGACGCCGGACTCGCTCCCTCACCCCAGGCTTCACGGCGTGTGCTGGCTCGTCGGCTCGCCATCGACCTGCTCGGACTGCTTCCCGACCCCGACACTGTCGACCGCTTCGTCGCCGACCCGCGACCCGACGCGACCAGCCAACTGATCAACCAACTGCTGGCTCACCCTCACTTCGGCGAACACTGGGCCCGCCACTGGCTTGACGTCGTGCGGTACGGCGAGAGCCAGGGTTTCGAACGCGACAAACTGCGACTCGACGCGTGGCGATACCGCGACTGGGTCGCTGATGCCTTGAATTCGGACATGCCCTACAATCGTTTCGCAGCCTGGCAACTCGCCGGAGACGTCCTGCAACCGGACGATCCCAGTGCGACTGTCGCCACCGGCTTCCTGGTCGCCGGACCCTGGGACGAAGTGGGGAATTCCCAGCAGAGCCTGGCCATGAAGCGAGTCGTCCGACAGGACGAACTCGAAGACATCGTCAGCGTCGTCGGCCAGTCTTTCCTCGGCCTGACAATCCACTGTGCACGCTGTCACGACCACAAGTTCGACCCGATCACTCAGAAAGAGTACTACCGGATGGCGTCGGCGTTATCCGGCGTGCGACACGGGCTTCGGGATCTGGTCGGCCCGGCCCAAGACCATCGCACCAGCCACCCCGCTTCAGCCGTCGAATCACGTCGCAGGCAACTCGAATCCCGACTCGACCACCTTGAAACGACTGCCCGAAACCGGCTCCTCGAACAAAACTCCGATTCCCCTCACGCCACAGCCGCCCCGAAACCGTTCGCTCGCTGGGACTTCACCAACGCAGCCCGCGACTCGATCGGTCAACTTCACGGAAGCCTCCACGGAGACGCCCGCGTCGAAGACGGCCAACTGGTACTGCCAGGCCAAGGCTTTCTCACCACACCGCCGATACCCCGGCCGATCACTGCACGCACACTGCAAGCCTGGGTCCGACTCGGCGACACGCGACAACAAGGTGGTGGAGTGGTCTCTCTACAAGCGGTCGACGGACCTGTCCACGACGCGATCGCTTTCGGAGAACTGGAACCGGGACATTGGAACCTGGCCAGCGAAAACCGGCGTCGGACCGTCAGTTTCCATGGACCGCCAGAAAATACCGCCGACCGGTCGATCGTCCATCTCGCCTTCGTCTTTGCCGCCGACGGTTCGGTCCACGCCTACCGCAACGGCCGACCTTACGGGCGAGCGATCCAAACGCGGGGCCCCGTCCACTTCGCCGCCGGCCAGGCTCGCCTGCTCGTCGGATTGCGACACACTCCTTCGGCCACTCCACGCCACTTGCGAGGCCGCATCGACCGAGTGCAACTGCACCTGGTTGCACTCTCGCAACAACAGGTCATCGCATCCGCCGGGCCACTCGCCCAAGTCATCCCGGAGCAAACCCTTCAACGGGCACTCACACCCAAAGAACAAAAACTCCGCAACGCTCTGAAATTCGAGATCGCTCAGCTCGAGATCCATTCCAAGCGTTGGCGGACCTGGAAGACGTATGCCGTTTCGCCCAGGCCACCCGGAATCACTCGCCTCCTGCTCCGCGGCGACCCCGCCGACCCGGGCGAAACCGTTTCACCCGGAGCCGTCGCGGCAGTCTCGGGTCTTTCGCCGGACTTCTCGATCCCAGCCGATTCGCCCGACCCACCGCGACGACGTGCATTGGCCCGCTGGATCACGCACCCCAAGAACCCGCTGTTTGCCCGAGTCATCGTCAATCGGATCTGGCATCACCATTTCGGAGCCGGGCTGGTCCATACCCCCAGCGACTTCGGACTCGGCGGAAGCCTGCCGTCGCACCCCAAACTGCTCGACTGGCTCGCCAACCAACTGTTCCACCACAACTGGAGTCTCAAACACATCCACCGCCTGATTCTTAACTCAGCCACCTACCAACAGGCCTCCCGCTTCCGCCCAACTCCGGCAGCAACAGACGCCACCAACCAATGGTTGTGGCGCCACGCACCCCGACGACTCGAGGCCGAATCGTTACACGACAGCCTGCTGGCAGTGGCCGGGTCATTGAACCGCGAAATCGGCGGACCTGGCTTCTACGACTTCAGCACCTTCACCAACAACTCGCAGTTCTACGACGTCGGCGACCCGCAGGGTGTCACCTTCGACCGCCGCAGCCTGTATCGCACGCTGGCACGCTCGGGTCGCAACCGCTTCCTCGACGCCTTCGACTGTCCCGACCCCTCCACCAAGACGCCTCGACGTGCGGTCACCACCACACCCCTGCAGGCCCTCTCGCTACTCAACAGCAGCTTCGCTCTGAGAATGTCCGATCGACTGGCCGCTCGAGTCAAACGCGAATCGAGACCAAACACCGCGGCTCAGATCCGATACATCTTCCGACTCTGCTTCTCGCGGCCCCCCACTCGCCAAGAAGCCATTTCCGCCGGCGACTTCAGCTCCCGGCACGGCCTGGCCGCTTTGGCTCGAGTGCTGTTCAACGCCAACGAGTTCCTTTATGTCGATTGATATCACTCAACCTGTCTCGCGACGACAGTTTCTGGACTTCGCCACTGCCGGTATCGGCAGCACGGCACTCATCTCGCTGCTCGACAACGACGCGACACCGTACGCCGCCACCGTTCGACCCCGCCCCAACTCGTCACCGGCCGTACGTCGCGTGATCCATGTGGTGGCTGCCGGAGGCCTCAGCCAGGTCGACAGTTTTGACTACAAACCCCAACTCGCCCGATTGCACGGCACTCCGCTGCACTCGGACGAAAAACCCGATGTCTTTTTTGGCCAGGTCGGCCTGCTGCGGCAAAGCGACTGGTCCTTCAGGCAGCGAGGGCAAAGCGGTTTGTGGGTTTCGGACCTGTTTCCGCACCTCGCCTCGGTGGCCGACGAACTGACGGTCATCAAGTCGATGGTCGCTGAAACGTCCAACCACACACCGGCCACATTTCAGGAAAATACGGGCTTCCGACTGAACGGCTTCCCGGTCCTGGGCGCGTGGCTCTCGTGGGGCCTGGGCAGCGAAACCGACAACCTGCCGACTCATGTCGTGATTCCCGACCCACGTGGCCTTCCCGCCGGAGGATCGATCAACTGGTCCAACGGCTTTCTGCCCTCCGAGCACCAGGGCGTGCCGCTGCGGGCTCGAGGCAATCCGCTCGACGACCTCTTCCCCTCTCGGACCATCTCTTCCAAAACCGAGACCGACACACGCCGCCTGTTGTCCCGCCTCAACACCCGGCATCTCGAGCAACGTGGCAACGACGACGCGCTGCTCGGCCGCATTCGCAGCTACGAACTCGCAGCACGGATGCAATTGGCCGTGCCCGCCGTCACATCTCTCGATTCCGAAACTCAAGCCACCCGGAAACTCTACGGTCTCGATCAGCAACCCACTGCCGACTTCGGACGTGCCTGCCTGCTCTCCCGTCGACTGCTCGAACAGGGAGTTCGCTTCGTGCAGTTGTTCAGCGGAGGCGCGTTTGGGCGCCCGAGACAGAACTGGGACGGCCACGAAGACATGGTCATCAATCACGGTCGCGAAGCGGCTCGAATCGACCGGCCCCTCGCCGCACTGCTCACCGACCTGCGACGCACCGGACTTCTCGAGGACACGCTGGTCCTTTTCACCAGCGAATTCGGACGTACGCCCTTCACTCAGTCCAGCTCAACAGTTCTCGGCAGCGGTCGCGACCACAACCAGTATGGCTTCAGCGTATGGATGGCCGGAGGCGGACTGAATGCCGGAACCAGTTACGGCGAAACCGATGTCTACGGTTGGAAGGCCGAACAGAACATCACCACCTGGCACGACTTCCACGCCACCGTCCTGCACCTGCTCGGACTCGATCACGAACAACTGACCTTCTACCACAACGGGATCGAACGTCGGTTGACGAACGTCGACGGAATCGTGATCGACGAGATCCTAGACGCCCAGTAGATCAACACGAGTCGACCAACTGCTTCCCGGACTCGGCATCATGTTGTCCCAACTGGAAACAACTCGACCGACCGATCAATTCCCCGCCCGTTGTTGCCACCTAGACGCGCCTTTCGCATCGACTATTCCGGTCGCACGGGCCCGAAGATTCATCCGCCGGGAATCCAAGAAAGAAGAGGAACATTCGCGCACTCGTCTGCGTCGATTATACTCCTAGAGGCAGTAACAGGCTCTCGTAGACACTTCACCCTGCTCCCAACCGGACAGCCAGATCGATGGCCACGACGACACGCAGCGGACAGGCACACTACGTCGAGTTTGACGAATATGTTGACTCGAAGATCGCCAAGACCCGCGAAACGATTCGCTCGACCGACATCATGGTGACGATTGTCACCGCTGCCGCCGCAGTTCTGGGCTACCTGTTGCTGTTCGTCATTGCTGACCACTGGCTGGGGATGGACTTCGTCCCGCCGCTGGCCCGACTCGTGCTGGGGTGCTCGATCCTCGGAGCTTCCGTTGTCTGGGCCATCTGGAGAATCGGGTTACCCAACCGACGACGGATCAACCGCTTGTACGTGGCTCGTGAGATCGAACAGTTCGAGTCGGCACTCGAAGGGAACCTGCTGAACCTGGTCGATCTGCAACAGGCCGACCGCCGGATCGGACTGCCGGTGATGCGGTCAATCCAAAAGCGAGCGGCCGTGGGCCTGTCCAAAACCGATCTCGACGGCACCGTCGACCGCAGCCTGCTCATGCGGTCCACCTACACTCTGCTCGCACTCGTCGTCGCCGCCTGTCTCTACACCCTGCTCACCGTATCACTGGGCCTGAAACCGATCGGCCCCTCACTGATGCGAGCCTTCGGTGCCAGCACGACGGCACCCACGCGGATCCAATTCGAATCGGTTCAGACGCAGATCGCCGACGGCGATACGTTTGTCGACGCCGACAGCGCCCCACGTGTCCCGGCTCGTTTTCAACCAATGATCCAGGCCACGCTCAACAAGGCGCTCGACGAAAACGAACATGTCACGCTCTACTTCACGACCGCCGATCAACGGTTCGTTGACGAACCACTGGAAATGAGACCCATCGAGCAATCGTTGCAGGAGATCTATCCCGAGTACTCGGTAACGCTGCTGGGAGAAAACGAACGAGGCCTTCTGCAGAATCTCACGTTTCGAATTGAAGCCGGCGACGCGGTCACACCAAACTACTCAATCCAGGTTTCCACCGCTCCGTCGGCGACCGTTGTCTCGGTCGACTACGACTTCCCCGACTACATGCGACTGGAAGACGAATCGCGAGACAGCCCGAATGTCGAGGGATGGGAGGGGACTAATGTCACCGTCCACGCCACAACGTCTCTGCCCGTTCAGTCGGCTCGGCTCGTCTTTTCCGACACCGAAGATACGTCGCAACGGGCCGAGGAGTACCCGATGCATGTCATCGACGGAACCAAGCTGTCTGTCGCTTGGCATCTCGCCTTTCGGGATGGCGATTTCGAGAATTACCCGAAGTTCTATCGGATCGTCTGTCGAGACGAACAAGGTGCGACCGATCTGCACCCGACACTCCACTCGATCGCGATCCGACCGGACTTGCCGCCCGAGGTCGAACTGCTTGATCCGAAAAGTGACCTCACACTGCCCGCCAACGCCGTCCTCCCGTTACTCGTCAAGGCTCGTGACCCCGACTTTCAACTCAAACACCTCACACTCCGGGTCGAACTCGACGGAAAACAACTGGTCGAACACAACCGTGAACTCTTCGCCGGTGAACAACCCGTCTTCGGACCCCAGTCGGTCGAGTTCCCACTCGAACCACTCGGACTCCTGCCTGGTCAGACGATCAGCTACTGGATCGAAGCCCGAGACAACAAGATGCCGCTGGGTAACCGAGCCAACACTGCACCCAAACTCAATATCCTGATCACCGAACCGGTGTCACCAGAAGAAGCCCGCCAACAACAGCAGAAACGCAAAGAACAACAGGACGAACAGGTACGCCAAGAACAAGACAAACAAGACAAACAGGAACAAGACGGGCAAGACCAGGACGACCAGTCAAAGGATCAGCCACCCGAATCCGGCGACCCAGACTCCAAAACCCAAGATTCCGACAACAACCCCGATGGAAACTCCGAACCTGGCGAGTCGCCTTCCGGCAGTGACGACAAAACCGAACAGCGATCCGACAAGCCTGAACCGGGCGACGACACAAACGACTCTCCCAGCGAACAGGGATCAGACAAACCGAGCGACCAAGACGGTGCCAACCCCGGTGATCAAAAGAACGAACAAAACCAGGCCAAGGAAAACGACTCGGGCGGAACTTCACCCAACAACAGCTCCTCGCCTCAAGACGGCAGCCAAGACAAAACGGACTCCAAGCCCGGATCCGGCAACCCGAACCCCAAGGCTGAACCACTCAACAACGACGGATCCGACGACGCCGAGGCTCTGAAACGCGTCCGGGAGTTCCAGACCAAACAAGATGACAAGGCCAGCCCCGGCGAGACACCCGATTCCGACCCCAACGGCGGAGATCCGAAGCCCAAACCCGGCGGCGACAACAACCCGTCCAAGGATCCGAACTCGAAGACCAAACCCGATCCGAACAAATCGGCCGACTCCAACGACAAGACCGGCAACCAACCCGACAAGAAGTCCGACGACCCGAAGAACTCGGCCAACAAAAAAACAACCGACCAAAAAAACGATAACAAGTCGAAATCCATGCCGCCCGATAAGACCGCCGACAAGGACGGAACAAAGGGACAGGGAGCCAGCAATCCCGACAAGGACTCCAAGGAAAATGCGGCCCAACCAAAGCAAAACAACAAGAAACAGAACAAGACCGATGACGCCGACTCGGACCCCAACACCGGACCGAGTGGCAGGAAAAATAAAGCGGACACCAAAAAACGCGCACGCGGTACCGAAGCCGACGGCTCGAAGTCACAACCCAAGACAGGCAAAAGCAATCCCCCGCCCAAGAAGGGGAAAGAGTCCTCAGGTGGCAGCAAAACCAAGAAGGGGACCGGCGGGCAGAAGGGCGAAGGTGCAACTCCAGACGGGAAACCCGAGGCAGCTGACAAAACCAAGGGGGGCTCGAACCAAAAACCCGGTACCGCCAAAACTGGATCTGCCTCCGACGGCGATGACCCCAAGAAAGCTCAATCCGGCGACTCCACGTCAAAAGATGGCAATAAGACATCCGGCGGCAAAACCAACGGAAACAAAAAGGATTCACAGAAGGGCGATACGAACTCCCCACAAAAGAACGGCATGAAAGACGCGAAGCCGGACGGCAAGAACAACAAAACGCCTGGCGACAAACCGGGCGACAAGCCTGGCGACAAAAAAGACGGGCAAGGTGGAGCGGCCAACAAGCCCGGCGGCAAAACCGGGGGCAAACCCAGCAACAAGCCGGGCAGCAAGGGAGGATCCGGAAAGGCCGGTAAAAACGCCGTCGAAGGGGACGGCGGCACCGCTGGAAAACAGGCCGGAAACACTCAGCAAGGCGACCAGCCGGGCGAAACCCCCAACAGTGTTCAATCGCCCGCTTCGAGTTCCGATGAGCCGGACCCCGTCAACCAGGAGTTCAGCAAGGAAGCCGCCAACCTCGTTCTCAAACGATTGGAAGACGAAATTGGCCGGGGCGATGTCGACCCCGAACTGCTCAAACAACTCGGTTGGACCAAGGACGACGTCAGCAAGTTCGCCGCTCGACTCAGAGACAGTGCCGACACACCCGACAACGACAACTCCCCTGAATCTCAAGCCAAGCGACGGCAGTTCGAAAACCTGCTCAAAGACATCGCCATCAAGTCCAACGGAAGCAAACGAAGCGGTCGTTCCCAGCGAACTCGCAAGACGAATTCCATCAACTCCCAGGACATCCCGGTGCCCCTGCAGTTTCGTGAAGCCGCCAAACTGTATCGCCGAAATCTGACCAATCGCCGACCCAGGACACCCCAGCGACCTCGTGCAACAAAACCGGCGAAAACAGGCAACTGATCACAGTCGCCGGACGACACATTTCACCGTCCACCACACCATTCGAAACGGAGGCTGGCATCAATGGAGATTTCGATCACCTACTGCATGCAGTGAAACTACGAACCCCAGGCGACCAGTCTGGCCGCCGCGATCCAGGATCACTGCCAAGTCGACGCCACGCTGATCGAAGGCGCCGGAGGAATCTTCGATGTCGTCGTCGACGGCAAGATGATCTTCAGCAAACACGACGTCGATCGGTTCCCCGAACACGACGAAATTCTTGGGCAACTCGGCTAGCCGAGCGCCGAACCTTAGTCGAGTTCCTTGTCGGCCATCACCGCTTCGTCGATTAGCCTCGCCAACGACAGCGATTCGGATACCGCCGCCTCGAGAGCGTCCGACTCGCAACCGTCGGCGACCTGTCCCGAGACCAATCGGGCCGAGTAAATCCGGCTGGCGCTGTCGAGTAAGGCGACCTCGGTCGGCTGAAGACTTATGTACGGTTTATTCATCGCTGGAGTCTTTTGGTTCAGTGACAGAATATGACGGTGCCCGTCGAGCAGGCCGCCAGCGCGCGTAAACGATCCCCGCCAACAACACCGGGATCCCCGACAGGCTCATGAAGATCCCGATACTCGATTCGATGGGTCGTTCCATCAGGACGTGGCCCAGGAACCACGTATAGAACGCCAGGTAGGCAACCGGGACAAGCCAGTGAACGCGGAACGGCCGTTCCCACTCGGGATGACGCCGCCTGAGCACCAGGACGGCGGCGACGGCCAACATGTAGAAGATGCTGGACGAAAACACGATGTAGCCGGTCATCAGGTCAAACACGCTCGGACCCCCGCCCGCGTGCGTCTCAAGACTCTTGACAAGCAGCGTCGATCCGACCAGCAGCAGCACTCCCATTAAGGCCTGAACGGTGATCGCTCGGGCCGGAGTACGAAACCGCGGGCTGACCTGGCCCAGCCACGCCAACAGCCGATCATCGCGTCCCATGGCAAACGGCACTCGAGGACCCAACAGCAGGTTGCTGTTGATCGCCCCAAAGGTGCTCACCATCACGCCCACGGCCATCAACTTGCTGCCCACCGGGCCCAGCAACCGATCGAACAGCAGTATCGCCACCTTCTTCCGGTCGCCCTCGATCATCTCTTCCATCGGAACCACCAGGTGGTAGGCCATATTGGCCGACACGTACAACACGGTCAGGATGCCAACTCCGAGCAATAACGCTCGAGGAATATTCCGACCCGGGTCTTTGATCTCCTCGGCCACCGGAGTGATCCCATGCCAACCGTTGTAGGCCCACATCACCGCCAATAACACAACGGCAAAACGAGCCGCCGTTCCTCTCGAATCGGGATCCATCGGCAGGGCAGTCGACCAGAGCGTCTGGAACGTCGCCGCGTGATCGTGTTCCCCAGTCACACAAAACGGTAAAACCGCCACCGACAGCACGACGGCAGCCTTGATCACCGTCGTCAGACTCTGAACCCAACCGCCCCACACGACTCCGGCTATGTTCACCGTCGCCAAACCGACAATCAGCGACACCGCCAATCCCAACGTCATGCCCCGCGACAATCCCGCTCCGCCACTTGGATCGATCAACTCGCCCAGGTGAGCGGCGAATATGATTGAGAGTGCTCCCAGTGAACCGGGGTTACCGAACACAAACTGTGTCCAACCCTGCAGGTAACCCACCGGCCGGCCGTAGGCCTGCTTCAGATAAACGTACATCCCGCCCGCTCGAGGCAGCATCGCAGCCAACTCGGCAAAACACAGAGCACCCAAAAGACTCAATATGCCGCCGGTGATCCAGGCAGAAATGATCAACGAGAACTCGCGACCCTCGGCAGCGATGCCACCGGGCGTGACAAAGATCCCCGAACCGATCACGTTGCCAACGACGATCGCCACGGCCATCCCTGGCCCCAACGCCCGCACGAGCGACACCTGGTCACGCGAATTCGAGTCGTTCATCACACCTCGCTGCCCTCTTGACCACTTTCGGCGATCCCCCAATGCGACGAACGCACTCCGGCAAACAACTAGAAACCCGTCGCCGGGCCACCACCGTCGCCGTCGCCATCAAAGGACGGGACCGTCGTGTCCGCTTCGAACCACTCAAGACAGTACTTGATGCCGCTTTCCAGCCGAGCCGGCTGAGTCGCGTTACGGGGGACGACGAACAACAACGCGAACTGCAATTCGTCGCCAGGGCCGGGAGCATCTCCGCCACCATCGTCACTCGACGCCGTTCGCGGACCCGGATGCAAATACAAACGATACTCAGTCCCACGAGATTCCAGCTTGATCAACGTATAGTGATTTTCAGGAGATGCATTCGAACCACCCGATGCAATGTAATACCCACCCAGCTTGTCGACCTTCTCGTACTGCCACTCGCCACCCAGTGGGGCTGGCACGCCAATCGCATCGGCCAACTCGTTGACCAGATTGTCGTAAAACGTCGACGGTTCGACGTTGATCCCGGCCGCACGATCCTTGTACCGCTGGTAGTTGCCAAACAAGAACATCCAACTCGATCCGGTCCGAGTCTTACCCGAATCATCGGAAACGACCGAATACCAACTGCCCAACAGGCCCGGCAACCCGTTCTGTGCGAAGCGTGGCTGACGCTTCTTGTCCTCACGAGCTGGCACCGGCACCTGGTTCCCGTCACCGTCATCCTGCATCTTCGGACCAATCCAGCGAAACCGAACCGGGACTCGAATTTTGACTCCGAACGACGAGACGTCCGACTGATCCGCATCGACGAGCACGGCCTGAGCCTGGCCCAGGTAATCGAAGTACTCGGCCGACTCTGCCATCCGCGATTCGTACTTCTGCCAACCGCAGCCGACACCCGCGACCGCCACCAGAACCAGTACCACAACAATCGTCGGCATCCGTCGCATCGTAGACCAAGTCCTCAACGTCGCACTCCGGTTCAGCTCGCTCATTGTCGACTGCTCCGCCGGACCCGTCAACCACCCCCCCCCCGATTCAACCCGCCTCGCCCAGACCCTCCGCCGGACCTTCGTTCCACTCACGCAACGCCTCCTCAGCCCGCTCGGTCAACTCTCGCTCGTAATGATCCGTCACAGTCTCACTCTTGCGCCTCGCCCCATCTCCCAAGCTTTCCACCCCGCCCACCCCGCCCGCCTCGCTCTTCAATCGCCTGACAATCTCGGCCACCTCGGCCGCATCCACATTCCGTTCACCGTGCTTGAGCTGCTGTTCCGTACTTCTTTCGGTGTCGCACTCCACCCAGAACTCCTGTTCCCAAAACGTATCACTGTCGATCGATTTCGCTCGCCGAGCAGCCGCCGCCTTCTGCAGCCGGTGATCACTCGACACAACCAGCACCTGCCGGGGTGACGCATGCGATGCGAGCATCGCTTCGATCATCGAGTCGGCGTCGCTGCCGACTGAGTACACGACGCTAATCTTGGCGAACTGTTGAACCGACGGAGCATCCGGCGGAGCGTCCTGAGCGTCAAAGATCACGGTCGTCAGCTCTCGCTGCTCTCCACTCAAGCGATCGGCCAACTCTTGCAACAACCGTTGACGGCACTTCTCAAACTGACCCGGACCATACCGGTCCCTGGCCAGTCCGGCGGCGTGCAACAGGTTGTAGCCGTCGATCAAGAGATACTGCCTCGCCACGCCGAATCTCCCAGACATCCCGCCTCAGTCCGAATCCTCGATACAAAACACCCTTTGCCCCTCGACAAACACCGACTCGACGCGACCTCGTACCTGCCAACCCCCAAACGGACTATTCGAGCAGCGAGACCGGAATGCCGCCGGGTCGATCGTCCACTCGACGTCCGGGTCGATCACGACCACATCGGCGATCGCTCCCAACCCAAGAGTCCCCTTGTCCACTCCCAGCACCTTCGCTGGCCCGGTGGTCAACAACGCGATCAACTGCGGCCAGTCCATTCGTTCGGAATCGATTAGGGCACGAACACAAAGTGGCAGCAGGGTCTCGAGACCGACGATCCCGAACGGGGCCAGGTCCAGCTCGAGTTCCTTTTCCTCGGCAGGCACCGGTCGATGATCCGAAGAGATCACTTCGATCGTCCCGTCCACCAAGCCCTCGATCAACGCCTTGATATGCTCTTCGCTACGCAACGGCGGATCGACCTTGCAGTTCGCATCAAAAGTCTGCATCTCGGCGTCGGTCAGAACCAGGTGATGAGGAGTCACCGAGGCGGTGACATCGACGCCTCTCGCCCGAGCCCGGCGGACGATGTCCACACTCGCGGCCGTCGAAATGGTCATCAGGTGTAGGCTGCCGCCGGTCATTTCTGCCAGCGCCACATCCCGAGCCACCAGGATCTCCTCGGCTTCGGCCGGCATGCCCCCCAAACCCAGCAAGGTGGAATACAACCCCTCGTGCATCACTCCGCCAGCAACAAGTTCGGGCACCTGCGGATGATGAAAGACTCGGCAGCCAAACATCCGAGCGTATTCCAACCCACGTCGCATCACCTCGGCATTCGCCACCGGACGCTTCCCGTCACTCAACGCCACTGCCCCCCCTTCGACCAATTGACCAATCTCGGCCAATTCCTCGCCCTGCCGGTGCTTGGTCACCGCTCCGATTGCGAACACATGGCACGCGCCGACTCGTCCGGCCTGCTGCCTGATGAACTCAACCGCCGCCCGATTGTCGACGACCGGCTGAGTTTCCGGCAAACAGGCGACGCTGGTCACGCCACCGGCGACCGCCGCTGCCATCCCGCTGGCTATCGTCTCGTCGTCGTCCCAACCCGGCTCTTGCAACATCGCCTGGGTCTCGATCAGACCGGGACAGACAATCTTCCCCGTTGCGTCTACCTCGAGATCTACTGCCAAGTCTGAATCGGGCGATTCGGCCACCAGCCCGTCAATCAACCACACGTCGCTCACCTCGTCGCGACCGCTGGCAGGATCAATCACCCGGCCACCCCGGATCAGTACGCGTATCATCGCACACCTCCCCGGTCCTGCTCGCGCTTCAACAGGTACAGACACGCCATCCGCACCGCCAGGCCGTTGGTGACCTGGTCGAGAATCACCGAGTGAGGCCCGTCGGCGACCTCCTGTGACAACTCGACACCGCGGTTGATCGGGCCGGGAGCCATGATCATCACGTCAGGCCGTGCCGCCTTCAATCGCTCGCTGTTCATGCCGTAAAAGTGAGTGTACTCGCGGATTGATGGAAAAAAGGCACCACGCTGACGCTCGAATTGGATCCGCAACAGGTTGATGCAATCGGTTTCACCAAGCACGTCGTCCAGCCGATGAGACACCTCAACCCCCAACTCCTCGATCCTCGGTGGAATCAAGGTCGACGGGCCGCAGACGATCACCCGGGCACCCAGCTTCTTCAGACCCCAGATGTTCGATCGCGCCACTCGGCTGTGCAAGATGTCGCCAACCAATGTCACCGTCAGGCCGTCGAACGATCCGCGATGCTCGCGGATCGTAAACAGGTCGAGAAGTGCCTGGGTCGGATGCTCGTGTGTGCCGTCGCCCGCGTTGAGAACTCCAGCATCGATCCTCCGAGCGAGTTGATGCGGAGCTCCGGGACTACTGTGGCGCACCACGACCAGAGATGCTCCCATCGCTTCGATGTTGCGAGCCGTGTCGATGAATGTCTCGCCCTTGGACAGACTGCTGCCAGAGGCGCTGAAGTCGATCGTGTCGGCACTCAACCGTTTGGCTGCAAGCGAAAAACTGGTGCGGGTGCGAGTCGACGGCTCGAAGAACAGGTTGGCCACGACCGTCCCGTCCAGCAGATCGAGCTTCTGATTGTTCTCGAGCGATCGACTCTTGAATTCTGCCGCCTGGTCCAAGATCGCCGTGATCTCAGCAGCCGACAAATCCTGCAAACCCAATAGATGTTTGCCGGTCCATGCGGGACCGTCCGGAGTTCCCGGCTGGTCGTCGGAGGTCGTAGTCATCGAGAGGCTTCAAACGCCGCGGGCACCGCCCAGGGCGCCCTTCCACGGCGTTGCCGGCGGCTTCGAACTGGATCCTAGCAGCGGACCTCATATCGTCAACTCTGACCCCGCACCCATCAACACATGGACTCGGTGACAATTGGCTCAACGTGCCGACATCGCCCGGATCCCAGGACGAATTCCGTCCACTCCCGGAACGCCCGCAGGCAGCCGCGACAATTCCGAATCGCGAGGATCCACACTCCCCGGCCCGCCGAATGTCGGCACGGCCGCCACCAAACCCTCGACGTCACCTTGACCACGTGTCACCACCGTTCCCGGAGTCAGCAGCGTGGCCCGACCACGAATCGCCACCAACCCGGTAGAGGCGACACTCGATTCGCACAAAACCTCGCCCGATGGGATCGCCAGAACACACGCCTCGGTATCGATCCGTACCCTGCCGCCGCCATACTTCAACAGGCGCCGCGTCTGCCGCAACGTGCAATGACGCAATACCACTCGCAGTGAGTTCCCCGATATGGCCTGAGGCTGCTGCCAATCCAACCACGTTTCGCCGCCAACCTGCAACACGTCCTCCCCCACGACCTCGGCACGCGATGCACGGATTCGCAACCCCGTCGACAACCCCGTCACCACAACACGCTGCCATTCGACATAAACACCACTCTGCTCGGCACCGTCGACCAATTCCACTCCTGTGCTCGTTCCCGACGCCTGTTGATCCGCATCGCCCACAAAGCGGCAATCACGGACCCGCAACACTCCACCTTGTACGATCACCCACGGCTCACCCGCCGGGCCACGAATATCCAAACCGTGCAACTCGACACGTGCTGCGTGCAACTCCAGCGGACGTCCCGCTTCGATCACGATCCTGGGTCGACTGCCATCCAAATCAGTCACACCAATCACGACCAGTGACTCGCTGTTCTCCAGCCGTACGCCCGACCAGGCGTCCGAACCCAGTAACCGCACGGTTCCGTCTTTCGACCGCTCCGGCCACACTCCACGATCGATGCCAGCCAACTCGGGAACCACAGCCCCCTTCTCCAAATCCTCAGCAGGAGCAACCGCAGCCCAGGCCGCTGCAACCACTCCAGGCGGACGGTCCCTCGTCGACCACTGCTGTGAAACCCAGACGAATACTGCCAGGCCAAACGCCAAGACAGTCCCTCCGACCACTCTCAACACACGGCTGGCGTCGCGCCGTCCGGCAACATGCACGACCGGCGCGGCGGAACGCATCTGACGCAGGAACGTCTTCGAATGCCGAGTCTTCCGAGCACGTGCCGTTCGCCATCCATCGCGAGCCTCTCGCCAACTGTCGGGGCGATCCGCCTGCGAGACAGCACACAACCGGTGCACTCGTTCGGCAAGCCCCGCCGGCACGTCGGGCGCCCATTCGCGGACATCCGCGACCCGGGATGCCTGGTGAGCGTTCAGTTTCATCACAGCGTCGGCTACCGGAAACGGCGGACGTCCGGCGAGGAGTTCAAACAGCAGGCAGCCGAGTGCATACATGTCGCTCCGTGAGTCAGCTGCTCCCGAGTCGGCCGCGATCTCCGGAGCGATTCCGTCGTAACGATCCGCAGGACGTGTCCCGTCGACCACCAACGTCGGTTCCAAAGCCCCCGCCACTCCGGCATCAACCGCCACAGCCTGCCCGTTGGAACTCAACCGCACGTTCCCCGGCATCAACCCGCCATGCACCAAGCCCGCCGCCTCAAGTTCACTCAAAGCCTCAACCAGACCCGCTCCTATTTCCTGCACAACTTCCGCGGGAAACCGCCCGCGACGAACCAGTAACTCACGCAAGGACGGACCGTCAACATACCGACTGCCAACGATCAACTCGCGACCCTGGCGTTCAACGAACGCGGGAGCCACGATGCCGGGATGATCGACCGTTCCGGCCGCTTCGACAAGTTCCGCCAGTCGCGATGTGACACTCTCGAGAATGTCGCTGGGAACGACCAGCCGCTTCAGCACGCGACGCTCGCCGCCCGACCCAATCAACTCGGCCACACACGTTTCCGACCAACGCCCACTACCAAGCCGATCGACCAACACACACGGACCCACTCGTAGCCGTGTCGGATCCGACGACGACAACACCCGGGCCTGGTAACCGGTCAGAACACGAGCCTGCAGTAGAGCGTCGATCCAGACGCTGTCGAAGGCCGGAAGGTCGTGGACCAATCGCCGCACACGGCCACGACAGCGTCGCAATTCGCCACGCTGACACAGGCCGCACTCGGCAAGAAACCGTTCGAGTGACTCAGACGGTGGCTCCACGCACACTCTCCTCAGAGACCACGGTCCGACAAGTCGGATCCAGAGATTCCGGCGGCCTGAAACGGACCAACAGCCGCGGGGTTATCTCAGATTGTGCCCACCCCGACAAGTCCGTCCCCTGTGCGATAAGCCCAATCCATGACGAAGTTTCGCATCTGGCGAGACTTTCGAACCCAGGACAGAAACTCGCTCCCGTTTTCCCCGATTGCGGGCTTCTCCCCGCCTACACAAACTGCAACAATACGCGCCGACACCGAACTTCGGATACGGGTTGACCGCCATGACTGATCCATCAGGTGAAGTCCAACTCAGGACATTGCTGCAGTCTGCTCTCGTTGGGCAACTGACTCTGAAAGTCCGACATCAACTGGCCCCCGACGATCAATTTGGCTCGGCCATGGCTCTGATGCGCAACCGAAGTCACGGATGTGCCCTGGTTTGTCACAACGGACATCTCGTGGGGATCGTCACCGAACGAGACATCCTGCATGGACTGCATTCGGGTATCCAACACGATGCCGCTCTCGAATCCGTCATGACCTCACAACCGGTCACCGTCACCAGCCAGGACACTCTGTTCGACGCCATCGCGTTGATGGACAACGGAGGCTACCGGCGGCTTCCGGTGCTCGATGGCGACGGGCGTCCGATCGGAGTCGTCGACGTGAAGACAGTCACCGGATTCCTGGTCGAACACTACGCCGAAGCCGTCCACAACCAGACGTCCTCCGCCGAAACCACAGCCCGGCACCGAGAAGGCGCCTGAATCGAAACACCTGCCCCTTACCCGACATGGGCCTCTCCCAAAGTTTGTCTCTGACCGCTGCCAGATGGCACCACTCCCACCAAACCACCCACCCCACACCGTTTCCACACCAATAACCAACAGACGATTCGCGACCTGCAACCGGTCGTGGTCTTGACACCAGGAGTTCTGCACCGATGGCGACCACAGAAGTGGCCCCCCCCGACGGCAAACGGACCGAAGAACGTGATTCGATTGTCATCCGTTTTTGCGGAGACAGTGGTGACGGCATGCAACTGGCCGGTACCCAGATGACCAACGTGTCAGCCGTGTTCGGCAACGATGTCAGCACGCTGCCCGATTTCCCCGCCGAAATCCGCGCACCGGCCGGTTCATTGGCCGGGGTCAGTGGCTTTCAGCTGCACTGCTCAAGCACCGACATCCACTCTCCCGGTGACGAAGTCGACACCCTGGTGTCGATGAACCCGGCGGCACTGAAGACCAACATCGCTGATCTG
>Ga0115002_10001757_pt1 | contig 29295 bp, 32 predicted proteins | sample ArcticOcean_MG_C_8_FD_89576 | JGI IMG/M metagenome (GOLD analysis project Ga0115002, IMG submission 89576) | Marine microbial communities from western Arctic Ocean - ArcticOcean_MG_CB11_86 | ecosystem: Environmental > Aquatic > Marine > Oceanic | place: Arctic Ocean: Canada Basin | collected... | reverse complement strand
GAATTTCATAGAGTGTGATTTTATGTCCTTGCAAGGTTAAGCGGGCAGCCACGGAGAAAGCTGTATTTCCACCCCCTAATATGGTTATAGAATTTTCAGACATCAGTTCGTTTCTCTATTCATTTAAATATATTTTTGGATCTAAAAGCATCAGGTAACGCTTCACCTCGATTGTCAATTATTAGCGTGGTTGCATAACAATTGAGAAAAAATATTTAGCAACTACCAGTCCTGCACGGAACCATCTTCGCGTCTGAGATGAGGCGGTTCAGACGGCTCGTAGGGATGGGCGACAGCTGCCTCTTCATTGAGATCGATGCCCAGTCCGGGAGAATGACCACTTACCAGGTATCCATCCTCTATTTTCCAGTCGTAATGGATGATATCATTGAGTACTTCATCGTGCGGTTCATGCTCCTGTACCGCGCAATTGGGAACAGATAGATTTAAATGAAGCATGGCTGCGGAACTAACAGGACTTGCTGTAAAGTGTGTCGCAAGCTCCTGGTAATGCACCTCTCCCATTACCGCTATTTTCTTTCCCTCGGTTATGCCCCCGCAATGACAAATATCGACGCGCAAATAATCGATCAATTCCTGTTCGATGAGTTCCCGGAATGCCCATTTCGTTGTCAATTGTTCTCCTGTTCCGATCGGAACGTTGGTATGCGAGCGCAGGTTCGCATAGGACTGCGGGTTTTCTGCTCGAATTGGATCTTCAACAAAAAAAGGCCGGAACTCTTCAAGAGCGTTACATAATTCAATCGCCCGTGCAGGTGTGAGACGGGTATGTACTTCAAATATTATTTCAACCTCGTCCCCCAATCTGTTTCTAAGGGCCTCAAAATGTTTAATGCCGTTATTAATTGCTCTTTTCGCATTAAAATTTCCTTCCGTCACGATGGGGGAGATACGGATTACACGCCATCCGCCCTCAACCATCTTCTGTCCGCCATCCGCCAATTCTTCAGGTGAGCTACCGTCAAAATGCCTGTAAACCAGAACTCTGTCACGTGCGGCACCACCCAGCAACCGGTAGACAGGCACCCCGAGGGCTTTCCCGTTCAGGTCCCAGAGGGCGATATCGATTCCGGCGAGGGCAGACTGCAGGACCGGCCCGCCGCGCCAGAACGTTCCCCGGAAAATGTCCTGCCAGATAAATTCAATCCGGGTAGGATCCTGGCCGATAATCAGCGGTTTAATATGATTGAGTGCCCCCACAACGGCGAGACTTCTACCACTGAGAGAGGCTTCACCAACACCGTAGAGTCCACTGTCTGTGATTATTTTTACATAGACACAATGCAGAACAGGGAAAATTTTCAGGTCGATTATCTTCATCGCGTCTGCCTGAAATTGAGCGCTCTAATTACGCGGATGCAAAAACTTGGGAGCGTCGGTTATTTATCGCGTAAATAAGATCGACGTGACAAATCATCACCCTGGGGTCGGGGATTGTCTACCCAATGATTATAAGGGTCTTTCCCTCGACAAATGATCGCATCAGCTACCCAGTTACTATCTGTAGATTTCACTTCAGGTGGACAATAGCGAATAGTAAGTCCACACCGTCTACGATTTGAAGGGTTTGCCGTTGAACCATGCACCATCATGTCCGCGTGAAATGAAAATTCACCCGCTTTTAAATTAACGAATACCGGCTTACCATATTGAGTAGTTTCTGGTATCTCCTGATGCAAGACCGCTGACTTATCGGCTTTTTTCCATTCGAGGTGCCCCAGCTTATGCGTGCCGGGAATAAATTGCATCGCCGCGTTATCTTCATCTGCATCGTCAATCGCAATCCAAACGGTAACCGTGCGCGCTGGGCTTATAGGCCAATAGGATGCATCCTGATGCCAGGGTACAATTTTTTCATCATGCGCAGATTTACAAAAATAGTGAGAGGCCCAGGCGATAATATTGGGACCGATCAGATCTTCCACGTAATCGAGAATCCTGGAGTCCTTGGCAATATCCCAGATTCCTTCGCAACGTGCCTGGTAACAATTTATCGCATAGGCATCACGACCATCATTCTGTTCTTTTAGAAGCTGAATCAAATGATCAAAATAGTTGCGATTTTTTATGTTCTCCTCGTCGGAGAAAATGCGAAAGGGTTTAAGATAACCATTCTCATTAAAGAAGTTTATCTGTTCAACCGTAAGACGCTTAGGACTGTCATTTATCACCGGGTTGAAGGACAGATCGCGTTTTTCTATAACTGATTGATTTTGCATGGTTGAAGTTATAAAATCTGCAGGTATCGTCAAACCACAAAACATCTATTATTCAATTAAATGTATTAATTCTAAGCACTTATCATACACGAAATATATTGAAATTGACCCTATAATATTAAACCCTATTTTACCCAACATGAGTACAGATACCGCATCCAAAGCAGAGCAGGTAAAGATTTCTGACGAAGATCGCTTTCATTTCGATACCCAGGGTTTTTTAGTCCTTCGCGGTGTTTTAAATACGGAGGAGATTAACCCGCTGCTCGAAAAATTCAATGAAATCAATGCGCGGGGCACAGATACTACCTATTTAAAGAAAAAAACAATGCATCCCAATGACGTGGGGAAATCTTCGGTCATTCACATTGATGACCATTATGTGCGGCTAAACAACCTCAATGAGTTGGACCCTCTATTTGAGAACTTGGTCAATCACCCGCGCGTCCTACCCTACTTGCAGGAATTCATGAAAGAACCGAAGTATCGTGGTTCCTGGGGTATCGAAAACTCTCAAGGTCCGCACTTCAGCAGTTGGCACGCAGGACACGAACCCTCTGAATATAGTTACAATGACGGCATAATTCGCAGCCTCTCCATCAATACCGGCTGGTTTCTTTCCAAAAATGGTCCGGACGATGGGTGCCTTCTTCTCGTTCCCGGATCACATAAGGCTAATTTAAAATTAAATTATAAATCTTATCCAGGTACCGAATTGCCCGGCTCGGTGCGCGCGGTGGGTGAAGCAGGTGACGTTGTTTTATTCAGCGAGTGCGTGCTTCATATGGGCGATAAAAAAAATACGCCCGGTCCGAGAACCAATCTCTATTTTGTATATTCTGAGGGCAGCAGAAAGGACTGACTGGTTGGATCACTTAAAATGAGGTGGATGATTTATCATTCTGCTCATTACATTTTAAGTGTGATTAAATAGACGATAAGACGGGTTAATGCCTATTAAATCTTAACCTCAGCCATGATTCCAAATTGGTTGTTATCGCAATCTCTGAAAAACGCCATCCACAATTCGTGATCTTCCATCTTCGCAATGAGATGGGGTTCATCGTCAAAATAAACTTCGCGTTCTTTCAACATTTCATAAGCCTCTTGAATGTCATCTACCATATAATATATCAGCGATGCTTTACGGTTAGTCTCACCTTTCTCCGGCAGTCCAAGGAGCAACCTTACGCCACCGCAGTCGAAAAATGAAAATTGATTAGGTACCGTAAAGATGTGTTTCATCCCTAATTTATCCTGATAAAATTCAACCGCCCGATCGAGATCACTAACCGGTATCGCTATCTGCCCTATTTGTGAAAGTGAAAAGTTATTCATAGGATTAATAATTAAGGTTCTATCACTGTATGCGAAATTAGATAGAGTAAGGTATAACACGCTTAAAATATATTCAAGAAATCTTCGGCCAATTAGATTGCCTTGACCGTTAAAAAGATGATATTTCACTCAACTTTATTTTATTTTACAAAAGAATAGATCGGTTAACTGACTCCATCATAACCCAGCAATAAACATGCTACTAAAAGATAAGGTTGCCATCGTTACGGGCGGAGGGGTTGGCATCGGTCGCGCTATCGTAAAGCGATTTGCCCGGGAGGGAGCCAAGGTTGTAATTGCTGAAATCAATTTAGAGAGTGGTAAACGCACCCGTGATGAAGTTGAAGCTGCAGGTGGGACCGCCCTTTTAATTCCTACCGATGTATCGCAGCGGAAGGCGGTAGAGAATTTAATAGACGAGACGGTCAATCAATTCAATACCATCGATATTCTTATCAATAATGCCGGAATAAAAGGCGCGGACGGACCTTTCCTTGAAGTAACGCAGGAGAGATGGGATAGCGTCATCGCCACCAATCAAACCGGTGTATTTATTTGTTCCCAGCTCACCGCCCGGGTGATGGCTAAAGCGGGGAAGGGCAACATCATTCATATGGCATCGGTCAACAGTTTCATCCCGCAAACACTCAGCACTGCCTATAGCGCGGCCAAGGGAGCTTTAATTACCCTTACCAGGAGTATGGCTACTGATCTAGCACCTTACCAGATTCGAGTAAATGCGATCGCTCCCGGACCTATCGATGTCGACCTTCCTGATGAGGCTCCACCAGGGGAAATAGCTATGAGCCTGCAGAACCGTGTTGGACTTCCCGATGAGATTGCCGCTGCTGCCGTCTATCTCGCATCGGATGAAGCGAGTTATGTCAACGGTCACACGCTCGTCGTAGACGGTGGTACCCTTGGCAATGCCTACACTCTCTATGGAGAAAAACGACCGAAGGCGAAATAACAGGAACCGGATACGAGAAGATTGGACCACCCCCTCGTCCAATATCTTTTCACTTATAGCTTAGAGCTTATTCCTCTATCTACACTCAGTCATTGGGCTGCCAATTATCAGCTTGTTTACGGAGAAAAGTGCCCGAGTTTTTATAAGAGCTATGAGTAGCCCATGACGGACGCCACCATAAATAAACGGTAGAGCCGGTTAATTTATCGACATCGAATTTTATCAGATTGAATCGTAAATTTTCCCACTCCCCTCCATAATAGGCATCGAGCACTGTATGTGGGATCGCTGCTTCAACGGCGTAACCCTTCTCAGTTTTTACCCCTGGAAAATATACGCCTTCAGGCAATCGCCCAAAATGATGGGCAATAGTCTCCTCAAATGGTTTAGGATCAACACGAAGCATAAGAAAATTTTTCCTTTTCTCGCTCATTGAAGTGATCTTCAGCTGGCGTTCAGTTTTTGGTCGCGCGTCAATAATTAATCCCAGATGGTCCTGTAATCTTAAACCCCTTTGGCCCTGTATGCTTGTCGTTTCAATCTTACCCGCTTGACTGATCAATGAATCGTCACGGACATCGAATGCCATGTAGAGAAAATCTTCATCTTGGGAAAAGCCAAATTTCAGGGAGGCATCTTCCGGACCAGTCCATGCTGTACGATCTTCGTAAAATTGACTGGGATTACTCATCGTAAAAGGCAGATCATCCCATTCCTCTAAGTCACCGTCTACTGATACGGCCATTGGGGCTTCTGGAACAATCGGAAAAATGTCGATTGCAGCCATTACTGTTTCCTCATAAATAAGCTCTCCTGGAAATCCTTCCGGGCTAAAAATAATATTTATGCTCATCGGCATCATAAGGGCATCGAGAATTTCAAATCTTTTTAAAAACTTAATTTTAATTTTTATTTCCTGCTCTGACAAAGGTGCCAGTTCGGTATTAATCGTATAGGGATCAGCTTGGAGAAATTCATGCACCTTAAAATGCCCATTCACTCGCATCGGGATATCTGCCTTGTTTTTTATGCGTAAGGTTGTTTCTACACTTTCATTCTGCTCCAACGCTACCCGGTATATTGGATCAATTTCCACCTCGAAAGAGTGTTTCAGTTTCAGGGAGGTTTCCGCCATGGCTTCAGTTCGGACGTCATCGTCGTAAATGCCATCGAGGTCCAGATTAGCTAGCCGTGGTCCCGTTTCAGTCATCGTAATCCATGCAATTTGATCGAATTGACCATGACTGGGCCCCCTTAACCCACTCCCTCCACCGGTAGTTGCCAGTTGATAATACCGGGAATTATTACGTTCATATTGCGTGTATTCATGAAGATGACCGGCAAACACGGTGTGCTTTCGATCTTTGATCAATGGCTCCACTTTTTCCCAACCGGTGTCACGGTCACCATCATCATAGGCCCATAGGGGTTGATGGATAAAGATGAATGTCCAGCGAACATCTCTATTTTCAGCCAGCGTTTGCGCAAGGTATTGAATTTGTTCTTCACCTACTGAGGCAGGTGAGCCGTCTTCACTATGAAGAATGAGAAAAAGAACATCACGATAAAGAAAATGGTAATATCTAAGACCAAAATACTTTTCCCATATCTCACTGGAAAAAGGGCTCCAGGTATCGTGATTACCGGCAACGTAAAAAAACTTCATTTCCAGGGCATCGATTATTTTATTAAAATCCTCCCACTCCCGGTTAATCTGTTCCTCATTGTCATAGTAACCATTGATTAAATCGCCGACACTTATAACAAACTCAGGTTGTAATAGATTTAATTTTCTTACCGCCTCTTTAAATACCCCGTCCCGCATGCCCCCCGGTGCGGTCTGAAACTATGGCAAATTGAAAATTGTCCGGGTCATTTAGTAGTTCAGCATCAGTCCATGGTTTGGGCCCGTCACCCGATTCGAAGACAATAGCTTGTTCACTCATTCCCTCATGACCGATATGGGCACCGAGGTTTAATCCCAAAAGAATAAAACCAAAGGCTGAAACGAATAATCTATTTGCTGACACAGCGATTCAACTAATTATCAAAAAAGATTTATCAGCTCTTTTTTTCCAATTTAAGTGCCGCGGAATTCATACAGTATCGCTTTCCGGTCGGGGCGGGACCATCATCAAAAACATGACCTAAATGGGCATCACAGCGGTCACATAAGACCTCTGTCCTCTTCGTAAACAGACTTCTATCCGATTTGGTACTAACTTTATCAGGAGCCATGGGATCCCAGAAACTAGGCCAACCTGTACCGGAATCATATTTTGTTTCCGAATTGAACAGTTCATTCCCGCAACATACACAGTGATAGATACCATCATCTTTATTCTCGTGATACTCACCTGTGAACGCGCGTTCGGTGCCGTGCTTCCTAGTTACATGATACTGCTCAGGAGTGAGTTGTTTTTTCCACTCCTCTTCAGATTTTATTACTTTTTCGTCACTCATCTATTCAGTAGTTAGTATTTATATTGAGGATTCCAATCATTTACACCATCGGAAAGCAAAGTAAATAAATGCCAAACACCGCAAAATGAATCAAATGATCCAAAGGGCGCCTTAGCGATACGGTAAATAGTAGCATCATTCTCTTTGTAGAAAGTGGAAACTCCAGGCCGGTAATCAGCTCCATCCTGATACCCCATGTCTTGAATAAAAGATGAACCATCACCGGAATAAACATCAAAATCCCAACCTCGTGAATCGGCAAACTTTTTTTGCTTATCAGGACTGTCAGGGGAGACAAGTGCACAAGCTGCTCTATCTTTAATATGGTTAATAACGCCGTTAAAACCATCAGCCCACAGCGTACAATAGGGGCAACTTGTTCCCATGTTGTGAATAATGATTAAAACTTTCTTATCGCCAAATAAAGCAGAGAGTTTTACTGCTCCGTTTTGCCCCTGTAATTCATAATCCGCTACTTCTTCACGCGGTAACTGTTTTTTTAATATTACCAACTCGTGATGCTGATTGATTAACTTCTCTTCCAGTTCATCAATTTTTTTATGCAGTAATTGTGTATTCGATTCCGTCATTCCTTAATCGGGTTTATATAATATTTAAATTACATAATAAATTTTATTATACTCAACGAACCTGCCCTCAAGCGATGGATATATCAATGCGTTCTGGCGCGTATTTCTTTGGCTTTCTTTCGATACACCCTTGCCTCTGCATTCTTTCCCATTTTTCTGTATAGCTCAGCCATATTGTCCATGTCAGCTAATAGACCCGGGATATCTTCGTCCGCAGAATTTTCTTTTATTTCCAGAGCTCTTCGAAAAAAAGGTGCCGCCTCTTTATATTTTTCCAGTGAATTATAATATTGAGCTAATTTGTAAAGAAAACTCTCTAATTCAGGATCACCAGGTTTGAGCGCTTTTTCTTTTATTTTCAGTGCCCTCAAATAATAAGATTCAGCTTCTATTTTCATCCCCCGCGAATCGTATAATTCACCCAGATTACTGAGCGAGTGTGCTACCTGAAGATGGTGAGCGCCAAAAGTCTTCTCATCTATAGCTAAGGCTTGTTTGAATAGTGGCTCAGCTTGCTTATATTTACCCTGCGAAAAATAATTGTCTGCTAAATTATCAAGTGAGTTTACCCAATCAGGATGCTCTTTCCCCAATTCTTGTTCCCTGATCTTTAAAGCTCTTTGCAATAGAGGTTCAGCTTCAGCATGTTTTCCCTGGAAACTAAAAGTAGACCCATATTATTGAGAGAGGTCGCAACGTAGGGATGATTGTAACCTAAAGACTCTTCAAATATTTCTAACGCACGATTATAAAGGATTTCCGCTTGGCTATATTTACCCTGAAAATAATACTTTACCGCCAGATTATTGAGCGATGCTGCTTCATCGGGATGTCCCGGTCCTATATTGTTCTGGGCAAATGTGATTGCACAATTCGTTAGAAAAAACGCAATTACCGTTAAATGTTTTTTACTCACTATCCCCATTTTATGACCGTATTATTCATTAACCTTGAGACAATTCAATCATAAGTTACGTGCGATTTATTCACAAAACGCGACAATGATATTCCGGGCCAAAAACGCTTACGCATCAATCTACTAGTCGATTTTAAACACTAATTCATTCAGATACATGCATAGGATGCACTTGGGGAAAATTATCATTGCGATAACTATTGCGCTCCCTTTTAAAGGGATAAAGTATAGCCTCTCTATCATCCAATTCGGCATTTTAAAGCGAATTCAATTTTATCGTAATCCTGGAACAAAAGATGCCATTTATTTCTCTAAGTTGATATCCATGCGCATTACATATATTATTAAGTTCGGATTATTTTTGATCGGTCTATCTTCTTCACTCTATGCGGCACCTCAGGATCTTGATACTTTTTTAGATTTCGAATCCATCACAGAAGAGGGAGATGATTTTATCATTGGAGATTCACCGAATAGTGTTCGCATTATCGGTTTCACTATTCAATTTGTTGATGATCCCAACTTTGTTCACTCCGGCACGCGTGCATTAGTTCTCAATCCCAATGCAGAAGAGGGGAAAATCATTTTCGAAAGAGGGGTCAATCTGCTCCAATTCTATGCCGCCGGCATTTTCGCCATTGATGATCTTGGCTATTCTTACGTCGAGGGGCCGCCCAATAATACGATATTTGAAGATTTTGAGATTAGAATTGGCAATCCGGTATTTGCAGACATCAGAAATTTCACGATCGGTGACCCACCAAATACCGCTACTTTTACAGGTGGCATCGCAACGTCGACTGGCATTCAATCGTTCAATCACACCTCGCCCATTGGGCCCAACCAATTTTTCGTCGGCGGATCCTGGTTAGTGGAAAACGACAAAACAGGAACTATCACCTTCAATATCCCGGCCGCCCAAGTACAATTTTAATCCGCTGTTTTTGTCGAAGGTGATGGGGAGATCAATATATTCGACACCAATGATAATCTCCTCACTTCGACTACAGATATTCCGCAAACGATTAGAATTGATACCTTTACCCCTTTTGATTTTTTCGATTTCAATGCTGTTGCATTAGGCGCTCCGGATGGGATTGGTAAAATATCTTTTACCAATAGCCCGGAAAAATCCACGCAAGGAAATATCAGCGATATCGTTTTTGATGATTTTGCCTACACCCCGATTACCGCTACATTCATCGGCGATGATCTAATTAATGATGGTTCAGGTGTCGTAATCGGCACAAATATCGAACACCCAAATGGAAATATTTTGACCAAATTCTGCTAACCGGACAAAGCATCAACATTCGCGCTGACCCAGGTCAAATCACGAGAGTCTCGTTTATCGATGAAAACGATGGTATTGTTCAGGCTGAATTTTCCGGTGCTGGCACCGTTACCATAAATATCGATCCAGAAACCTTCAGCGGTCCAGCTCAACCAATTAATTATAACCAGAATGTAGAATATGTTAAAGGTCGTCCAAGTTTTATTATTCAGGAAGCAGACAACAGCACTTTTTTTAGTGTTTTTACGGTGGGCACAATCAATGCCGTAAATCAAAGTATATTCACTCCTGCGACCGTTTATGATGGGGTTGCAGATGTTGCCTTTTTGGAAGTGGTTGATTCTTCAGGGGTGGGTGGAATTCAATGTGCTAACACGCGTTTTTCAAATTCAACAGGAAAAGTGGGGATCGATGCCGCCGGTGTCCCCATCGCTACACAAATATTAGTGGGTGATATCGACGCCACCAACGAGGCAGATCCATTTCTTCTTTTCGGTGACGGATCATTTTTTGCTCCTGCAGCCAATCCGGGCATGCGCATCACCGGAGGCGATCTTGCACAAAGTAATGGTAAAGCGATAACAGTTGCCGAGGGAGGATCAAATAAGGCCGGTTTCTCGACGCTCATCGCGCAAAATAACTTCAAATCCGATGGTACGCCTCAACCAACACAAGGTATTAATGCTACCTTTATTAACGAGGAAGGAGATAATATCTTTATTATCGTCGTACCGATTACAGTAGAATGATGATTCAGAGACCAATCTCCTAATTGAATTCTATTCTTGCGGAAGAGGGGACACCTTCACTACAATATATTATTATGATTACATCTAGAACCCTAAAAAAATCTTTTCTCACATTAATTGCGATTGTAATTCTTACCATCCCTCTATCCGCGCGTAAGGAAAACAAGCTCGACCTGCGCATGAGGCGCATGGTTTTGGATTTCGAGTCGATCATGATTGATTCTCAATCGAGGATACCTACCGCTCTCTTACGCGATGCTCAAGGCATAATAATTCTACGCCAATTTAAAGTCGGCTTGGTAGTAGGGGTAAAGGCCGGCGGCGGGATCGCCATGGTAAGGGACAAGAAGACGGGGAAATGGAGTGCCCCGTCATTTATGAAAGCCGGCGAAGGAAGTTGGGGACTACAAATCGGTGCACAGGGGGTTGTCCATATCTTTCTTCTCATGAATAAGGAAGGAATGAGGGTCCTCACGTCGCCTAAATTTCGAATCGGCGTTGATGCAGCTGCTACAGCGGGACCAGCGGACACTGGTGTCGAAGCTAAAATCGGTGTGGGTTCACCTATCTATGTTTATAGTAATTCCTCCGGTCTATACGCCGGTGCAACTTTCGAAGGGGGATTTCTATTGCCCAACAATAAATCTAATGCCGAATACTACAGAAATAGCTCACTGATGATGGGTGATATTCTATTTGATAATAAGGTTGAAGTCCCTGAATCGGCAAAACCTCTTATTGTTACGATCGAAAAATACGCGAAAAAGTAATAGAATATTTAAACAGGGGTCGGTTCAAATTATCACTCTGCTACAAGTGACTTATTCTGCACATTTAGATCACTGAATAAAAACATTACGCGATATCATGATAGTGACAATGTGTCATCGAGGTACCCGATGAAAAAGCCTTTGTCGTTAGAAACGCTCTGGAAATTAAAATAGCTTTTTAATACTGACTCCATCTCTTCTGTCTTGATATCATCACACACCAAAACTCCCCTCTCTGATAATAATTTTTTTATCGGGGGGATATTCATCTTTATCTCCTGAAGATCATGGGTCGCATCACAAAAGATTAAATTGAATTTCTTTCCGAAAGCTATGTCCCTGAAATTACCTTCATGAACGGTGACAAATTTATCAAGTCTCCGGTTTTTCAAATTCTCTATCAGTGACTGAATGGACCCCCCCTCCCTCATAATATGTTTAAGGTAGCGATTTCTGACCTTGGGAATTTTTTGTTTTAGAGAAGAACCAAAAAATTCTTCCCATTCTTTTTCAGAAGAGAACCCGATATCAACGGTATGAAACTCCTTATTTCTACCGCTCTTTTTTATTCCCTGTGCAATACAAGCGGTGGATCGCCCAACCCAGGGTCCTATTTCCAAAAATGGACCCGGTATTTTTTTTCCTAATTTATACAAGTTATAACATTCGAATAAATTTATAAATCCTTCCGGCGGGAAAAACAATCCAAGGTTATGGATAAACCGGATAAATGTTTTTTTTCCACAATTTAAATCCCTGTACATGCGTTCTTCAGAAAATGTACGATTGGCATCGCTGGCCACGCCAGGTTTTACTAATGGTGAATTCTTACTTGTTCGCATTGATTACCGAGTCGTTAATCGCTTAGAGGCTGATTTAATCTTTCACTACTAGCATTTATAACTTCGTCAATATCGTATTCAGAAACAACAAGAAAAATTGTATTTAAATGATATAAATATCTATTATCCAATACATCAAAAAGGATATTAATATATTCTTCAATTGCCAGTGATCCGTGAACTGTTGCCAGGAGAGGTAAACTCATCGTTTTGAGACTGTAACGATCAGCTGTTTCGAAAATATCATCGAGGGCATCCTTCACCCATTCTATTCTCCATGAAGGTGTCAGGTTAAAATCATGGATGATGGCCAAGAAACGATACGGGGTTTCCCCGCGGACCAGAGCCATTCCCGGAATGGGTGAATCGCTAATCGTTTGCAGACTATCGTGCACTAATTGTCCAGTGCTCTTTTCACTTTTTTCAACCGCTTTTCTTGTGCTCAGTATTAGAGAAGTATCCTCCTCAACAACCAGCGCCTCCACATTTAATTCAGCAGTATTCGCGGATACCGTTCGTAATTTGGTAACGCCCCAACAAATTTCACAACCTCTGTCTGTTCTCTTAAACTGGAAATCACTTTTGATAGTATAATAAGCTCAAATATTTCATGAACCTCTCACCATCAACATATTGTTTTATATGAATCAATATGGGTGGGGGAGCTTTTTTACCGATATTTATTTATTCTTCAAATTCAATGCGGTAAGAGATTTATGAACAACGGATAATAAAGCCTCAGTCGTATAAGGTTTATCAAGGAAGTATTCTATGCCAAGGTTTTCAATTTTTGGATTTTATCTTTCTGCCCTTCACCAGTTGAAACAACAATGCCCAGTTTTGAATTTAATTTTTTCAATGTCTGTACCACGGCTACACCATCCAGGTGTGGCATCGCAATATCGGTAAGCACGACACGAATTTCTTTTTCATATTTAGCATAAATCGCCAATGCTTCCGTTCCATCTTCCGCGGTCATGACCTTATAATCCTGCGCTTCCAGTACTTCGCGAATCATTTCGCAAATATGGTTTTCATCATCGACAACGAGAATGAGTTCACCCTTGGCTTTAGGTAATGATGTATGCTTTTTTCTCGAGGAAACGACTGCATCCGCAGTGTCAGCTGGAAGATAAATTTTAAAAGTAATCCCCTTCCCTTCTTCACTTTCCACTTTTATAAATCCACCATGGCTTTTTACTATTCCATGTGAAGTGGATAAGCCGAGGCCGGTTCCGTGTCCCTCTTTTTTTGTTGTGTAAAATGGATCGAAGATCTTCCCCATCTCATTATTCGACATTCCCATCCCAGTATCAGTGACTTCAATCTCTACGTAAGGTCCCGCTTTTGCATCCGGGAACATCGTTACATAACTTTCATCTAAATGAATATTTTCCGCCATCAAATATAAATTCCCCCCGCCGGCCATCGCGTCTCGTGAATTAAGGCAAAGATTAAGAATCACCTGGTGCAATTGAGTGGGGTTACCCTTCACCACCCAAATATCGTGTGGAATAACAAATGAAATATTTATGTTTTTTGGGAAAGTTTCTTTAGAAATTTGCACAATCTCCATCATAATATGCTTTGGTTGGATCATACTATGATCACCCTCTATTCCTCTCGCAAATGTAAGCAGCTGATTCACAACCGAAGTTGCGCGATCCACGCTACTCATTATTATACTCAGTCTTTTTTTCGCGATATTGTCTAAGGCATCGTTTAATAGCAGTTCTGAAGAAAGTGCGATCGGCGCTAAGAGATTATTCAAGTCGTGGGCAATACCACCGGCCAGGTTGCCTATGCCATCCATTCTCTGCACACGCAAAATCTGAGCTTCATATTTCTTTTTTTCTGTTATGTCGGTATTAATTGTTAAGATTGAGGATGGATTACCCTCTTCATCCCGCACCAAGGTTTTACTGCAATCAATATATAGGGATGTTTTGTCCTTTTTAAATTGTTTAATCTCACCATACCATTCGCCGTTTTTCTTAAGCTCTCGTTCCATCTCAGGCAACTTGGGCGGGGAATTCTGGTAGAACAATTCCTCGGAATTTCGGCCTATTGCTTCCTCTGCCGTATAGCCATAAAGGAGTTCAGCAGCTTTATTCCAATACATAACGCGATTATTGAGATCGCGAACAACAATCGCATCATGTGCCTTGTCGAGTAAGGCCGCTTGTTCAATTATCTTATTCTCTGCATTTTTCTTATCGGTGATATCGAGCGAGATGCCCATCACCCCGATTACTTTTCCCTCATTGTCTTTTAAAGGTAATTTCGTCGTAATTTCCCATGTAATCTCATCATCATAGTTTCTATAACTTCTTTCATTATTGATCAGCGGCCGACCAGACAAAATTATTTCCTTATCCTCGTCCAAAGACTTTTGACCCTCATCCACTATTTGATGAGACAACAATTCTAATATTGACTTACCGATCGCCTCCTGTGGTTCTTTTAAATGAAGGTAGTTCGCATACTCCTTATTAATCACGACAAACTTGCCCATCGTATCTCTGATAAATATTTTAATGGGTAATTGGTCTATAAGCGTGCGAAGTAAATTGCGTTCTCCGGATAAAGCTTCCTCTGTTTCCTTGAGATAAGTGATATCGAGGGCCGAACCCACAATTCCCAGGATATTCCCTGCCTCGTCACTCCAAGGTAATTTTGTCGACAATTGAATACCTTTTCCCCGGGCGCTATCGTACACTCTTTCTTTGTCAATTAGCGGTCGACCGGATTTCATTATTACATTATCTTCTTCTAATGATTCATTCGCAGACGCGTCCCTTTCAGAAGATACGAGGTCCGTAAGTTTGTTCCCAAGAGCTTCATCTGGATGCTTCAATCCGAAATTTCGAGCGTAAGCCTCGTTAATAATAAGAAACCTGCCTTCTTTATCCCTTATAAAAATAAGATTCGGTAAAGAATCTATTAAGGTGCGAAGTAAGTTACGTTCCTGCCGTAGTTTCTCCTCCGCGAGTTTGTGCTCATGAATATCGTAACTGACTGCATGGAACCCTACAATTTCATCATTCGTGTCTTTAATCGGGAAAAAATTAATTCGGTGCCAGCGTTCAGATTCAAAGTGGGGCGCTAGTCGTTCGCATATAGTACCCCTCCCGGATGCATGGAAATATTCTTCCCGAATGGCACGCTTGCTCAACCCGGCTCACTCCTTGTCCAAAAAAGTCTGGGTAATACTTTAAGGAAATTGGTCGAGGCCGAATCGAGGGAAGCGGGCAACCGTCAAGCCGGACTTAAAGCCGCACGCGACTCATTTTATCGGGGTGATATTGCAAAAACAATTGTCGATTACGCACAAAGTATAGGGGGGATCCTCAACCTCGAAGACCTTGAAAACTACCATGCGCAATACGACCAACCGATAAGAAGCACTTTTGGTGGGTACGAGATTTGTGGTCACTCTACCTGGAGCCAGTCAGCCGTTTTGATGCAGGCCCTGAATATTTTAGAGGAATTCGATCTCAAGTCTATGGGTCATAATTCAACACGCTACATACATACGATCGTTGAAGCTTTTAAACTGGCCTTCGCGGATCGAGCGGCCTACTACGGTGATCCTGATTTTTCAACTATTCCCATTGATGGTTTGATCGCTAAAGATTACAGCGCTGAACGCGCCCCGCTTATTGAAGAAAATCGCGCTTACCCTGAGCTTCCACCAGCCGGTAACCCCTGGCCTTTTTCCAGATTTGAGGGCAAACCCGCAGTCTCTGGTTCAATTGCTCCGCATACCGATCCCACAGAGCAGAATGATCACCAGCATGGCACAACCCACATTGCGGTCTTGGACGAACATGGGAACATGGTATGCGCCACGCCAAGTGGTGGTGCGTTAAGTGACGCTGTGTTTTTCCCAGAGTTGGGTTGCACCCTGAGCACCCGAATTGAAATGTTCAACTTAGAGAAAGAACATCCCAATAGACTCGAACCAGGCAAACGTCCAAGAACGACTTTAGTTAACTACATTTTATTGAAAGGAGGAAAGCCGGAGATGACAATCGGTTGTCCCGGCGGTGATCATCAAACTCAAGCCTGTTTACAATTAATCCTCAATACCCTCCTCTTTAAGATGAATCCTCAAGAAGCTGTAGAGGCACCCAGGTTTGGCACCGACAGTATGCCTGACTCTTTCTTTCCCCATGATTATTTTCCCGCTCAACTGGCTTTGGAAGAGGGATTTCCTGCTGAGACAGAAGCCTCTTTAAAAGCTCTGGGACATAAGATTGTGCATAAGGAAGTATGCGGTATGGGAGCAACGGTAGCACGCAGAGATCCGGTAACCGGGATACTCAGCACGGGTGCCGACCAGCGGAGATCTTGTTACGCGATCGGGTGGTAATCAGTCCAATGATTTCTTTAACTTGGGCAGAAGTATAAAATCGTAAACACGCGGGCTGTGTTCTCCTGACACGATAGCCTTATTAATGTCTAATGCTTTCACTTTTTCCGTTATGTCAATCAATGCCTTCAAATCTAAACCCATATAATTGCCGCAATCATTTTGATTCTTGCTCTCAACTGCCCTAAATTCCTTTATCGCGCCATCGGCCAGGTGTTTTACTCCCGATTTACTACCTTGCCTGGCTTTTACTCCTGAAGCTGTCAGCTTTATCAAGCCTTTGAGAAATGTCGCTCTCCTTCCTTCACGTTCAATGGCTTGCCAAAGAGCTTCCCATGCTTCGTGTGCCTCCCAGTAGAACCCATGATTAAACATATCGAATCCTAAGAGATAAGGCTCGCACACCTCCCATTGTGCCGAGGTGAAAGTATCATTTCCTTCTATTTTTATTTTTAATTTATGACCTTCCGGATCACGAGTCGGATGCGGCGAAAGACCGGGCGTATAGGCATAGGGGGGTAAACTATAGCCAGGGACTAATCGTGGTATCTGCTCATCGTTGTTCACGCTTACAATTCCCAACAAAGCTTCTCGAATGTTGCAATCTAAGATCAATAAAACTGAATGGAATAAAATCAGCTTTCAAAAATTCGCGCTATTTCATCCTGTTCGGGGCGAATCACTTTTTTCCGATCGGTCTTCGTTTCACACCAGACACCAACCGGGCCGTTTTCGACCACACCAATCTCCGCACAATTTATTCCTTCAACTTCCAGTGCACCGCGAATGGAGTTGGTATCACATGGCTTTGTTGCAATTAACAATGCGCCTGATGCGATTGCCGCGAAGGGATCCATTTTAAAGGCCTCACATATTCTCGATGCTAGCTGAGGCACCGGCACTGCTGACAGGTCGATCAAAAGCGAATGTCCGCTCGCTTCCGATAATTCCCAGAGGGCAGAAAATAAACCCCCTTCAGTTGGATCGTGCATCGCTGTCACCTCACCGGCCTTTAACGCAATTTGTGCATCGCGTAGCACGCTGATCCCAGGTGTGTTCAGAAAGGCAACCGCTTGTTTTAATTCTGTTTCATTTAAGAACTGGCTCACGCGATCGGGAAATTCACGCGCAATTATCGCCGTAGCCTCTATCGGCACTCCCTTTGTGAGTAAGATACGATCCCCGGGATTGGACCCTTGAGGCGTTATCAGTCTGTCGCGATCAACCTCACCGATCAAGGTCCCTGCTATAATTGGCCGGTCTAAACCATGTGTTATCTCGGTGTGCCCTCCAATTACCGCGATCGCCATTTCCTTACAAGCGCTGTAAACTTGATGGTTGATTTTTTCGACCAGATCTTCTGTCGTCTTTCCTTCCGGGAGCAGCAGTGTAAGCAGAAACCAGCGGGGAGTTGCCCCCGTCGTAGCTATATCGTTTGCATTTACTTGCACCGCGTACCAGCCAATCTCATCGGTCGCAAATGTAATGGGGTCCGATTTATAGACTAAATATTTTGATCCGACATCGACGACGGCACAATCCATTCCCACTCCGGGACCAAGGATTACGCTTGGATCATTTATCGGGGCTTGACCGATGAGTCTCGCTAATATGTCTGAGGGTAATTTACCCAACGGCAGCGTTTTATTCTTTTTTTTCACCGGCTAATCGTTTCCTTAATGCTTCAAGAAATGAGGAATTGCGTGGATGCGAAGATGCTATAATGTGGAATAAATTATCTTTCACACAATGACATTTTAAAAAAACATCTCTTTTTCCTGAGTTCTAAATTTTAATCTCAAAACATTGAACCTTCTCCCCTAAAACCTAAAACTTAACACTGCTACTGCTTCCTCACCGTCCATTCTTCACTGTTCACTGAATCCCTCCGGCGTTTGGCTAGTACATCCCAAAAAGTAAGCCCCTTTGTATCCGGTTGAGAGCCACCTGAAAGTTTGCTCGCCAGCATCCCAACACCTACTAAAATAAAATGACTGAACAATCCAATCAGGTAAGGACTCAGCGTGTAATTTAAACGCCCCAGATTGAGCAAGGCTGTTTCCATTCCTGGAAGTTTGACCCGCGTTAATGTTGCCCACGCCGTAAAGAGAATACATAATACAATCGCAATATAAGCACCCCTTGCCGTCGTCCATCGAAATAAAAATCCGAGGGTAAACAAACCGAGAATTCCCCCCGTTACAATCGAGGCCACGGTAACGGATAATTCAATAACCGATTTAATCCCGATCCATTGCTGCGCCATGACTATCGAGGATGCTCCTATCACCGCGACGACAATTTTCCCTAATAACAGACGATGTTTATCTTTCGAATTTGGCCGCAGTCTTACATAGAAATCACTGACGACCACCGCCGCCATAGAGTTTAACTCCGAATCTATGGACGACATGGCTGCCGCCATCAACGCCGCCAAAATAAGCCCAATCAAAGCTGCGGGTAATTGGGTTTTAATAAAGTAAGGAATGATAAAGTCTTTTTCTCGAAGCACCTCTGCTGGAAGTTGATCTGTAGATAATTCATAAAATGCCCACATTAAAGCCCCTATAACCATAAAGAGAATCCAGATGGGAACACACGCGGCTGCTCCCATATAAGCGCCTTGCGCTGCTTCTTTGTCAGTCCGTGCCAGAAGATAACGCTGAACATTGCTCTGGTCACAGGCCAAATATTGAAGCGCACCTAATGTCCCGCCTAAAATGTAAAACCACTGATTATTTTCAAACCAGCTAAATTCCCAATTGCCCAATGAAAACTTCCCCCCCTCCCAGGCCTTGGCGACAATTGCGGTGGGGCCAGCATCGGATGAGAAAAGTAAAAAACATAGGCAGACCAGGCCGCCAAGAACAAGCAACGTGCCTTGGATGACGTCAGTCCATACTACTGCTTCTATCCCTCCGACCATCGTGTAAATGACAGTAGCCACACCCACGATCAGGATGACCCACCACACGTCCCATCCACTCATGTAGCCAACCGCAACTGCCAAAAAATAGAATGTAATACTTAAGTCCAAAATATGACTTACAATAAACGCTCCCGCTCCATAGGCTCGCGCGGGGTAGCCAAAACGTAATTCCAGATAACGATAAGCAGTCATGCGGATTGTCCTGCGGTAAAATGCCACTAGAAAAACGGAAATAAAAATCATTACGAACGGATAAACCAGGTGCATGGGCAATGCCCACATGTCCTTTTTAAATACCTCCCCGGGATGTCCGACGAAGGTCGCGCTCCCGACAATCGTTCCCATGATTGAAAAACCGACCACCCATCCCGGTAAGTTGCGGCCAGCCAAAAAATAGTCTTCAGTCGTCTTTTGACGGCGTGAAAAATACAACCCAAGCGTTCCAAGGATGCCTAGATAAATTACAATAACGGTTATTTCGATTATTCCCAAGGACTACCCTTTTTCGAATTATGCTTATTTTTAATACCAGCCTTCATTACGTTAAGGTGTAGACGTTTTTTATAATCTCTAAATCATTGCCTATTTTATTAAGAGTTTATAATTTAATAATCTACAATTTAAATTCTATGAAAATTTTTAGTTTAATCCTCGTTCTTTGTTCACCGCTTTTACTGCAAGGGCAGATGCAATTTCAAGAAATTAAAAATCAAGCAAATTATAAGTTTGGCGACAAGGAAGTAAGACGGATTTTTAAATTTAATAATGATGGTGATTACCCTGTTACCTTTAATTCTATCACCTCCAGTTGCGGGTGTACTACAACTTCTCTTGAGAAAATCACTTATCTGCCGGGTGAAGAGGGTGAGATTGAAGCCATATTTACGATTGGACAACGTGAAGGTTTACAAAGAAAAAAAATTACTGTCCTCACAGATGATACCGATTTTTCCCGCTATGAATTGATCTTGGAAGTAAACATTCCGAAAATCGCAGAAATTAATACACGTCTTCTCTACTGGAAAAAAGATGAAAGATTGGATCCCAAGACTATAACGATCGACTTCCACCCTGATGAGCCGATAAAAATCACGGATGTTAAAATGAGTAACGAATCATTTAAACTAGATATGAATGAAGTCTTAACGGGCAAACAATACATTATCTCGGTTGATCCCGGTACGGCGAGAAATTCTAAAAACGGAAATCTGCTCGTAAAGACTGATTTTCCAAAGGATAACCCAAAGATTTATTTCTTTCATTTAAGAGTTCAATGATCATTGGAATATAATTTATTCCTCCTTTAAAATTGAATCAGTTCATTAAAGAAACGGGACTCATATGTCTTATCGCTCTTTTCCTCGGCTTGTTGACTTGGTCTTTTCATCCCGGCGCTCCTGATTTTCATAAAATTGATCTGGAAGATGGCGAAATTTTATTGAAGACCGCTCTGGAAAGCGCCGATCCCCTACTCTGGGTTGACGCCCGGTCGAAAGATAATTTCGAATTGGATCATATACCCGGTGCCATACTCCTGAATGAAGACGACTGGGAGTATCTATTGGCTGAATTTATGGAAAAATGGGGTCCGGACCAGAAGGTTATTGTCTATTGCGATAGCCGATTATGTAGAGCCAGTAAAAATGTGGCTCAACGACTGCAGGATGAACTTCAACTTAATAATGTTTATACCCTTCATGGAGGATGGGAAACATGGACCAGCGAGCAAAATTGATAAAGATACTTTTTATTGTCCTGCAGATCGGCATGGGTGGTCTTTTTATCATCGCAGGAACATTAAAGATCCTCGATCCTTCAAATTTTCTTACCGCGATCGAGACTTTTCAACTCCTCCCCTATCCTCTTGCTTACTTTATTGCTTATCTTCTGCCATGGATGGAAATCATCTGCGGCCTGGCGCTGATATTTAAAAAAGGGCAGATGAGCGCACTCATTATTCTAACTGCTTTGATTACCGTCTTTATAATTGCACTTGCCCTATCCTGGGGTCGCGGCCTTGACATCGTCTGCGGTTGCTTTGGCAATCCAGGATCTTTAAAGACAAATTATCCATGGCTCCTTACCCGTAACTTTGCCCTTCTCGCAGTAATTATCCTGATCTTAATCAGAAATAAAAAATTATGCCGTCGATGACGGCTACACATGAGCGAAACAAATAGCCCACCCGCCCTGGTCCCGCGACAGCTGGACAATCCGTAATCGCATCAGGACCAGTCGAAAGTAGCGTACTTTTCAATTTCCTCGATCGTTGTTAAACCGAGCAGAACTTTCTTTAACCCATCATAGTGCAAGGGACGATAGCCGACTTTATGTGAAGCCTTGAGCAGTTCTGACATGTCACCCTTGTTCGCGATGATCGTTCTCATCTCATCGGTAATGAGCGCCAATTCATGAAAAGATATTCGACCTTTGAATCCCGTGAACCTGCATTCTTCACAGCCGCGGCCCCGATAAAAAGGGACTTCCGTCAAACCTTCTTCATGAAAATAATTTTGCAAGGTTTCTAATGATGGATAATAAGGTTCCTTGCAGCTATCACAAATGCGAGCCCCCAGTCTTTGTGCTAAGACACCGATTATCGATGGAGCCACTTGATGGGGTTCGACCCCGATTTCAACCAGTCGGGCAATGGCTTGCAATGCATTATTGGTGTGAAGAGTGGCAAAAACCAAATGTCCGGTAAGGGCAGCTTCAGTTGCAATTTTGGCCGTTTCAAGATCGCGAATTTCGCCCACTAATATTACATCTGGATCCTGGCGTAAGATCGACCGCAGTAAATGAGCAAAAGACAGATCGATCTGTTTATTAACCTGACATTGGCTAATACCATCAATTTGCATTTCCACTGGATCTTCAATCGTCGTAATATTTATTTCTGACGAATTAATTTCTTCAAGTGCAGCGTAAAGGGTTGTTGTTTTTCCAGAACCCGTTGGCCCAGTGACGAAAATAATTCCGTTCGGACTTTTAATGATTCGCCTCAATGGCTTCAATATCACATCGGATATCATCATCTGATCCAACTTAAGAAATTCCTGCTTATTCCCGAGCACACGAATGACAACCTTTTCGCCATGAATCGTGGGCATGAATGAAACGCGGAAGTCAACACGGTTAGTGCCAACATCAAGGGAAAAACGACCATCTTTCGGAAAGCGGAGTTCTGCGATGTTAAGATTACAGAGAATCTTTAAGCGCGAAGAAACGGCAGCGTGAACTTTTTGTGGGAAATTCAACATTTCTCGCAAGATACCATCAACACGAAACCGGATCATTTAAACAATCTCACTCGGCTCGATATGAATGTCAGACGCGCGTTCCCTTAAGGCAAAATAGATGAGCGAATTTATAATCTGTATAAGCGAAGTATTTTCCGTTAGCTCATGTATTATATCCTCCGTCATTTCTTCACTCAGATCCAGATCCAAAGATTTGAGCTCTTTCAGACTATCCATTAGCCCTTCTTCCGTCTGGTAATGAATGGATATAGCGGAATTGATTTCGACCGGAAGACTGAACACCGGGCTGATGCGCATCTGCGTAATTTGTTCAAGCTTTACTATCAGCTCTTCATCCGCCGGATTCACCATCGCCACCGTTAAAACATCATCGAATATATAGAGAGGCAAAACGTGGGCTTTGCTCGCGATCTCCAGTGGAATCATCCCTAGAGCTTCGTGGCTCACTAATGTCGTTACAGGTTCAACATAGGCGATTCCAAAACAATTGCTCCATAGTTCGCACGCATCCCACTTCGGGAGAACTTGGTCTTCAATCAAGTTCTCCAGGAGGGATAAACTACCTTCCTCGTGCTCTTCCAGATAAGGGTCAAGCACTTCTTTTCCCAGAAAGAAAGGCGGCTGCCGAAGCAGCTCCATGAATTTATCATTTCTTACCTTTAGCACGTGCTATTCTTTTTTCCTCGAAGATTTTTGATATTTCAAGCTGGTCCAGAATTTCTTTTGAGAAGTAGGAAGTAGTGCGTTCGTTCTTTAATTCCAATAGCATTTCCGGTAGGGAATATCGATTATCCTGAGACTCAATACTTTCACTTTGAGGAAACAAAGTGGGCGTGTAATTATCTTTCAAAATTAATCCCTTAATTAAGATACGCTGGCTTTAGACTCTACGTCGATAAAAAGAGAGATAATTTCATTGATAATCTTCTGCATATTTTCCTTCGATGTATCCTTGCGCACAAAATGTGAAGCTCCATGTTCTGCTGAATCTTCTACGATCTGCCGCGTGGCGAGCGAAGTAAGCATGACTACTACCGCTTCCGGATTTATTTCAATGATCCGTTGGAGCGCGGTAATCCCATTCATCACCGGCATATTAACATCCATCAAAGTGATATCTGGCCTTTCTTGCTTGTACATTTCAAGCGCTTGTTCGCCGTTTCTGGCCTCCAGGATCGTACCTATTCCCAACTTGCGAAGTACCAGAACAATATAAGTGCGCACATGTTCTTCATCATCGACAACCAGCGCTTTAAGATTACTGATCATGATTAAACGTGAGTTGGAAAGTATACGGTGAAATTACAACCTTTCTCAGGTAAATTATTAAAAGTGATTGTACCGCCATGGGCTCTTACGATATAGCGACATATTGCCAATCCTAAACCCGTGCTTTTTTCTCCCCCCGTAGGTTCAACCGAGGTGCGACCAAAATCCTGGAATATATGATGCTTTTCATCCTCAGGTATACCCGCTCCCTCATCGATAACTGAAAATCCAATACTGCCGTTTTTCGAGTGAAGAATGGCTTTTATCGACGTCGACCCTGGTGAATACTTAACCGCGTTACTCAAGAGGTTATCGATTACGTGCCTGACTTTTGAGGAATCACATTTTAATGTATCCCTCTCCGCTTTGTTCTCAACGACGATGGTAATATTTTTCTGAGCCGCGTGAATAGAATTTAATTGAACAGACTCTGTAACGATATCTGAAAAAGATGCTTTCTCCAGCTGCAGTTGCAGTTTACCCGATCGGATTGACGCAACATCGAGCAGTTCTTCAATCAATTGGAGGACACTGTTGGAACCGGAGACAATTCTTCCTATCATTTCCTTTTGTTCGCTCGTCATTTCCCCGATTCCATCCTCGAGGAGAATTTCTGCGATTCCCCGGATGCCGATCATGGGATTCTTCAGGTCGTGTGCAACCACACCCATTAACTGATTTGACTCACGCGAAGGATTAATTCCCTTTGTGTGATCGTTCTGATTATTCCTAGTTGGCCTTTTCCTAAGATAACTTCCTTTAGTTTCGTTGCTGGGCAACATGTTCATGAGTTGAAATGGATTTGAGGTATTTGTGATCTCTTCTCTTTCAGAGTCTGGATACCTTCGATTAAATTTCTCTGTGATTATTGCTAAGAGATTACTCTTTGATGGAATAGCCGTGGAGTGTAGCATAAAATTAATTAGTGATTGTTGGATATTCTTTTAAAAGTGATTTTTAATTATTAACTAAGCAATTAAACGGTTATAATTAAGCTATGATCGCTATAATAATCTAACCCTAAAAGGAGTCAAGGTGGGGACTGCCTACGAAATGTTATTTACATTTTTTTACCAAAGAAATGAGACTTTAAAAACCCGCGTTAATATAATTTTATCTTATTATGTTTCTATGACATACGATATATTAAAGGCCGCCCACTACTGGGGGATGTCAGCTGTTACAAGCTGTAATTCACACCTTATAAACATCATCTTTTGACGCTTTATCGACCGTTTATCGCCTTGAGGGCGGTAAGAAAAGTATAACCTTTTACAAGGCTTATTAATCTTACACTTGGGTTTTATTTTATCGTCTGTATTAACCGCAACTATTGTTTACACCTGTGCCTGTAAAAACCCTACCTGAGGGGAAACACTGATTATTTCTAACCGTGTAACTTCATTTCGTAATGGATTAAATCAAACCTGTCGAATTGCCACGACCCACTTTTTTTAAACCATTTTAAGCTGGCGATCCAGAAATTCTCTCCCATCGCTCATATAAACCTCATGTAAATGATTGAGGATCATCCCAATCAATTAAACATCAGCCCGCGAATCGGTTGGTATTAAAGCTTAGTGAGGGGGCTCCACGGCTTCGCAATCAGACGATTGACAATATCGAAAATCAAAATATCGAGCTGCCGTCAATAACCCGGTGCCTAAGCTCTTTAATCGTCGAATCCAAGTCGAGACTTCACAGCGAAATTCTTGCTAACCATCCGGTACTGGCATCGCAGTAAAGCAGGTCTTCACCCAATCGTGAAAGCCCATGCGGCTCCGGCTGCGAATTAGGTATTTCTATTCGGTCCAGCTCTGCCCCATCTTTCAAATCCAGTTTTACAATAACCCGGTCGGCCGTGTGTACTACCCAAATCCCGTCGTCCACACGCACCATTCCGTGACCGCGCACATAAGGCAGGGGAATTAAATGCTCTACGCTCCAGTCTTCGATGCGCACTTTGCCCAGGGTCTGATCTTTGAGAATCTGCACCCAGATATAGCCTTCCTCAAAATGGTCGAACTCGACACCGTGTGAGCCACCGCCCCCAGGCACCGGATACCGCTGTAGGGTCTCACCCGTTTGGGCATCTACCTTTATAATCTCGGATGTCTGCGGCTTGGCATCTGTGGGCCGAACGTAGCGAAAGGTTCCTGGCCCGTTTGCGGTTAACCAGAGCGCTCCGTCACCGTAAGTCATACCGCTCGTATTAGATGATTCACTAGGTATTTCCCGGATCATCATGCTTAACCCGTATTCTTCAATCGGCTGATCGGGAATCTCCACTAAAGCGACCCGGTCAGTTATTTGATCTACAATCCATAGTCCTTCATCTGTCACCTGCAAGCCATTGGGTGCGGCATAGGACGCGCGAAAAAGTTTCTCAATTTTTCTGGCCATGAATTAGATCATTGTTCTCATAAACCTATCAATCCACCTTGGTCGCTTATTTTTTTCTCTCGATATTCAGCAGTGGCATTTGATCATCCGCCATGACCCACCGATATATATTCGGGCGGCGCCCTCCTCCTTTACTGATAACTTCAATTTCACCCGTTCGTTGAAGCTGCCACATCGGATTCTTAATCACCCGAATATCTTTAGCTTTTAATTTCGGGTATCGCACCTTGATAGATTGAAAAATATCATTGGCGGTAAAATATCCTCCTATGCGAGTAATTGTTTCACGTACCATACCCATGATACTCCTGTCTGCAACTCCGGATTGTGAACCTGAACTTGCACCTTTCTTTTGGCCGCGTTTCTTCGCATTTTCAGGCCCTTCTGCAAATATTCCTTCATCTTCCAGAAGAAGGTTTATCGCATCGATCTTCGATTCTAATTTTTTTTAACGCAATTAAGTCTTCTCTATTCATGACGACAATATGGCGACACTATTTTAATTTGAAAAATTCATAACCAAACCATTTAGGGTGATTATTAAATACACATGTTGTACAATAAATAGTTTAATAGTAATTGGGGTATTTTATATGAGGGTAATCATTTTTTCCTCACATAAGTTATTTATAACAGAAAATGATGCACACCTAACCATAAGCAGGACATAACTGTAGAACCATGTCCTCAATAATAAGCTGCGCCGGCCGACTAATAGAGCTAAAATTAATTTTAGCTCTATCTATTAAATTTCCTGCGGATAACGTCCTCTGTCACAACCTCAAGTATTAAAATCTTTCTCCCATATGGGGAGGACCCAAACGGCTATGAGATGTATATGAACCGTAGTGATAAGCAGGGAATCGATCCGCCAGTCAAAGCTCCAGGGGAAATACGAGCGTGCCGACAATCACAAGACGCGACACAAAAGATAGTCCCACATAACTCATCAGATGGGGCAGTATAAGCCCAATTAAAATAATCCCAGAAAAGGCATAGCTTATAAAACGAATCTTCCAAAAACTTCAGCTTTTCAGCATCAGTGCCATGCATTTTTCCTGACGCTCTGTCGCGAGCTTACCTACCTTTTCAAATTGTTCGCCGGCATTTAGGTCGGTACGCCGATTGAGTATATGTGCGCGTGTCTCGAAATCACGCGTCAGACAACAGGCTTCGACAATAGCGTGGTAATATTTTACCGGAATCAGGTGCACCCCGTTGCAATCGCCATGCAGCAAATCACCGTGATCTATAGCAACTCCGCTGACGGTAATCGGTTCCGTCGCCAGCTTGTAATTTAAGGTTGCATGGTCAGACACCGCACCCGAGGCATAAGCTGGAAAGCCAAGCTGGTTTATAGCATCGATATCGCGAATGCCCCCGTCGGCGACAAGGCCCACCGCTCCTTTAGATTGAAAGCTTTTGCACATCCCGTCCCCAGCAACACATTCATGCGACATCCGCGCGCCGACTGAGTGCATGACGACAATCGTCGGCAATGACAAAGCGCTCATATTATCTCCCACCTGTATTACGCCTTCGACGTTTTTTTCGAGTTCCGGTGTGCTCGTGTCGACGATAAGTGAAATCGCGACTCCAACCATAGGATGATGCACGGCGGTCATAAGCTTGATTTCGCTACCCGTGAAATACCTGTGGTTGTCCGCGCAGCCCAGTGCCAACAGTGACTCCGCGACAGTAGGTGTTTCAAACTCACGTAATTGTTCGATTAACGCCAAATCTACAGCCATATATTTCCTTATTTAATTATACCTCATTAGAGATAACTATCACCATCTGTCAATGCTGCCATTGATTGTGGTTGAGTATTAGGGATTGCGAAATATTTAAAACCTCATAAATATTTTACGACTACTATAACTACCAATTAAGCTGCATACCTCGTTAGCATTATATTTGCAATCGATTGGAGTCGATCCGTTGATGTAACCAGAATAAATTCTATGTGAAAACGATGTCTCTTCGTAAAAAAAATTTTAGCATTATCTGTCTCACCTTTATCGTTTTTGTCGGTGTGATTTATTCGATAGCAAGAAAAGTCATGCTCGATAGTTATACCCGGCTTGAAAATCATACCGTCACTCAGAATATTAAGCGATTTCAAAACGCATTATCCGAGAATCTTTCATATTTAAATACCAGCTCAAAAGATTGGGCCGCTTGAAATACTCTAATGACTTTTCCTCATCATCGACATAAACAATGGCGTACTTTTTGTAATCTATTTTCTTTTCCATTAATTTGAGTCGAATTTACTTATTTCAGCCTACCGCGCCCTTAGAGCAGAAAGCTAATGCCTCTTATTGATCAATTTTTATCACCGGTCAATATTATAGCTGATCTTTTAAGCATCTGGGGTCGCATCCCCGTCCTGACCGGGGCTACTCCAATCGACTGAGCGATCTATACCGTCGCATGGGGTAAAGTAAAATAACCAGTGGCAGTTTCATTTACTATAAACTGAGATTATCAACTGCCCCACTCTCAAACATCTCCCAACTTGGTAATACTGTATAAGTATATTTTACTTTTTTTTTACTAAGTATTTCGTATTTTAGATTGCTCCAATTGAGCCCGGTGAGTCATTATAACCGTTCGTCTTTAGTAGCACCCGTGATGGCACGCAGGTCGATAGGCAAACCTATTATCCAACAAATAGGTAATATCAATGAAGAAAACTCAAACAGCTCGATTGGATCCTTATAATGTTCTTCCGAACCGCGACATCGCGGTAGAGTCAAGGACGACTGCAGATGATCGATTGGAAAACATGGCAAGCGCGCTCAGTACTGATTCGACGCTGGGCTTTAATTTGTTTCGCACCCTCATAGATAATATGTCCGATTTTATCTACGTAAAAGATAGT
>Ga0115002_10001752_pt1 | contig 29323 bp, 21 predicted proteins | sample ArcticOcean_MG_C_8_FD_89576 | JGI IMG/M metagenome (GOLD analysis project Ga0115002, IMG submission 89576) | Marine microbial communities from western Arctic Ocean - ArcticOcean_MG_CB11_86 | ecosystem: Environmental > Aquatic > Marine > Oceanic | place: Arctic Ocean: Canada Basin | collected... | reverse complement strand
GGACGATTACCTTTTTCAACAGCCCCATCAAAACAGGCCGTATGAAAAACTCACCGCCCACAAGAAAAACACCATCCTCAAGGCCCTCGCTCTTGCCCCCTGACGGCAAAAGTCGAGTTAGGGGTGCATAACTTGCCCGCCGTCGACGTTAACGGTTTGGCCGGTGACGTTACTGGCCCGTGCGGACGACAGGAAAACCGCCATGTCGGCGATGTCGCCCGGTTCCTGCCAGCGTCCTAATGGGGCCACTGCACGTATTTTTTCACCAGCCCAGTCTTCATAACTCTTCTTCTCGGCAGGCGGTTGAAGGTCGTTCCAAGCCTGCCAGACGGCTTGGTTCAACGGCGTTCGTACCATGCCAGGGCATACCGTATTCACTCGCACTTCGTATGGCCCCAGGTCTTTCGCCATGCATTGGGCGAAGTTGATATTTGCCGCCTTTGATGCACTGTAAGGAGGATCGGTTGGCGAGCCGATCTGTCCGGCCACCGAAGCGATGAACAACAGTGTCCCCGACTTTCGTTCCATCATTCCCGGAGCGATCGCGTGGGCGACATGCACCATGCCCATCACATTCACGTCGAGCACCTTCCGCCAGTCGGCCGGTTGGAGATTGGTGAATGGCAGTCCGAACTTCCCGGAACCGACCGCCGCCGCGTGGACCAGGTGATCGATCGGGCCGAGTTGCGATTGCGTTTCGCCCACCGCGTCGGTCACCGCCTGTTCGCTGCTGACATCGACGGATAGTCCCACGCAGGTGACGCCATGTTGTTCGGCGATCTCTGCGGCAACGGTCTTCGTCTGTTCCGAGAGATCCCACACGGCCACCCGACAACCCTCGGCGGCGAACCCTTCCGCAGTCGCCCGGCCGATCCCACTGGCTCCGCCGGTGACCACCACCACATGCTCTTGCAACCCGAGTTCCATGACGTTCCTTACTGTAAAGGGGCGACCAGTGAATCGTCGGTTCCCGAATCGTGAATCCCCGACAAGACAGCGTCATCATAATGGCCCGTCTCGACACGCACAGTCAGCGACCGTGCGAATCTGCAAGAACCGACCACCCCTTCTTCACGTTCGCCTCTTGCGGGCAACGAGGCACGAGCCGTACAATCTCGGGCGTCGCAACATGTCGTAACACGCGAAGTCTAATTCTGGTAGGAACTTCCGGGAGAAAACAGCATGGGTTTTCTGGACAAACTCCGTGGAGAACTCGTCGACATCGTCGAGTGGATCGATGATTCCCGGCACACGCTTGTCTGGCGATTTCCACGATTTCACAACCAGATCAAGAACGGTGCCCAGCTCATCGTCCGGCCCGGTCAGGTGGCGGTTTTCGTGCATCGTGGGCAACTGGCCGACGTCTTCGAGCCGGGCCATTACACGCTCAAGACCGACAACATGCCCATTCTCAGCACGCTGCAAGGCTGGGCACACGGGTTTGATAGCCCGTTCAAGGCCGAGGTTTACTTCGTCACCACGCGGCAGATGACCGACCTCAAGTGGGGCACACCGAACCCCATCATGCTTCGCGACGCCGATTTCGGCCCGATCCGATTGCGGGCGTTCGGCACCTACACGCTCAAGGCGATCGACCCGAAAGCCTTGCTGACCGAGTTGGTCGGCACCGACAGCTCGTTCGAGGCCGAGGAAGTCTCTGAACTACTCAGATCGATCATCGGTACGGCTTTCGCCGACATGATTGGAACGTCGAAAGTGGCCGCGCTCGATTTGGCCTCGCAATATCAGGAAATGTCCGACGATCTGCGCAAGATGGTCTGCGAGCGAATCGATGACGAATACGGCCTCGAAGTGCCGCAACTGTTCATCGTCAACATCTCGCTGCCCGAGGCCGTCGAGAAGGCGATGGATACGCGGTCGAGCATGGGTGTCATCGGCGACATGAACCAGTTCCAGCAATACCAGATGGGGCAGGCGATGGTGTCCGCCGCAGAAAATCCAGCCGGCGGTGGGGCAGCCGAGGGCATGGGGCTGGGAATGGGGTTCGCGATGGCGAATCGTATGGTGGGCGGTGCCGGAATGGCCGCTCCGGCGTCTGCTCCGCCACCGCCCCCACCCGGCGTGCAATGGCATGTGGCAGTTGACGGCCAAACACAGGGGCCGTTCAACATCGAGCAGATGGCACAGGGGATTTCCTCCGGGCAGGTGTCGGACACATCACAAGTCTGGTGTACCGGCATGGCGGGTTGGTCAGCCGCCGGGCAGGTTTCGCAATTGGCCGGTCACTTTAACGCCTCACCTCCCCCTCCGCCTCCACCACCGCCGCCCGCTTGACGTGTCGACAGACGGTGGCCGCCGCAGTTGAAAGCTGCAGTTGGAATGCGCCTCCGACATTCACGATGGATAATCGACGAATCTTATGAGCGATTCCCCGTCCCCCTTGTCACAGTCTGAGGCTGCTTCCACGTCGTCGGTCGGCCAGACCACCGACGAAGGCAAAGGCCGCATCTTCCCCTGCGAGGGCTGCGGGGCGGACCTTGAATTCCACATCGGGCAGCAGCAGATGAAATGCCCGTTCTGCGGCCACGAGAAGGCCGTCGATCTCGCCGACGATGCGGAAGTCGCCGAGCAAGACTTCTACGCCATGCTCGCGCGAATGTCGGAAGTAAGCGAACAGGACAGGCACGACGAAGAAGGGCAAAGCGAAATTCGCTGTGAGAGTTGCGGCGGAACCGTTGTTTTCCTGGGAACCTTAACCAGCAGCGAATGCCCGTATTGCGCTTCGCCCATCCAGCTGGAGAACGTTCACGACGCCGAACACCGCATTCCCGTCGATGGCGTGCTGCCGTTTCTCGTCGACAAGAAGGTGGCGAAAACGAATTTGGGTGTGTGGGTTAAGTCGCGTTGGTTCGCGCCGAACGAGCTCCTCAAACGGGGCGTCGAGGGGAAATTCAACGGCGTGTACCTGCCCTATTGGACGTTTGACTCCATGACGGGTACGCATTACAGCGGGCAACGCGGCGAGCATTATTATGTGGAAGTCGGCAGCGGTGATAACAAGCGACGCGAACGCCGGACCCGCTGGTATCCGGCATCCGGGTCGTTTCAACGGTTCTTCGATGACGTGCTTGTCTTGGCAACACGCGGCATGAATCGCAAGCTGATGCTCAAGCTCGAACCGTGGCCGCTGGCGAAATCGATCCCCTTCACCCAGCAAGTGCTCGCAGGCTACTTGGCGCGCACGTATGAAGTGGAACTTGATGAGGGTTTCGTTGACGCCAAAGGTCGCATCGACGAGGCCATCGACAGTGAAGTTCGCAACCGAATCGGCGGCGACGAGCAACGTGTGCATTCCATCAACACGCATTACGACGCGCTGACGTTCAAGCATCTGCTACTGCCCGTCTGGCTGATGGCTTACCGCTTCCACGAGAAAACGTATCAAGTGATGATCAACGCGGGCACCGGCGAAGTGCAGGGCGAACGGCCTTACAGTTGGATCAAGATCACCCTCACAGTTTTGTCGGCTCTCGCGGCGGTCGGAACGGCTATCTATTTCTATTCCCAACGGTGAGCAACTCGCGTGTGCGGTCGCCTCACCAATCTCCGTCGTCTGTTGGCCATCAGCGCACTCGCGCTATTGGCCGCCACGTGGCGTCTCTGGTTACCGCAGACCGATTTTCCACAAGTGCCGTTGTTTGATTTTGCACGTTCCGCCCCCGCCTGGTTGGACTGGCTCGGCTTGACGGTGCTTGTCGGGGCGCTACTCGTCGCCGGTGTCGTTCCGCAACGAAGCCGTCTCTGGCAGCCCGCGCTACTGATCTTGGCTTCGACGCTATTGGCGATGGTCGTGCTCGATCAGCATCGGCTGCAGGCGTGGGCGTATCAGTTCGCTATCGTGTCGGTTGGTCTCGCAACGTTGCCGAAAAAGTGGGCCGTGCCGTGGCTGCGACTGTTCGTTGTCAGTATCTACTTCCACTCGGCCTTGTCAAAACTCGACTACGGCTTCCTGCACGAACATGGGCCGTTGTTACTTTCCGGCATGGTGAAACCGTTCGGTCTCTCGCCGGATGATTGGCCGGAACGCATCACGGCTGGTTTGTCGTTGCTGATGCCGGTCGGTGAGTTGTTGGTGGCGGTCGGATTGTGCGTGCAACGTTTCCGACGCGCGGCGGTCTTCGCGGCGGTTTGCATGCATTTGATGTTGATGCTGGCAGTCGGACCGTTTGGGTTGGATCACGAGTGGGGCGTGCTGTTGTGGAATGCGTATTTCATAGGGCAGGCCGTGCTGTTGTGGGGAGGCAGCGAGCAGCCGGCGGAAACGCCTATCGATCCCGTCATTGAAAACCCACGAACGTTTCGCACGGTCGCGCCCTGCGTGTTGATCGCATTTGTCTCGGTGTGGCCCTTCGCGTCGACATGGGGTTGGTGTGACACGTGGCCCGCCTGGGAGCTGTATGCGTCACGTCCCGAATGCGCAAAGCTCTATGTGACGGCGACCGCCCGAGAACGTTTACCACCTTCGATTCAAAAGCACGTCGGCCAACCCGACTGGCATGACTGGTGCCGTGTCCGCATCGATCGTTGGTCGCTCGAAGCCATCGGCGCACCGGAGTACCCCCAAAACCGCGTCCGCGTCGGTATTGCGCTGGCATTGGCCGATTCGTTCCAGCTCGACGAGGAAATTCGCATCGTCCTCGAAAGCCCCGCTGCACGTTGGACTGGAACAAGAAGCGAACGCACGCTGACCGGTCGCCGCGCGCTGTTCGATCAGGCGGCAACGTATCGCTTCAACGCGAAAGCGAACGAATTGAAACCACGGATTTCACGGATGGACACGGATTTGAAATGACGCATTCCATGCATGAATAGCCGCCGATGGCATCGACGGACGTCTGCAACGCTCATGACGCGGACAGACACAAGAATGCTTGACGCGCTGATACAGCATCGAGAGAATCGGGCGACCAGACAGAAACGCCTCCCGCTCCTACGACACGTTTAACGCTTCGAACTCTGCCTAGGTGATCACAGAGAGACCAGCCATGAGCCTTGGTTTTCAATCCGGATGTGATGATCTGGTTGGCCAGTCATTGACCTCTGCCACTGTCTTGCTGTTTGATCCGCCCGAGGGACCAGGGCCACCCGCGCGTGAGGCCGTCTCCCTACGTTTTGGATTACGATTGCTCACTCTTCGTGCCCTGACCGATACTTCGGGGCTGTCCGTTGAACTGGATGGTCTTTTAATTCCTGCCGATCCAGAGTTCGCAAATTGCTATCGAATCGAAGAGGTCACCGAAAGGCCCCCGCTCAATGCGTATCTTGGACAGCCCGTTTACAACTGTTGGTTTTTGACCAACGAATTGGGATTCTCAGATGGCTTCATGATTTCATTCGCCCCCCAGTATGCTGTACTTTTCATGGCCATGAATAACGAAGTCTCGATCTTGCATGTGTCAGGAGAGCAATGTTCGTAGTGTTTGCAGGGTGCCAGTGGCACGCTTTGAAGATCATTTTGACCAGATCGCAACCCGCGGCCGTCTTGTCTGCCAACCGATTCCCCCCCCCGTGACCCCCGTGGTTCAAACCGTTTAATCGGGAACGGTTGTGACGTCCGCCGATACGATCGGCGGCTATCCATTGTTGGAACCCACCGCCCCGTTTTCGTGTCCTTTCGTGTGTGCCGTGGTTTCCATCGGAATGGCGTCGGTTGCATTCGTTCTCTGCTCGGCCTACAACGACGGAACCGTTTTTGCTCTCAAGTTTCAATGAATTTCGCACCCACAGGTTCCACACATGGCTCAGATCAACGACAACTACCTCAAGCTGCAAGCCGGTTATCTGTTCCCCGAGATTGGTCGCCGCGTGAACGCGTTTTGTGAGGCCAACCCCGACGCCAACGTGATTCGGCTGGGTATCGGCGATGTGACCGAACCATTGCCATCAGCCATCGTGACGGCCATGCACGCGGCGGTGGATGACTTGGCGGCACACGATACGTTTCACGGCTACGGACCCGAGCAGGGTTACGCGTTTCTGCGTGAGCCGATTGCCGGGGAGTATCAGGCGCGCCGCGTCAACGTGGATGCGGATGAGATTTTTATCTCGGACGGGTCGAAATGCGATACCGGGAACATCCTCGATATCTTTGGACCGGATAATACGGTGGCGGTGACCGACCCGGTGTATCCGGTGTATGTCGACACGAATGTGATGGCGGGCCGCACGGGTGCGGCGGATGAGGCGGGGCGGTATGCGGGGCTGGTTTATCTGCCGGTGACGGCTGAGAACAATTTCGTGCCTGCCTTGCCGGAAGGGAAGGTGGATTTGATCTACCTTTGCTATCCGAACAATCCGACCGGCACCGTGGCGACGCGTGAGGCGTTGCAGCAGTGGGTCGACTACGCCAAGGCGAACGATTCGATCCTATTGTTCGACTCGGCTTATGAGGCGTACATCACCGAGCCTGACATTCCACATTCGATTTACGAGATCGACGGCGCGCGTGAGGTGGCCATCGAGTTTCGCAGCTTCAGCAAGAACGCCGGGTTCACCGGAGTTCGCTGTGCTTACACGGTGGTTCCCAAAGACCTTGTGGGTCGGACGGCCTCTGGAGAAACCCAATCGATTCACGCGTTGTGGAATCGGCGTCAAAGCACAAAATTCAACGGGGCCTCTTACGTGGTGCAACGCGGTGCGGCCGCCGCGTGTTCCGAAGAAGGGCAGGAGCAAATTCGTTCGCTGGTCGACTTCTACCTCACCAACGCTTCGCTGTTGCGAGACGGTTTGGATTCGGTCGGCATCACGACCTACGGCGGCGTGAACGCACCGTATGTTTGGCTGAAGACGCCGGGCGGCGCATCAAGTTGGGACTACTTCGACGAACTTCTTGGCAAGGCCCATCTGGTGGGTACGCCGGGCAGCGGGTTTGGTGCCAGCGGGGAAGGCTACTTCCGACTGAGTGCGTTCAACAGCCGCGCGAACATTGATGAAGCGGTCGCGCGGCTGAAGAAGACGTTGTAAAAAAAGGTGAAGCAGACAGGAATGTCTGCTTCACCTTGCTTGCGCTGCGGGCTGGTAGTCAGGCTCTGGGTGACATTCGTCCTTAGCGTGACATCGCGAGGCGTTCTTCCTTCTCGGCCTGACGTCGGGCGACGACCTCGTCTTGCAGGCTGGATGGCACCTGTTTGTACTTGCAGAATTCCATGCTGAAGCCGCCCTTGCCCTGCGTCATCGAGCGGAGTTCGTTGGCGTAATCGAACATGGAAGCCAACGGCACTTCAGCGAGAATAACGCTCGTGCCTTCGCGGACTTCGCTGGATGTAATCAGGCCTCGCTTGCTCGACAGATGGCCTGAAACCGGGCCTTGGTAATCTTCGGGCACTTCGACTTCGAGTTGCATGATCGGTTCGAGCAGTGCGACTTTGGCTTTCTCCAGCGTCTTTCGCATGCAGTTGAATGCGGCCACGTTGAATGCCATGTCGGACGAATCGACCTCGTGGAACCCGCCGTCTTCGAGGACCGCTTGCACGCCGACAACTTCACATTCGCAAAGCGGCCCTTTTACGAGCGCTCGCTTGAAGCCGGTGTCGACGGCTGGGATGTAATCTTTCGGAATGCGTCCGCCGGTGACCTCATTGACGAATTCGTAGGATTCCTCGGCATCGTCGGGAAGCGGGGTCACTTTTCCGACGATGTGGGCGTACTGGCCTGATCCACCCGTCTGTTTTTTGTGTTTGTAATTGAATTCGACTTCGCGGGTGGGGCATTCCTTGTACGCGACCCGTGGTTCACCGACGAGGCATTCGCACTTGTACTCGCGGCGAATGCGCTCGGTGTAGACTTCCAGATGCAACTGACCCATACCAGCGATCACGGTTTGGCCGGTTTCTTCGTCGGTCGAGACGTGGAAGGTGGGGTCTTCCCGGCGGAAGCGTTGGAGGGCTTTGGCCAGCCGATCGGCACCGTCGCGTTCGAGCGGTTCGATCGAAAGCCGGATGACCGGTTCGGGAACGAAAATGCTCTCCAAGGCGTAATTCGCGCCCTTTCCGCAGAACGTGTCGCCCGAAGCGCAATCGACACCGACAACCGCAATGATGTCGCCAGCCTCGGCCACGTCGATGTCTTCCCGCTCGTCGGCGTGCATTCTCAGCAGCCGGCCGAAGCGAACCTGCTTGCCGATTCGTGTATTGGTGTAGTTTTCGCCTTTGACGATCTTCCCTTGGTAGATGCGGAAGTAAGTCAGTTGGCCGAACATTTCGACGACCGTTTTAAAGGCCATCGCCACGAGCGGCTCGTCGCTGGAATGCGAGAGCGTAACGCGCGTGTCTTCTTCGTCGTCAGCAGAATCGTCTTCGCCGTTTTCTTTGGCCTGCTTGGCCTTTTTGGCTTCGGCGGTGAGATCGGTCGCCACGATGTTGCGATCGAGTGGGCTGGGCAGGTAGTCGACGATTCCGTCGAGTGCTTCCTGCACACCCTTGTTACCTAACGCCGTTCCCATCATCACGGGAGTCACGTCTTGCGACAGGGCCGCTTCGCGAACGAGGGTGCGAATTTCCGCAGCTGATACTTCAGTTTCTTCCAGCAAAGCGACCATCAGATCGTCGCTATACATCGAAAGCGTTTCGAGCATTTCGTTGCGAGCCTCCGCAGCTGGCTCGGCGTATTGTGCCGGAATCTCTTCGCGGCGGATCGTTTCGCCTTGGTCGCCGTCGAAGTAGATAGCTTGCATGTCAATGAGATCGATCACGCCCTCGAAGTCGGAACCGGCACCCATTGGCAACTGCAACGGCAACGGGATGACGCCGAGTTTCTCGCGGATTTGTTCGATGACCGAGACCGGATCGGCCCCGACGCGATCCATCTTGTTGATGAACGCGATTCGCGGAACGTGATACCGTTTCATTTGGCGATCGACGGTCAGCGATTGGCTTTGCACACCGCCGACCGCACACAGCACCAGAATCGCACCGTCGAGCACGCGCAAGCTGCGTTCCACTTCGACGGTGAAGTCGACGTGTCCCGGTGTGTCGATGATGTTCAGGGTATGATCGCGCCATTCGACCTGCGTGGCGGCCGAGGCGATGGTGATGCCCCGTTCGCGTTCGAGGTCCATGAAGTCCATGGTGGCACCGCCCTCTTTCCCATGAACTTCCTGCATGCGATGGATGCGTCCGCAGAAAAAAAGCATCCGCTCGGTGAGCGTGGTCTTGCCCGAATCGATGTGGGCGGAGATTCCGATGTTTCTTGTGTTTTCTGATCGCGTCGTCATGGAACCAGTCTTCGTTACGGGGGGACGTTCTTTGAACGCCGGTTCGGGTAGGAGTGATCCGTTCTCAGGTGATCGCCACGGTTTCGTCACCGACACCGCGTTGATACGTGGGGTTCGGATCGGGGAGACAGATGACATGCTGCGCCGATCGCAACCGCCGTCCGGTGTTGGGACGCCATTCCCTAGATGCTCATCTTGAAGTTCACACCGTTGGTCGCATCGGCTCACGAGGGATCCCGATCCGGAGAACCGGAACGGATAGGACTCAAACCCGGCAGGATGCCGGAAATTGCCCAGGCGGGAACCGAGGGGCGAAACGGCGTGAACGATGAATGATATCGGCGACCGAAACCCTTGAAAAGAGCGAATTTCGAGAATTTCGCCTCAGAAAGCCGATTCTTCTGAAGAATTCGGAGAGCAATGGCTGGTTGGATTCGTTGCTTGCCAGCGACGACACCTGGTCGAGAAGGGGGCGCCAGCCGACGTCTATTGCTTCGATGCCAGCACGGGATCATTCATTTCACGCTGCCATTCCCGAAGAATTTTCTTCAGACGGGCGAAGGTTGCCGCGTGCTTTTCGTCGGCAGAAAGGTCGTTTTTTTCGTGCGGATCGGCTTTGAGGTCGAAAAGTTGGTCGCGGTTGATGTGCGGGTAGTGGATGAGCTTGTAGCGGTCGGTGCGAACCATGCGTTGATGACGCCGGAAATAGCAGAAAACGTGCGGGTAGAGCGATTTTACCTCGCCAGTCAGCACTGGTTTGAGGCTCTTGCCTTGCACGGTTTTCGGAATGTCGATCCCGGCTAACTCGCAAGCGGTGGGGAATAGGTCGCGGAGATAGCATTGGGCGTCTCGCTGCTTGCCTGCTGGCAAACCGGGGCCGCGAATGAGCAGCGGCACGTTGACCGTGTGCTCGTACATGTTCTGCTTCCCGCGAATTCCGTGGCTGCCCATGCCCAGGCCATGATCGCTGGCGAAGATCACGACGGTGTTCTTTGCTTGGCCGCTTTTGTCGAGCGTGTCGAGAATGCGGCCGATCTGGGCGTCCATGTGCGAGATGATGGCATAATAGGCGGCCAGTTCGCCCTGCGTCTCTTTCTTCGTGCGCGGCCAGGCGAAAAGTTTTTCGTCGCGTCCGTCAAAGTTGCCGTGATCGAAGGGGTGCCTCGACAGAAAATTCGGCGGCAGCGGCATCTTGGCGGGCGGGTAGGCTTTCTTCCATCCGGTGGGCAAGAAGAGTGGGTCGTGCGGTGCGGTGAAGTTGACGTGTAGAAAGAATGGCTTGTCGGATTTGCGTTGCAACAGTTCGATGGCCGCATCTGCGAAGTCGGCACTGATATCGGGTTGCAGGCCGACACCCTTCTCAGGGAACTTCTTGCCGTCGTCGGTTTGGAAGACCCAACCTCGGTAACCGGTCACAGGACGGCCGGCCCGGTCGACAGCCGGCTTGGTGTTCAGCGCACCGCCGCCACCGGCGTACAAGCCGAGCGTCTCGTCGTAGCCGCGTTGGGTCGGGCGTCCGTCGTTATGCCACTTGCCGACGTAGTAAGTACGATACCCGGCTTGCTGCATCGTGCGCGGCCACAGTGCGAGTGCTGGATCGATCTTGCGACCGAAGTCGAGCACACCGTTACGAAAGCCCGTGCATCCACTAAGAATCTCGGCACGACTGGGAGTGCAAATTGGGTTCGCACACACTGCGCGAGTGAAAGCCGTTCCCTCGCGGACCAATCGATCGAGATGCGGCGTTTGGATGAGACCGTTGCCCAACGTGTGAATGGTGTCGGGGCGTTGATCATCACTGAGCAGGAACAGAATGTTCGGACGCTTCTCGTCGGCACGCGCGTTGCCGGCGAATGAGATCGCGGCAAGGGCGAAGCATGCCAGAGCGGCAAGTGATCGACGGCTTGAGGAAGTGATCATGGGATTTCTCTAGATCGAAAGCGTTGTGATAACGGGGTGCGCACAATTCCGGGGGCTTCTACTTTGCAGTGCGCCCCCCGTCATCCGTTGCTTACGACTTCTTCTTTTGCTTCCTCGTCCGCTTCTTGGCGGGCGGGTCGGATAAGGGCAACTCCCAGTCATCGGTACGGAACGGGGCAGCCGGCAAGTTGGCTGTGTTATACAGGTTGAAATTCGGGTTGGCGGCCCAGGCGTAGCGGACGGCGACCGGGTTGGAGACGTTTGGGCTGGAGACAATGATGGTCTCGCCGACAATCTTTGCTGCGGCTGTTTGCCACTTCTTGTCGGCCCCCGCGATGGCGAATCCACGGAGCGGTTTGTCGTCGTTGGTTGTCAGCCCGTCACCGAGATGATCAAACGTGACGACGACTTCCCCGTCCTTGACTTCGCTCGACCGATACTGCGGACCGGAGTAGACGATCTTTTTGTCGTAGGCGGTTCCCAACGCCCAGAGTGCGAGACGCTTGCCGACGGCCTGCTTATTCTTGGGGTGAATGTCGCGGGCGTCGCCGACGTCCAGCGTGACCGCCATGCCCGTGTTGGGTAGTGCGAGCGTTTTCGCCATGCCTTCACGAACGGTGACCCAACCACTGTCTTCAACCGGCGCTCGGTGCGGGGCGGTGAAGTTGGGGAGTTGCACCCAGGCGAAGGGGAAGTCACCGAGTTTCCAGTCGGATCGCCAACTGTTAACGAGAGCCGGCAAACGGTGGCGGTACAAGTAGGGATAACCTCGTCGGTTGGCTTCTCCCTGGTACCAAATCGCCCCACGAATTCCGAAGGGGACCAGCGGTGCGATCTTTCCGTTATAAAGCTCGCCCCGTTTGGGACCTGCGTTCGTGATGTTGTGGGCCTTCAGCCAGGCGGCGACTTCCGGCGAGGCGAACATCTCCTGCTGACGCGGAATGCTCGTCCAGGCTTCGACAGGGGTTCCGCCGACGGATGAGTTGATCAGCCCGATCGGCACGTCGAGTTCTTCGTGTAACGCCCGGCCGAAGAAGTACCCGGTGGCTGAGAACGCGCCCACAGTTTTCGGCGTGCAAACACTCCACTGGCCTTGCACCAGCGTTTGCGGTGTTTTCGCTCCGCGGTTACTCACCTTGAACATGCGAATCTGGGGATGCTTCCCGGCGGCGATTTCTTTTTCTGCATTGAGCGAACGCGAGACCGTCATGGCCATGTTTGATTGACCCGAGCAGAGCCAAACCTCGCCGACGAGCACGTCCTTGGCGGTCACCTTGTTCTTCCCGGCGATCGTCAACTCAAACGGTCCGCCCGCTTTGAGTGGATCGAGACGCAACATCCATTTGCCGTCTTTGCCCGCTTTCGTTTTCTTTTCCTGACCGGCGATCGAAACGGTCACCGCTTCGCCGGCATCCGCCGTACCCCACACCGCAACGGAAGTTGAACGTTGCAGCACGAGGTTGTCGGAGAAAAGCTTGTTGGGAACGACGTCGGCTTGGGCGATCGAGCAGATCAAACAGCCGAGAGTGAAAGCGAAGTTGCGAAGCATGGGAGATCCTCATCGGGGGGGCAAAGCGAAACATCAGACGGACCTCGTTCGAGGCGCGGATACCCACGAGGTCATAGGTGAAGAGTCTATCCGATTCACATCGTTACTTCATCAACTCGGCATAGGACGCGTCTTGGAGCATCGCGTAAAGCACGATGTTGATGGCGATTTTCAGGGCATCTTCGGGGACGTAACCCGCGCAGGCCACCGAGGCCTGTCGTTCCAGCGCGCAGCTGATGTCGTACTTGCTGTAGATGACCGCCAACCGGCCGTCGATCGTAATGCCTTCGAGTACGGGCGGGGCTTCGAGAATGGTGGATGTCAACGTGGCCTTGGGGTTGCCGGCATCTTGTGTGCGACGTTTCACGCGGCGGATGTCGTTACCGATTTTCGAGGAAAACAGCTCGTGGTCGAGCGGAATCGCGACGAGTTTCTTCCCCGGCAAAACGGCAGCCAACTCGGTGCGAAAACCGTCGTCGAACTGCCAGGCTCCGCAACACGCATCGGCAAACAGCACGCCCCCGTTTTCGAGGTACTTCCGCAATTGGTCGCGACCCGGTTTGCCCAACTCGAAGCCGTTACGGCCGTGCATGTAAAGGAGTGGGTACTTCAGAATACCTGGGTCGCTGGCGAGCAGGTTCTTCTGTTTGGTTGAAGCCCCCAGGCCAACTTTGCTGTTCAGCGCAGTCAGTAAATTCTTCAGCGCTTTGGGTGCGGCATCCCAGCCGCCCGTGTGGCGAATCTTGGCGATCTGCAAGAAACCACGTTCGATCGGGTTGTCGCCTTCGTCTTTGTCGAGGCGTTCTTGCTGTTCGAGTTTGTCGGGCGGTTCGCGCCCTGTGGCGTACGCCACAACGTTCACGCCTATACGCATCGCGCGGGTGATTTGCGTTTTTAACCCAGCCGGTCGCCCGGGTGGATCGTAGCGGGCCCACTTGTCCCACAGGCAGGAGAGGTCGTTGGGCGAAAATACGATCGCCGTGCGACAACCCAAATCGACGCCGTACAATTCGACCGACTCGGGATCGAGCAAATACTCGCTACGGTAAATGGGATGTCCGGGTGGTAGCCGGACGAGTTTCGCGTCTCCCTCGGGATACATGCGACGCTCGACAAGATCGCGGAACCCTTCTTCAAACCCCACGCCGTTGCAGTTGTTGACGGCAAAGATGAACCCGCCCTGGGCAACGTACTCGCGCAGAATCTTCGCTTGCTCCAAACTGACGGTGGGCCGATCTTGTCCGCTGAGGTACAGCAATTTCGACTGCGAAAGCACGGTCGATCCGCTTTGCGGCGTGAGTTTTTTTAATTCGACAACCTGCGACGTCAGCAACTTGGGCCACTTCGCCAGTCCGCTGATGTGTTCGGTGAGGTAACGCGCGTCGTTGCGGTGCAGGTTCCAATTGTCGGCCGCAGCGTTACTAGGCGGGGACGCGTAATCCAACTTGTTGATCAGAACCGGAGCCATTCCCTTGGAGAGGAACAGCAACGCGAAACTGGTGGCCACGATCGGATTCGACTCGGCACTTCCTTCCCCTTGCCATAATCCGCGCGGCGACTGCGTCCGCACCAAATGGCCAGCCCCTTCGCGATACCAATCGTGATCGCCGAAAAAACGCCGCCCGCTCAGCCGACCGGCCCGTTCCAAGCCGTACAAATAATACAGCGGCCAGGAATTGTCGGACGGGTTGTGTCCGACGGCGAAATGGGTCGTCATCCATTTGACGGCCTTCTCGAGGTGCGTGTCGGGTTGCTCCCCCCCGCAACATTTCGGGCTGCCATCGGGGTTGGTATCTTGCTTGCCGTCACGCAGCATCGACTCGGCAATGACCAGCGTGGAGATACCGGCCACCGTCATACTGCCAGTGCTGCCCCCGCGCCCGCTATAGCCCCACCCGCCATCGGGGCTTTGAAATCGCTGCCAATTTTCGCGGACCCGTTGCCACGTTCGACGGCTGACCGGAATCCCGGCATGTGCCGCGTCGCGTAGCCCGAGCACCGCAAACTGTCCGTTGCTGCGGTCTCCGCCAAGGTTGATGAGGTTGTCACGTCCACCGTAACTCCACAATCCGGCGTTATTGCCCCGCGTGATTTGCGAGTCTTCCAACTTGCGAGCCAACGCAAGGATTTTCGCGCGATCTTTCACCCCCGCTTTGGCAGCCGCGAGTGCCGAGATTATCAGCGAGCGTTCGTAGGTGTATCCAGGATCTTTGACGTCGCGCAAATACTCCAATCCCTTGGCCACCGTACGATTTTCGGTCGTCAATCCCGAGTTGATCAACGCGAGCACCGTCAGGCTGCTCACACCGGCGCGGTACAGGTTCCCGTCACCCAGCGACCACGACCCATCGCGGTTTTGCGAACGCGCGAGGAATTGTTGTGCCCGCTTGATCGAATTGCGAACATCTTTGGGCGACAGGTCGGCCGCGCGAATTGGCAGGGGTCGCCAGACGACCGAACAGACCGCCAAACAGGCGACAAAGAAACGCAGCGAAAAAGACGACATCAACAGCGCCTCAACAGAGAAGTGTGGACGCACGGGATAGACTGGACAGGCCTGTTCACATCTTATGCACGAAGCCTACTTGCCGACAACGGGAAAAACGGGTCACGTCCAAGAGGCAAAGGCGAGCGGCCGGTGTCAACCGGCTGTTTTTTCAATCCATCCGGACGCTTACGCATCCGGCTAGCCTTGTCTACGCCACCTTGGTTACATACGAGAACCCAACATGCGTTGGAATGCCGATGCGAATTTGCCTACACTGGGATATATCGAATATCCGACAGGCGTTTCGCCGTCGAAACTCTTTCGAGGAAGTGGCCGAATGAGACACCCACGACTGGTTGTGGTCCTGATTTTCGCACTCGGCTCGCTGGCGTCGCTTGGCGTCCTGCTTCAGGCCGTTGCGAGAGAGGGGGACTCCGAGAAACCCACCCCCAAAAGTTTCTCCGCGAAGGATGTCGCGTTCTTCGATCAGCAAGTCCGTCCGATTCTCGAACAGCATTGCTTCAAATGTCACGGCGGGGAACCGAAGATTCGCGGCAAACTTCGCCTCACCAGCCGGGCCGATATTCTCAAAGGCGGCGATTCCGGCGCGGCGGTGTCGTTGAAGAACCCGGCGAAGAGCTTGCTGGTCAATGCACTCAATTTCGGCGACTTCGAGATGCCCCCCTCGGGCAAGTTGCCGGCCGAACAAATCGCAACGCTCACCGAGTGGGTCAAACGCGGGCTGCCTTGGAAGCCGGGTTACACCCCGAAAGTGGCCGCGACCAACTCGGCTGAGCCTCCGGAAGTCAACGCGAAGACGAAAGCCTTCTGGTCGTTTCAACCGGTGAAGAGTCCGAAGGTTCCTGCCGTCAAGAACCAGGCGTGGGTGACCAACCCGATTGATGCCTTTGTTCTTGCGAAACTTGAACAGGCCAACTTGAAACCGAACGGTCCGGCATCGAAAGCACAACTGGTGCGTCGCGCGTATTACGACCTCACCGGCTTGCCGCCTTCACCCGAGAAAGTCGCCGAGTTCCTGGCTGACAAGTCGCCTGGTGCCTATGAGAAAGTCGTGGATCGACTGCTGGCCTCGCCGCGTTACGGTGAGAAATGGGCCAGGCATTGGCTGGACCTCGTTCGCTACGCCGAGACGAACAGTTACGAACGCGACGGTCCAAAACCGTTTGCTTGGCGATACCGTGATTACGTGATTCGCGCGTTCAACAACGATAAACCGTACGACCGGTTTCTTACCGAGCAACTCGCTGGAGACGAACTCGAGTCGGCCACGCCCGAAACGTTAATCGCCACCGGTTATTACCGGCTTGGTATCTGGGACGACGAACCGGTCGACCCGCCGCAGGCGTTGTACGACGATCTGGATGACATTATCACCACCACGAGCCAAGTGATGCTCGGGCTGACAATCAATTGCTGCCGTTGTCACGATCACAAACTTGATCCGCTTCCGCAACGCGATTACTACCGGTTCCTCGCGTTCTTCTCGGGTTACAAGCGGTTCGGCGTTCGCGGGTACGACACGGTCGTCCGTAACTCGCTGCGAACGATTGCTTCACCCGGTTTGCAGAAGAAACACGCGGCAGAAGTTGCCGTGTATGACCGCAAGGTGAAAGAGACCGCCGAGAAGTTGAAAGCGATTGAGAACATCGTCCGCAAGGACTTCATCCCCGTCGAGAAGCAGGAATTCCGCTCGGAACGCAATCAACGGGCGCTGGTCAAGAAGCGGGTGCCGAAGGTGATCAGCCAGAAACAATACGACGAATTCGAGCGTCTTTTCGCCAAACGCGATTCACTACGCCGCAATAAACCAGCCGCGTTGGAGATGGCATTGTGCATAACGGAAGTCGGCTCGAAAGCGCGTGACACGCATGTGCTCATTCGCGGTAGCGCCCACGCCAAGGGGGACAAGGTCGAACCCGGCTTCCCCTCGGTGCTCTCCATTCCCGACCCGGCCTTACCGCAACGCAAACCCGATGCGAAAACCGCCGGACGTCGCGCGGTGCTTGCCCAATGGTTTGCTGACCGGAAGAATCCGTTGACATCTCGCGTGATGGCCAACCGCATTTGGCAATTCCACTTCGGACGTGGCATCGTTCGCTCCGCCAACAACTTCGGCTTACAGGGAACACCGCCCACGCATCCGCAACTGCTGGATTGGCTGGCTGCAAACTTCATGGACAATGGGTGGAAACTCAAACGGCTGCATAAAACGATCATGCTCTCCAGCGCGTACCGCATGGCCTCCACCGACAACCCGGCCGCCGCCGAGAAAGACCCGGAGAACAATCTCTTCTGGCGATTCAATATGCGACGCCTGACCGCCGAGGAAGTTCGCGATTCGATCCTCGCCGTCAACGGCAGTCTGAACACCGAGAAGATGTATGGTCCTAGCATTTACCCGATCATCCCGCAGGAGGTGCTTCAAGGCCAATCCCAACCGGGGGCCGGTTGGGACAAGTCGTCACCCGAGGATTTGGCACGCCGCAGCATCTACATCCACATCAAACGTTCGCTGGTTGTCCCCATGCTGGCCAGCTTCGACGTGGCCGACACCGACGCCAGCTGCCCCGTCCGTTTTTCCACCACACAACCCACACAGGCGCTCGGCTTGCTCAACAGCGGTTTCTCCAATCGCCAAGCGGCCGTGTTTGTCGAGTATTTAAAAAAGCAGGCCGGCGACAATTCTCGCAAGCAAGTGGCATTGGCTCTCTCACGCACGCTGCAACGGACCCCGAAAAAAGAGGAAATCGACCGAGGTGTCGACCTCATCAACCTGCTGACCACCAAAGGCCAAATGAAACCCGACGATGCCCTAAGATATTTCTGCGTCGTCGCCCTCAACCTCAACGAATTCCTCTATCTGGACTAAAAAGGCGAGCGGCCCGGCGTAAGCCGGCTGTTACACCCAACAACACTGTGAGTTCATTCCCATGTCAACAACCAACGAACCCACCACCGATCTCGACGCCACCTTCGAGCAACTGGAAAAACTTTCACCGAGCGATCGCATCACACTGGCCGAACGACTAATCGCTAGCGTCCCGATGTTTCCCGACAAGGAAAGTGAAGAGGCGTTGGCGAAGGTCGTCGAGCGTCGAATTAAGGAACTCGAAGATGGAACCGTGAAGCCGGTGCCATTTGATGAAGCTGTACGAGTCGTCGAAGAGGACTTGCAGAAAGTTCGTGAAGAGTCGAACGAGTCATGAAGTCGCGACTCATTCACCCCGAAGCAGTCAATGAATTTCGCGAAGCAGCCATTTTCTATGAAGAACGACAGAGGGGACTGGGAGAACGCTTCAAACGAAATGTCGTGGAAGCCGTTTGGCGCGTTCAAGCAGAAGTAAGCAGCGGCTCGCCGTGGATCAGAGGTACAAGCCTGGGGCGCGTCAGTGACTTTCCTTATGGAATTGTGTTTCAAGAGACGAACGAAGTGATTCAGATCATCGCCATCTATCACTTCAGCCGCCACGAAGACTACTGGGCCGATCGACTCGACGACTTGGAATAAAGAACAAAGGCGAGCGGCCCGGCGTAAGCCGGTTGTTACTTCCACAAAGAAAACCTCCACAACGCGAGGACAACCAATGACACAACAAAACTTCTGCGGCCGCACCCGACGCGAATTTCTCTGGGAAACCGGAGCCGGGTTCACCTCCGTCGCCCTCGCCGGCATGCTGGGAGACGACGGGTTTCTGAACAACCAAGCGGTGTCTGCCGACGGCGTGTCGAAGTTCGTCAATCCGTTGCAGCCGAAGGATCCGCATTTCGCCACCAAAGCGAAAAGCGTGATCTTCCTCTACATGTACGGCGGACCCAGCCATATCGATACGTTCGATTACAAACCCGCCATGAAGGGGATGGATAACAAAACCGTCGACGTCAAAACGTTCGGTCGCGGCGGGCGGCGGAATCAGGGGCGGATAGTCGAGACGCCCTGGAAATTCAAGCAGTACGGAGAATGCGGGCAGTGGGTCAGCGAACTGTTCCCGCACTTCGCCGAACAGGTCGACGACGTCGCCTTTATCCATTCGATGACCGCCGACTCGCCCATTCACGGCTCGGCCATGCTGCAAATGAACTCCGGTCGCATCCTCAGCGGCAGCCCGGCGTTGGGTTCCTGGTTGAACTACGGGTTGGGAACCGTCAACCAGGACTTGCCGGGCTTCGTCGTTATGCTCGATCCGCGCGGCGGGCCGATCAGTGGGGCCAAAAACTGGAGCAGCGGCTACATGCCGGCGTCTTATCAGGCGACCATCATGCGCTCGAAAGGCACACCGATTCTCGACCTGAAACGCCCCGACGGCCTTTCGCAAGCCATGCAACGCAAGATGCTCGACACATTGCAAGCGTTCAATGCTGAGCATCAACGCCCGCGTAACGCCAACAGCGACTTGGCCGCCCGCATTGCCAGCTACGAACTCGCCTTCAAGATGCAATCGGCTGCCCCCGAAGCGACCGACATCACCCAGGAAACCGACGCCACGCAGAAACTTTACGGGTTGGACAAACCACAGTCGTCCGCGTTCGGTCGGCAATGTTTGCTCGCTAGGCGTCTTGTCGAACGGGGCGTGCGATTCGTGCAAATCTACTCCGGCGGAAACCACAACGATTCCAACTGGGACGCCCACGGCGACTTGAAAAAGAACCACGACCTGCACGCGGGCGAAACCGACAAGCCGATCGCCGGGTTACTGAAAGACCTCAAGCAACGCGGCCTGTTGAAAGACACGCTGATCGTTTGGGGCGGAGAGTTCGGTCGCCAACCAACCGCTGAATACGCCAAAGGCACCGGACGCGATCACAACGCTTACGGGTTCACCATGTGGATGGCTGGCGGCGGGATCAAGGGCGGCGTGGCCGTCGGCAAGACGGATGAACTCGGCAGCGCGGCCGTCGAAGACCGTTTCCACGTCAAACACCTGCACGCCACCATCCTGCACCAACTGGGCCTGGACCCCAACCGCCTCTCTTACTTCTATGGCGGACTGGATCAGAAATTGGTCGGTGTGGAAGGGGCGGAGCCGATGCGGAAGTTGATGTGAGACGATTTCCCAATGGAGTAAGGTCGTGTGCCATGCTCTCACGCCGAAGGCGAGTGAGCATGCCGATTGCTCCCCCTGCCCAGCATGCTCACCCCGCTTCGCGTTGAGAACGTGGCACCCGGCGGGTCGGGGGTGTCAATCCCCGGGTGCTTTCTTAAACAGTCTACCTGTTTGCCAGCAGTTCGATGAAGTCGTGCATCTTGTGGTTGTAGTGCCGTTTGTCTTCGGTGCCGATGTAATTCAGGCGTTCCAACTTCAAGAGCGGATCCAGATCACCATCGATCACATTCGTTTCGACGAATGAGAAATGCTCCAGCCAGTTCAGTCCCTTGGTCCATTTGACGTCCGGCATGGCCGGGCATCCGAAGAGCTTCAATTCCTTCAGCCGAGTCAGCGAGGCAATCGGCGCAGAAGACTTGATGTTTTTGGCGCGCTCGATTGAAAGACTACGCAGTCCCGCCCCTCCTGTTTTGTGAACGCATCGAGCAATTCAAGTTTCGACATGTAGGCCATGTCGAGCAGACGCAGGTCCTCAAGTGTCTCGATTCCGTCAAGCGAAGTGATCGTGGAACGCACGATGTGTAGCCGATCGAGTCGCCGATTATTCGCCAAAGGCGACAGGTCACCCGAAGGGGGATTGAAACTCCGCAAGGAAAGCCGACGCAATGCGCGGCAGTGGTCGAAATTGGTATGTCCTTTGTGCCATCCGCCGGAATAGACCTCCAGTTCTGGGAACCAGGACAAATCAATGCCGGCCCCTGGTGATTCAAAATGAAGCCCTCGCAGATTACTCAATGATTTCAAAGAGCCCGTCTTGATGGGCTTGTCGCTGGAAATCGAGAGATACAAGGTGTCGGGGAACTCTTCCAGAAAGCGGAGATCTTTCACTCCCGAAATGTTCAACCCCGAGTAAGCCCCAGCAAACCCCGCATGACGATATTCCTTTAACGCTTCGTCCAGGTTTTTCGGCGTGACCTCCAGCAGCAGGTCACGGGGAGCGGCCTCGTAGCTCGCAATGGAAAGCTCCGAGGTAGTGACGGGCACGTCATCAAGAGTGAGATTTCTCATGTTTCATACCGCAGAGTGTTTGACAGATAATTCGTCGATCAAATGTGTTCCACCGGGAGACAGAAGTCAATGGACGTCGGGACGACGATTGCAGGAATTTAAACCACGGGGAGCACTGGGGTGGCAAAGGCGAGCCGGGGATGTCCGGCTTCCGATGATTGGACTTCAGCGGTCGATCACTTGGCGGAGAACTTCTGGATCAGACTTCGGATCGTAGTCCGACAGGTATTCGACGCCCTTGAGAGCATGAACAATGCTCCAGACTAGATTGTCAGCCCCGTCGTACTCAAGGCCTTTGACGCCAAGGTCCGGATGGAGTCGTAGGCAATCGTAGAGAAGTGCGGTCAGGTAAGATCGCTCACATGGCAAGTCTCGCTTGTGGCAGTCGCATCCAAAGAGAAACGCGATAGAGTCATACCAACAGAGCACCAGCGATTCATCTTCAAGAATGCTGATGAATGCGACGAACGTAGGATCCCACCCGATATTCTCCGTAATGGCGAGGATCTCATCATCGGGATCGTCGTTGGACCCATCGTGGAAACGAGGCTCGGACAGCAGTTCTACAAGCTGACTCCGAACGTCCATGAATTCTCATCCATAGCGTGGAAGCGGTGGACGACGAGACGAATATCACTGACGCTATGTGGCAGCACTCCAATCGGTCACCTGCTGCACCATGCCCCGTGACGATGATCCGGATCACTCCTTATTCTTTCACCAACAAAAACTGCACCGCGTCCGCGATCACGTACTTCCCGTCCGTCCCGCCCGTCGAAATTCGCACCCAACCCGTCTTCCCGGCCGCAAACCGATACGTTCCCAGTGTGCGGAACAGTCGTTTGTGTTTGGGGATGTCTTGTTGGTTGATCCGCATGGTGGCTTCGCCGTCGGCGTGGTGGATGGTGAGGGGGGTGTTGGTCGAGCGGCGGATGTTGTAGCAGTGGGACAGGCGGACTTCGTACATCCCCGCTTTCGGTAACGTGGGCGTGAACGTGACCGAGCTTTTGCCCTTGCCCAGTTTCTGGTCGTGCAGGTAACCCAACCCCACGTAGGGCGGGGTGTGCGTCGAGTACTTCCAACTGCCGACCAGCACGGCGGACGTTTCATCCACGACAATCCCCGGCAAATCGTTGGGGTGTTTGACGATGAAGGGGACCAGCTTGGGGTTGTCGACCTCACCGGGCGGATGAGGGTTAGCGATCGCCTGGGGATGCGGCTTGAGTTTCGGCGCGGGCTTCTTCGGCGACTCGGCCTGCATCGCGCTGCCGATGGTGAGCAGGAGGAGCAGTCCACCGACGCGGATGGTTGTTGTTTTCATCTGAGCGCACCAAGAGAGGATGAAACGGAGACGCATCAATGGACAGGCGGAACGCCTGCGGTCCGAGGGATTCAGTCTTCGATCAGTCCCACGTTCTCGACCTCGACTTCATCGAGACCGAGAAGTTTGTCTTCGGAGCTTTGACGGGGGCGGAAGTAGACCTTGAGAGGGACTTCCCGAAACGGCGTTTCCTCGCGCAGCACACCCAGCAGGTAGCGCTTCCACGATTCGTCGAACAAGGCCGGCTCGTTGCATTTCATCACGATGGTCGGCGGTTCGATACCGACCTGCGTGGCGTAGTAGATTTTCGGGCGGCGATTTTTCCGCATGGGCGGTTCGCGGTTGAGGATCGTGGCTCGCACCAGTCTGTTCAGCCGCCCGGTGGAAATGCGGATGCGGGCCTGCTTGAAAATCGTTTGCGCGAGGTGAATCAAGGGCGTGATATTTTTTCCGGCTTGGGCGGTCACGAAGGCGACCGGCAAATGTCGCATGCTGGCGAACGTCTTGAACAGGTAGTCGACCCAAGCCTCGTTGGTCATTTCCTTTTCCATGGCCAAGTCCCACTTGTTGACGACGAAAATGCAGGGCTTGTGGCTGGCCTGGATTTCCTCGACCAGTTGCTTGTCGACCTTGGAAATCGTTTCCTGCGAGTCGAACAACATCAACACCACATCAGCCCGACGAATACTTCGCTTGGCGCGCACCAGCCCGTAAAACTCGACGTCGTTGGCGATGCTTTTGCGTCGCCGCACACCGGGGGTATCGATGGCGACGAACGCCAGCCCGTCGGCTTCAAAGCGGACATCGATGCTGTCACGCGTGGTGCCGGCCACCTCGCTGACAATCACGCGTTCGCCTTGGGCCAGCTGATTGATGAACGTGCTTTTGCCCACGTTGCGTCGTCCGACAATCGCGAGCTTCATATCCGGGGCGGCCGCCAGATGTTCTCCCTCGGCAGCTTCGATCTCTTCGGCTGCTGGGAGATGTTCGAGAATTTTGTGGATAAGCAGTTGCCGGTTCCGTTTGCCGAGCACGCTGGTGATGACGATCTCGGCGTTGGTCAACTTGTGGAATACGCTGATCTCGTCGTCGAGCTTGGGCGAATCGCATTTGTTGACGACGAGCAATTGCGGAGTGTCGATCCCTCGCAACCGTCTAGCCACATCGGTGTCTAACGGCACGACTCCCGTTTTACCGTCGACGACAAACAGGATCAGGTCGGCTTCATCGATGCCGATATGGATCTGTTCTTCGATCTGTTCGCTCAGGTCGTCGCTGTCGACGATACCGATCCCGCCGGTGTCGATCAGGTCGAAGTAACGTTCCTCTTCATGAACCAGGTACGCAACCCGGTCGCGGGTGACGCCGGGGGTGGGGTCGACGATGGAAATACGCTTGCCGGCGATCCAGTTCAGGATCGAACTTTTCCCGACATTCGGGCGACCGATAATGGCAACTTTGGGGACAGACATCAAAAACTCCGGGCAATGGCGAATCCTCCACTATAGGGCGCACAAGCCGGGGTGCATAGCCGCCGATGGCATCGGCGCAGCGTGAATCATGTGCAAGAACCCGGGGGCTTCCGCTAGCGCGCGGTGCGTCCGCCGCCACCCGCCCGCCCGGGTTAGGCCATCAGTTCCTCAACGACACGTCCATATACGTCTGTCAATCGAAACTCTCTGCCACCGTAACGATACGTCAATTGTTCGTGATTCAACCCGAGCAGATTGAGCACTGTGGCATGCAGGTCGTGCATGTGAACTTTGTCGATAGCCGCCTTGTAGCCGAATTCGTCGGTGGCACCGTAGCGGAATCCCTCTTTCACCCCGCCGCCGGCTAGCCATTGCGTAAATCCTTGGGGGTTATGATCGCGGCCATTCTTGCCCTCCACGATCGGCGTGCGGCCGAATTCACCGCCCCACCAAACCAGCGTGTCTTCGAGCAGCCCGCGGGCACGCAGGTCGGAAAGCAGTCCGGCGATCGGCTTGTCGACGGCGAGCGAATTGTTCGTATGTCCCGAAAGCAGGTTGCTGTGCTGATCCCAACCGTTCTGACGGAACGACACCTGCACGTAGCGCACGCCGGATTCCGCGAAGCGTCGGGCCAGCAAACAGGCGCGGCCGAAGTTTTCCGTCGGTTTCTCGTCGATGCCGTAAAGCGATTGCGTCGCCTGAGATTCCTGCGACAGATCCGTCACCTTGGGAACTTCGGCCTGCATGCGAAACGCAAGTTCGAACGATTCGATCACGCCTTCGATCTGCTCGTCTTTTCCGGCAGCCGCGAGGTGTTTGCGGTTCATTGCACGTAGCAGGTCGAGTTGTTCGCGTTGTTGTTTACGGCTGACGCCTTGAGCCGTGAGATGGGCGATCTGCGCGTCGGCGACTTTCATCTGTGAGTGACCCAACGCCGTCGCCTGATGTGCTGCGGGCAGGAACGCGGACCCATAATTTCGAGGCCCCCCATGACCGCGCGGAGGGGTGATCGACACGTAGGCCGGCAAGTCGCTGTTCTCGGTTCCCAACCCGTAGGATGCCCAGGCACCGACCGATGGCCGAACTTGGCTGTCGCTGCCGGTATGCAACATCGAGACAGCTTGCCCGTGCGAGACGCCGTTGGTGTGCATGGAATGGATGAACGACATCTCGTCGACATGCCCTGCCACATGCGGGAAAAGTTCGCTGACGTGCATGCCGCTTTCGCCGTACTGTTTGAACTTCCACGGCGATTTCATCAAACGTTTCGTCTTGGCGTCGAGTCCTGCGGTGGGAGCAAACGGCAAATCGCTGCCGTCATCTTTCTCCAACCGAGGCTTGTAGTCGAACGTATCAACCTGCGACGGCCCGCCATGCATGAACAGAAAGATGACCCGTTTCGCAAGCGGTGTGAAGTGCGCAGGCTTCGCCGCCAAAGGGTTCCGCGCGGCGGCCGCTTCGTCGGCACACAGGCCAGCCAATGCGAGCGACGCGAAACTGCAACCGCTGTTTTGCAGCATGCGACGGCGGGAGAGTTGGGTGGGGGTAATCATGATTGATGTCCGAGTCAACAATAAGTTCTTACCACAGAGGACACAGAGGTTCGCAGAGGATTGTCAACGGACGCTGAAATGCCGTTGTGAGTTTTTCAAATATTGAGCGTCGACGCCTGCTGGTCTTGTCTTGATGTTTATCCAGGATGCAATCCAATTGACTTCCTCTGTGCCTCTCTGTGCCTCTCTGTGTCCTCTGTGGTGAATCCAGATCTTGAAGGCGTTCAGTCAGGCACTCACTCGCTTGCGCTTCGGGCTGGTAATCAATCGAGGAAGCGGAATTCTGTCGATGCCAACAGGGCATGGCAGTAACTCGTCCAGGCGGTTTGCGAATCGGTTGTCTTGGTGATGGTGTTGTCGATGTATTTGTTGGCCAGTGTGATTTCGGCAGGGGTCGGTAACCGGCCGAGAGTCGTTTCGTAGAGGAACGGGAATCGCTGGTCGCTGCTTTGTTTCAGCGTGCGACGCGCCAGGCGGACGGCTTGGCTGCGAACGAAGGGGCTGTTCATCATCAGCAACGCCTGCGCGGGAACTGTGGTGACAGATCGCGCGCCGACAACGACATCCGGGTCGGCGAAGTCGAAGACGGTGAGTAAGTCGGGCAGGTCGTTGCGAACGATCGGCAAGTAGACGCTGCGGCGGAAGATCTTCTCAATGTCGGCATCGCCGTTAGTTTCGTTCGCGTTGTTGGCAACCGCCTGTTCGCCGAACCCGACAACCGACGAGCCGCCCGCTTTGAAATCGAGCGATCCCCCAGCGGACAAAATCGCATCGCGGATCGCTTCGGCGGGCAAATGGCGGCGGTTCCGCCTCCACTGGAAGCGGTTCTGCGGATCGACACCCATCGCTCGTTCGTCATGCGATGTCGCCAAGCGGTAGGTGCGACTGAGAACAATCTTGCGGATCGTTTTCTTCACCGACCAACCCTCTGTCAGGAACTCCGTCGCCAATACATCGAGCAATTCCGGATGCGAAGGCCGTTCGCCACGCAGACCGAAGTTGTCGACCGAGCGCACGATTCCAGCTCCGAACAGATGGTGCCAAATACGATTGACGATCACGCGCGACGTGAGCGGGTTCTGTGGCGAAGCAATCCAGTGGGCCAGTTCCAGCCGGCCACTTTGTTCCGTGTTGACTGTGGGGTCGTTGTCGTGCGTCGTGACGGTAAGAAAACCACGGGCGACCGAGTCGCCCCTATTTTTCGGTTCGCCCCGAATGCGAATTCGACAATCGGCCGGTTCTTCGCGATCGGCAGCCGCCATCGCCAACGGGGCGGCTGGTGGAGCCGCCTTCTTCAGCTTGGCCAATTTAGATTCGAGATCCTTGACAGCTTTCTTCAATCGATCGGCTTGTGGGTCGGGCTTCTTTAGGTTCTTGGCTTTCGCATCGAGCAATGCAACCGGCAGGAACTGGGCCGCGTCGGCGATGACGAAATCGACGGTATTTGTGGTTTCAATCGTCACCGAACCGGCCGTTCCCTTTGCAAAGCGAAACCGTCCCAGCGAATGAAACAGTCCGCCGATCTTGGGCTGTTTCGTCTGATCAACGATCAGCTTCTGCTCACCGTCGGCTGATCGCACGGTGATCGGCACTCGCTTCTCGCGACCGTTCCCACCTGTGTAAGAGATGCGGACTTCGTACTCGCCGGCTGTCGGCAGTTCGGGCGTAAAGGTGATCGACTTCTTGCCCTTGGAGAGTTTTTCGTCATGCACATACCCCGCACCGACGTGACGCGGGGTGAAGACTGATTTCTTCCAGTTGCCCACGAGTGTTGCATCGACATCGTCCACGACAATTCCGGGCAAATCCTTCGCCGCCGATCGCAGGTTGGTCGTCGTCTTTGACAGTTTCGACTTCGCTGCGGCAAGTTCCTTCGTGATGCCGGTAAGCTGCTTCTTGTGGGTGTCGATCGCTTGCCGTTGGGCAGGCTTCATTGGCAGTGGGCGTTCGATCCAGCCGGAGACGTTGATGTTACCCATGCGGATTCCCTGTACCGTGGTGGTGCTGCGGAGAATGCCGGCGAGCGCGTAGTAATCGCGCGTGGGAATGGGGTCGAACTTGTGGTCGTGACAGCGAGCGCAGCCGAGCGTCATACCGAGGAACACACGGCCGATGGAATCGAGCTGCTCATCAACAACATCCATCCGCAGCTTTTCCTTGTCGCGTTCGCTGAGCATCTTCGTACCGACGATCAGGAACCCGCTGCCAATCAACTGTTCGGCCTGCTGTTCATCGTTCTCGAACGGCAACAAATCGCCGGCGAGTTGCTCGATGATGAATTGGTCGAACGGCTTGTCAGAAGCGAAGGCGTTGATCACCCAATCGCGGTAACGCCAAGCGTTGGGAAACGTGAGGTTGATATCCCCGCCATTGGAATCGGCATAGCGGGCCACGTCGAACCAATGCCGCCCCCAATGTTCGCCGTACTGTTTCGAGGCCAGTAATCGGTCGACGACTTTCTCTCTCGCCCCTTGCAAGTCGTCGGCCAGAAACGCGGCGATCTGTTCGCGTGTCGGCGGCAGACCGGTCAAGTCGAAGGTGACGCGTCGCAGCCAAGTGCGACGGTCGGCGTCTTCGGCAGGAGCAAGACCTTTCGCTTCCAGTTTCGCCAACACGAAGCGATCGATGTGACTTGTCGGCCAGTCTTTCTTCCGAACCGCGGGTGCCTGGTGTTTTCGCGGTGGCTGAAACGCCCAGTATTTTCTTGCCTCAGTGAAGTCGATCACGGTCGGCTTCACGAGCGGCGTTTTCCCATCGCGCGGATCGGGGGCACCCAATTCGATCCATTTCACGAAGTCAGCCACCACAGCAGCCGGCAGCTTGCCCTTGGGCGGCATCTCCAACCCGTCATAGCGGATCGCGTCAATCAGCAGGCTTTCACGCACATTCTTCGGCACCACCGCCGGCCCGCTTTCTCCGCCCCGCCGCGACGCCTCGCGCGAGTCGAGCCGCAACTTGCCTTTGACCGACTTGGCCGCGGCCGAGTGACAGGCATAGCAGTGCTTCACCAGCACAGGGCGAATCTTCTTCTCAAAGAAAACCACCCCCGCAGGCGTCACGTCGTCCGCACACACCATCGACGCTGAGCCGAGGACGCAGAGGACGAGAATCCCACATCGAAACGAAACCGACATAAAGCGCAACCTGTCTGAAGAACCGAGGAACAGAGATCTATCTCTACCGACTCCCATACGGAATGAAAAGCCCATTAGGGACACAGGCGAGCCGTCGGCGTAAGCCGTCGGATCACGGATGTTCGACCCGACAAAACGTCGGCAGGTCTCTTTTTGTTACATCACCCCTCCAACGCCGCCTTCAAATCTGCCACGAGATCATCCGGGTTCTCAATCCCGACCGACAAGCGAATCGTGCGTTCGCTAATGCCCGCGGCCCGGCGGGCCTCTTCGCTGATGGAGGCGTGGCTCATGGTGTCGGGGTAGGAGATCAGCGATTCGATCCCACCGAGCGATTCAGCCAGTTGGAAGAGCTTTGTTCCATGCAGCACTCGTTCGGCGTCGCTGCGGTCGCCTTTGACGTCCAGGCTGACCATTGCTCCGAAACCGTCTTGCTGTTTCTTCGCCAGCTCATGATGGGGATGCGAGGGCAGGCCGGGGTAGTAGACGCGGTCGACCAGCGGATGGCTTTCCAGGAACTCGG
>Ga0115002_10001747_pt1 | contig 29344 bp, 28 predicted proteins | sample ArcticOcean_MG_C_8_FD_89576 | JGI IMG/M metagenome (GOLD analysis project Ga0115002, IMG submission 89576) | Marine microbial communities from western Arctic Ocean - ArcticOcean_MG_CB11_86 | ecosystem: Environmental > Aquatic > Marine > Oceanic | place: Arctic Ocean: Canada Basin | collected... | reverse complement strand
GAAGGCGATCTGTTCTTGCGAATATCTCGATCTTTTCACGGAATGAATCTCCTCTGTATGAGGCCGGAATCATCCCAGAAAACTAACACTTAGGTTGGCGCGGTTATCGGGGAGAAGGTCAGTGTCTGCTTGAGCAGTAAGGGTTTCGCCAACCGGCGTGACCCTCATGAGATACGACAGGAGGTAGACGATTACTTGCTCCAACCGATCGTGGTCAGCCTCGACGTCGGGAACATTGTCGCCCAGCTTGATATTGACGAATTGATTACGTCGATCTGAGAGGACAGACGTCTTTTCGCATGCAGACGCGATCAACTCAATTGGTGAGACAGAAGTCAGCTTGAGCGTCAGGTTGTTGGCCTGCAGGTAGCCAATGTCCAGTAGGTCTGTCACCTGCTACTCAAGCCGTTCAATGCTCCGGCCCATGTTTGTCATGAGCCGGTCTTTTTACTTTGGTTTTGCGGCAAGCGCTTCCATAGCAGATGGGTCTGTGATGAGCTCATATCCCACTCGCAGCGATGCTAACGGCGTACGTAGCTCGTGGGCGATCTGACCAATCAGGCGCGCATCTATCGGAGGGGTTGGCGCTGGGCCAACTTCTCCGGCATCAAGTGCACGTTCCATGTCTACCATTTGAGTCTCGTCAGGCAGGTATATCGATCAAACGTAACTACGAGTATAGGTGCAACTGGCAGTCTCGCCAATTCTGGGCCATTACGATTAATCATGAATTCAGCCTGATTCCGGGGCTTATCGCCGATGAACTCGCCATGTCCAGAGGCCCTTTACGGACTCTTTCAGGGCGGTTGTGTTTGGGCGATCTACCTGAAGCCTGACCGGCAACATGCGGTCGGCCACCTTCGCTACCTCGGGGCATCGCTTTACAAATGAGTTAAGCACCTGGCGATCACCACCAAATGCGATATGATCAACCTCTCTGGAGTGCGGGCCGATGCGGTCTTTGAAGTCGCGGCAGGCTTTGTCGAACAGCTCGCGGATCCATTTTTCACGGTTGCGTTCAAACCGGCGCTGCGACTGGCCGCCTTTCTTGTGTTGGCCTTTGACGTAGCGGGTGTCTGACTTGGTCATCAGGACATTGCCATCCCGGGCTAGACCCACTGAGTACGCGCCAAGGCGGAGCAGCACGATGGCAACTAGCCGGGGAGTAGTGATGAACTCAACTAGCGGTTCCAGATCGTTGAAATCATCAAGGACGATTGGTGTTGGGAACGATCCAGCGATTGCCAGTTGCGTTTCGCCTGCCTGGATCCAGATGTAGCCAGCCGAACCATTCCGGACAGTGTCGGGCGGCCACGCGTCGTCTTCCGGGCGGTCATTGAGGCGCTCATCGCCAATGAATCGGAGCGTGATCGGCTCACCCGCGGATTTGATCTCGTCGACGAGTCTTATGAGTTGGGAGGAGTTAAGTCCGCGACTCCGTCCGGAATCGGGGAGCAAGCTTTGCGTGGTCATAGGCGTTCATTAGATACGAATTGGCAGCTAGGTGGCTGACCATCTGCGGGCGTTGCTGGAAATGAGGTCTTCGTTCAGTGTGGCGCCGATGCCGTAGCCATCCGGAAGAAAGAGTTGGCCGTCGTGGATATGTTCCGCAGGCTCAAGGACGGTGGCTCGCCAATCCACTTCCCACACGGCGTGCTCAAGCGGTCGTGAGCCTCCAAATGCCGCGGTGGCGTGGGCGCTGGCCAGCATTGAGACGGGGCCGCCAGGGCTGTGCATGGAGACGGATCCGGGTGATATCGCTTCAAGTGTTTTGCCGATGAGAACAGCTTCGCCAGTGCCGCCACAGTACTTCACGTCTGGCATCACGACGTCCGTGATACCAGCGGCAATTAGCGATTGGAATACTTCGATGCCATAAGCGTCTTCTGCGCCAGCAACGTCCATGCTTGCGGCATTTTTGATAGCAGCCAGATCGCCCCGGTGCGTTCGGTAGCTCACAGGTTCTTCGTACCAGGCAACACCGCGAACAGCCAGTTCGGGCTCGAGCGCGAGGCCTGATTCCAGATCGAATCGACTGTGACAGTCAACGAAGAGGTTAACTTTGTCGCCAACGGCCGCTTTGACGGCGTCGATTCGGTCGAGTCCGAATTTCGCTTCGTCGGGGAGCCCGGAACCGTTGAACGGTGCGTTACATTCATCAAATGGCGCGCATTTGATGTTGCGGAAGCCTTCTTCCGCGGCGCGCTCTGCAACTGAAGCGAAGGCGGCGGGCGAGCGGTCTGAGTCGCCGGAGTCGCTCTTTAGCATCGAGCGGTTGACGTTGCCGTATATCTCAACGGCTTCTGTGGCGTTGCCGCTAAGGAAGCGATAGAGCGGTACGCCTGCGATCTGCGCCTGTGCATCGAGAACGGCGTTTCTAAGCGCTGTGATGGCGATCGCGAGGACTCGGTCACTTTGCAGGAAGTCCGGGCTGAGGCCGACCATACCCGGAATTCCCGACTCGTCAGTGATCTCTTCATCCTGAAGCTCTTCAACCATTTGGGCGATGGCGCGCGAGACACTTATAGATTTGTCTCCATAGCTGAACTCAGCTAGCCCGGTCGTCCCGTCGGCGTCACTCAGCTCCAGGAAGTACCAGTTGGAGCCGCCGCGCACCGGAAGTTCGGTGAATACGGCCTGCGTGATCCGAAACGGTTCGGTCGATGGCACCTAGAGGCCTTCGGGACGCTGTCGATACTTTGCGAACTTATCGGAGTTCTCGAACTCGTCAATATCAATTCGAATACCGCCGAGCGAGTCTGAAACGTTTGCTGCGAGTACCGCCGCGAGCGAGTTCATGCTCGATCGGAACGAGTTGCGCCGCAGAGATGGGTCGGACTCGGTGATGGAGCGGGCAAAGTATTTGCTTATGTTGAGGGTGCTGTCGCCACCCATCGCGTTCGTCTCGGGGCCTTTGGCCAGCACCGTGCGGAGTTGCTCATGGGTTGGTCGTGACTCTGGTGGGTAGTCGCTACCACCGTAGCTGTAGACCACGAGGTCATCTTCGAATGCGATGTGGGACTCTGGCGTGTGTACGTATTCGTACTTGTCGTTGAAGTAGGAGCGCGCAGGCTTGGTGAAAATCACGTTGGCGATACCGCCGCGCTTGAAGCCGTAGACCACGGTGTAGGCCGTGGGATTGTCGCCCTGTGATTCCTGGAGGTCTGCGGGTCGGTCAACGTATGCGGACTGAACCCATGCCACGTCATCGCTGACCCAGTAGCGGATCTGGTCCGTCTGGTGGATGCCGGCTTCAACCATGCTGGTACCCGACCATGCTCGGTTTGCCGTCCACACACGGTTCTCAGGTCCGCCCTGCTTCTCTGTTGGCGAGTGCTTGGCGCTGTGGCCTTCGACCGATCCCAGTGAAACGGCCATTGCTGAAGCGAGTTGCTTGTCAGCCATGTAATCGTGAATGGCCGTGTACCAGGGATCGTAACGCTTCTGGAACCCAACGACGCTTGCCACGCCAGCCTTGTCGATGGCGTCCGCCTGGCTTTTAATCTCATCGTAGAAAAGACTCTGCGGCTTCTCCGCAAATATGTGAATGCCTTTTGCGACCGTTCGCTCAATCTCACCACGGTGCTGGTTGGGCGGCATCACGAACCACACGGCGTCTGGCTTGGCGGTGTCGACCATCTCATCGACGTCGGTGAAGAGCTGCGTGGAGCCCTGCTTGTAGTCGGGAGCATAGCTCTGGATCTTGCTCTCAGCGAGGTTTTCCTCGAACGGGTCGGCAAGAGCGACCAGTTGGACCTCTTCGTCCGTCTGGAGGGCGATGATGGATCTGAGGTGCTGAAGACCCCGCTGCCCAATTCCAACTACTGCAACTTTGAGGGCTCCTGCCATCTGTCTACGTACTCCAATGCGATCAAGTGAAAATCAACGGTGTCATATCGAATCAAAAGTGCCGCGAGATATGGAAATATCTGTACGGAACCGGGTGGCCGAGTCTACCACGCAGTGTGGTGGTTTATGAGTATGTTGACGCAAGTTCGGAATAGGCGTTAGATGGCGCCTAAGAAACGGACTTGTCCATCTGGATGAGGATGAAAGGACCTTGCTGTGAAAGTCACGGAAGTACAGACGCATCTGGCGGCCGGGTGGACATTTGTGAAAGTCATGACGGATGAGGGTATTTACGGTGTTGGTGAGGTCCATCCGGCGAGCGGGACCAGCGGGACGCCTTTTGCTGCCAGAGCCGCGGTTGAGTATCACGCTGAGTATCTGATTGGTAAGGATCCTCGTGAGATCGAGCGGAACTGGCAACACATGTTCCGTCGATGCCTATTCCGTGGCGGCTCAGATGCGATGGCTGGGCTTGGCGGGATTGATATGGCTGTGTGGGACATTGCCGGAAAGGCGGCAGGCCTACCGGTGCACAAGCTGATTGGCGGGCCAACGCGGGATCAGGTGCGTGTGTACGGCCACCTGGGCGGCGATACGCCGGAGGAGATGGCTGAGAACGCGATCGCGCTTGTGGAAGAGGGCTACACGGCGCTCAGGTTCTACCCGCTCGGCTCGTTCAACGCCTCCGTTATGCCCGGCTATCAGGAGTTGGTGCGCATTGCTGTTTCGTTCACAAAGGCAGTGCGTGAGGCGGTGGGACCTGATCTGGACCTCATGATCGACGTCGTGAACAGACTATCGCCGCCTGAGGCGATAGCAATTGGGCAGGCGCTCGGGCCGTACGGCCTCTACTTCTTCGAGGACCCTATCGAGCCGGACAACATCGATCAGATGGCGCATGTGGCGGCGAACGTGCCGATGCCAGTGGCGTCAGGCGAGCGCTTGTACACGATCTACCAGTTCCAGGAGCTCGTGAACAAGAACGCATCGGCGTATGCCCGGCCAGATATGAGCCTGGTTGGCGGCATCACCGCCATGCGCAAGATCGCGGCGATTTGCGAAGCCAACTATGTGGGCGTCGCGCCGCACAACCCGCTCAGCCCGATCATGACTGCGGCCAACGTGCAGTTCGACGCGGCGACGCACAACATAGCGATTCAGGAGTACCGGCCCACCGAGGCAATAGAAGCCACGGCAGAGCTTGTGGATCAACCTTTGGAGATGAAAGACGGCCATCTGCAGATTCCTGATCGGCCAGGACTTGGTATCGATCTCAACCTCGAGGCGTTCAAGCACCATCCTTCGGAACGTCGGACGCGACCGGTGTTGTTGAACAGCGATGGCGCGTTGCGGGAGTATTAGGGCTATGCGGATAACGAAGATCGAAACGCTGTCTGCCTACGTTCATCAATGGGTGAAGATTTACACGGATGAAGGCATCATTGGAATTGGCGATCTGCATGGCGGTAGCGGAGGTTCCGGAACGCCGGTCACGGTGGTGGCGGCGGTCAAATCTCACGCTGAATACCTGATCGGGAAGAATCCGCTGGAGATTGAGCGCCACTGGTAGCACATGCTTCGACGATGTCTGTTCCGCGGCGGTAGCGACGCGATGGCCGCGCTCGGGGCAATCGATGTCGCATTGTGGGACATCGCGGGCAAGGCTGCGGGCATGCCGGTCTACAAGATGCTTGGCGGTCCAACTCGCGACCGGGTACGTGTGTACGTGCACCTCGAAGGTTACACGCCTGAGGTAATGGCGGATGACGCGTTGCGTCGGGTGGATGAGGGTTATACGGCACTTCGCTTCTACCCGCTGGGGCCGTTTACGGAGGGGTTGCCAGACTCCTATCAAGGCGTTGTGCGCAAGATGGAGTCGTTCACGAAGGCGGTGCGTGATGTCGTTGGGCCTGAGATGGATTTGATGATCGACATTGTGAACCGGCTGTCCCCGCCAGAGGCAATCGCGGCCGGGCGAACTCTGGAGCAGTATGGGCTCTACTTCTTTGAGGATTTCATCGAGCCAGACAATATTGATGCGATGGCGCGTGTGGCAGCGGAAGTGCCGATACCGATCGCATCAGGCGAGCGTTTGTACACGATCTATCAGTTCCAGGAGTTGATGGCCAAGAACGGATCGGCGTACATCCGACCGGACATCAGCGTTGCGGGCGGAATTACCAATCTCAGGAAGATTGCCGCGATCGCAGAGGCGAATTACGTGGGAATGGTGCCGCATAACCCGTGCTCGCCAGTGATGACGGCTTTGGTTGTGCAACTTGATGCCACTCTCCACAACGTGGCAATTCAGGAGTACACCGGAACCGAGTTTGATTCGCCGAAGCGAGATCTGGTGGATGAGCCGTTGAAGCTTGTCGATGGGCACCTGTTGCTGCCCGACAGGCCGGGCATTGGCATCGAGCTGAACGAAGAGGCGTTCAAGCACTACCCGATGGCTCTGTTCGACCGGAAGCCCGTGATAAACAGCGATGGCGCGTTGCGGGACTACTGATGCTCAGGGGAATTAGGCCATAATGGCTACCCTTAGCGATGGAATTTGGAGCATATAGATGACGACAACACAAGGGACCGTTACAAGGGAAGAGCTTCGCGCGCGCGTAGATGCGCTGCCGAGGGAGCATTTTGCACATCTGCCGACTGCGCTGGAGGATTTGCCGCGGCTGACTGAGGAGCTTGGTGGCCCCCGCATCCTTGTGAAGCGAGAGGACGCGACGGGGCTGGCGTTTGGCGGCAACAAGGCTCGTCACTACGAGTTTGAGATGGCGCACCTCAAGGAGCAGGGCTTCAACGCCATCGTCAACATCATGGACTACCACTCCAACAATGCCCGAGTTACCGGCGCCGCCGCGGCCAAGATGGGGTTCAAGTACGTGTTGATCCTCAAGAACGCCAAAGATCGCGTGATCCAGGGCAACTTGCTGGTCGATAAAATTCTGGGAGCGGAACTTCATCTGCTATCGGAAGAGGACTCTGATCGAGCCGAGCATCTGGCCGCTGAACTTGGCAAGCGGCTGGAGGAAGAGGGCTACAAGCCTTACGTGCGGCAGCAGTATGCCTTCCCGAAGTATGTTGGGTCGCTGGCATACGTTGACTGCGCGCTGGAGCTGGCAGAGCAGTTGGAAGAGGGTGGAATCACGGAGAAGGTGCGCTTCTTTGGCGTATCAGGGCGCTCACTGGCCGGGCTGATCCTAACGGCCAAGAACCTTGGGCTCGACTGGAAGGCCACGGGCGTCGCGGTTAACTACGAAGTTGAGATGAAGGAATATCTGTACGACGTAATTGGTGGAGCGCAAGAAGTGCTGGGGCTGACCACGCCGTTTGACCCGGACGATATGGCTGTGCTCAACCAGTACATCGGCGAGGGCTACGGCATCCCAACGGAAGCGGTGATCGAGGCCGTCCACATGCTGGGCCGCCTGGAAGGCCTGATGGTCGACCCGAACTACACAGGCACAGCGATGTCAGGCCTGATTGATCAGATCCGCCAGGGCAACGTTGATAAGGACGAGACAGTCGTCTTCCTACACACCGGTGGACTGCCCGCGATCTTCACGTTCGCGGAGGAGTTGGCCGCGTACAAGGGGTAGCGGGGAGTAGGACTAGATCCATGTACTATATTTCCGAATTTCGGAAAGGTTAGTTGGATATCTCCCCAAATTACAAGCAGCCGAGATATAAACCCCGTAAAGCGTCCAGCCGACGCGGGCGAATCGCTCAATTTTCGCTGATTGCCATGATTGGATTACTGGCTACCGGTGTGTGTGTGGGAGCGCTCTTTTCTGCACCTGCAGATGGCAGCGTTACAGTAATTATCTCTAATCTAAGTGATCGACCGGCCTATGTGGCGGTTGAGCGAGTGAGTACTGGAACTGAGATCCTCACCCACGAATTCGCAGGACCCCACAGTCAAGATTCCTTCCACCTGCCGATCACTGGCAGTCCGATTGGCAGTGGGCGTGCAGGAGAACTCACTGTTTACTACGGGGGCCCCGCGTTCACCATGAGATGGATAGACAATTAGCGCTTTGCGATTTCGGCCTGGGATTCAAGCGGTCGGTATATTTATCAGGACATCATTGATTGGGAAGTACTTGAGTCTAGGGAGTGGCTCGTGGAGATCGTTGACTCGATGGGCTGAACGGGGCCTGATATTTAGGGATCGCGTACCTCATGTCGGGATAAGGCTCGCATCAGGCAGGCTTCCTTGCCCGGATCGAAAACATGAACGGGACTTTTGGGCAGTTGGGTGGCAGGTGCCAGAGGCCCTGGTCGTCGACGATCATGCCTTCGTGGCTGCGATAGGCGCACCAGTCACGCTCCCGGAATAGCTCGATGACGAGTCCGGCGTTGATGAGCGCCATGATGATGTCTTCCATGGAGTGGAACCACTCGAACGTATCTTTGCCGGTTGCGTGGCTTGAAGCGTAGTCCGCACCATCTTCGCCACTGAGACGGAGTGCGCCGCCCGGATCGAAGTATGGCTCGCCAAAGTAGAGGTCTTCCTTCGACGCAATTGGCTTTTCGTACTGGATCATCTCTCCGCCGGGATGAAATTCAGCGATGTAGAAGATTCCGCCGGGTTTCACAGCACGAGCGGCGATTCGGCCCCACTCCGGGATGTCATGTAGCCATCCCAGCACGCCATATGACGTGAAGACTACGTCGAACTGCTCATCGAAACGGTCACCAAGGTCGTAGATGTTTGACTGGGTGAAGGTGGCGTCGATGTCCTCTTCATTGGCGAGGTTGCGTGCGAGGTCTATCGCGTCGTTGCCGAAGTCGACTCCGGTCACCGTTGCGCCCTGACGTGCCCAAGAGATGGTGTCCTGGCCGAAGTGGCACTGGAGGTGGAGCAGCGATTTGCCCTCGATATCGCCAACTTCATCGAGGATGTACTGGTGCATGAAGCTGTTTCGGCCCGCCTTGAAGGCCGCCATGTCGTACATGCCAGAGGCGCGGTGCGGCTCCGTGATCTCATTCCACCACGCCTGATTTGCGGCGTAAGCGGTGGACGTTTCAGCGGACTGATCGGACTCGGGCACTCGTAACCTCCTCGCACGTGATGTGGTCAGGATGACCGGCAACCGATGATACGCTGCCGCTGCGCGTGAACACGGTGCAGAGCTGCCACCGCAAACCCCGGCATTGGAGATCGACCATGAGTGACTCGCCAACGACCATTAGCAACCCGGCCAAGAGCCGTCTCAAAGCGGGGGAGCCAGTGTTGGTCTTCAACGTATTTGAGTCGTTGCGGCCCTCGGTCATCAAGATCGTGAAGGAGACCGGCTACAACATGCTCATGATCGAGACCGAGCATGTGCTGCATGATGAGTACAACCTGACGAACTTCATCATTGGCGCTCGAGACAACGGGTTGAGTCCAATCATCACGGTGCCAACGACCGACCGAATCCTCGTGTCGCGCCTACTGGACGCTGGTGCTCTTGGCATCAACCTGTGTCATGCGGAGACGGTTGAGCAGGTCGATGACATGGTGCGCTGGATGAAGTACCCGCCGTACGGCGAGCGAGCGCTGTTTATGGGCGCGAATACCGATTACCGAGATGTGGACGCTGAGCAGTACTGCCGCGAGGCCAACGAGGCGACGATGTTGGTGCTGAAGATCGAATCTGCGCTGGGAGTTGAGAACGCAGAAGCGTTGATGGTGAATGAGTGGGTGGACGGCATTGTGTTTGGCCCCGGCGACTTGGCAGCGAGCATGGGGCATCACGGCGGCTGGCAGCAACCGGAGGTTCTAGCGGCGATGGAGAGCGTGATCGAGCTGGCTTTGGCACGCGGGATTTCGGTGGAGCCGGCGGAGTTTCCGACGGCTAGTGCTGAGTATGCGAAGCAGCGCGAGCGGGGCATCCAGATATTTGGGCCGACGCGGACTACGGAGTATCAACTGTTGAAGAGTGCGGCGGCGCGGGAGATCGCTGTTTATCTTTAGGTGGGGGAGGCCAGCCATCCCTACGAGGTAGAGCATCCCATATGTCATCAGGAGCTGCGGCGGGATCACATCACGCGAACGTCAGCACCCGTTTCGGGTTTTCAACCAGCATTGTGTCTATCTGGGCTTGCGTGATGCCCTGGATTTTCATCCAGTTGGTTACGTTTGTGGGGATGTGGTCGAGGCCGTGGCCGCCGTAGGTGCGCTGGCGGTGTTTTGTGCAGATGTCGTGGGCGAGGACCGTTCGTTCCACGTAGCCGTCTTCGATTAGCCACATCACTTTGTCGATGCGCTGCGAGTCGGAGGGCATGAAAAGTTCGAGGGCGTGGGGCTGGAATGGTGAGTCGAGTCCGAACGTGTCGAACTCTATGTAGATGCCTGTGGCGGCCAGTTCACGAAGTATCTCTCGCTCGTAGATTCGGATGTCCACGTGGGACATGATCGTGCGGTTCAGGTCGCCGCCCTCACGCTCGATGAGGTTGACGATTTCGATGGGGGCTTTCTGGTCGCGGCCGGGGTGGATCAACAGCGGGGCACCTGTTGCGCGCTGTGCTGCGACAGCGGCTGTGACGGACTTCTTCTCGTCGTTCGTCCACGGCCATGAGCAGCCGATTTCGCCGATGATTCCGCAGCGAATTCCGGTGCCGCCAACTCCGACCTGCACGTCCCGGATGATCTCTTCCGTGATGCTGTCCACGCTGCGGTTGGAGAAATCTTCGGGGTGGGAAGGTCCGACATAGTACCCGGCGCCCATGATTATGTTGACGCCCGACGTTCGACTGATCTCGGCAAGCGCCTCTGGGTCGCGTTCGATGCCTACGGTGGTGGCGTCGACCAATGTCTGGCCGCCAGCGTTCTTGTATTGCGCCACCTCACGTTTTGCGGTTTCGACATCCTGGTAGACGAGGTTGTCTTTGCTGGATGCCCAGTTGACGCTTACCCAGCCCAGATTGTCGAGCGCGAGCGGTTCATCGGTCAGCCGTCGGCCTTCTTCGTTCACGGGTGGGACGTAGGCGGCGCTGAGTTCGATGAGCAGGTGCTCATGGGTGATCGTCATCCCCAGATCGTTAGGGTCGATTGGGCCGAGTACGGTAAGTGCCTTGCCGGTTGTATCAGGAGCGATCATAGCTGAGTCCGATCAGGAGCCGATCAGGATTTCTGTGTGGTGTGTGGTCTCAAGTAGCGGGTAGATCTCATCGAAGATTGATGTGATCTCTTTGGTGTTTCGTACTGCATCTCGCGAGGCCTCATAGGTCTCGATGGTGTCCCACTGCTGATCGACGATCAGGGTTCCGTGGTAGCCGGAGTAGGTGCGGAACATGCGGGGCTTTGGGAAGCCTGCCGCAGCCATCGCATCGCCTGCCGCTCGGACGTGCGCTGCAAGCTTGCCGCCGGTGCCTGCTTTTGGGACGTAAGTTCTTCGAACAAGGATCATTTTTGGCCATCCGTAGGTGCGTGTTGAATCAGGGCTGCGAGTTTACCTTGGGAAGGCCGTAAACTGTTGAGGCTTTACACGAACCGCTTTGATGTCATTCTGAAGGCCCCTGAAGAATCTCATTTTTGAACGACGATGGGCGTGATTTAGAACTGCAACTGGTGCACCACGCTGAGATTCTTCGTCGGACCTCAGAATGACGGTACTGCCAGTTGGCGACATTGGAAATATCGAGGAATAGTCGGTTGACGACCCTGTACACAGATGGATCATGCCTTGAGAACCCGAACGGCCCGGGTGGCTGGGGTTTTGTGGTTATTGAGAATGACGTGATTGTGGACGAGATGTCTGGTCACGATCCATCGACCACGAATAATCGAATGGAGATGACCGCTGCGATACGCGGTCTGGAGCAGACGCAGCCTTCGGACGCGGTCGAGATCAACTCGGACAGCCAGTATGTGATCAACACGATGACCAAAGGCTGGAAGCGCAAGGCGAACCAAGATCTGTGGGCCGACCTCGACAGGCTGGTGGATGAGCGCAGGGTGACCTGGAAATGGGTCAAGGCGCACGTGGGGCATGAGCTTAACGAGAAAGCGGACAAGTTGGCCAATGACGCTGCTCACGGGTTTGTGGTCGCTGGCGGGCAGTCGCCTGAAGCAGCAGAGGAATCTGAACAGCTGCAACTGACGCACATTTTGCCTACTGGTGAGGCGTCGATGGTGGATGTTGGCGAGAAGGCGGAGACGGAGCGGGTGGCGGTTGCCCGCGGGACTGTTGTCATGGAGCCGGAGACGCTGCGACTGATTCGCGATAACGCCCTTGAGAAGGGCGATGTGCTCTCGACTGCTCGACTGGCAGGGATTATGGCGGCGAAGAAGACTGATCAGTTGATACCGCTATGCCACCAGATTCTGCTCAACCAGGTGACGGTGGATTTCGACACATCGGCAGACGATAGGATCGAGATTGAGGCGTCGACCAAGACCACGTACAAGACTGGCGTTGAGATGGAAGCGCTCACCGCGGTCTCAGTGGCTGCGCTGACGATATACGATATGGCGAAGGCGATTGACCGCGGGATGCGGATCGAAGCGGTTCGCATGGTGCGCAAGTCCGGCGGCAAGAGCGGCGACTGGGAGTTCGACTAGACGCGGCGCGATTGCCCCCGTTATCTCGTTGACACCCCTTCGCGGCCGAACGTAACATTTTGCTAGCGACAACTGACGCGACGCGTTGGGGTTTTGTCCAAAGGCTGGCAACGTAGCTCAGGGGTTAGAGCGGGCGCTTCATAAGCGCTAGGTCGTAGGTTCAATTCCTACCGTTGCCACCAATTTATTCTCGCACCCAATTACTTTCGGGTCCGCGCTCCTGCTCCTGATCCCCTATTCTTGATGCAACGTCACGTTCCGCATTGGCGGGGCGAATTGTTGCGGCGTGAGGTGGATTACTTCCTTCTGGTAGACCTGTACACGGTATGAGTCGGTGTCTGTGATGAACAGACGGCCCTCCTCGTCGATGACGAGCCCTTTGGGCTGTCGTAACAGCTTCTGCGGCTCCAGGACCGCCATATCACGCAGCCTGTTTGGGCTGGCGTTGGTCATCATGTAGTCACGGCCTACCTTCGACAGCGTCGCCTCACCCAGGAACTTCTGCACGAAGCGAGGCTCTTCGTTGAACATCTGGACGCGGTTGTTACCGCGGTCTGTCACGTAGATATCGCCGTCCAGATCGACCGCGACGTCCGAGGGGCGATTGAACTCGCCATCGCCGTCACCGGACGTACCGAATTCGAATACGAACTCACCATTGGAGTCGAACTTCTGCACGCGGTCGTTCCGCCAGTCGGCCACGTAGATGTCGCCCAGTTCGTCAACTGTGATACCCCACGGCATGTTGAACTCGCCGGGTCCACTGCCCAAACTGCCAAATGAGCTGATGAACTCGCCGTCGCGTGTGAACTTCTGGACGCGGTGGTTGTTTGAGTCGACCACCAGGATGTTGCCGTCCAGATCGAAGTTGATTCCGGCAGGCCCATCAAGTTGGCCTTCAGCCGACCCCTTTTCACCCCAGCAAGCGATGAACTCGCCGTCGGCATCAAAAGAGCTGATGCGGTGCATGTGCTCATCCGAAATGAAGATCGTTTCTTCGGCGTCGGCGATGATCGATACGGGCCACTGAAGTTCGCCTTCAGCTTCGCCAAATGTGCCCCAGTTGCCCAGGTCCTCGTCATCGGCCGTGTACTTGCGCACCAGTGCGACGCCGTCCTGGCGGCACAGGATGTACATTCGGCCTTCTGGGCCAAGCGCGATGTCGATTGGGAAGTTGGTGAGTCGCCGCATTGACAGCGTTTTTGCGAACGGGAAGCCTGCCCGGAGCAGGCCGTATGGTCTTGCCATTGATAGAACTCTTTATGTTTTTGGTGTGTTTTTGGCTTGGATATTTGGCTTTACGCCGCGTTGAACGGCTGAATCTGCTCGTAGGTGCCTCTTACGATCTCTTTCGACTCCACGCCCAGCCACTGTTCAAGCAGCGTGGCATAGATACTTCGGAAGTCGATCGTGTGGGCCAGGTCTTCACCATTTGCAAAGGTTGTTGGGTCCAGCGATGGGTATTCTGCGTAAAGGCCGCCTTCGACCTGATCGCCGATGATGAATGCACCACCGCCTGAGCCGTGGTCCGTGCCGCTGCCGTTGTCCTGGACGCGTCGTCCGAACTCGGTGAAGACGTAGACGACGACTTCCTGTGAAGCGTCGTGCTCACGCAGGTCTGCCATGAAATCACGAAGAGCGCCGGTCAATTCGGTGAGCAGACGTTCGTGGTTCACGGTTTCTAAAGCGTGGCTATCGTAGCCGCCGTGCTGCGCGTAGAAGATTCGTGTGCCAAGTCCAGCGATGTGCGTTCGTGCGACGTCTCGGAGACTCTTTGCGATGGGGTTGTCGCCGTACTCAACCGTTGAGGTGTAGTTACCCGGCACGGTCTGGAGCTGGTCGATACCCGCCAGGACATCGTCACCGGTCTGGTGCAGGTAGCTCAGCGCTGGTGTGGTGTCCATCATTGGCGTGTACATGCGGCGGAACACATCCAGTTCGTCCGCACGCTGCTCCTGAGCCTCAACGGAGGTCATGAGCCCGTAACCGTCCAGATCGCCCACCGACGTGACGCGCACACCGGCTGCAACCATGGCTCGCGGAAGTCCGCGTCCGAAGCTGACGCCTGTCAGGACGTTCTTTCCGGCGGGGTCAAGTTCACGGATCGCGAGCGCCAGCCAGCCTTCTGTGGAGATGGTCAGCGGCTCGGCGGTGTGCATGATGTCCATTGCACGGAAGTGTGAGCGGTTGGAGTTCTCATAGCCGATGCCCTGGATGATGGCGACGTCACCTTCGTCGAACATCTCTTTCAGGGGGGCGGCGTTGGGGTGGAATCCCAGCTTTCCGTCCATCTTGAGGACGCGATCTTCACTGATGCCCACAGTTGGGCGGGAGTCGTGGTAGAGACCCTCCGTGTACGGGATCAGCGTGTTCATGAAGTCGTTACCGCCAGTGAGCTGGACGACTACGAGAACCGGATCTTTCTTTGTTGCTGTGACCATTTTGGGCGTCTCCCTTATTGTCGAGGGGTTGTTGCGACTACTGGTTAGTTATTTCTGTTTATGCGAACTGGAATTCTGGAGCTGCTGCGATGAGTCGAAGGATTCGCACTGCCCTTGCCGGGGCTGCATCGCCTTCAGAGTCGCCAGCGAATTTGACCAGGGCATCTCTGGTGGAGTCGTCCACTTCAAGCTGACCCATGGCATCCAAACCGCTTTCGACCAGCGATTCCGGGCTGTCTAACGCGCCACTGTCAATCATGAGCGTGATCAGGTGTTGCATGCCGGGTGAATCACCATCGCCAATTTCTTCTACTGCGAAGTTGACGCGTTCAGTTAGGTTTCCGCCGTCGATCCACTCCTTACCGGTGTGCCAGCCTTCAACGGTTGGCGGGTCAAGAAGCTTCTGGCCCATGGTGACGGTGGCGGTTGAGTAGGCCATAAGGCCGGGGCGGGGCTCTGTGAATTCGCCAACCATCTTGAGCACGCCAACGACGAATTCTATGGGACTCTTCACCTTCTTGAACCGTGCTGTTTTGAACGAATCAGAGTTGAACATCAACCGCAGTGGTGCCTTAATGTCGCCGCCTGAATCCAGCAGCGCAGATGACATCTCATTTATTAGTTGAGGGTCAAGTGGCTCAAGGTCGTTCCAGCTGGGTACCTGAGGTTCATCGGCGACGAAGAAGTTGTACATGTGCCGCGTGATGAACTTAGCGGTGGCCTGCTGCTGAACGATGATGTTGACGATATCGCCGCCATCAAGGTTCCCGGTGTGCCCTAGAAAAGTCTTCTCACCGGAATCGTGATCATCGGCGTCGAACTTGAACAGTGCGGGGTAGTAACCATGCGGGTAGAGCGGTGGTGGCTGGCTGAACGTCCATCCGGTGAACGCTCTGGAAGCGTCTTTTATGTCCAGTTCTGAGTAGTTGCCCACTCCCATGGAGAAGAGCTCAAGCAGTTCACGACCGTAGTTCTCGTTTGGTTCGCCATTGTGGTTCTCGTTGTTGTCCAACCAGAAGAGCATTGCGGGGTCGTGGGAGAGATCGAGCAGGATGTCCTTGAGATTGGACATGCCGTTTGCCCGGAACATGTCGATCTGGTTCGCAGACGAAAGGATGTGCTCGTTCTTGACCAGTCCGGTTGCGAAAACATGGTGCCAGAAGAGCGCCATCTTTTCCTGCAACTGGCACCGAGTGTTCAGCATTCTGTACATCCAGATGGAGACGTATGAGTCTGGCCCCTCGCCGCCGAAGTAGCGGGCGAAAACGTCATTCTGCAGATCAACTTCTGGCGTTGGATTCAGGAGAAACTCAACCGTGTCCTCATAACTCTGATGAGACAGTTCATCCAACTGCTCTCGAGTTGCGCCAAACCCGGCGCGTCGGTACAGGTGAGAGAGCAAGCCGATATCGGTGCTTGCCCCAGCGTCTGTCATCGTCATGGACCGCCCCCTCTGGTGATACTTCTAGTGTTACGGGCATCTTAGGCATGATTCGTTCTGTGATCAATGGGTGAGAGATGAGGTGTCCGCGTTGGTGCGCCTACTTGACGTTCGGAATGACCTCATTCTGGAGCGCCGTCATGGAGTCCAGCCAGGCGTCGTACGGGTCCCATTCGTGGCCCATTGCGAGCAGCGTGCCGAAGCCGCCCAAGTCGCCGTTGATGTCGTTGAGTTTCTGGGTGACCTCTTCGACACTGCCGACTATGAACACGTTGTCGATCAGATAATCGACAGTTACGTCTGAGTCCGGCATATCGGGGTCGTTCTTCATGATGCTCAGCATGCCGCTTTTGCCCAGGCTTCTGATGAAGTATTCGTTGAAATCGCGGGCAATCACGCCCTCACGAACCATCTTGCGAGCTTCCGCGGTGGTGTCTGCGATGAAAACCTCTCGGGCAACGCGCCAGAGCGAGCGGTCTGCCGTTTTGCCGGCATCTCGTGCACCCTCTTCCACGGCGTCCCAATGCGTGTGCAGCAGTTCGGGAGGCGTCAGGTTGATGCTCATGGGGATCCAGCCACGCTTTCCTGCCATTTTGAGCGTGGGAGAGTTGGGCGAAACGCCTGCAACACCGATAGGCGGATGCGGCTGCTGGTACGGCATTACGTGGTGACGCAGGCCAATATCGTCCTGCGGCTCCGGGATAACGAATTTCCACCAGTCGTTCTCGTACAGGCCCGGTTTTGGGTCTTCCCAGATACCCAAGATGGTGTCCAGCGCCTCTTGCGTGAAGGCCCGATTGTCCATCCAGCCGTCTTTGTTGTAGCCAAAGACCTCCGTATCGCCAGCAAAACTACCCGCGCCGATGCCCCAGTTGAAGCGGCCCTCCGCCATGTGATCGAGCTGGGCGATGCGATGTGCGAGTACGTACGGGTTGTGGTTCGGCATGCATGTAACGCCAGTGCCAAGCCTGATGTTTTTGGTGAGGGCAAGTGCCTGTGCGATGAACAGTTCCGGGGAAGGAATATTTTCCCACTGCGCGGTGAAGTGCTCGCCTATCCATGCCTCTTCATAACCAAGTTCATCCAGCTTAATAATCTGGTGCAAATCAGACTTCAGCGTCTCGGTCAAATTGGCGTCGGGCGGGTGCAGCGGCATCGTAAAGAAGCCAAGTTTCATTGGGAACCTCATAGTTCGGCATAGGTCGAAGGTGTCATCATGAATTCGATTGGCGCAGAGTACCGCCGCTTGGGGGATTCGACAAGAGGGGAACGCAACTCAGGGGATCGTGAGATGGCTTTTGACGATAGAGGCTCAGGCAGTAACAAAAGGTGACCCTTTTGGTACTTGACTTAGTTATTCACGATGCTAATTTGCTTTGTGGGTGCAGGCCCCCATGCCAGTAAGTGCTAGCGCACAGAGGAGGAAGACGAATGTCTCAAGGCTGCACCGAGTTGAGTGATGTGTCGGTGAGGCTGTCGGATTTCACGATCAGATGAATTCACCGAATTAGCGGCAATGGTGGCCCTAAGAAGAAGTAACTCGGCAACAGACTGAATTGAAAAGAAGGGCTCCGGATATCCGGAGCCCTTCTGCGTTTTACACATGCGCCACAGAGGTCTATTAGCATCACGAAACATCGAGTCCTTTGAGGACCGGATGCAAAATGAGCAATCTAAGTAGTCGAATCCCGCCAAGAAGGGTGTGAAGTAGACAGGGCTTGTTGCGCTCAGAGCTTAAAACGTAAGAGGCCGGGCAGCAATGCCTGGCCTCTTCGCGTCACTAATTCCCCATGACTTATTGATGTGCTCAGGTCATGATCAGCAGATTGCGACTACATTCATGAAGGCTGGATGGCAGAATCGGACGAACGAGTACTACGCGCCGGGCTCTGAACTCGATGATGATTTGACGGTGCTGGATCATATTGACGGCACGCGCAAAGTTGACATTTACCTGTGTAAGAGCAAGCGGCTGAATGAAGTTATTGCCTGCAAGGTACTGAGGCCAGAGTTTCGGCTCGATTTCTCGGAACTGGAAGCAGTGGCGCGCGCAGGCCAACTGTTGGAGAGACTCTGACACGAGAATGTTGTAGCCGGATACGCCACAGAGCTGCTTCCGGACCCCAAAATCGCAATGCAGTACTGAGCGGCCAAACGCTCTCTGATGCGCTGTTTGGGGGCAACTATGAGGCAATGCGCTGGATGATGTGGTGAGCATCACTGCGCAGCTCGCTGATGGACTCAGGTATCTGCACTCGCAGGGGATCCTGCACCTGGATGTGAAGACCTCAAACGCGATGTAAAGCGACGGGCATGTAACGCTGATCGATCTTAGCGTGGCGAAAGAGTTTGATCCAGAAGAACCCTTGAAGGACAACGCTGGTACTCGTGACTACATGGCGCCAGAACAGACGGCGCGTCAGTACGTTGGCTACGCAACGGATGTCTATGGGCTGGGAGTGGTGCTCTACCGGCTTTTCACGGGTGGCAAGTTGCTCTACGGGACCGGAGAGGTCGAGTCTGATGAGACCGATGAGCCCCAACGAAGCAACTTGACTACGATTCATCACCGGTGTTTCCGCCAGAAGTGAACGAAGACGTGCCCGCGGAGATTGCTGCAATAGCGATGCGAGCGGTCGCGCTGGATCCGAAAGATCGCTACGCCACTTCCGCTGAGTTCAAAGCAGCGTTGCTTGAAGCCTTCGGCGTAAGCTAGATTCGCAAGTCTCTCTCAGAAGTGGGAGGCTCAAGCGGTGGCAACGATGAGTTTTCTGCTTTAGACAGTTGAGTCCAGTCCAGCTCAACTCTCTGAAGTAGAAAGCATGGCTACATGGCCAGTAGCACGTCCGTCATAACCGCATCAGCGATTACCACCTGCAGATCCTCGTAGCGGAACGGCTTCGGAAGATAAGAATCGACGTCTGTTTCCTCAAGCCGATCACGAATACCTGTCAGGTTTGCGTGTGCGGACATCACCACAACGTTGGTTGGGCGCTTGAAGATCTTGTTCGCCTTGATCGCCGCCAGGACTTCTTCCCCGCCAACGATTGGCAGATTGATGTCCAGCAACATCAAATCGAACTTGGTGTGGGCGAGAGTATCCAGTGCGACCTGGCCATCCCCCGCTTCAACAATCTCAAGTTCTTCGATCTCCTCAAGCATCTGCCTGAGAGCCATTCAAATATCGTCTTCATCGTCGACGATTAGGACCTTTGGAAGTCTTTTTGTTGCCATATCCAGAGAATACGTCTGGATCGTGCCACCCAATAGGTAGGTAGCACTAAACCCTTGGGGGTGTATACCGTCACTATCATCGATTTGCCGTCTCAAACGGGTGAACGCAAGGACGTCGCGCGAAGAGGGGCAGGTCTGAAACCTGCCCCTACTTACGGAGATCATCTGGCTAACTATGGCTTTCTACGGGTGAAGGATGACCTTGGTGTAGCCGTCTTCTCGTCGGTCGAACTTGACGTATGCATCGGGGCCTTCGTCAAGTGAGACCTCATGTGAGACCACGAAGTCTGGCTTGGCCTTGCCCGAGATGATGAGGTCGCGAAGTTGCGCGTTGTACTGTTTGACGTTGCACTGACCCGTGGCCAGCCGCAGTCCCTTCTCAAACAATTGACCGAAGTTGAGCGATAGCGCGCCGCGTGCGGCGTTGGCATCAACTCCACCCGGGTCGGAGGGCACATACAGCCCTGGTATCCCGAGAGCGCCAGTCGGATTTACGACATCGATGAGCTGGTTGAGGACGATGTTGGGTACTTCATCCTGTTCGCCGCCAACCGCAGATGAACCAGCAGCTGTGGCCTGGTAGCCAACCGCGTCGATGCCCTTGTCGACACCATTGCCTCCGCGCATCTCTTTGATCTGATCGACGGGGTTCGCTGTATCGTAGTTGATGGGTATTCCGCCAATGGACTCAGCCATGTCCAGACGTTCTTTGACGTGATCGATCACGTAGACCTCTGCTGCGCCTCGAATCAGCGAGCTGTAGGCGGCCATGAGGCCAACCGGTCCTGCGCCGAATACCGCCACGCTCTCGCCGGGCTTCACGCCTGCGAGCTCAGCGCCGTGGTAGCCGGTGGGGAAGATATCTGCGAGCAGGGCGAAAGACGCCTCGTGTTCAGTACCTGACGGAAGGGGCAGGCAGTTGAAGTCAGCAAATGGCACCTGCAGGAACTCCGCCTGACCGCCAACCCAAGGCCCCATGGACACGTAACCGTACGCTCCGCCGGCGAATCCAGGGTTCACGGTGGTGCAGTAGCCGGTGAAGCCGCCAAGGCAGTTCTTACAGAAGCCACAGGCCACGTTGAACGGCATGACGACACGATCGCCAACCTTGCGGTCTTTTACGGCCGGACCAACCTCTTCGATGACGCCCATGTTCTCGTGACCGAAGACGATTCCTGGCTCGGCGGCTGTGCGGCCTTCGTACATGTGCAGGTCAGAGCCGCAAATACACGATGACGTGATTCGGATGATTGCGTCATTTGGGTGCAGTATCTTGGGATCCGGAACATTTTCTACTGCAACCTTGAACGGCTCTTTGTATATGACCGCTTTCATCGAATTTCTGCTCCCTGTGTATATGTGCTCTGAATCTGTGTTTTGCGTATGCCGGGGCAGGTTTGAAACCTGCCCCTACTAAAGTCATCGTCTAGCTGATGTCAAATACCTGCAATCGATGCCGGTTGCTGTCTACAACCAACAGGTGTCCGTCGTTGTCCAAGGCCAGGTGCGTTGGCCCCCAGAAGTACTTTTCAATATGCGCTGACGCCTCATGCGGGTCGTCGGTATTGAACTCGATGTCCGGCTCAAGATTTGCGCCGGCTCTGGCCGCTTGTTCCTCAGAGTTGGCGTCGAGAAACTCTTGTGCCCATTTTGAGTCGTTTGACTCGCCGCGGGTGAGTTGGACGAATGCGCCGTTGCTGTCCAATACTTGCACGCGCTGGTTGGCCCAATCTGCCACGTAAATGTAGCCGTCTTCATCAACCACAACGCTAGCTGGTGCGTCGAATTCACCCTCGCCACGGCCGGATGAGCCGTAGTTGGCGATGAATCCCCCGTCAGCGGTGAACTTCACTACGCGGTCATTGCCCCAGTCGGCCACATAGATGTCGCCAGCTGAGTCCACGCAGATGCCCCACGGTAGGTTGAGTTGACCATCGCCAGATCCGGACTCACCGAATGATGAAATGATCTTGCCATCACCGGTGAACTTCTGGATGCGACCATTCTGTTGATCGACCACCAGCAGTTCGTCAGACGCCGTGACCGCGATTCCCGCCGGTCCATTGAGTTGGCCTTCGCCGGCACCGTGCTCGCCCCACGTGTTGAGGAGGTCGCCATCGAGATTCCTGACGATGATGCGATGGAGGCTCTCGTCGGTCTGATATAGCTGCTGGGCGCTGTCTATAGCCGTGCAGGTGTTCCAGAGTGATTCGCCTTCCCCAGTCCCAAACGCGCCGAACGTGCCGAAGTATTCTTCCTCAAAGTTCATCACGGTGTAGCGAGTTCCACGCGGGTCACTGTCGGAGCCGCGGCCAAGGACAAAATATCGTCCGTCGTCCGCTACCGATACTGCCCAAGGGTAGTAAAAACCGCGCCCTTGCATAGCGGCGACGCCAATAGTTCGGTTGAACGAGATGCGCTTTGTCTTAGTTTCAGATGCGGTAGTCATATCATGAACCTCCGGCTACGCTCGCTGGAACTCGGGAGTTGCCCCCGCGAGTTTCAGAATGTTCACCACGCGCTCGCGACGCGTCTGATCTGCTGGTGCGGATTCAGATTGCCGTGTCGCAAAGTCGATCAACGCTTCACGTGAATTGTCAGAAATCTCAGTAATCGCCAGTTCGTCCAGCGTACGGTCGATCACCGCTTCTGGAGCGATGTCATCTCCAGCATCAAGAATGCGATTCACCAGTGTTTCGACGCCCGGGGCATCGAGGTTGCCAAAGTGCTCGGAAGCGAAATTGACTCGCTCAACCAACGCACCGGAATCGATCCATTCGGTGCCCCAGTGCCAGCCTTCGACTGACGGTGGAGATAGCAAGTGCTGCCCCATGAACTGCGCTTGCTGGCTCATCGGGTTCATCGAGATGTCTGGCTTCTCGAACTCTTCAGTGAGTCGCAGCACGCTGGCGACCAGTTCCGCGGGGCCTTTGATACGCTGGAATCGCGCCGTATCAGACTTGAAGAATTCAGACTTGAACAGGTAATTGAGCATCGCTTTGATGCTGTAGTTGCTCTCAAAGTAGATGTTGGATAACGCTGCGATGGCTTCCGGGTCGCGTGGCGGTTTGTAGGGCCACTCAGGAACCGGCGGCTCATCTGCCACAAAGAAGCTGTAGATGTGGCGTGAGAGGAACTCAGCAGTCGCGGGCTGCTCGCAGATTATGTCGACGATGTCTTCACCGTTGAAGTTGCCCTTGCGGCCCAGAAACTCCTTTTCGGAGTCATCGTGGTCGTCTGCTTTGTACTCGAAGTGGAATGAAAGTCGACCGTAGGGCCACACGGAGTCTCGCGCTGACTTCATCGTCATGTACTCAGTGTTGCCGATAGTCCAACCCGTGAACGCTCGAGCGGCTTCCTTCACGTCGTGTTCGGTGTAGTTGCCGACGCCCAGGGAGAAGAGTTCTAGGAGTTCACGGCCGTAGTTCTCGTTGATAGATCCCTTGTGGTTCTCGACGTTATCCAGCCAGACGATCATTGCCGGATCTTTGGAGATCTCGATCAGTAGGTCTTTGAAGCTGCCCATCCCGTGCCGCTCAAACATCCTGATCTGATCGTGAAGCACCTTGCCGTTGGCCAACTTTGAGTAGCCGGTGGCGTACATGCCGTGCCACATCAGGTTGAGCTTCTCTCGGAGTGGTGCATCGGTGGAGACCATGCGGTACATCCAGTTCGCACCGGCGGAGAGGTTGCCCATCATTCCGGAGTATTCCGAGTGGTATCGACGAATAATGTTGTCACTCATTCGGTTGGGCTGCTCAATATCTAGCAACTGGTCAACCGTCTCGTCGTAGCCCTGCTCAACCAGCCGGTCGAGCTCTTCGCTGGAAGCGCCGAACCCGGCTCGTCGCATCAGGTGGGCCATCAACGCTTTTTCGGACGTCATTGTTGTAGTCATGATTATCGCCTAAACATGTCAAATTGCTCGTAGTTTTCGCCAAGGATGGGGTGAGGATCTATGCCCATCCATTCATCAAGCAGCGTTGCGTACATGCTGCGGAAGTCATTGTTGAAGGCCATATCACCCTCAACCTGTTCGTTCAGTTCCAATGATGGGTGCTCGCCGTAGAAGCCGCCTTTTACCCCGTTGCCAATCACCAACGAGTGGCCGCCTGAACCGTGGTCTGTGCCACTTCCATTGTCCAGGACTCGTCGACCGAACTCCGAGAAGATCATCACCACCGCGTCATCGCCGCGGCCGTGCTCTTCAAGGTCTGCAATGAAGTCGCCGACAGCAGTCGATAGCTCGTGCCAGAGCTTGGCGTGGTTCTCCAACTCACCTGCGTGAGTGTCGTAACCACCGTGAATCGTGTAGAAGACCCGGGTTCCAAGATCGGCCTGTAATACCTGGGATATGTCCCGCAGGCTCTGGGCGATTTCCACCTCGGCTTCGTACTCGATTGAAGATGAATACTGCTCAGGTGCAGTGCGAAGGATGTCTGCGCCAAGAAGTGCGCCCATGCCGGTGTCGCTGATCTCCTGCAGCACTGCGTCTACGCCGTCACTCGGGCTGTACATACGTGAGAAAACATCCATGGCCAACTCGCGAGTCTGCTGATCCTTGATGTCTGGCAACAGGCCATACGTTTCAAGGTTGCCGACGGAAGCGACCGGTACGCCTTTGGCATGGAGCGCCCGGGGGAGGCCGCGGCCAAAGTTGATACCGGTGATGACGTTGCCGTGATCCGGGTCGATTTCACGGATTGTCCGCCCCAGCCAGCCATCAGGCGCGATCGACGCGGACTCTGCGGTGTGCCAGATGTCCATGGAGCGGAAGTGTGACCGGTTGGGGACCGGATATCCGATGCCCTGGACGATGGCGACGTTGCCTTTGTCCCACAGATCCTTGATTGGCCCCATGCTGGGATGGAATCCGAGTGTGCCGTTGATGTCAATTACATCCGACTCGGTGAGGCCAATTGCTTTCCGGGAATCGTGATAGATGCCGTTGGTGTACGGCACGATGGTGTTCATCGAGTCGTTTCCACCGGCGAGTTGAATAACGATTAGCGCCGGATTTCGCTTAGCGGTCACCATGATGGGGTCTCCCTTAACGTGGTCTTCTAGAATGGCGGCATCTTATCAACCCCGTGCTAAGTACGGAACCATTAGCGGCAAAGTCATGATGTGATCGGGTTGTGTGCCAACGCAATATCTGCGCAAATCGTAGCGTGGCACCCCTGAAATACCGGTTGTATTGCGCGCCAAAACACGCATGCTGTGGACTGCAGTGGTAAATTCACCGTCTCACATATTTAGCTATAGAACACGGACACATTTTGGAGGCTTTTGAGCATGGCCGACGCACTATTTTTGGCGGGTGATCGATACCACACCGCTGAAGACTCTTTTTCGACGCTGGGCAAGATCATTGAGGCAGCAGGTCTTGAGGTCGAGTACACCACTGATTTCACTGCAATCACAACAGAGGCGCTCGCGGACAAGAAGCTTCTGGTGATTCACCGGGACGGGATGGAGTGGCCTAATGGGAACGACGCAGACCCGGAGAGGTGGATGCAGCCGCACCAGGAAGAGGCGATTGAGAACTTTGTTCTTGGGGGCGGCTCTTTCATGCCGATGCACAACTCAGGCTGGAACTACCCGCATGAGGGTGGCTATCGGCGCACGCTGGGCGGTTACTGGCAGTTCCACCCGTCGTTCCAGAAGTTCGATGTTCACGTGTATAACCACGACCACCCGATCACCGCTGGCGTCGAGTCCTATGAAATAGAAGATGAACAGCACTTCATCTGGTTCGATTTTGAGCGGGTCACGCTCCTAACGCGAAGTCAGGAAAAGGAAGGGCGAGAGGCCGCATCAGGCTTCTGCCACGAGTATGGATTCGGGCGAGTGGTCTATTTGGCAAACGGACACAAGAAGTCCTCGCACGAGCACCCAATGGTGCAGAAATTGCAAACTAACGCCGTCCGGTGGCTCCTCAGAGCATAGATGCAGACCGCGAACGGCAGGGGCAGGTTTGAAACCTGCCCCGGTTTAGGATTCGATAGCCGAGAGGGAGATTCACATGAGTGTTGAGATTCGCGATGAGCGATTCCGTGATGTCGTCGGTGACGATGCTGACGTTGAGCGCCTGGCAACGGGATTCGAGTTTACGGAAGGCGCCATGTGGGATCCACGCGGCAAGTTCCTGATCTTCAGCGACATGCCCGGCAACATCATGCGGAAGTGGTCGGCCGATAACGGCGTTGAGACGTTTCGGCAGCCCAGCAACAAGGCCAACGGCAACTTCTGGGACCGTGAAGGTCGACTGATCACTTGCGAACATGCCACGAGCAAACTCGTACGCATGGAGCATGACGGGTCGATGACCACGCTTGCCAGCCACTACGGTGACAAGGAGCTGAACAGCCCCAACGATGTCGTGGTGCGTAGTGACGGCACCATCTTCTTCACCGACCCGATCTTCGGCCGTGTGGAGTACTTCGGCGTGCCTCGGGAGCAGCAACTGGACATCCAGGGCGTGTATCGCATCGATCCAGATGGCTCAGGGCCGCATCTGCTGGTGTCAGACTTCTCGCAGCCCAACGGACTATCGCTGTCGCTGGATGAATCACAGCTGTACATAAACGACACGCCAAACTTCCACATTCGTGAATTCGACGTTGTGGCCGATGGCTCGTTGTCGGGTGGCGACGTGTGGGCGGATGTGACGGGCGATGCCGACGGCAACACAGACGGCCTGACGTTTGATAGCGCTGGAAACCTGTTCACCACCGGTCCCGGCGGTATCCACGTGTTCGCTCCTGACGCGACCAGTCTCGGCATCATCCATGTGCCTGAAAAGGCGGCCAACTTCACGTGGGGTGAAGACGACTTGCAGACGCTGTACATCACCGCATCAACGTCGCTGTATCGAACGCGGCTGAAAGTGCCGGGCCGCACATTGATTTGATCCCCCCGATCCGGGCAGGATTCAAACCTGCCTCTACCAGCCACGTTGTGTTGCGGCGCGCGTACGGTCCCCGCAATCCTTCAAGGAGTCTTCCAAAATGATCTCGCTACATGTGTCCCTCAACGCAAAACCGGGCAAGATAGGCGACCTTGAGTCGGCGGTGAAAGATAGCTGGCTCAAGGCCATGGCTACCCAGCCCGGGTTCATCAGCGCCGCCGTACTCACGCCGTTCTCCGACGACGCACTCGACGCGCTTGGAGCATCAAAGCGAGCCACGGCGTATGAAGTCGTCTCATTCTGGGAGAGTGAAGAGCTACGCCTCGAATGGGTAGCCCGCCCGATCCATGATCAGGTCTTTATGCCGCTGCTGGACCTTGCCGACGATGTCAGCTTTACGCTGAACGACGTTGCGGAGCAGTGGAACCTGAACTGACTTGGTCTGTCCCTTCTCCCCTCGGGAGAAGGCTAGGATGAGGGGGCTGCGAGGGCTGCTGCCGCGCTACATGAATCAGAGCAGCCCCTCACCTCAATCCTCTCCCGGGGGGCGAGGAGGCTCCACAATCAAGCCACAGTCCATCCGCCATCAACCATCAGCACCTGTCCGTTGATGGCGTCCGCTGCGGGCGTCGCGAGGAACACGACGGTCCCCGCCACTTCATCCGGCTGCAGGCGCCTGCTGATTGGTGATCTAGCCATGAACGCGCGCTCTTGATCAACAGTCATATCGGCCACCATGTCGGTCTCAACTGGCCCAGGCCCGACGGCGTTCACGGTGATGCCGTGAGGCACCCACTCCAGCGCCAGCGCCCGAGTGAGGCCTGTGACCCCCGCTTTGCTGGCGATATACGGCACGTTTTCGGCAGCCGCAGACTGCGCCCGTTGGGATGCGATGTTGATCACCCGCCCGCCACCGTTACCGATCATGTGCTTCACAGCGGCCTGCGCGCAGAAGAACATGCCGCGCATGTTTACGTTCATCACGAAATCCCAATCATCGGGAGTGATGTCTACTGCTGGTCCGCGTACCGCTACACCGGCGTTGTTGACCAAAACGTCTATCCGCCCATGAGCTTCAACGACGCCATCAAACGCCTCGGTGATTTGAGATTGGTCTGTGATGTCTAATTCAACTGGGAACGCCGTGCCGCCAGTGCCGATGATCTCGTCACACACAGTAGAAACGGCCGCTGACTTCGCCGCTAGATCGCTAACCACAACGGACGCGCCAGCCTCCGCAAGCGCGATCGCAATAGCGCGACCGATGCCCTGAGAGGCGCCGGTTACTAGCGCTACTTTTCCATCGAGGGTGAAATTGCTCATCCGTTCCTGACCGTGTCTTCACTACATATGAATATGGATTCGAGTCTAGCAGCCGGGTGCCTGCCGCACGGGCACTTTGGGGTCGGGCAGAGCTGTGCCTTCTCCCCTCGGGAGAAGGCTAGGATGAGGGGGGCTGCCGCGCTACATAAATCAGAGCAGCCCCCTCACCTCAATCCTCTCCCGGGGGGCGAGGAGGCTAAGCGGATCCATGCTTTCGCATGAGAACTGCTATCTCTGCTGAGCTTTGATCGCCGGTCCCATCAAGGTTCTTTGCGGTGCTTACCTGATCTGCCTTGCTGCGGTTCTGGCTCAGTTTGAATTTGGCTTTGATGCTGGTCACCTGCATCTGGAAGCCCACAATTCCGTTTAGGAGTTTGAGTTTGATCTCCTCGGGCGCGCCAACGCCAGGATTGCCCAGCGCCTTGTTCTCGTGGAATACGACCATCTGGTCCACGTGCGCCATAAGCCAATCTGGATCGCTATTTAGTGTGATCGATCCTCGCATGTGCACGACGGCGTAGTTCCACGTTGGCACGGCGTCCGTGGCCTCGTACCACTCCGGAGACACGTAAGCGTCTGGCCCCTGAAATATCGCCACAGATTCCGCAGCGCGATCGAAAGCCTGCCAGTGGTCGTTGGCCTTCGCCACATGGCCTGCGATTGCGCCGGTACTGCCAGACGGCTCAAACAGCAAAGGCAGGTGCGTTACCTTCACACCATCGTCCGAAGGCGTCACCAGCGTGGCAAAGCCGTTTTCATCGACGATTCGCCGAATAACATCGGGATCTTCAATCTTGAAGCCGGGCGGCGTGTACATGGTTGGAATGTTACAGCGATGTGAGAACGTGCACATATGGCAATTGTTGTGGTGACTCAGGGTGGCGGTGTCTGCTATCTAGACATTCCGCGGCTCAGTAGGGACAATGGTTTAGTGCCGGGCGGTTAGCTCAGCTGGTTAGAGCGCATGCTTCACACGCATGAGGTCGGAGGTTCGAGTCCTCCATCGCCCACCAGCATGCCCGGTGGGACGCCTGCCGAGGTGGCGAAATGGTAGACGCGCTACGTTCAGGACGTAGTGCCCTTACGGGCGTGGGAGTTCGACTCTCCCCCTCGGCACCACGGCCCCAAAGGGGTAGAATTTGGGCACGCGCTTGTAGCTCAGTGGATAGAGCGCTTCCCTGCGGAGGAAGAGGTCGTGAGTTCGAATCTCACCAAGCGCACCATTTACTTGCTTTAATTCCGCCCACCCCTTGCTTCGCTTGTCACCGCGATAGCTGCCGGGCTTGCCCGGCCCCGCGGCTGGTGTGGGTGTGCGCGACATCAAGCCATCTTGGTTCGATGCGGTGAAAGTGGGGCAAGCCCCACAGCTACTGACCTGCCCCCAAGACCGTTACCACCGATTATCTCGGTTCTCCGACTAGCTGTAGCCTGGGCATGATGATCTCTGGGGCTGGCGGTCGGTATCCAAGTGAGTTGTGTGGCCGGATCGTGTTGTACTCCCTCCTCCAACGTTCTGTCAGTATCTCCACCTCCTTGAGCGTGTAAAAGATATCCCTGTTCAGTAACTCATCTCTCAGCTTCCCATT
>Ga0115002_10001746_pt1 | contig 29370 bp, 20 predicted proteins | sample ArcticOcean_MG_C_8_FD_89576 | JGI IMG/M metagenome (GOLD analysis project Ga0115002, IMG submission 89576) | Marine microbial communities from western Arctic Ocean - ArcticOcean_MG_CB11_86 | ecosystem: Environmental > Aquatic > Marine > Oceanic | place: Arctic Ocean: Canada Basin | collected... | reverse complement strand
AGTGTCGATGCACACGCCAACCAGATTCATTCGATACCTGCACACAACAGCGAACTTGAAACTTCGCCCAGTCGTGTGGTTATTTGGTACAGCGAACCTATTGAAGAGTCGTTCAGTGTTGTGGCCGTGTTGAACTCGGCCGCTGAGCGAGTTGACCTCGATAATTCGACCCGTGATCTTTCAGAGCCATCAGCGATTTCCGTCGGGTTACCTCAACTAGAAAACGGTACTTATACTGTCATTTGGAAGAACCTTTCGTCGGTCGACGGTCACAAAGTCATCGGGTCGTTTGTATTTGCCGTTGGGGAACCGCTTTCCGCTGGTGCGCAGATAGATGCAGTCGAGCAGCCGTTGTTGCAGACAGTCGCCGACCCGTGGATACGCTGGCTCATATTTCTCAGTGCTGCCACCGTCATTGGCGGACTAGTATTTGAACTGATCATCGGTATTCCAGTTGTTTACGGTACTTCGGCAAAAGACAGTTGGCGAGTTGCAGGAATAGCTGCGTCGAATGCATGGTCTAAGATCGCAACGATTTCGCTTGCAGTGCTGATATTGGCAATGCTGGGACAACTGCTTCAACAAGCTAGTGTTTTATCTGGTAATTCGGTGTTCGCTCCTGACCTAGAGATTATTAAATCGGTAGCATTCGATAGCGGATGGGGACGACTTTGGACGTATCGTATCGTCGCAGCAATCGGTATTGGAATTTTGTTTTTCGTCGCCAAGCGATCGGCTACTGCTGACGATGACTACGAAGAAGACGAATCCGAAGAACAGTACGATCAGGAAGCTTCGCTTCTCGGAGATTCGGTATTTGCTCAGGTAGCAGCGGTTCTCGGCCTAGTATTTTTGGGATTGATCGCCACGAGCAGTCATAATGCCGCTTCGCCGTCTCAGATAAAAAACTTGGCTATCGTCACCGACTTCGTTCACCTCGTGTCGGCGATGGTCTGGCTTGGTGGCGTGATTTATCTAGCAATCACTGTGCCTGTTTTCATCAGAGAGTTAAGCGGATCGGACGCTTCCGATTTACTTAATTCAGCGATCTCCAAATTTACTGTGCTTGGATTGCTTAGCGCCGGGATATTAGTTACTACCGGAATTTTCTCTAGTTACATTCAGGTCACAATTCCTGCTGCGGTGGCTACGCCCTACGGCTGGTTCTTAGTCGGTAAGTTGGCATTGATCATTTCCCTTTTCGGATTCGCTGGTTACAACGGATTCAAGCTAGCCAAGAACTTCGGCATCGGTGGAGAACGTCGATTTGGTCGATCATTGGTTATCGAGGCGTCTATCGCAGTTCTGGTATTCGCTGCAGTTGGTTGGCTGGCAAGCTTAGAACCCGCTCGACAGTACGCAGGTCGAACTGGAATCGGCTCTACAGAAAATGTTGCCTATCAGGATCAGGCAGAAGGTACAGAATTCGATATCAAGATCAATCCTGCCGAAATCGGGCCTAACGACATAATAGTCAGATTGACCAAGCCGAATGGCGAAGTGATCGACAACGCTGTGGACGTGCGGGTCCGACTCAAGTTCGTAGATGACGATCTCGGTGAACCGCTCGTATCGCTGGAAGACACAGGAGCCGGCATTTGGCGTCTTAACGACGCTCGGCTAAATATTGCAGGCGAGTACCAAGCCGAAGTTGTCGTCCAACGAGCCGACGCGTTCGACTCACGCACTGCGTTCCGCTTCGACGCTCAATCGACTGAAACGGCAGCCGGTGCGATAAAACCTGACAACGACACTGCAAATTTGCTGTTCGGATTACAGATACTGATCATCGGAGGATTAGTCGTTGTGCTCGGCGTTCGTGGCAAAGTGGCTCGAAAATTATTCAGAACTGCTGACGCCAAAAAAGTTCTTATTGCACCGGGCGTTGTCATAGCCGTGCTTGGATTGCTATTTGTGCTGAATGTACAAGTATTACGATTTGGCTTGTCGGAAACCATTCGCAATCCGTTCCCTCCGACTGCTGAATCAGTGGCACTTGGTGAACCGGTTTACGCTACGGCTTGCGCTGCGTGTCACGGAGTCGACGGTCTAGGTGATGGGCCATTAGGAGCGGAACTGCCTAAGCCACCCGCCGATCTGATTGTTCACGTTCCTATTCACAGCGACACGATCCTGTATGAATTCATTCGAGATGGAATCGCAGTGGCCGGGATGCCAGGACAAGACGGTGTGTTTTCGGAAGACGAGATGTGGCACCTCGTGAACTACCTGCGAGCCGAATTCGACAAGCGTTAGCGATTCGACCCACGATCTTTTGCAGACGGGTCAGGCTAAATGTCGTTCGTTACGGCAGCGCCAGACTCGACGAAATTAGCTATTTCTTCTTCGGAATAACCTGTCCCAAGTAAAACTTCACGGGTGTGCTGGCCGAGCAGTGGCGCTGGCTCGGTAATTCTTCCGGGTGTTCCATATAACTTCGCAGCGACACCAATGTTCTTGGTCGTGCCAGCAGTCGGGTGTTCGAGAACCGCTTCCATGCCTCGATCTTGCACTTGTGGATCGGCCCAGATTTGCTCCATATTTAAAATCGGACCCGCTGGAACGCCTGCATCTTCGAGAATAACTAGCCATTCATCGGTAGATTTCTTAGTAGTCCGTAGCTGAAGTTCTTCTTCGAGCTTGGCGCGGTTTACCAATCGGCATGCATTGTCTTTGTACTCTTCACGGGCGATTAACTCTTGGCAGCCGAACGCTTTTGAAAGTCGTTCCCAGTTCGGTTGATTCGGAGCGCCCACAATGATGTGGCCGTCGTTGGTTTCCAGAGCTTGATATGGCGCTGAGTTACGGTGTGATGATCCGAGCGGACCGGCCACTTCGCCAGTAGCAAAGTATCCGGCTGACTCCCAAACGGTGTAGGCGAGTGCCGCTTCAAGAAGAGATATTTCCAGATACTGACCGCTGCCCGTTTTTAGTTTGTTGATATAGGCCGTAAGGATTCCGTAGACAGAGAACATTCCTGCGTTCATATCTGCGATGGGCACACCCGCTTTCACAGGTGGAGTGCCCGGAACGCCCGTGAAGCTCATGATTCCACTCATTCCCTGCGCAATCAGATCGTAGCCACCTCGTTTGGCGTAAGGACCCGTGCGACCAAACCCGGAAACCGAGCAGTATATGATGCTTGGGTTTATGGCTTTTAAGTCTTCGTAGCCAAGTCCTAGTCGCTCCATGACACCAGTCCGATAGTTCTCGATGATGATGTCAGCATCCTTGACGAGCTTCTTCATCACTTCGACACCGGCAGGTTCTTTGAAATTCAGGACCATGCTGCGTTTATTGCGGTTCATCGCCAGAAATGCAGCCGATTCAGTGCCAATAAACGGAGGTCCCATCCGACGAGTGTCATCGCCACCGTTCGGCTTTTCGATCTTGATCACATCGGCACCCATATCTGCGAGCAGCATGCTGCAAAACGGTCCTGCGAGGATCTGTGAACAATCGAGAACGCGCACTCCTTCGAGTGCTTCGGGCATGCCATTGGGATTTGGTAAGGATTGCATAGTTTTCTACGTAGTGTCGGCATTTGGTTGAAATACCGGTTGTTGCAACAAGGACGGTGAAAGTAGGTCGATACTGACCGTCCGAAATTCTATTCCAAAAATAGAGTGCTGGTTAACCTGTGGAGTGAAGAGCAAGTGTCAAAAGTGTCTGAGATAATCTGTTCCGTTGCTCCGGGCGTCCGAGGTGGACTTGGTCGCGAGACCAACCCTCCAGCCAAAGTTATTTGATTTCCGGTGGACGTTTCGACGGTTCTCCATCCTTAGGGAGGGAGTTAGAGGGAGGGTAGATATCTGCCCAAGTGCGAAGGCACGCCCGGCAGAAAAGGAAAATTCGTATGTTCAAGTTAGATGGCAAAGTAGCGTTCGTAACCGGCGGCAACGGCGGAATTGGTCTGGGCATGGCGAAGGGCTTTGTCGATCAGGGTGCTTCAGTTGTGTTGGCTGCTCGAACAGTTTCGAAGCTCGACGCCGCAGTTGCTGAAATAACCTCTGCTGGCGGTGGCGACAACGTTCTCGCCGCTCAGTGTGACGTGACTGATCGAAAATCTATTCAGGCTGCTCTTGATGCGACCGTCGAAAAGTTTGGCGGATTAGACATCGTGGTCAATAACGCCGGAACTAACAAACGTGCCGACGAACCTCATCTGCTTTCCGAGGAAGATTGGCAAGACGTCATCGACACGAACCTCACCAGTATGCACAGCGTCACCTCGTTGACCTTCCCGCTTATGAAGACGCGTGGCGGCGGGAAGATCATCAACATTGGATCAATGATGTCGATCTTTGGATCGCCGTACGCTCCGGCCTATGCTGCGAGCAAAGGTGGGGTTGTGCAGTACACAAAGAGTTGTGCGATCGCCTACGCAAAATACAACGTGCAAGTGAACGCCATCTTGCCGGGTTGGATCGTTACCGAAATGACCGACGAGTTTGGCCGGCTATTTCCAGATCGATACGCAATGATAGAAGGGCGTACTCCGGCGGGACGTTGGGGTCAGCCGCAGGACTTGGCAGGTACAGCGATATTCCTGGCTTCCGAGGCTTCCCAATTCGTATCCGGAGTATCGATTCCGATCGACGGCGGCTACAGCGTGCAGTAGGTCGCAAAAACTCAAGCCTTAGCCCTTAGGCCAAGGCACTTTCATCATCTCTTCGCCCCAAATTAGCTCACCATTCCACGCCTGTTGAGCCTCGATCTCACGCGGTCCCTTCATCTCGGCAGTCGTTAGACGTGCGCCGATGTGAACCATCACAAGCTGTTTTACACCGGCTTCGGCAGCAGTCTCAGCAGCACCAAGCACCGATGACGAAGCATCAGCGTGCGGATTACCGTCCATACGATCGTGCGTCTCCCAGCACATCATCATCAACACATCGGCACCACGCGCCAGATCGGTCACGGTGTCACACGGAGCAGTATCGCCCGTTAGGACAATCGATCCGTCAGGGGTATCGATTCTGTAAGCAAGCGAATCGAGATACGGTTGAACGTGATCCGCAGGGGCAGCGGTAACTTCCCAGTTCGAACCTGCCTTGATCAGACCCGGCCCCATGTTGTGAGGATCGACGTCCGGCTTCTTTCGAGGAAGTTCGCCGCCCCGATCTTGGAAAGTGATTTGCGAAGCTGGATGATGAATCCGAGCCTTCCAATCATGAGCAAACAGACCCGTATCCTCGTCGAGAATTCCGTTCGTGAATTCTTCAGTGAGTTTTGGGCCGTAGACGTTCAAAGTCTTATCTCTCGGAATCATCTGATCCCAACGAGTGAGTATGAACGTAGGAAAATCGGCATCGTGATCGAAATGGTGATGCGTGAAGAAAACGTCGTCGATCTCGGTGGTTTTAATTCCCGCTCTGGCGAGCTTCCACGTCGTAGCAGGACCGCAATCGAATAACAACTTCTCGTCGCCAACCTGCACTACGTACGACGACCCAAACCTATCGGGAAGTGGCGTGGGAGTTCCACAACCAATAATCGTAACTTCAGGTGTTAACGGCTTCTTTGCGCCCATATTGGCTCCACTGATCTTGTACTAGTGTTCATTGCCAGATCGCTTCAGGGCGCAGGTTACAGCAAGTATCCCGATCAGGCTCGGTCAGATTGTCATTGCGAGGAGTTCGACGACGTGGCAATGACAGGCAGGCGAAAAGCACAACCCGACTAACTAGCCTGCGCTCATCGGCGACGACCCTGCGGGATCATCGGATCCGAAGCCAGCATTGGCGGCCATTGCCATTTCCATCATCTTGATCATTCGTTCTTGGAACATCTTGAGCTGATCCATCACGGCCATCAGCTCGTCGATCCACTCGGGATCGTCACGATCGATGTCGACACGTATCTGCATGTGACCAACGTCAACGCCAATACCCAACTGCTTCTGCAACGGTTCTCGTGCCCCACCTGTCGGCTGCTTCAACGACATTACGGCGCGGAACTCTTTGGCGCTTATCAGCTCAACTCCGGCAGCCTCGGCCATCACTCGCATTCGAGTGGTTTTCATCAAAAGCATCACATGAGGCGGCATCGGACCAAATCGGTCACGAATTTCTTCATCAATGTCGTCGATCTCTTTGTCCGACTCCATACGCGCTAATCGCTGGTAGATGGACAGTCGCTGCGCCAGATCTTCGATGTAGCTATCGGGAATTCGGGCGTCGATTCCAATATCAACGCGAACGGTCGAGAACTCCGGTGCTTCCGGTTCTATCGGTTCGTCAGCATTGGCATTTGCCTTCAGCTGTTTAACCGCGTCGGCAAGAAGCTTGGTATAGAGATCAAATCCTATCGCCGAAATCTGACCCGACTGCTCGGCTCCCAGCAAGTTTCCGATTCCTCGAATTTCAAGGTCACGTAGAGCGATCTGGTACCCGGCTCCGAGTTCGGTTGCAGCGAGAATCGTGTTCAGGCGCTGCTCTGCCTGTTCGGTAAGAGCCTTCGCACGTGGAACCATCAAATACGCATATGCCCGGTTAGCACCACGTCCGATTCGACCACGAATTTGATACAGCTGCGACAGACCGAACATATCGGCTCTATCGACGATCAAGGTGTTGGCGTTCGGAATGTCAACACCCGATTCGATGATCGTTGTACACAGCAGCACGTCAAACTCGTGGCGATCGAACGAAGCCATCACTTTTTCGAGTTCGTCCTCAGCCATCTGGCCGTGACCGATCTGGACGTTAGCCTCTGGTACAAGCTTTTGCAGTTTGCTCGCAACAAGCTCGATGTCTTTGACCCGGTTGTGCAGATAGAAGACCTGACCGCCTCGATCTAGCTCGCGAAGTATCGCTTCTCGGGTTAGATCGTCGCTCTCTTCCGATACATAGGTCTTGATCGGCAGCCGCTCTTCAGGCGGTGTTTCGATCGTGCTCATATCTCGAACACCCGCCAGCGACATGTGCAGTGTTCGTGGAATCGGCGTTGCACTCAGCGTCATGATGTCGACCTGAGTACGCATCTTTTTGAGACGTTCCTTATGCGTAACGCCAAACTTGTGCTCTTCATCGATGATTACGAGCCCAAGGTCTTTGAACTGAACATCCTTTTGCAGCAAACGGTGCGTGCCGATAACGATATCGACGCTACCATTCGTGAGCTTGGCGATCGTCTCTCTCTGCTGCTTATCCGAACGGAAACGTGAGAGCATATCTACGCTCGCCGGGAACGGCTCTAGCCGCTCGGAAAAAGTTTCCAAGTGCTGCTGTGCAAGGACAGTAGTCGGCACAAGAATCGCAACCTGCCGACCAGATTGGACGGTTTTGAATGCCGCCCGTAAAGCAATTTCTGTTTTACCGTAACCAACGTCCCCACAGACCAATCGATCCATCGGCTGCGCCGATTCCATGTCGGCCTTCACAGCTTCGATGGTCGTTAGTTGGTCGGGAGTTTCTTCAAATGGGAAGCTTGCTTCGAGCGAATCCTGCCAGGGCGTATCGGGCATGGCTGCGAACCCAGTCGCAATCTTTCGTGATGCATATAGAGCGATCAATTCGCCAGCAAGTTGCTCAGTCGCTTTCTTAGCCCGTGCTCGCGCCTTACTCCATTCCTGCGTACCGAGTCTGGTGAGCCTGGGCGATGAGTCGGCGCCGCCGTGATAGAGCTGAATTCGATCAAGATGTTCAGTAGGAACGTATAGCTTGTCCTCTTCAGCGTATTTGAGGACCAGATATTCCTGACCCTCGGAGCCCATTACCTGAGTTCCAATGAACTTGGCAACACCATGTTCGACGTGAACCACGTACGAGTCGGGCTTGAGTTGCTCGAGTGCTGGCCCTTTACGCATTGGACGTTTTCGTACTCGGCGGCGCTCTTTTTGAACACCAAAAACTTCGGCATCACTGAGAATCGAAACCTCAGTACCATCTGCGGTTTCGATCGAGAAACCTGTAAGCAAATGCCCTGTGACGATATAAATTTCTCCGGGGTCTGGAGCTTTATCGACTGTTTTTACAAGGATTGATTCGATGCCTGCCCCTTCAGCAATTTCATGGAATCGCTGTGCATGATTCGTTATTACAACCGTGCGTTTGTTCTCAGAAATGCCCTTGCGAACGATTTCTAAAGCCGTTTCGACTCCGCTGCTCACCAGTGATGGCAACTTCAAAGGAAGAGCCAAGGCGGAACCTTGAAGTTCTTCAGCGGCAATACCCCAGGGCGACAACGTTATGCCCTTGGGTCGGGCGTCGATAGCATCTGAAATGAATCCCCACTCTAAGTGAGGCTGCGCAAAGCCAACTGGCACATCGCCACGCTTCTCTTTGAGCGCTCGAAGCTGTGCCATACGTCTATCTTGACCCTGAGAAGTCTCTTCTATTGCTCCGGGACGTAACACGACCATCAGGCTTTCGGCGGGCATATAGTCGAATACATTTCCTAGATTGAAGAACCCGGCGTAGTAGGAAATTTCGTCCAGCACTTCACCTGCGAGTGCGTGACGAAGTTCCGATGGGATTCGATGTTGTGCTTCATCTGAAGTTCCAACCAAGTCCATATTGCCGAGAAGCTCTTGTACTCGTTCTTGATCTGCCAACATTGGCAATGTTTCGAGGGCGGGAGGAATAATTACGCTTCGGGTCTTGGCAGCAGAACGCTGAGTGCCAGGATCGAAGAATCGTATGCTCTCTATTTCATCGTCGAACAGCTCGATACGAACTGGGCTGTCGTTCGAAACCGGGAATATGTCGAGAATTCCTCCACGGCGTGAGAAAGTGCCAGGGATCTCCACCGTTGGTTCATGGATATAGCCCATCTCAACCCATTGCCGAGTCTGAGATTCAAGATCGATGCGATTTTTCACGCTTAGTGTGTGGGTCGATGAATCGAATACTGCACGTTCAAGAGTTGCCTGCGCAGCGGCATTTACCGAGGCGATAACCAGCGGCTGCTTGACTCCTTTTACATCGCCACGCATTGCGGCGAGTGCGCGAAGTCGAGCATGGCTGGCTCCGCGATCTGGAACATAACGCTCGAACGGGATGTCTTCCGACTCGGAAAAGTGGAAGATAGGAGCATCGTCGCCAAGCCAAGTGAATAGGCGATCATGGAGACGTCGGGCCGATCCAGGATTCGGGGTCAAAACGAAAATAGGCGCGGCAGACTCGCGCCAAAGTGTCGCCACAGTGCATTCAGTGGCGGGGTCTGGTGCTATCACTGCCGACTGTGCTCGTGGAGCACGGAGGCTATTTAGAAGTGCCGCAAACTGTTCGGTTTCACCGAGCAGTGGGAGCAATCCCGACAGACTCATTCAGATTTCCGGATACTTATATCTCAGGCTCTGCGTTGGTCGGGCTAAAAGCCTTAACCAACACCGTGCCAACACAACTAAAGGGTCATCGAACAAAATCCGGTGACCTTGGTGTAGTTCCATGCTAGCACTAAGGGTCGTCTACGCTACAAAATAACCAGTACATATTGCGTCAACTATGAGCATTCTTGCTCCACAATCAATAACCGATGGATAACAAGCGCCCAAAACGACCAACCCGTATCGTCGTGAAACTCGGAACCAACCTGCTTACAGGCGGTAAAGACGCGCTCGACCTTGCAACAATTGGCAGCATCTTCGCTCAAATCGCTTCCGTGAGATCTTCGGGCGTAGAAGTATTGATTGTCAGTTCAGGAGCGGTGGCCGCAGGACGAGAGTCACTCGCACGCACGCCGCTCAAAAACAAACTCCAACTAGGTACAGTAGCCTATCGACAGGCGCTAGCCGCTCTTGGCCAACCACAGTTGATGATGACGTTCACACAGCTTTTCGCCAACCACGACGTTGAAGTGGCTCAGGCACTCATCTCACGCGGCGATTTACAAAGCCGATCTCGTTATATAAACGTGCGAAATACGCTTGATGCTTTGCTTTCAATTGGCGCAGTACCAATTATCAATGAGAATGACGTAGTAGCGGTCGAAGAACTCGCGGGCGAAGTTTACGGTGACAATGACCGACTATCTGCGATGGTCGCAAATACCGTCGACGCCGATCTGCTGATTCTTCTTGGCGACATGGACGGACTATATACGACCGACCCGCACATCGATCCTGACTCTGAACTGATCTCGGTCGTCGATAAAATCGACCAATCGATAGAAAATTCCGCACGCGGTCCCCACGATCTTCAGGGTAGCGGCGGGATGGCAAGCAAACTCGAAGCAGCGCGGTTATCGACTGACGCGGGAATCCCAATGGTCATTGCCTCGGGAAGAATCGATGGCGTGATCGAATCGATCTGCAATGGTGATGAAATCGGCACCCGATTCGTTTCCAGCGTTTCCCGACGTGAAAGTCGCAAACGCTGGATTCTCACTGGTCGCACAGAACATCGAGGAAGCGTCGCGGTTGACTCTGGCGCATCAAATGCATTGAAGAACAATGGAAACAGCCTTCTACCGATTGGAATCGTCTCGGTTTACGGTCAGTTCGAGCGAGGCGATATCATTGAGGTTACGGAAATCGATGGAACGACCATCGGATGGGGACTCGCCTCGTACCCATCAACTGACGTCGAACGAATAAAAGGCGAAAAGTCGAACGTGTTGCCCGACTTATTGGGTCACTACTACGGTGCTGAAGTAATTCACCGCAACAACATGGCACTACCGTAACGGGTAAATCGAATCTCCTAATCTGAGCTCCTACTCAAAAATAAGCACGATGACACTCACTTCTACAATACTCCACGATCAGGCAAAGGCCGCCAACACTGCTTCACGCAAGCTTGCTGGTACATCGACTGAAGTAAAAAATTCTGCACTCATCGCAATAGCCGAAGCTATCGAATCTAACCGAATGTCTATATTGCGAGCTAACGAGCAAGACCTCGAAGCAGCCAAGCGTGACGGTCTCAATTTTCACATGATGGATCGCATGACGCTGACCAACTCTCGTGTGAAAGACATGGCAGACGCTGCACGTAATATCGCATCTCTCGAAGACCCAATCGGCGAAATTATCGAACGGCGAGATATGCCCAACGGGCTTAACCTCCAACGAGTTCGTGTTCCGCTCGGAGTGATCGGTGTCATCTACGAAAGTCGCCCTAACGTCACTATCGATATTGCAACGCTGTGTCTCAAATCAGGCAACAGTGTAGTTCTACGTGGCGGCAAAGAATGCATCCTAACCAATACGGTTCTAGCCGGGATCGTCAAAAATGCGATCGAGAGTGCAGGAATTTCGAGCCATGTAGTTCAGTTCGTCGAAACGACTGACAGAGCTCTCGTAAAAGAAATGCTCGAGATGGACGATGTGATCGATCTAATGATTCCTCGCGGAAGCGCCGAACTGGTCAAGTTCGTCGGCGAGAACGCCAAAATGCCGGCCATAACAGGCGGAGTTGGCGTTTGTCACACGTATATCGATGCAGACGCCAATCTCGAAGACGCCTTAAACATCATCGTAAATGCCAAAACCAAACGGCCTACTGTGTGCAATGCAATGGACACCGTGTTGATCCACAAAAGCGTGTCACGAGAGTTTCTGCCTAAGCTTGCAACTGAGTTTGGAGTCCACGAGGTCGAGCTTCGTGCAGACAGACGCTCTATGAGCGTTCTCGATGCGCTTGCAGGTGGCGCCAAAGTCGTCCCTGCGCAATCTGATGACTTCGGTACCGAATTCTTGGGGCTAATCGCATCTGTAAAGATCGTCGAATCAATTGACGAAGCTATGGACCACATCGCCGAGTACGGCTCGAGGCATTCCGAAGCAATCATTTCTGAAAATACCGAGACAATTGATAAGTTCCTAAACGAAGTCGATGCTGCCGCTGTTTTCGCCAACACTTCAACCTACTTCAACGACGGCGCTCAGTTCGGACTCGGTGCAGAAGTTGCCATCTCAACCAACAAACTCCATGCCCGTGGTCCAATGGGACTTAAGGAGATCACCACATACAAGTGGAAGGTCCGCGGGCAAGGTCAGATACGTGAGTAACGATAGGTGATATTTCATGGCACAGTTTTACTTTGAACGAGAAGTACGCACGCCCACGGGCGAGTGTTACACGATTCTCGAAGATGGCAAACCGGTAGGTAGACTCGATCTGCATTTCGTGCCGGGTATGGTTCACGGCACAATGATTGTTTCCGAATCGCAAACTCAGGAGACGATCCAAGAGCTTATGTCAATGGTCGATGAAGATCTTACCGACGCCGTAGGAATCGAACGGGAAGACCTCGTAGTTCACGTTCACCAAGGTCGTGATCTCGGAGTTTTCACCCACAACGACAGCACTCTCCACGAAGGTCATTCCGAAAGCCCGCCACCCGCTGCCGGAGCGTAGAGCTACGACCGGTATTACAGCATTATTGCAGTTGTCCAAGGGCTGAATGCAGCCGGAAAAAAACAAGTTGTTGCAATCGAAACTTTCTTAATTCTACTGTTTGGGAAGCTCAAATTTCTTCGGACGCGCCTAACCCATCGTAGCCGAGGCTAGTCGTCGAACACGTCCATAAGTGCCTGAATGTAGCCGTTGGCGTAGGCCCTACCCTGATGACCCCACTGGGTATCTCCAGCTGTAACCGGCACGTGATCATTGACCAGCACACCTTCGAAACCGACTTCTTTGTACGTCTTGAGCGCTCGGATCATTTCGACATGACCTGTGTTGATGAACTCCTCGACAAATGGCTCGCCAGCATTCGATACGTTCCTAAAGTGGACATAGAGAATCTTCTTACGTTCACCAAAGTAGCGAATCATGTCGTAGATTCCTTCACCCTCGGCGTCGTCCATTTCAGAGAACGTACCTTGACAGAACTCAATCGCATTTGATGGCGAATCAATGATCTCGGTAAGTCGCTTGTACGCGGCAAAACTGTTCAACAAACGAGGAACACCACCAACTGAATCTACTGGAGGGTCAGCAGGGTGAATTCCAATACGAATTCCCTCTTCTTCAGCGACCGGCGTGATTATCTTTATCCAGTACTCGAGGTTCGACCACATCTCTTCTTCGGTGTACTCACGGCCGTGAGTCAGGACATGATCAGCGTGCTGCGAATGGTCGTAGCCGGTAACCGTTGTACCTGCCCTTGAAACGGTGTTTTCGGCGTTCCGCCATACGCCAGACGGCATCCAGTTGTAACCGAAAATCGGAATGCCAGACCGTGCGATATTTCGCACGGTGTAGATCATGTTTTCGATCTGCTCGTCTCGCTTCGGACCACCGAGCATTATGTGATCGTAGAAAGCACTTGGAACGTTTTCGAGCGCTTCCAAATGAAGTCCATGATATTCGACACGTTTTCTCACCGCTACGAGGTCATCAACTTCCCATTTCGATTCACCGGGAACCACAGCCCAGTTTTCGCCAACACCCATGCCAGTGTACGACTGAAGAACGATATCTGTCGCACCGTACTGAGCCGAAAAAGTAAGCAGCTCATCCAGCGGCGTGTCGCCAGGATTCGTGCCATTAACGAAGTTGAAGCCTAATCGCATAGCGTGAATTCCTTATTTATAATTCTCGAACAACTGTCCCCAGTCCGTTTTGAGCGCTTCATTTACGCGCTTACGACCGACCATTGGAAGCCAGAATTTGTTGTGGTAAACATTCGACGCCCAGTATGCCCAAGGGGCGACTGGAGAACGTAAAAGCACACCTTCAAGCGGCTTCAAAGGACCATGATAGATCAACTTTTGTCCACGGGAAGCAAGTGTGCTTTCGTTGCCATTAAAATTCCAGTTCACGTCAGCAATATCATCGCCAACGACTTCGATTTCCGAAGGCTTACCGACTCCAAGACCCATCTCATGGGCGATACGAATCATCGGGATCGACATTGGGTCAAGCCCCATCATTCTCGCCGCAACAGCATCGATTGCTACTTGGTCGGCAGAAGCTAGGATCACGTTTTTGTTGTGAATCCGCATCGCACGAGGCCCTGGACCGTCACCAGCGAACGTTCCGTCCATAACCGCGAATAGACCAGAGTGAATCTCTTTTTGAATCTGCAATAGATCGACCAGAGTTTCGTGGATTACAGAGTGAGTCCAATGGCGATATCGGTGAAGTAGACCCCCGAAGGCGTTCTTCATCGCACCCGTCATAGTTGTGAACACGTGAGTTTTCACAGTAGGAAGCTGAACAATATTCGTTCCCGGGAACACCTCAGGAATGTACAGGCCATCTTTATAGACATGGTCGAGAACCAGCATTTTGGCAGTCGGCTTGTAAGGAACCCACTTCACTGGCGGAACGTCGAGAGTAACGTGATCCAACCCAAGTCGATCTTCAACCAGTTTGTGCTTGTTCTTCTCACGACCTTCAGCCGGGTTAACCACAACTGTTCCGTTATGAGCAGCGGTAAGTTTGTCGAAACCGTCAGATCGAAGCTTCTGAGTAACGCCATCAATCTGCCATGGAGCCGTTGAGCAGGCAGGGTAGTAGTGCTGCCACGAAATATTCACCTTGAGGAAGGTGTCGATATCTGGGGTAAGAGCAGTTTGGTAGTCGGCTAGGTCAAGAAGGCGTGCATAGTCTTCAATCACCGTCTCAGGCGATGTGTAGATAACCGCGACTTTGCCCATCTTGGGTTCAGCATGCGGAATGTCGGGCTGAGTTAGAACCCGCCCCTCGTCCTTGATCATCGAGACCATTAATAACTCTCACCCTCTTGTTTGCACCGACGTTTTTATCGGCGCTATACACATTCGTCATGTTTCAGATGAAAAGCGTAGCGGCATCCCACTCAATGCCCAAACGTTCTGATCGCAAAGACAGTGTATCTTTGGTCGAAATCATCACACTACTCACGCCCTATCAAGATTTGACCAAACTCAACTTAACCCAAATCATCGATTCCTGCACCCACGTGCTTCCGGAATCGTTTGCCACTGATCGTGAACGACTTTCTCGATCTGACAGTACGTTCCGAACTCTGTTCGTCGATCCAAATGCGAAATTCTCTACGTACGACGATCTAATTACATCGATGTATGAATCAGGAATCGACGTCTCGGTGTGTGCGGGATTCGGGTGGACCGACCCTGAAGTCGCCCGTGCCTCGAACGATTACAACCTCGAAGCGGCTCGATCTCATCCCGATCGACTCATAGCTTTTTGTAGTGTGAATCCGCTTTGGGGCGAAGACGCCGTAGAAGAAGTAAAACGGTGCCATGCAGCCGGAGCCAAGGGAGTCGGAGAGCTTCACCCAAATACACAGGGCATCCTCGATGCTGATCTCGCTGCACTAGCACCTGTGTTCGACACTGCAAAGGATTTGAAAATGCCTATCCTCATGCATGCATCGGAACCTGTTGGTCATGGGTATCCGGGCAAAGGCAGCGTTACTCCCGAACTTCTGATGGCACTTGTAAACGCGTTTCCGAATAACAAGTTCATATTCAGTCACTTCGGAGGTGGGTTACCGTTCTACGGATTAATGCCCGAGGTGAAGTCGGCTCTCAAGAACGTCTACTTCGATTCGGCAGCGTTTCCGTTCTTATATCGACCCGAAGTATTCGACGTTGTTGCTCGCTCAGTTGGAGCAGAAAAAATTCTGTTCGCGAGCGATTATCCGCTCGTTAGCCAGAAACGTGCGCTCGATGAGTTTGCGAAATCTGGACTGCCATCAGATCAAGTTCAAATGGTTCAAGGTGTGAACACTGCCGACCTATTGAGAATGCGCATATAACACCAACAAACCCTAAGCTTGAACTCTCAACTCGTGACTCCACGAATTGCCTATGCCTGAATTTGCCTTGCGCTCAAATTGGGGCGTATATTGAATTTAGAAATGAATAACGCACTCCGCACCACAACTACAAACTCGCAGCAGGCTTATACCTGTACGCCCACAGGGGTTCCTAGTTTTGCGTGTTGCACTTGTTGAAGTAATCCAAGTCGCAACGTAGAGAATTTAGAACCCCTGTCGCAAAACAGGGGTTTTTTGTTGCTTAGAAAAAGCAGCCACCCCGCAATCAATCACATATCTAAAACATGATCAACATACTCAAAATCGCACTCTCCAGCTTACGCAAGGCAGTCGACTCCGCTCAAGGACTCGCCATCGAATTCGATTCACTGGCTCCCCCGCCCAAAAGCCGCTAGAGCGCGCTAGTCTCGCAACTCTTGTCTTCGCCCCTCGTGTTCAGATATTCAAGCCAAATTTCCCGAAATTCCAACGAAACACCGTCTTGCGCGGTGTAACATTCCGCCCCAACAAACGCATCGCACACCGAACTAACGAATAAGCGCGATGAGGGGATTTCAAAAATGACGGCTCTCACAGCTGAACAAAAAGAACATTTCGAAGAGTACGGATTCGTACGCGTTGAAAACGTTTTCGATCCTGAAGCTACGATCGACCCTGTAATAGACGAATACGCTGGGGTCCTCGACTCGCTGGCGGACAAACTATTCGCTGAAGGCAAGATCACATCGACCTACTCTGAACTCGAATTTGGCGATCGCGTAACGAAAATATACGTCGAGTCGGGTGAAGTTCATAACGAGTATTTCGATTTCTCACTTCCACAAAACGGCGTTCTATACGACACCCCGTTCTGGGCAGGCCCAGCAGTTTTCAACGCTCTTACAGCACCCGGTGTACTCGACGTTGCAGAATCTGTGGTTGGCGGAGAGGTCTATTCAAACCCCGTTCAGCACGTTCGAATCAAAATCCCTGAATCAGTATCTCCCCGCGATGAGAATGGCAACGTTATGTTTGGCGTGAGCCCGTGGCATCAGGACGCTGGAGTCATTAACGAAGCAGCCGATAAAACTAATCTCCTAACAGTCTGGTTCCCGCTCATGGACGCAGGCGTGGAAAACGGCTGTCTAACGGTAGTTCCGGGTTCCCACCGCGGCGAGTTATTAACGCACTGCCCCGGATATAAAGATCGACCCGGCCTGCAAATCCCAGAGCATCTCTTCAACGTTGGCGACTCGATGCCAGTGCCGGTGAAGAAAGGCGATGCACTGTTGCTCACGAAGCGCACGGTTCACGCATCACTACCGAACATCAGCAACAGCATTCGTTGGAGTTTCGATCTGAGATACCAGCCAACTGGTGAAGAGACTGGGCGAGACGTGTTCCCAGGATTCGTGGCTAGGAGTGAATCTAACCCCGGCTCCGAGCTACACGATTCAGGCACGTGGTACGAGATGTGGAAAGACACCCGAGATTCACTCGCAAGAGGTGAACAACCTTCGTTCAACCGCTGGAATTTAGACGACCCTTCATGCGCCTAGTTCTGACCATATGATTCCGACTGCAGCCGAACTCGAAACGCTCCGTGAAGCCGGAAAAATCGCTTCCAACGCTCGAAATTGGGCTGCAGAAACGATCAAGCCGGGTTATTTGCTGCGGGATCTCCAACAAGGCATGGAAACGATTATCCGTGAGGCGGGCGCTCTGCCTCCGTTTCCATCTCAGACCAGCCGAAACAAGATCGCCGCGCACTATTGCTCGTCGCCAACTGACAACTCACGGTTTGAAGAAAACGACTTGGTGAAAATCGACGTCGGAGCCCACATCGACGGGCTAATCGTCGACACCGGAGTTTCAGCTGATCTCTCAGAAGATCAACGCTGGAAGAGCATGATCGGTGCCGCTTCCGACGCTCTCGATGCTGCAATCGCCATGTGCTTACCAAACGTGGAGGTTGAAGACATCGGCGAGCGAGTTAATGAAGTCATCACCAAAGCTGGCTTTAAGCCGGTACTGAACCTAACGGGACATGGACTAGGTAGATACACACTCCACGACTCACCACAAATACCAAACGCAAGAATCGGTTTAGATGGGTCACTCGAAGCTGGATCTATATTTGCCATCGAACCGTTCGCTACGTCTGGGCGTGGATACATAAAAGACGACGGCAAACCAGAAGTATTCATGCTTGAGCGACCGCCAAAGCCATCGAACAAAATCGATGCCCAAGCGTTTGCTGAAATCGAAAGCTGGCGAGGACTGCCGATCGCACGTCGGTACTTCAACGATCTTCCCAAAAAGCCATTCGAGCGAACCCTGAAAGAGCTGATCAAACAGGGTGCAATGCGCGAGTACCCACCGCTAATCGAAGTAGCAGGTCACCACGTCGGCTGGAAAGAGCATTCGATCTGGCTCGGCCCACTCGGTCCCGAAATACTGACGGCTTAGAACCCGGAAAAAGGCCATTGTCAACTGTCCACTCCGCAACCAATCACCCGCATCAGAGAATCTATTGACCTACAAAAATATAAACGGCGTCATACCAATCCTTCAAACACCGTTCGATAGGAACGGTGGCATCGATACAGAGGGTCTTCGTGCGGTGGTCGACTACAACATCGATGCCGGTGCTAACGGAGTCGGTATCGCTCTCGCCAGCGAAGTAATGATGTTCAACGAAACCGAGCGTGATCTACTGCTCAGCACGGTGGTCGACCAGACCAACGGCAGAATTCCAGTGGTGATGAACACTGGCGCAACAGGAACCGATCTTGCCATTTACTACAGCAAGCGAGCTGAAGAACTCGGTGCAGATGCCGTAATGCTTACACCTCCGAATTCAGGAATGGGAAGTTCCAATCCGGAAACCATTCGGCAGTATTTCCGAAGCATCGCAAATGCCATAAACGTGTCGGTTGTGCTCCAAGACGTCCAATTCGCCCAAGTGGCTCCTCAGATGGTCGCAGACATGGCAAATGAACTCTCTGGAATCGTCGCCTGCAAGATGGAAACTCCACCAACGGCACCACGAGTAGCAGCAACCGTCGACGCACTTAATAGCAAAATCAATGTGCTCGGTGGAGGCGGAGCGACCTATCTCATGGAAGAGCTTGCCCGTGGCAGTACCGGAACAATGCCGTTCAGTTCCAATCCGGCAGAGTTCGTCAAAATTCTCTCGTTGTACGGGAATGGCGATACGGCGGAAGCTTTGGAGTTATTCAATCTTCGAATCGCCCCGTTATGTCACTTGGTCAGCCAAGCACCCGAACTCGCTATCGGCTTTCACAAGCAGATTCTGAAAAAACGCGGCTTGATCGAATCTGCCGCCGTTCGAGAGCCTGCTGCCAAACCAGACAAACACACCCAGCGAGACATCGACGCCCTACTAGAACGAGTGATCGTTTAGCAGGCACCATTTCTTGTCAGTTCAGTTCGTGCGATCGGTAGAAAAAGTGACTTCACCCGCCGAAGTCGAACTCTAGGCCGACGCCTTGGTCCTTTGCCTGTTCGTAGACCAGCGCTGCACATGAAATGTCCTGCACTGCGAGTCCGACGCTCTTGAACAGAGTGATTTCCTCGTCGTTCTCACGACCCGGGAGCGTGCCATTGATTACTTCGCCGATAGAACCGTGGATGTCGTCAGCCGACAGCACACCCTCTTCGATCGGAATCTGGATATCGCCAGCCTCGTTCAAACACGCCTGAACCTGATCGCAAATAATCTTCGACTTCACGACAGTTGCTGAATCGAGTTCACGAACTCCGGCAGCGTGCGAGCCAATCGCGTTGATATGAGTACCCGGCTTCCACCATGATCCATCGACTACAGGCTCAACCGCACTGGTTATGAGCGTGACGATGTCAGATTCGCGAACCAATCCCTCGGCACTTTCAGCTACCCGAACCTCGATGCCGGTCGTAGAAGAAAATTCCTCAGCAAACGCCTGTTTGGCTGCATCGTCACTTCGTGAGTAAACTAGAACCGTGTCGAGATTGGCCGATTCTGCCAACGCAAGCACCTGGCTTCGAGCCATGACTCCGGTTCCAAGAACTCCAGCAACTTTCGAGTCTTTTCGGGCAAGATGCTTCGTCGCAACTCCTCCGCTAGCACCAGTTCGAACACCGGTAAGCAGTCCGCCATCCATCGCAGCAACTACCACGCCAGTCTTATTGTCCTGAACTAAAATCGTGCCGGTCGTAGTCGGCAATCCGAACTTGGCTGGGTTCTCTTTGTAGACCGTTACAGCTTTAATTCCAAGCGCTCCACCCGATTTCAGGTACGCCGGCATGTATGCGATCCAACCGCCAACTGCGGGGTCGATCATCACCGTACGATCCGGCATTTCCGCCGTCCCTGCCGAAAGCTCGCCGAACGCCGCTTCGACTACGTCGATCGCCTTTGACATTGGAAGTAGCTTTTTTACGTCGGACCGGTTGAGCAGTAGTGCCAAGAGTGTTCTCCATCACTGGTAAGTTAGCTGGGTGCATCAGTTCAAACGCGCCCACACCGCCTGAATTACGATCGAATTATAGCGATGCTTTCGCACCAGTTGAGGCATTGACCTGAACTCCGTTCGATTATCAACGCTTAACACTTAGTTCACCCGTGGAACCGAATCGAATGTATCGTTGATGTAATAGAGACTGAATCGAAGCGATGGCTTTTAGGACGCACGTGTGACGAAATCTAACGAAAAAGATCCTTGGATCGGCAGAGAAGCCACCCCTTCTCCCGAGCTCGAAGCTGAGGCGAAAGCCGTCTACTCGACTGAGCCCGAAGAAACACCCAATGTCAACGAAATCGCTGAGATAGCAGAAGCTGTAGTCGAGCCTGAGAAGGCCGACGGACCTACGGAAGACAGTGCGGAGACCACTGAGACGCCCGAAGCTGTAGTTGAGCCTGAAGCGGTCGACGAATCTGCGCCAGATAGCGAAGGCGCTGCTGACGAGAGTGCTCCAGAATCCGACGACCAAGAGTCCGGTGAAATTCCAACAGATGGCTTCGTGCCAGCAGTTGTCCCTGAACGTGATCGTAATATCGGTGAAGAGCCATACCACGGCGGTCGAGGCCGAGGTGGATCGTCTCTTACGTACACTCGCCAATCCGAAGCTAACTACGTTCCGGCAGAACCAAAGCTCTACGTCGCTCCCGGCATGGAAGATGACGACGACGAGGAAAAGTTCGGCTTCCCTGAAGTTCCAGAAAACACCCAACGGCTGTTTATCTCCATCGAAATTCCTCGCGCTGTGAAACGTGAATTAGCTGATCTGCCAAAAAGTTTCATCCCACGAGAATATGAACGTGTTCGATGGATCGGCGAAGAAGCGATGCACCTAACGCTCAAATTCTTGGGCGACGTGCCGATCGACCAGATTCCAGATATCAAAGCAGCTCTCGAGTTGTCTGCAGAATCGACCGGGCGCTTCCAGATGAAGATCGGTCGAACTGGGTGCTTCCCATCTTTCCGCGACCCACGTATTTGCTGGGTCGGGTTTAATGGCGAACTGCGACGACTTGAACAGCTCCAAGGCAGAGTCGAAGGTCGAATGGTCGAACTTGGTCTCGAACGCGACGACCGAAAATTCGCGGCTCACGTCACTATTGGTCGAACACGACCGGGTGTCCGTGGCCGGTTCGCACAAGACGTTGGAGCTTCATGGCAACACGCTCCACTGAAGTCGAGCGGCCGAGTCGTTCAGGTCACAGCAATCGCTCTATATCGCACCTACCTCGACGAAAACGAAAACACCCAGTATGAACAACTAGCCAACCACGAACTAGGCTAAGTTCGCTTTCAGCTAGTGTGTGACTTACGCGAGCCCCCAAAACCGACTAATGCGCCGTAATCCGTCAGCACCTATACTTAACGCCGTTACAAGTAACGACGGAGACACAGTCGATTCCGTCCACCCCTTTCGAGCGAGCTCGGTACGGTGGAAGCGAGCATGGGGACAGAATCGACCATCACTCCCGAACTGTTCACCGAAATTCGAGGAAACCTCAAAACTAGGCTGAACCGTCCCAGTCGAACGTTACATCGGCTCAACTGAGTGTCCCGATAAGCGATAGTGCTTCGGGAAACCAGGGTGGTACCGCGGTACCGTTTTATTTCAAAACGCCCGTCCCTGAACCATTTAGGGGCGGGCTTTGTTTTTAACTCGAACATCAACCGTCCGCGTGAACAAATCTCGGAATAATCGAGCAGAAAACATGCCCCCGGCATAAGGAAAAAAACGTGGCGAGCCACTTCGATTCGGTAGATCCAAAAGTCGACTTCGTAGCCAAAGAGGAGGAAATCCTCAAATGGTGGGAAGACAACGACATCCCCGCTCGCTACCGAGCGCTGAACGACGATAAAGAGAAGAAATTCTCATTTATAGACGGTCCGATCACCGCCAACAACGCCATGGGCGTTCATCACGCATGGGGTCGAACGTACAAAGACTTATTCCTCAGATTCCGCAACATGCAGGGCTACAAGCAGCGTTTCCAGAACGGATTCGACGGACAGGGCCTTTGGATCGAAGTCGAAGTCGAAAAAGAGATGGGCTTCACGTCTAAACGCGACATCGAAGCGTTCGGCGTAGGCAAATTCGTCGAAGAATGTCGCAAGCGAGTCGACCGCTTCGCCGCACGTATTTCCGAGCAGTCCAAACGACTCGGCTACTTCATGGACTGGGACAATTCCTACCACACGAAGTCAGCCGAAAATAACTACACCATCTGGCACTTCCTAAAGACCTGCGCCGACAAAGGCTGGATATACAAAGGTCGCGACGTTATGCCGTGGTGCCCACGCTGCGGCACCGGACTCTCGCAGCACGAGATCGTCACCGAGGGCTATCAGGACATCACCCACGATAGTCCATATTTGAAATTCCCTCTCATCGACGAAGGTCACGAAGGTGAAAACCTTCTCGTTTGGACCACCACGCCGTGGACTCTTGCGGCAAACGTAGCTGCTGCAGTTAATCCTGATTACACCTACGCCAAGGTCGAAGACCGCGGCTCGATCATTTACTTCTCGAAGTCACTCATCGAATCGCTGAAAAAAGATCACGTCCTCACTGAAGACGCCAAAGTAATCGGCGAAGTGAAGGGTTCCAAACTTGTCGGTCTCAAATATCGAGGACCTTTCGACGAACTCCCTGCACAGGCAGAAACAATCGAACAGCACCGCGTTCTTGCGTGGGACGAAGTCGGCGAGGACGAAGGAACCGGAATCGTTCACACCGCTCCCGGCGCTGGTGCCGAAGACTTCAAGCTCGGGAAGGAAAACGGTCTCACGCCGATCGCTCCACTCGATCAAAACGGTATCTACCTAGAGGGCTTTGGCGAATTCACCGGCAAATCTGCAGCCGATGTGAAAGACATGGTCTTCGAATCTCTAAAAGAAAAAGAGCTGCTGGTTCGTGTAAACAAATACACCCACCGCTACCCAGTCTGCTGGCGTTGCAGCACCGAACTGGTTTTCCGCTTAGTCGACGAATGGTTTATCAACATGGACGAAATTAGACCCAAGATGGAAAAAGCCACGAAAGAAATGAACTGGTACCCGGAGTTCGGTAAGGCACGTGAGCTCGACTGGCTCAAAAACATGCAGGACTGGATGATTTCCAAAAAGCGTTACTACGGTCTCGCTTTACCGATCTACGCCTGCGACTGCGGAAACTTCGATGTGATGGGTTCACAAGAAGAGCTCAAAGAACGCGCCGTCGAAGGTTGGGACGAATTCGAAGCAAGTGGCGCATCGCCTCACCGACCTTGGATCGATGGCGTAAAAATCGCTTGCTCCGACTGTGGCGAAACCATCGACCGAATCGCCGACGTTGGAAACGCCTGGCTAGACGCCGGAATCGTTCCGTTCTCGACCATCGGCTACAAGTCCGATCCTGAATACTGGAAAGAATGGTTCCCTGCCGACTGGATCTCAGAAAGTTTCCCTGGCCAGTTCAGAAACTGGTTCTACTCGCTCATCGTAATGGCAGCCGTTCTCGAAGACTCATTGCCCGCCAGGAACGTATTCGCCTACGCATTGATGCGTGATGAAAACGGCGCGGAGATGCATAAGTCGAAGGGCAACGCCATTTGGTTCGAGGAGGCAGCCGACAAGATGGGTGTCGACGTGATGCGCTGGACATACAGCCGTCACAATCCAGCCTCAAACCTCAACTTCGGCTACAAAACCGGAGACGAAGTACGACGTCAATTCGTAATCCCGCTCTGGAACATCTATTCCTTCTTCACGACCTACGCCAATCTCGACAATTGGACTCCCCATGACTGCACGATCCCTTCGTCGTTTGGATTTACTTCCGATGGCGAGAAAAATGCTTTCGAAAATTGGGAGATGTCGAACACAGAAGGATTCTCGGAGCTTGATCGCTGGATTCTCTCTGAACTAAACCAGCTCATAGCGAAGATGACTGACAATCTCGAAAACTGGCAGCTTCCATATGCTGCCGAAGCTGTCGAACAGTTCGTTGAAGACCTGTCTAACTGGTACGTTCGCCGATCACGTCGACGCTTCTGGAAGACAGAAGGAGACATCGACAAGAACGCCGCCTACTCGACGCTCTACACGTGCCTAACAACGCTTTCGCGCTTGATTGCACCAATGACGCCGTTCATTGCCGACATGTTGTACCGCAACCTAGTCGCCGATCGTGTGGCAGACGCCCCAGATTCTGTTCACCTGACTTATTGGCCAAAAGCCAACACGTCACTCATCGATGAAGATGTAATGAACCAAACGAGGCTCGCAATTCGCTTGGCTTCGCTGGGTCGTTCAGCACGTGCACAGTCACGCCTGAAAGTTCGACAGCCTCTCGCCGAGTTCGTTGCAGAAGTTCGACACGATTGGGAGCACTTCGCTCTCGCCAAGATCGAAAACGTTCTCAAAGAAGAACTCAACGTGAAATCAATTCGAGACGCCGCGGAAATGGGAGGGCTACTCGGATTCGAAATCAAGCCGAACCTGCGAATACTCGGACCCAAGTATGGCAAGGAAGTCGGTGAAATTAGAAACGCAATCCAAGCTGCCGATGCCAATGAAATCGCCCGCGCTTCAGAAGCCGGTGAAAAGATTTCGCTTGAAGGATTCGAGCTAGAATCTGACGAAGTTCTCATCGAACGTGTAGCGCTCGACAACTATGCGGTTGCGACCGATGCAGGGTACGCCGGTGCAGTTTTTACAAAGGTTTCTGATGAACTCAAGGCTGAAGGAACTGCCCGCGAGGTAGTTCGGCTAGTTCAGAACCTACGAAAAACGTCCGGTCTCGAAATATCCGATCGAATCAACCTGTGGATTTTGTGCCCAGAGGCGGTGACTGGCGCACTAATGACTCACACCGACTACATCGCCGAGGAAACCCTCGCCGAAAACATCGACCTCGGCGCAGTTCTAAGCGACGATGCCCAAGGCGTTGCCTCATCCGACTACATCGACCTCGACGACGGCTCAAAAGTAACCGTCAATCTAGAAAAGGCTTAGATACACGGAACCCAAGGAGCAATACATCTGGAGCCTACATCGACTTCCCGAGCGAAGTCAGCGTGGTCGAGGGATCTTAGGTTTCCATGTACATTGAGCAGCATCAATCTTCGCCCGTAATCAACGGAATCAAAATAAACAATGAAAGCACTACTACTCTCCAAACCCGGTCCAGTCTCCAGCCTGAACATCGGCGATATTCCAACGCCCGAGCCCGGTCCTAGCGAAATTCGTGTGAAAGTTCACTCAGTAAGCCTTAACCCGGTCGACTATAAGTTGGCAGGGCGCGGAAACGCCAACTGGACTTATCCACACGTACTCGGATTAGACGTTGCAGGCACGGTCGATGCGATCGGTTCAGACGCTGTGCAATGGCAAACTGGCGATCGCGTTTTCTACCACGGCGATCTCAGCAAGCCCGGCGGATACGCCGAGTACGCAATCACAACCGCTCATACAACGGCGAAAATTCCCGACAACGTGTCGTTTGCCGAAGCCGCAGCGATCCCATGTGCGGGACTCACAGCATACGAAGCAGTGGTACGTCGACTCGATGTCCAACCCGAGCACACCGTCTGGATGCAGGGCGGTGCTGGTGGCGTAGGCGGCTTTGCGATTCAAATATGCAGGAACATAGGCGCAACGGTCATCACTACCGCCTCCGGGCGAAATCACGAATTCGTGAAGTCGCTCGGTGCCGATCACGTTATCGATTACAACACAGAACACGTTGTGAACACGATCATGTCGATCACGAACGACCGAGGTGTTGATCGAGTTCTCGGGGCAGTCGACGTAAACACTGCGAACGAGGGCACTGAAGTCCTGAAGTTCAGGGGCGGAATCGCCTGTGTCGCCGGAATGCCAACGATTACCAACACCACGTTCGCTGGCGCAAAGTCGATTCACAACATCGCCTACGGTGGTGCTCACGAATCTACCAACCGTGCAGCCCAGGTTGACCTCGCTAACATGGCAACGGAACTGATCGCTTTAGTAGCCGACAAGAAGATTGATTCCATGATCGAACAGATGATCTCGATGGAAGAAATTCCAGAAGGTCTCGCCCAACTCGAAGGTCGCCACGTAAAGGGAAAAATTGTCGCTGAGTTCGTCTAATTTCAGATTATCCGACAACGAGTCGGAGCATGCGATTATGGGGCATGTCTTCGACCGATTCACCGGGACCCGCTGCGCCAACGCCTCGCCGCAGTTTGTGGCGTGATCTCGATTTCCTAAAAATCTTAATGGCGCAATCAACTTCTAATCTGGGTCAAATGATGATGGTCGTGCCACTCGTCACCATTCTCATAGATGAAGGTTTTAGAGAAAGTTGCTGCGTTGATCGGGGTGTCAATTGCCAGTGTCGTCGCTGAAGTGATCGTATTACGAGTGGCATTAGCCTGCAGAAGCGTAATTTGGCCCGCGACAGGCGCAACGTACTTTAATCCTACAATTCGATCAATCAGAGTAATGCCTGGATCGAAAATTAGCCCAGTTAACGACTAAACCGAACCGCTATTCGCTGTCGGATGTATCCGTTTGACTGCGCATGACAGGGCTCATATTTCGTCGCACATCTAAATCATCGTCGTCCTCTGGCTCCTGAGCTCCAGTTGGAACTGGATTCGGCATTCCTGGCAATGAAGCCGTTCCACGAATTCGATCTAAACTTCGTGACAGCAAACGGTTTCTCTTTTTCTGCTCAGTTTCAGCAAGATAAAACGCGTAGCGGGACGTAAGCATCGCGCCCACCAATAAAATGATCGCCGATACGTAAACGAAAATCAGCAACACGATAATGGCACTGACACCACCGTAAATGTTGTTAGCGACATTACTCATGTTCCGAAGATAGAAAACGAAAACCGCCTTAGAAATTTCAAAAGCCGCTGCCCCCGCAAGAGCGGTCGGCCAAACCTCTTTAAACCGAAGCTTCATATTCGGTAACCACCAGTAAAGTGTCAAGAACACAGTGAACGATAGAACAAGCGGGATAAAAACCGCCGATCTTTGCCACAGAACTGGATCACTAGTGGGTGCATCAGGAAGCCATATGGCTGAAAATTGCTGAATGTCCGTTATGATGGCTGAGATCACCACTGACGCAAACAACAGCGTTGCAGCCCCAAACATCAACGCTATGTCCATCAACCGTTCGGTGAAAAACGGACGGGGTTTGTTGATGCCCCAAATGACATTAATGCTTTTACGTACCGCACTAAATACTTGCTGAGATACCCAAAACAGTCCGATGATGGCTACCACACCACCAGCGGTTCGACCACCCTTTATACTCTCGAAGAAATTCTTCAGAAAGGCATCATCGGCCTCCGCAAGAACTGGAATTTGCTCTTGAAGACCCGTAATAACCTGCTCCTCGACACCTTCGATCCCAAGAACAAGAGAGAAAACGGCGATAAGCGCGAGCGAAAGCGGGAATAGCGAGAAAAACGCGTAGTACGCAATGGCCGCAGACATGTACGGTCCATTCTTTGCCAGAAACTCGTTGAAGTTGCTAGCAATGAATTTAACTATTAGTACGAGCGCGTTAATCATCAGGGGAACTATTGTGCCTACGTTAGAACGTTTACTGCAATCGACGATCTAAACGGAATTAGACGATGAACGACATCGTCTTCCTACTCGAATAGCTCGCAAATCACCCCTAACAACGACAAATTAGTCGAGCTCACCAGCCCGGAACGCAGTGATGTAGTTCATTGCGAAATCGTCATTGCCTTGCAGCAAATCCAGAGCCAACTGTGCGGAGCCTGAATCCAAATCTACGTTCATCGATCGTTTTGCGGAAGTGGTCATCGGATCGATAATTCCTGAGTCGACACCCGACTTAATAGCCAAATTCAGGAACACGTCGTTGATGAGCCGACGCTTTGGAATGCCAAATGAAACGTTGCTCATGCCGCCGGCAATATGAATTTCGTTGCCAAATTCAGATCGAATGCCTTCGATAGCCTCTAATGCATCTTTACCGTATCTCGAATCGACCGCGATTGGGAAGTAGAGCGGGTCTACAAAAATATCGGCTTTCTCCATGCCCTTTGATAGTGCCATTTCGACGATCCTTCCGACGTTCTCAAGTCGTTCTGCCGCATCGGCTGGCATGCCCACTTCGTTCGACGCCATTACTACGGCTCGAGCGTTGTATTTCAGCGCCATGTCGATTGCTTCAGGACGTTCAAGCGCTATCGAATTGAGCACCGGTCGACCCTGACCACCGCCATAAGCGGCTAGGCCAACTTCGATGATCTCGGAATTCGATGAATCTATGCTTGGAGGAACAGTAGATTCCGACTCAACAAAGTTGATCAGCCATTCCATCGTGGCTTTCTGTTCATGCAGTCGGTAGGACGACTCGTCAACGTTAAGGTCTAGATAGTTTGATCCAGTTCGGATTTGCCTATCGATTTCGTACTTGATGTACGCCTTGCCTGAAGAGGCTTGGTCGGCATCTCCGTTGGCACCCATCCACATCGCAATCTGGAAGTGTTTTAGCGTGCCCTGCTCGTACGGTTGCGTGGCAGTGAAGTGTTCGGGAATGTGTACGAATTTCCGCTCACCATCGAGTTTGTACTTGATGGCTTCTTTGCCATCCTCAAACACGTGACCACGTACACCACCGCGCTTCACAACGCGAGTTGCATGAATATTTTCGCCGATTACCGTGAACTGATCTGGACTATCTATAACTTGAGGCATTTTAATTCACTTATGAGATCGTCAGACCAGAAAAGATAATCCTATAGGTGGATTTTCCGAACACGTGCGAATACGGTCGTGCAAACGACTTTTGATTATGCATTATCGTCGATATCTACGGGACTCTGTTTAGCGTTATGATCGCGTGATAGGAACGTGTTCGCCCATGCTGAAGTATTCATAAGCGACGCATCGCGGAACACGACAGGACGTTCTAGCATCTTAGTCTCGTCTCCAAACGGTTTTAACCGATCGTAAGCACGAATCCAAATGCACTCTTGATCCAGAATTTCGCACTTACCAGCCTTCGTTCCTCCACAAGGTCCGTTTCGTTGGCTTTTCACGCACTGCGATTCGGGGCAAAGATAGGCGATGTCGGGAAGTGAACAATCTCCGCAGTCTCGACAGTGATATCCGGGAACTTTTGTAGCCTGCTCAACCACATGAGCCACTCCTGAAAGCTTCTTACTCTTCT
>Ga0115002_10001745_pt1 | contig 29372 bp, 28 predicted proteins | sample ArcticOcean_MG_C_8_FD_89576 | JGI IMG/M metagenome (GOLD analysis project Ga0115002, IMG submission 89576) | Marine microbial communities from western Arctic Ocean - ArcticOcean_MG_CB11_86 | ecosystem: Environmental > Aquatic > Marine > Oceanic | place: Arctic Ocean: Canada Basin | collected... | reverse complement strand
GATGTCGACCAGTGTCTCGGACTTTGTGAGGCAGTTGCTGGACCGCAACGAGCCGTACCTGCTCGGCGCGCTGGAGGGTATTGACCCCGACATGCTGCATCGCCAGCCTGGCCCCGAGTCCAACAGCATCGCCTGGCTGGTGTGGCACCTCAGCAGGGTGCAGGACAACCACGTCTCCGCCATGGCGGGCCGAGACCACGTCTGGATCACCGGGGGCTGGGTGGAGCGGATGGGCCTTGGCCTCGATCCCATGGATCGGGGTCGAGGGCACACGCCGGAGCAGATTGCGGCGTTTCGTGTGCCGAGTGTCAGTGCGCTAATGGACTACTACGAGGCAGTGCGCGACGCCACCGGTACGTTTTTGGATGAAATGGACGACGCAGCCTTGGAGCGCCAGGTCCCCGCCGTGAGCGGAGATGGGACAGTCCCGTTGGCGCAGCGCCTCGAGATGACGCTGGCCGATGGCCTCCAGCACACAGGGCAGGTTGCCTACCTGCGCGGCTTGTTCGAAGGGCGAGGCTGGCTTGCTGTCTGACCAGATTGCCAGCATGCTGGCAATCTGGGGCCGGCTCGGTAAACAAGACGAGGGAGGACGACATGGAAGGCGCCGCGCTCATTGCGCAAGGGCTCGACCGGATCGCTGGCTCGTTGGAGCGCTCGCTGACGGGCGTCTCCGTCGATGAACTCTGCCGCGTGCCTGGCGAGGGCACCAACTCCATGGCCTGGCTGGCCTGGCATCTCACCCGAGTGCAGGATGACCACCTGATGAACCTGGCCGGCCGTCCGCTGGCGTGGGCGGAAGAGGGCTGGCACGAGCGCTTCGGCATGCCGGCCGAGAACGACTTCGGCATGGGCTGGCCGCCCGAGCAGGTACAGGCCTTCACCTGCGAGTCGGCCGAGGTGCTGCTGGCACATCACCGTGCCGTCCTCGCGCGCTCCAAGGCGTACCTGACCACCGTGACCCCCGGCGACCTTGACCGCGTGCTGGACGAGCCGCAGTGGGACCCCCGCCCGACCGTCGGCGTGCGACTGGTGAGCGTCATCAGCGACAACACGCAGCACGCCGGGCAGATCGCCTACCTGCGGGGCCTCTTCGGTGGCTACGGCTGGCAGCGAAGCTAGCGACGGCCACGGCCGTCACCGATTTCGATGACTCCGCTGGTTCCCGGCGTGATCCGCATAGTCTATGCCCTTATCTCGAATTCACGGAGCAGCACATGGAAGCCAACGAGTTCTTCCTGACGGCACTGTCGCGGTCCGAAGGCACGCTCAAGCGCGCTCTCGACGGCTTATCACCTGAGGACCTGCGGGCGCAGCCCGCGGGCACGGGCAGCAACCCCATCGGCTGGCTGACCATGCACCTGACGCGGGTGCAGGACGGCTGGTTGTCCCGAGCGCAAGGGATGGACTCCGAATGGGACGATGCGGGCTGGGGCGCCAAGTTCGGCATCCAGGGCGAGGCCCCGCAGTGGTCGCCCGAGAACGTCCATACCTTTGACCCGAAGAACGCAGAGACATTGATGGCCTACTGGACGGCGGTCAAGGCCCGGACCGATCGGTACGCCGGCAGCCTGAAGGCGGCGGACCTCGACGATGAGTTGCCGGTCGGTCGGCCGGGTGCCCCGCCTATGACCATCGCGCAGGTGCTCGCGCTCATCCTCGGTGACAACGTGCAGCACATCGGGCAGATCGCCTATCTGCGCGGGCTGGTCAAGGAGCAAGGCTGGTACTAGCTAGGGGATAGAGGAACGGGCGGTGCTTCATTAGGGCCGGTTGGCGCTGGCTCGACCATGGCTGGCTCACGCCCTTCGCGCACCAACGGCATCAGCACAACCATTGCGCCGACAAGCGACGACAGCGTGAGAATGCCGACGCCCAGCTCGCCGGTGACGTCGCGCACCACGCCCAGCAGGAACGGTCCGCTGAAGCCGCCGACCTCGGCGATCGCGTAGAACAAGCCCGCCGCTGCCCCCATGCGGCGCACGCCGACGCCAGGCGTCTCCATGAGGATTAGCATCACGATGGGTACCATCGGGCTGCGCGCGACGGCGAAGAGCATGAGCGCGCCGACTTGGCTCGGTCCCGCCAGCAGCACCAGCCCGTAGCCGCTGGCCGCCGAGCTGACGAGGAGCCCGGCCATGACGTAGCGGCGATAGCCTTGACGGGCGAGGCTTGGGATGGCGAAGAGCCCCAGCGCGCCCACCATGGTGGCGCCCGCGACCCATGCGCCAGCCTGCGCCGCCGTCATCCCGCCGTCGCTCAGCAGCGTGGGCAGCCAGTTCTGAAGTCCGTGGCTCATGAGGAACGTGACCAGCGCTAGTGCCAGAACGATGCGCACGTTGCGCAGCCGGAGCAGCGCTCGGGTGGTACTCCTTTCGCCGGCATCACGCAGCCGGTCCGGGGACGCGGACGGAGCGTCGCGGGCGAACAGCCACCAGGCCACCAGTACCACGAGAACGATGGAACCATAGACCCACGCGATGCCTCGCCAGGTGCCGGTCACCGGCTCGACGAAGCTGGCGGCGGTGGCCAGCGCAAAGGCCACGCCGGTCAGTGGCCCGGTGTTGTAGATGCCCGCCGCTAGTCCGCGCTCGTTGCCGCGAAACCACTGCGAGACGACCTTGGGCGCTCCGGTGGAAATGATGGGCCCACCTAAGCCGAACAGCGCGACCGCGCCGAACAGCGTGAAGAAGTCCACGGCTGCGGCCCGCAGCACCAGCGAGAGCCAGATGACTAGCAGGCCCGCCCCCACGGAGCGGCGAACGCCGAAACGGTCGACGGCCGCGCCCAGTGGCGACGCCGTCCCGATGTAAATCAGCTGCCAGGCGCCCAGCACCAGCCCCATTTGCGTGCTGGATATGCCCAAGTCTTCGGTGATTGCGCCGACCAAGGGCGGCAGGCTTCCTGCGGTGATGCCGAACGAGACGTAGGCCAGCCACGTCAGGCCCAGCATGAGCCAGCGGCCTGAGATATTGGGGGTGAGGGTCGGATTTATTCGTGACATAGAAAAGCGAACGGTGAGGGCGCGGAGTGCATGCTACGGCAATGCCCCCGTGAGGAACCCTCCGCCACCTCCTCGGCTACAATGCGGCATAGGCCATCCGGGAGCCCTCTATGCCACTGCTTTACGAAAGCGTCCGCAAGGCTGCGAACCTCGCCGAGCGCGAGCTCGCCGACATCACCGACAAGCTGCGCCGCCACGTCGACGGCGAGGTCCGTATGGACCGCTACAGCCGCGCGCTCTATTCCACGGATGCCTCGATCTACCAGATGGAGCCCGTCGGCGTCGTCGTACCGCGAACGGCCGACGACGTTGAGGCAACGATCCGCGTCGCGCGAGAGTACGGGGTGCCGGTCCTGCCGCGCGGAGGCGGCACGGGCCTGGCTGGCCAAACCACGAACCACGCGATCGTCATGGACTTCTCCAAGTACATGCGAAACGTGGTCGAGGCCCAACCGGAGGAGCGGTGGGCGCGAGTGCAGCCCGGCATCGTCAACAACCATCTGAGCGCCGCTATGCGACCTCACGGCCTGATGTACGGGCCAGACCCGGTCACCAGCGCCCGCGCGACCGTTGGTGGCGGCATCGGCAACAACTCCTGCGGCTCTCATTCGGTTATCTACGGCAAGACGCTGGACCACATCCTTGAGATCGATGCCGTGCTGTCCGATGGCAGCCGTGCCCACTTTGACGCCACCGGCGGACACGAACTAGAGCGCCGGATGTCGCTGGACACGCTCGAAGGCAGGCTTTATCGCGAAGTCCGGCGCATCGCCTACGAACACCGCGACGAGGTCGAGCGGCGATTCCCCAAAATTCTGCGCCGTGTCTCCGGCTACAACCTCGATGACTTCGTGAACGACGCGCCTATGAACCTCACGCGTATGGTCGGCGCCTCGGAGGGCACGCTAGTGGTGGTAACCGAAGCGAAGGTCAATCTCGTCCCTGTCCCCACCATGCGCGGCACGGCCGCCATCCACTTCCGCGGGCTGGTGGAGTCCATGGAGGCGACCGTTGCCATCCTCGAGCACGGCCCGTCCGCGGTTGAGATGATCGGTGAACTCATCCTCCGCAACTGCCGGGTTAACCCCGGCTACCGCCACCTGCTTGACTGGGTGCAGGGTGAGCCCGAGGCTCTGATCTTCGTCGAATTCTACGGAGGCTCGGCGCAGGAGATCGACGCGAAGCTAGATGCGCTCAAAGCCGACCTGGGCCGCCGCAGCCTGGGCTACGCTACCGTAACTTCCAGCGAGCCAGCGCGGCAGCGCCACATGTGGGAGTTGCGCGAGGCGGGGCTGGGCATGGCCATGGCCATCAAGGGCGACGCCAAGCCCCTCGCCTACGTCGAGGATACGGCGGTGTCGCCCGAGCTGTTACCGGAGTACGTGGCGCGCTTCGAGGAGATCGTACAGGCGCACGACACCGAGGCGGCGTACTACGGGCACGCGTCGACCGGCTGCCTGCATATCCGGCCCATTGTCAACGTGAAGACCGCCGATGGGCTGGCGAAAATGGAAAGTATCGCGAACGACGTCGCTGACCTGGTGCTGGAGTTTGGCGGTTCGCTGTCCGGCGAGCATGGGGACGGCATCGTCCGAGGGGCCTTCACCGAGAAAATGTTCGGCACCGAGCTCTACGAGGCCTTCAAGCAGATCAAGCAGGCGTTTGACCCCGACGGGATCATGAACCCGGGAAAGATCATCGAAACACCGCAGATCGGAGAGGTGCTCCGGCTCGGCCCCGAGACCCGGAACATGGAAGTACCCACTTTCATGGATTTCTCGGCCGACGGTGGCTTCGCGGGTCATGTCGAGCTCTGCAACGGGCAGGGCGCCTGCCGTCGCACCGACGGAGGCATGTGCCCGTCTTACATGGTCACGCAGGAAGAAGAGCACTCCACTCGTGGGCGGGCGAACCTGCTACGGATGGTGCTGTCGGGCAAGCTGCCCCCCGCCGAACTGAAGGGCGACCGCTTGCAGTCCGCATTGGACCTGTGCGTTGAGTGCAAGGCCTGCAAGGCGGAGTGCCCGTCCAACGTAGACATGGCCAAGTTGAAGGCCGAGGTGTTGGCAAAGTTCTACGAAGGCCGGCGCGTGCCGTTGCGGGTGCGGGCCTTCGCCAACGTTGCCACTCTCAGCCGCATCGGCCAGCGCTTCGCCCCCGTCGTCAACCTCCTCTCGCGGTTGCCGGTCATCCGGCAGCTGGCAGCCAACTTCCTAGGCATCTCCCGTGAGCGCCCGCTGCCCGAGCTCGCCGCCCAGCGCTTCTCGGCCTGGTTTCGTGCGCGCGCGCCCCGCCCCGTCGAGGCTCCGCGCGGGGATGCGGTCTACTTCAACGATACGTTCACCGAGTACATGTACCCCGAGGTTGGCCAGGCCGCCGTCGCGGTGCTGGAGGCCCTCGGCTACCGCGTGACGGTGGTCGACCAGAAGCGCTGCTGCGGACGCCCGGCCATCTCCAAGGGTCAGCTGGCGCTGGCCAGGGGCTGGGCCGTCGAGAACGTCGCGGCCCTTCTCCCTTACGCTACGCGGGGCGTGCCCATCGTCGGCACGGAGCCGTCGTGCCTGCTGACCCTGCGCGACGAGTACCCAGATCTACTCCAGAGCGAGGAAGCCGGCATTGTCGCCTCGCAGGCGGTGATGCTGGACGAAATGCTGGCCTCGCTGCTCGCAGCCGGAGAGGACGCCACGTCGATCTTCGGCTGCGACCTGACGGCTGAGATTCAAGTGCACGGCCACTGCCACCAGAAGGCCATCGTGGGCGCGGGACCGACCATCGCCGCGCTGAACGCGGTGCCGGGCTACACAGCCGAGCTCATCGACTCGCCCTGCTGTGGGATGGCAGGCACTTTCGGCTTTGAGAAAGAGCACTACGAGATTTCCCGGTTGATGGGTGAATTCAAGCTTTTCCCCGCGATCGAGGCCGACGCCCGGCGCGACTGGGCCGTTGCCGTCAGCGGCGTCTCCTGCCGGCAGCAGATCGACCACTTCACGTCCAAGCGCTCGCGGCATGTTGCCGAGTACCTGGCCGACGCGCTGAAGCGCTAGCCGCCGTGACCTCCAGCGACAAGGCTCAAGCCGTTCGCCGCCAGGTGGAGCAGCTTATGGTCGACAACCTCAAGACCGGGATCGACCGCTCGACTGGGTTCCGCTATCGGTTCCTCTGTCCTTCGAAGGACGAGTATCGCTGGCAGTGGTTCTGGGACTCATGCTTCCATGCCATCGCCACCGCGCATGTTGATCCTGAACTCGCCACCGACGAGCTGCGCGCGTTGCTGGCGCGCCAGGACGACGACGGCTTCATCGGCCACATCAACTATTGGGGATCGCGACGCCCAACCCTGCACGACGCCTGGATCAGCCTCCAGAGTAACAATCCGCTGTTCCCCAAGCACAGCGCGATGATCCAGCCGCCCATGCTGGCGCAGGCCGTCGAGCGCGTTTGGGAGCTAACCGGTGACGCGGCGATGCCGTTGCCGTTCATGGAGCCGCTGGACCGCTACCATAATTGGCTGGCGACCAACCGCGCGTCGGGTGAGGACAGTCTCTTGGCCATCGTCTCGCCCTACGAAGCAGGAACAGACCAATCACCTGCGTACGACTCGACCATGGGCGTAAAGAGTCCGCGGCCGAACCGGTGGGGGATGGGCGGCAGGGATCGCTACTTGGACGTACGCAACGCTCTCCTCGGGCATGACTCGGCGCGGCTGTTGGCCAAGGGTCGGTTCCACGTCAAGGACCCGCTGGTGAACGCGCTCTACGCCGACTCGTTGGCGACCATGGCACGCCTGCACCGGGCGCAAGGCTCCGTCATGGTCGCTGGGGCCTACGCCGAGCAGGCGCAGCGCGTCACCGACTCGATCGTCGCGAACCTCTACGCAAGAGAGCATGGCGCATTCTTTGCCCTGAGCGGACACGAAGAGCGGCGCACTGAACCACTGGTGGTGAATGGCCTCGTGCCGCTGCTGCTCAAGGGCCTGCCCGCCGACGTCGCTAGCGAGGTGGTCGAGCGAACGTTGCATGATGCCGGGCGCTTTTGGCTGCGCTACCCCGTGCCGTCGGTCGCGGCCACGGAGCCGTCATTCGACCCGCGTGGGCACAGGCTCATCTGGCGCGGGCCGACGTGGGTGAACACCAACTGGATGATCTGGCGGGGACTGCGGCGCCACGGCTACGACGACCTAGCGGCGACACTGGCGGGGCGCACCGTCGATATGGTCGTGAAGTCAGGGATGCGCGAGTTCTACAACCCACTGAACGGCGACGGCCTAGGGGCAACGTCCTTCGGGTGGTCTGCGCTGGCCCTGGACATGCTGGACGGCTAGCCTGCGTCGGGGCTACGAGCGCATAGAACCGTCCTCTCCCCTTCCTTTCCTTCCTCCGCCCCTGGCCGATCTCCGTCACGCGCCGGACGACGTCTCGTTCGTCGTGTGGGCCAATCCCTGACTCCCATTGCTTGGATTTGGGCGCCCTTCGATCTGCACCTGTAAACCCGTGAGCGAAGTCGTCAACGAACTTAAAGAGAGCTCGCACTCTCAGCGCCTACCTCGGCAGCAGCGCGTACTCCATTGAGTCGGCGAGGGCCTGCCAGGACGCCTCGATGATGTTGCCCGACGCTCCCACGGTGCCCCAGGTATGCTCGCCGTCCGCCGACTCGATGAGCACGCGAACGACGGCGCCTGTGCCGCCTGGCCCCTGGTCCACCACGCGCACCTTGAAGTCGGTTAGAGAGACGCTTGCCAACTGGGGATACACCTGCTCCAGCGCGCGACGCAGCGCCAAGTCCAGTGCGTTCACCGGGCCGTTGCCCTCCGCTACCGTGTGCGCCAGGTGGCCGCCTACGCGGACCTTCACCATCGCCTCCGACAGCGACTCCTCGTCTCCGCTGCCGAGGTTGTTGGGCCGGCGGCGCTTTTCCATGATGATCATCAGGTCGACCAGCTCGAAGGGCGGCGTGTAGTCAGGCAGCGTCCGCTGGACGAGTAGCCGGAACGACGCCTCCGCGCCTTCGTACTGGAACCCCTCGGCCTCCCGTTGCTTGACCATCTCCAGCAGCGCCGAGAGTTGCTCCTGGGGCACCTGGGCCTCGAGCCCTTCCTCTTGGAGTTTGACGGCGATGTTGCCGCGGCCCGACAGCTCGGAGAGCACGATGTGCTTCGTGTTGCCGACGGCTCCGGGGTCGATGTGCTGGTATGAGCTTTCGTCCTTAGCCATGGCGGCAGCGTGCAGACCACCCTTGTGGCTGAACGCGCTCTCGCCCACGTAGGCTTGGTAGTGGCTGCGCGGCATGTTGGCCACCTCGCTGACGAAGCGATGCGTCTCAGTGAGGTGCGCCAACTGCTCGTCGGTGACGACGTCAATGCCGAGCTTGAGCTTGAGGTTGCCAATGACGGACAGGAGGTTCGTGTTGCCGCAACGCTCGCCGTAGCCGTTGATGGTTCCCTGCACCTGCGTCGCGCCGGCCTGAACAGCGGCGATGCTGTTTGCCACGGCGACATCGGCGTCGTTGTGGCAGTGGATGGCGATACGGGTGTCTAGTTCCGACACGATGCGGTGCGTGGCGTTGAACACGTCCACCGGTAGCGAACCGCCATTGGTGTCGCAGAGGACCACGTATTCTGCGCCCGCCTCGTCGGCGGCACGGACGCAGGCGATGGCGTAGTCCGGATTGTCGGCGAAGCCGTCGAAGAAGTGCTCCGCGTCGAAGATGACACGCCGGCCCTGGCTTCTGAGGTATTCGATGGACTCGCGGATCATGGCCAGGTTCTCTTCGAGCGAGGTTTCGAGGACCGTGCTGACCTGCGATTCGGAGGCCTTGCCGACAATGGTGATGACAGGCGCTTCAGAGGCGAGTAGCGCGGCAAGCTGTACGTCGCCTTCGACGGTGCCCTTGGCGCGGCGAGTGGAGCCGAAGGCCACCAGTGTCGAGTTTCGCAGCGTAAGGCCCTTTGCGCGTTGGAAGAATGCGTCGTCCTTGGGATTGGCGCCAGGCCAGCCACCCTCAATGAAGTGAACGCCAAGGTGGTCGAGCCGCTCGGCGATGCGCAACTTGTCCTCGACGGACAGGCTTATGCCCTCCATCTGCGCGCCGTCGCGGAGCGTCGTGTCGTACAGCGTGACCTCTGCGTTTTGCCTGTTCATCGCTCCCCTCTCTGCCGCCTGCACCGCGATTGCCGTTGACCGTTTCTAAACCGAAGCCCGTGCCTGGCGCGCCGCTACAACGGCTGACACGGTCTGATCGCTCAGTCGGCTGTTCAGCCTGGAGGCACTCCTTATCGCCGCCTCCTTTCTGCTTATCGCCTGTTCGAGAGCACAGAGCGAACCTGGACCGGCGGGCCTCCCAGTTAAAAGGGCTGGGCTCCAGGTAAGGACGAGCCGCTAGTTGAGGAAGAAGTCCGAGAACATCTTGGCTGCCAACTCCGGCTGGTCGGTCTGCACTTGGTGGCCGGCGTCGTCCGCATATTCGAACTTAATGTGCGGCAGCATCTTTTCCAGCTCGTAGCCCAGTTCGACGGGCGCGAAGCTGTCCTCTTTGCCCCAGACCATCATCGCGGGGATGGAGAGCTTCTCCAGCTTCCCCTTAAGCATGAAGCGCTCGCGCCAAAAGGAGTTCTCCATGATGCGCTGCCGTCCTTGGCTGAATGCCAGCGTCATCTCGGGCACGCCCGGTCGGTTGTAGGCGGCCGTCCGGCTAGCCACCAGCTCGTCGGTGACGGTGGTAGGGTCGTGGACGATGCCTTCGAGGAAAGCGCGGAGCTTAGGCGCAGTGCCATCGAACTCGCGTAGGGCCTTGCGCGCAGGGTTCTCGGGCGAAGGCAACCCCATGGCCTGCGCGATGGTCCCGCTGCCGATCAAGGCCAGCTTGGCCACGCGGCCGGGGAAGTCCAGCGCGTAACGGGCGGCGACGTAGCCCCCCTGCGAATTGCCGATCATGTAGACGTTGTCCAAGCACAGCGCGTCCATCCAGTCGCGCACGTGGTTCACCAGGCTGTGGTGGGCCAAGTTGGGGTAAGCGATGGTCGGCGCCTCCGTCAGGCCGTAGGAGATCTGGTCGGGCGCGTAGATGCGGAACCGATCGCTCATCAGCGGGATGATCCGCCGGAAGCCAGCCGCGCCCGAAGCGCCTGGCCCGCCACCATGGAGCATGACCACGGTCGGGCCGCTGTCGCCTGCCTCCGCGTAGTGCGTCTTGATGTCGCGGGCCATCACCCAGTTCTCTCGCCACGGCAATTTGGCCATCGTCGTTTCCTCCCTTTGGGTCGCATTGTAAGGCTATGGCGACCCTGGCCGGCCGTCAATCGGCGAGCGTGGCCTTGGCGCGACGGTAGCCTAGAAGTAGCCTGCCATCAAGCGCGCGACCCACTCGGGCTCTCGTGGCGTCACCACCCGATCGAACGCAGCGAAGTACGGTTTCACGTCCAGCACCGGAGTCCCGTCGATGGCGTCCAGCCCACAGACCACGAGCGCGTTGTCCTCGACTGCCGCCAGCTCGACGGCCGTCACGCCGATGGGGTTGGGGCGGTAGCGGGCACGCTGGGCTAGAATGCCAAGTTCCGGCATGTCGTCGCGGCCCTGCGGACGGCGGGTGAGCCGCGCTGGGTCGAATAGGGCAGTGTGCAAATGGAACACGACTAGCACGTGGCTGAAGGCGTCGATACCCTGGAGCGCACCCGCCCAGCGCGGATCCAGTTCGATGCGTGCCGTCACGCCAGCCCACTCGTCGCGCTCGGTCTGCGTCACCGGCGAGCGGACGACGCCGATTGGTTCCATCTCCATACGCACCTCCCTTAGTGGTCGGGAGGGTAAGGAGTGGGGCGCCGGCGGTCAAACTTGGGGCCGTGGTCGACACCGGCTAGTGGTAGTTGCTGTGGCGCCAGCCCTGACCCTGGCAGAACCGAAGGCACGACGGCTTGACGGGTCGCAGGGTGTCGCCTCTACAAAGCGGCGTCCCGTCACTCGGGGAGGCCGCTTTCCGGCGATACCGAGAGAGCGGCGTCGCTGATGACGCTGAGGCAATCCGCGGTTGGAGGCGGCGCCCGTGAGCCTCGGCCTGCACAACAGTTCGCTCATTCCAGCTACCGATGGCGCGGAGCGGATCTTCCCTGAGGTCCGAGATCATGCCCAGTGGCCCGAGAAGCACGGGTTCGACTACATGTCCTTCATGGACCACTTGTGGCAGATCCCGCCGGTCGGGCCGGCTGACGAGCCGTTCCTTGAGGCGTGGGTGACACTGGGGGCCGTCGCCGCCAGCACCGAGCGTATCCAAGCTCACGACGATGGTCTCCAGCATCGGCTACCGGAACCCGACGCTTACGGCTTCGAGTTTCCCCGCACCGGCGTTCGGCTCGGACAGCTCCGTGATGGCGTGAAGCTCATCAAAGCTATGTGGTTCGATGAGCGGACCAGCACTGAGCGGAGCGCGGGTCGCTAGAACTGGATGGGCGCCGTGAGCGGGTAGCCTTGCAGACGCGCCCGGCCGCCCAGCGCCGTCAGCTCGATGAGCACGGCGATGCCGGCGATGCTGGCGCCGGCCTGGCGTACGAGGTTGATGGCCGCGGCCATTGTCCCTCCGGTGGCCAGCACGTCGTCCACCAGCAGCACGCGGTGGTGGCTCAATAGGCTGTCGCGGTGCATTTCGATGGTCGCTTCGCCGTACTCCAGCGCATAGTCGGCGCGATAGGTCTCGGAGGGGAGCTTGCCAGCCTTGCGCACTGGGACGAAGCCGACGCCCAGTGCCAGCGCTAGCGGAGCGCCCAGCAGGTAGCCGCGCGCCTCGATGGCGACGACCTGGTCGATGGCTTGGCCCTCGAACGCCGCTGCCAGATCGTCGATGGCCCGGCGGTAGGACAGCGCATCGTTCAGCAGTGGCGTGATGTCTCTGAACAGGATGCCGGGCTGGGGGAAGTCTGGCACGTCGCGAATTATGCCGGCGTAGTCGGGGTTGGGCACGAGGCTGCGCTCCGCAGGAATGTTCGCTCAGCATAGCAAGAGGCCCCGCCATGTGGCGGGGCCTCTTGCTATCGTCTGGTCGTTGTTGGCGCTAGCCCTTAATGAAGTCGATGAGCACTTGGTCATGCTCTTCGGGCTTCTCCCACTGTGGCCAGTGGGCGGCGTCCAGCATGTTGTAGAACTTGGCGCCGGGAATCTTGCTGGCGGCGTACTCGCCGAAGTCAGGCCCCTGGCCAGGGTTCTTCTCAGTCCAGAAAATCAAAGATTCTGGCTTGAAGCCCTGGAGGTCTTCTTCCTCGTACTTCGGGGCCCGGGACCAGTCCTTCGGGCTGTCGTCCGCTACGCGGTACACTCGTTTGATGGATTCATAGACCTCAGGGAAAGAGTAGAGCCGCAGGCGGAGATCGACCATCTCGTCGGTCATCCGGGAAGGGTCGGCGACCAACCACTCCATCCGGGCGCGCACTGTCTCGAAGTTAGGTGTCATGATGGAGGCGCGGGAGAGCTCGGCTAGCGTGTTGCCGCCGCCAGGGTTCTCGGGGAAATCGGTCTTCTTCCAGTTCACGCCGCCGACGCCGGTGTTCATGATGAGCTTGCCGGCCTTCTGGGGGAACTGCATCCCAAACTCGAAGGTGATGGCTCCGCCCATGGACTCGCCCTCGACGTGCGCGTAGGAATAGCCTAGCGCGTCGATCAGGTCGGCGAGCGCCTCGGCCTGCAGCTCGGTGCGATTCTCGTCAACGTAGGGCTGCTTGGACGAGAATCCGTGGTACAGCGCGTCGATGGCGTAGACGTGGAAGCCGTTATTCGCCAGGTTGTGCAGGTTCCGCGCATAGGTCTCCGCGTGCCCGCCGACGCCGTGGATCAGGATGAGCGGCTCGCCTGAGTCGCCGCACTCGATGACTCGGTGCTGGTACTTGGCGCCCTGTACCATCCGGGTCTGGGTGCCGAGCAGTTCGACGCCTATCGTCGGCCATTTGTCCAGAGGCCGTGCCACGACCTCCTTCGACAGCTTCAAGGTGCTGGGTACCGTGGCCATTGACCACCTCCGCCTTTCATGAGTATCGCTCTTATATCACATTAGCAAAGAGTGGTTGCTATCTCACCTAAATCTGCCCCAAGCTGTGCGCCTAAGCCGTGTGCCTGACCAGTTGGGTAGATGACGAACCGCACCTACGCCCGTACCTACGTGGGGCCGCTTGACGGGGCTATCGGCGCGCTCCAGCGCCGGATCGTCGTCTGTCGTGCCTGCCCTCGCCTAGTCGAGCACCGGGAGCGAATCGCCCGTGAGAAGCGCGCCGCCTATCGCGAATGGGAATACTGGGGCGCTCCCGTGCCCAGCCATGGCGACCCCGAAGGCTCGGTGCTCTTTGTCGGCCTGGCCCCGGCCTCCCATGGGGCGAACCGCACCGGCCGCATGTTCACCGGCGACGCTACTGCCGACTTTCTGACGATGGCGATGCATCGCGCCGGCTTCGCGTCTCAGCCCACTTCGCAGCACCTGACAGACGGTCTGCACTTGATCGACGCTTACGAGACGGCGGTCGTGCGCTGCGTTCCACCTCAGGACAAGTCGACTGCGCAGGAGCAGCGCACCTGCCGCGCCTACCTCGTCGAGGAGTTGGGCTTGCTGCCCAACGCCCGCGCTGTGCTGGTCTTTGGCCGTGTGGCCTTCGATAGCTACCTGCGCGCAGCGAGCGAGCGAGCGGGGGTCCGGCTCCGAGCTGCCTTTGGCCACGGCGTGCGATACGACTTGGGCGAGGGCTTGCCGACGCTCTTCGCGTCCTACCACCCCAGCCCGCGCAACACGAATACGGGGCGGCTCACGGCCGCGGCGCTGGATGCCGTGCTGGCGGACGTATGGCGCTTCGTGGCCGCGAGTGAGCCAGATGCTTCCGGCCTCGCTCGCTAGGGCAACCCAGCCTCCGCCGCGTGCAAGGGTGCGCTCCTTGCGGGCGCCCTCTCAACCTCCTGAAAACGGAACGTGGCATTGGCCAGCGGGTCGCGTTGGCCACACCGTGGTGCTGTGCTATACTTGTTCGCTAGTGGCTGCGAGGCGCGCACGTGGCAACGGTGTACTGCGCGCGGTTTTAACGAGTAGAGGGAAAGGCGCACCGAATGGTACAAGAGGCGATTGTTGCCCCTGCGACGAAGGCTGTAGTTGAACCACCCCCGTCTCTCAGCATGAAGGCGCTTCTGGAGGCTGGTGTTCACTTCGGCCACCAGACCCATCGCTGGAACCCGAAGATGCGTCAGTACATCTTCGCTCAACGCAACGGCATCCACATCGTCGACCTCCAGCAGACCATGGGGCTCTTGGAGCGGGCGCGAGCCTTCACCAAGGAGATCACCGCGACTGGCAAGAAGTTGCTCATGGTTGGGACCAAGAAGCAGGCCCAGGACGCCATCCGCGAGGAAGCCGTGCGGACCGACCAGTACTACATCAATCATCGCTGGCTCGGCGGAACCATCACCAACTTCGCGACTATCCAGTCCCGCATTGACTACTTGGTGCGGTTAGAGGAGCGGCGCGATCGGGGTGAGCTCGCGCTTTTGCCTAAGAAGGAAGCCCTGCGCCTGGAGAACCGGATCGAGAAGATGGACCGGTATTTTGGCGGCTTCAAAGAGATGACCCAGCTTCCTGGCGCGCTCTTTATAGTCGATATCGGTCGCGAGAAGATCGCCGTCGCCGAAGCGCAGCGTGCCGGGGTTCCGATCATCGCACTGGTCGATACCGACTGCGACCCAAGGCTGATAGATGCGCCTATTCCGGGGAACGACGATGCCATTCGTTCGATCCGCCTCGTGGCTGGGCACATCGCCACCGCCGCGCAGGAAGGCCATAACGAATGGTTGGCCAGCCGCGGCGGCTACAGCGCAGGGCAGGACGACCGTGAACCCGAGCCTGTCTTCGCCGCGCCCGAATAACGGCGGCACCGAGGTAATAGAGTGCAGGTCAGTACCGAAGACATAAAAACCCTCCGCGGGCGCACGGGCGCCGGCATCATGGATGCCAAGCGTGCGCTGGAGAACGCTGGCGGCAGCATTGAGCAAGCCGAGGTTGCGCTTCGCGAGAAGGGCCTCTCCAAGGCGGACTCCAAGTCAAGCCGAGCCACCGCCGAGGGCGTGATCGAGGCTTATGTCCATGCCGGAAACCGCATTGGCGCCATAGTCGAGCTCAATTGTGAGACAGACTTCGTGGCCCGTACCGGTGAATTCAAAGACCTCGCCCACAATCTCGCCATGCAGGTAGCCGCGATGTCGCCGTCCTACGTGGACGAGAGTGACATTCCGCAAGGCGAAGAGGCTAAGCCTGAGGAAGCCTGCCTGCTCCGCCAGGCGTTCATCCGAGACCCGTCGAAGACGGTTAACGATCTAGTCATGGACGTCCGCGCCCGAGTCGGCGAGAACATCAGGGTCTCTCGTTTTGTTCGGTTCAGCCTCGGCGAATAATCTGCGCAAAGGGGTGAGCTAATGGCTTCCCAAGCAGTGAGCCGAGCGGTGCTCAAACTCAGTGGCGAGTCCCTCCGCGGAGAGGGGGCCTACGGCCTCGATTGGTCCGTACTCCACTACCTTGCCGGTGAAGTGAAGTCAGCCATGGCGCTTGGCGTCCAGATCGCCGTCGTCGTGGGCGGCGGCAACATCTGGCGAGGTGCCGAGGCCGAACAGAAAGGCATGGACCGCGCCACGGCCGACTACGCAGGCATGTTGGCGACTGTTATCAATGCCATGGCCCTGCAGGATGCGCTTGAGCGAGTTGGCGTTGACACCCGGACCCAATCTGCCATCGAGATTCGTGCCGTGGCCGAGCCCTACATCCTGCGCCGAGCCATTCGGCACCTGGCGAAAGGGCGCGTGGTTATCTTCGCGGCCGGCACCGGCAACCCCTACATGACCACCGACACCACGGCCGCGCTTCGCGCTATCGAGATTGGCGCTCAACTACTGTTGATGGCCAAGAACAAAGTAGACGGCGTGTACGACGCAGACCCACTCAAGAACCCCAATGCCACCAGGTTCGACCGCGTCGACTACATCGAGTTGCTCAATCGGCGCCTAGACGTGATGGACAGCACCGCGTTGTCCCTCTGCATGGAGAACAATCTGCCCATTCGCGTCTTTGACGTCTTCAAGCAAGGTAGCATTGAGGAGATACTGCGCGGTGCGCAGGTTGGCACCCTCGTCGCTGCGCAGCCTCTCACCGTATAAAAACGCAGCAATTTGGAGTCCAGGCCATGGCTGAGCAGGGTCCCGTTGACGAAACCTTTACTGACGCAGAGCGGCGTATGCAGCGCTCCGTCGATCACTTCGGCGAGGAGATCGACGCCATTCGTACGGGGCGCGCAAACGCCTCGCTGCTTGACGGTATCAGCATCGACTACTACGGCACACCGACTCCGCTGAACCAACTGGCGACCATCGCCACGCCTGACTCCCGCCTGTTGACCATCCAGCCATGGGACAAGAACGTCATGGCGGCCATCGAGCGGGAGCTGCAGAAGTCCGATCTGGGGCTGACTCCAGCGAACGATGGCCAGCTCATCCGCCTCCCTATCCCGCCCATGACCCAGGACCGCCGAGAGGGGATGGTCAAGCGCCTCAAGCGCATGCAAGAGGAGACTCACGTTGCCATCCGCAATGTCCGCCGGGACGCCCTCGATCGCCTGCGCAAGGCCGAGCACGCCAAGGGCATCTCGCAGGATGACCTCTACCGGGCCCAGGACCGCCTTCAGAAAACCACGGACACGTACGTCGAACAGGCCGACCGAGCCACCGCCCAGAAAGAGGCGGAGTTGATGGAGGTCTAGCGCATATGGCGCTGGAGGCAAGGACGACCTCGGCTGCCAGCCCAAAGCCGGCCGTGCCGCGCCACGTTGCCATCACCATGGACGGTAACGGCCGCTGGGCGGAGCAGCAAGGTATGCCCCGGTTGGCTGGCCACCGCGCTGGGACCGACAACGTGCGCCGCGTGCTTAAGGCCTTAAGCCGCCACGGCGTGCCTTACGTCACCATCTTCGCCTTTTCCACCGAGAACTGGGGCAGGCCGGAGTCCGAGGTAAGTGGCCTCATCAATATCCTCGAAGATGTGATCTACGACGAGGCCCGCGCGCTGCACGAGCAGCACATTCGCATCCTCCACCTGGGTACGCGCTCCCGACTGCCCGCCTCCATCGCGAAGGCGATCAGGGACTCCGAGCAGCTAACCAAAGACAACACTGGCCTCACGCTGAGTGTTGGCTTCGACTACGGCGGGCGCACCGAGATTGTGCAGGCAATCCAAAGCCTGCTCGCCGAAGGGGCCGACGCAAATGACATTACCGAACAGACGGTCAGCGAGCGCATGCACCTACCGGAGATCCCTGACCCTGATCTCGTGATCAGGACCGGCGGCGACCAGCGGCTGAGCAACTTCCTCATCTGGCAGTCGGCCTACGCCGAGCTCTACTTCACGTCCACGCTGTGGCCGGACTTCGACGAAGCCGAGGTGGATCGGGCCATCGAAGCCTACCGAAGCCGAGAGCGTCGGTTCGGCACGCTGCCGGGCGTGTGATGGCCCCTCGGGCCACGCGAACGACGCGGCAGGCTCTTCGCCTGCGCCTGGCTACCGCTGCGCTAGCCCTCCCGCTGCTGCTCGTTATCGTCTGGGCCGGCAACCCATGGGTCGGTGCCGCCGCCGCCGCCGCCGCCGTCGTTGCTCTGCATGAGGCCTACACCCTGGCGGCAGGAGCCGGTCGGGCCGTGCTGCGCTGGCCGGGCATGGTCTTGGGGCTCGCTACAGTCTCGGCTGCCCTGCTCGACGGCCTCGCTGTACTCGTTGTCTTCGGCGCGGGTAGCGTCGTTGTGTTCGGCATCGCGCTCTACCGGCGATGCGTCGCCGACGCGGTGCGCGACTCGCTGACGACGGTGGCGGCCTCTGCGTATGTTGCGCTATCGCTGGCCGCGGCGGTGTTGCTGCGCGAGCGAGCGATGGGGTTGGAGTGGCTGCTGCTCGTCTTTCTGTCCGTGTTCGCCACTGACACCGCGGCCTACTTCGTGGGGCGCGTGCTGGGGCGCAGGGCCATGGCCCCGTCTATCAGCCCCGGCAAGACGTGGGAGGGCGCGCTCGGAGGGCTTCTCGGAGGCGCCGCGGCGGCTGTTGCGCTGGTTGCCGTATTCGACCTCACATGGGTGTTCGGGGCTGTGATCGGTTTGGGCCTCGGCGTCAGCGTACTGGCGCAGGGAGGTGATTTGCTGGAGTCCAAGGCCAAGCGACTGGCTTCGGCAAAGGACTCCGGCACGCTGTTTCCTGGCCATGGCGGGCTGCTCGACCGCATGGATAGCCTGCTCCCGGCATTCGTGCTCGTGTACTATGTGGCGTGGATGTGGCCTCAATAGTGAACCCGAGTCGCGTGCGGGCCACGAATGGCGAACAGACCGACCGAGGTGTGGCTACGAAAGGCATAGTCGTCCTCGGTTCCACCGGGTCCATCGGAACACAAACCCTTGATGTTATCCGGGCCCTGCCTGACGCATTTCGTGTGGTCGGACTCTCCGCTGGCAACAACGTCGAGTTGCTCACGAAACAGGTGGCCGAGTTCCGGCCGCGCATGGTTCACAGTAACGGCGCGGGGCCCGAGGCGTTCGCCGCCGTCTGGACCGACGTTGAAACGATGGTGGCCGAGCCGGACGTAGACCTAGTGATGGTTGCCACCACCGGCAGGACAGGCCTGGCACCGACGCTTACGGCGCTACGGGCTGGCAAAGCGGTCGCGCTCTCCAACAAGGAAGTCATCGTCATGGCGGGCCAGCTCGTGCGCGAGACGGCCAGGCTGGGCGGTGGAAAAGTGCTTCCCGTGGACAGCGAGCCCTCGGCCATCTGGCAGTGCCTCCAAGGCGAGGAGCAGCCGGTACGGCGCCTCATCGTGACGGCTTCCGGCGGCCCCTTCCGCACGCGCCCGCTGGACGATCTGGCCACCGTTACCCCGGCCGAGGCGCTGGCGCACCCCACGTGGGTCATGGGGCGCAAGATTACTATCGACTCCTCGACGCTAATGAACAAAGGGTTCGAGGTCATCGAGTGCCGCTGGCTCTTCGACGTCGCCTTTGACCAGATCGAGGTGGTCGTCCACGCCCAGAGCATTGTTCATTCGATGGTCGAGTTCGCGGACGGCTCGGTGAAGGCGCAGATGGGACCACCCGACATGCGTCTGCCCATCCAGTACGCCCTGGCCTACCCGGAGCGCATGGCCAGCGACGCGATTCCCCGCTACGACCCACTGCGCTACCCTTCGCTCACCTTCGAGGAACTGGACACGGCGCGCTACCCGTGCTTCGCTATGGCGGTGGAGGCAGGGGCCCGCGGGGGCACGTTCCCGGCCGCGCTGAGCGCCGCTGATGAAGAGGCGGTCCACCTCTTCCTCGACGGGCACATCGGCTTTGTAGACATCCACCCGCTGATCCGTGACGTGCTTGCGGACCACCAAGCGGACGACGTCTCGCTGGAGACGGTCCTTGCGGCCGACGAATGGGCGCGCCGCCGGGTCGCCGAAGTCGTGGCCGCTCGCCGATGACCACCATCCTTATCTTTCTTGGGGTCCTCGGGTTCCTAGTCATCGTGCATGAGTTGGGCCACCTCACGGTGGCGAAGCTGCGTGGCGTCCAGGTGCTCGAGTTCGGGCTGGGCTACCCGCCCCGCTTGTTCGGCTTTCGGTACCGCGACACCGACTACACGCTGAACCTCCTGCCGCTGGGCGGCTTCGTGCGGATGCTGGGCGAGGACAATGCGGAAGACCCCGACGACCCCCGCGCGTTCGTCAACAAAGGGCCGTTCACTCGGCTCGCCATCCTGGCCGCCGGCGCGACTATGAACGCGATCCTTCCCGTCTTCTTGCTCACCATTGCTCTGCTCATCCCCCAGGACATCGTGGTCACCGATGTGGTCGTGACAAAGGTCGCGCCGAATGCCCCCGCGGAGCAAGCGGGCATCCAGCCCGGTGACGTTATCCGCGAGGTCGATGGACGCAAGATCGACAACAGCACGGTGCTCCAGCAGGCCATCCAGGTTCGCCTCGGTGCGGAGTCGACATGGCTGGTGGAGCGCGATACCGCACAGCGGCAGGTGCGCCTGGTGCCGCAGATCGAAACGCCGTGGGGGGCAGGGGCCACGGGCATCCAGATCGCCAACGCTCGCGTGTCGGTTCAGTCAGTGGCGTTTGGCTCGCTGGCGGGCAGTAACGGACTGCGGCCCGGCGACGAGCTGGTGCTCATCGAGCCGATCGACGGAGGGGTCGGACATCAAGTCATCGAAGCGTCGGACGTCGCGGTGGCGCTGGAGGCGTCGCTGCTCGACTCGCGCGGCCAGGGAGTGCAGGTGCTGGTGCTGCGGGACGGCGCATTGGTGACGCTGGCGCTGCCCGACGATCCGCGTGCGTTGAGCGGCGCCACCCTCGTCGAGCGCCCTATCGAGAGCCGCTCCGAGCCGATCTGGCGCGCCTTCCCGCTGGCCTTCCTGCGCATGGGCGACATCCTCATTTCCTTCCGTAACGAACTCTCTCGCATTCTCGCCGGGGCTGGCGATTTCACCATCGCCGGGCCGGTTGGCATCGCCCAGATCACGGGGGAAGTGGCCAACGCGGGGATCAGTCCGCTCATCACATGGACGGCGCTGCTGTCCATCAACCTTGCCATCGTTAACCTGCTCCCTATCCCTGCGCTTGACGGTGGCCGGATAGTGTTCGTGTTGCTAGAATTGGCGCGCGGCGGCCGCCGCCTGGCGCCCGAGAAGGAACAGCTCGTGCATCTCGTCGGGTTCGGGGTGCTGATTGGAGCCATCCTTCTCGTCAGTGTTCAGGACATTCGCCGCATCATCGGTGGAGGTAACCCCCTCGGGGGCTAGCCCGGGGATGCCCCGGATTCGTGAGCGTAGCGAGGACGATATGGCCCGCCGAGTAACCAAGCCAGTCTACGTGGGCGGCGTGAAGGTGGGCGGCGACGCCCCCATAACGGTCCAGTCAATGACCAAGACCGACACGCGGGACATCGCGGCGACCGTTGCCCAGATTCACGAACTCGAGGCCGCGGGGTGCGAGATCATTCGCCTCGCTGTCCCCGACATGGAGGCGGCGCTCGCTCTCGGAGCTATCAAGAAGCAGATCAGCATTCCACTGATCTCCGACATTCACTTCCATCACCAGCTGGCCCTTGAGGCATTAAACCAAGGAGTCGATTGCCTACGGCTGAACCCCGGCAACATTCGTGACGCCGAAAAGGTTCGTGACATCGCTCGAGAGGCGAAGGTGCGGCAGGTGCCCATACGCATCGGCGTGAACTTCGGCTCGCTGCCTCCGGTCGGCGCCATCGGCAAGACCCGAGGCCAGCACCGCCATGCCGATGGCGTCAACAAGCTCACCAAGGGCGCAGGGGCTTCTGGCGAAGGCGAGGCCGTCTCCGCGGTTGACCATATGGTGGCCACGGCGCTGTGGGAAATAGGAGTCTTGGAGGACCTTGACTTCGACCTCATCAAGATATCCCTCAAGGCCTACGACATCGACACGACGGTCGAGGCCTACCGCAAGCTGTCCACGCTGGTCCCGTACCCTTTCCACCTCGGCATCACCGAGGCAGGAACCGCGCGCAACGGTTCCATCCGCAGCGCCATTGGGCTCGGCATCCTGCTCTACGAGGGCATCGGCGATACCATCCGCGTCTCCCTTTCCGACGAATCCAAGGAGGAGGTCGAGGTCGGCTACGAAATCCTCAAATCACTGGGCCTTCGCAAGAAGGGCGTGCAGATGGTCGCGTGCCCGTCGTGCGGCCGAGCTGACGTTGATATCCGCAAGTTGGCCAACGATGTCGACGAGTTGCTTAAGGGGCGCGAGACGCCGGTGAAGGTGGCTGTGATGGGCTGTGAAGTCAACGGCCCCGGCGAAGCCAAGGACGCCGATGTGGGCATCGCAGCAGGCAACGGCCGTGCCGTCATCTTCCGTAAGGGAGTCAAAGCCCGGGTGGTCGACGAGGCCGATATGCTGGCGGCTCTCCTTGAAGAGGTCGAGGCCGTGAGCGTGGAGCTTGCCGCCGCGCTGCCTGCGGTAGGCTAATAAGGTTTCCGGGTAGCCAGATCACCAGCTTTCAAGTAGGCCCGATTACCAGCAAACTGGTACTAGCCCTCGTCGAGCGCCGCGCGTACGGCGGAAAAGACCTCGGCCAGCGGTACTGACCGCGCCTGGCCGCCGGCCCTGCGGCGTAACTCCACCGCCCCTGCGGCCAGGTTGCGCCGGCTCATCACCAGGCGTACTGGTAGGCCGATGAGGTCGGCGTCGTTGAACTTCACGCCCGGCGACTCCGGGCGGTCGTCGAAGAGCACCTCGAAGCCTGCCGCCATCAGCTGGTCATAGAGTCGTTCCGCTGCCGCGGTGACATCGTCGTCGTCGGTATTGAGCGTCACTAGGTGTACCTGATACGGCGCGATCGGGGTGGGGAAAATGATGCCAGCATCGTCGTGGTTCTGCTCAATGGCCGCGGCCAGCATCCGCGACACGCCGATGCCATAGCAGCCCATGACGATCGGGTGCTGTGTTCCCGTCTCGTCCAGGTAGTCTGCACCTAATGCCTTCGAGTAGAACTCGCCGAGCTTGAATACGTGGCCGACCTCGATGCCGCGAATCGCCACTATGGGCTCGCCGCACACCGGGCAGCCATGGCCCTCCTGCGCGGTGGCGATCTCAACTACCTCGTCAACCTCGAAGTCGCGCGGGAAATTCGCGCCCACGTAGTGTTTGCCAGCCTCGTTGGCACCGGCCGCGAAGCTGGCGCCCTGCTGGATCGATGTGTCGCCGATGGTACGCACGCCCCCGTTGGCGCTGCGTCTAACGCCGATGGGCGACGTGGAGCCGGGCGTCAGCCCCGCAGTCCGCGACTCCTCGTCGGTGGCCATGCGGAGGTCGGCGGCGTGCAGGTGGTTCTTCAGTTTGACCTCGTTCACCTCAAGGTCACCCCGAATGGTGACGAGCACCGTTTGCCCGTCAGCTTGGTAGAACACTGCCTTGAGCACCTGAGTCTCCGCGATGCCGAGGAGCTCAACCAGCTCGGCGATGGTCTCGGTGCTGGGCGTGTCGATTAGCGCGAGCGGCTGTGGCTCAGTCGTGGGCGCGAGTGGCGGCACGGAGCGGGCGCGCTCGACGTTTGCGGCGTAGTGGCCCTCGCGGCAGCTCAGCACGACGTCCTCGCCGCTCTCCGCGGGCATGATGAACTCGTGGGATTCCTTGCCGCCGATGGCCCCAGAGTCCGCCTCCACCGTCAGCGAGGGGATGCCGCAGCGCTTGAAGACGTTGTTGTACGCTTCCAGCATGCGACTGTAGGAGAGGTCAAGCCCCTCTTCGTCGGCGTCGAAGGAATAGGCGTCCATCATGTCGAACTCGCGCCCGCGCAGCAGCCCCGCACGTGGGCGTTGCTCGTCTCGGAACTTGGTCTGTATCTGGTAGACCTGCCGAGGGAGGTCGCGATAGGAGGCGGTGTTTGCCTTGAGGAGGTTGGTGACAACCTCTTCGTGGGTCGGTGCCAACACCATGCGGCGCTCACGTCGGTCCTGGAGCTGGAACAGGATGGGGCCGACGCTCTTGTCGCGCCCCGTCGCCTGCCATAACTCCAGCGGGTGCAGCGTGGGCATGCGCACCTCCTGGCCGTCCGCGGCGTCCATCTCCTCGCGGATGATGCGCTCGATCTTCTGGAGCGACCGCAGCGCGAGCGGAAGGTAGGCGTACACGCCGGCCGCTACCTGTTGCATCATGCCCGCGCGCAGCATGAGCCGGTGGCTGGCCGTTTCGGCCTCCGCCGGGTCTTCGCGCAGAGTCTTGGAGAGGAGTCGGGAAGCGCGCATCGGCTAGTGCATGGGCGAGAAGGACGCCGGAACCAGGATCTTGTTCTCCTGTTGCAACATCCACTCGCTGCTCGCCGGCTTCGGAGGCCAGTCGCCCTTTGCCACCGACTCCGCGCGGACAGTGGTCCGCTCCTCCATGCTTTTGTAGGGCCAGAGGTGGTAGAGCTTGTTCCCCCCCGTGGCTTCCGTCCAGAGTCCGCCGAGAGGCGAGTACTTCTCGCGGGCCGGCACCGCCTGCTCCCAGCGTTTTATCACTTCAGGAAGAACTCCCGGTATAAACGTGTAGATGCGCAACTCGTAGAAGCCGCCGTACTCCTGAGGGCTCGTCCATTCGCGCATCCAGGGAACCGATGTGAGGAGCGCGGACTCCATGGTCAGGATGACATCGTCACCCTTGGGCGGCCATGCCGGGTCTGGGTTCGTGGCCATGTCCTTGCGGACCGACTCGACATGCGCGAGGTTGTCGTACGGCCAAATGTGCACGACCTGGTTCAGCGGCCCGATCTCGGTGTGCCAGAAGCCGCCCAGGCGCGAGAATTTCTGACGGTGCTCGAGCCCTTCACCGAAGCGGCGCTCGAACTCCGGGACGGACCCCGGACGAAGAGTGTAGGTACGCAGGTCGTAGATCAAGGCTGGCTCCGAAGTGCGGTGAATCGTGCGTCGGGGAGGTTAGCACGGCTAGGCCCGTCTCGGAGACCCCAGTGCTAGGCTCGTTTGCTGGCACGACGTGGCGTGCTTATAATTCAAGGGTCATCCGTAAGCCGAAAGAAACATGGGGTTGGTGCGCCGAACATGGCAGAAGACACAGGTACGTTTCAGGTCAAATCCGGCCTAGCGCAGATGCTCAAAGGTGGCGTCATCATGGACGTCGTGACTGCCGAGCATGCGCGAATCGCTGAGGACGCGGGCGCCTGTGCTGTTATGGCACTGGAGCGTGTGCCCGCCGACATCAGAAGGGATGGCGGCGTCGCGCGCATGTCCGACCCCGGCCTGATCGATGAGATCATCGCCGCCGTAAGCATCCCGGTCATGGCCAAGTGTCGCATCGGGCACACTGTCGAGGCGCAGGTGCTTCAGGCAATCGGTGTCGACTTCATTGATGAGTCAGAGGTGCTGACGCCGGCCGATGAGCAGTACCATGTGTGGAAGCATGATTTCAAGGTCCCCTTCGTCTGCGGTTGCAGAGACCTCGGTGAGGCGCTCCGCCGGATCGGTGAGGGCGCTGCGATGATCCGGACCAAGGGAGAAGCGGGCACCGGCGACGTCGTCGAGGCCGTGCGCCACATGCGCACCTTGCAGGACCAGATTCGCGCCGTGGCCAATATGCCGGACGCCGAACTCACCAGTTACGCGAAGGAGATAGGCGCGTCGCTGGAGATCATTCTCGAGGTGAAGCACCTCGGCCGCCTCCCGGTGGTCAACTTCGCCGCCGGCGGCGTCGCCACCCCGGCCGACGCTGCACTGATGGTGCAGCTGGGCGCGGACGGTGTCTTCGTCGGCTCCGGTATCTTCAAGTCAGGCGACCCTTCTGCCCGAGGCAAGGCGGTGGTCAAGGCCGTCACGCACTACAACGATCCCGACATCATCGCTGAGGCATCCCGCGGTCTGGGCGAAGCAATGGTCGGCATTAGCGCGCGCTCCATCGACCCGCAGGAGCTGCTTGCCTCGCGAGGTTGGTAGGTGACCCGAGCGCCGACAATCGGCGTCCTTGCACTTCAGGGCGACTTTGCCGAACACGTAGCCGCGTTTCGCTCCCAGGGAGTCGACGCCGTCGAAGTGCGTACGCCAGCGCAGTTGGCCGCGTGTGGCTCGCTTGTCATTCCCGGCGGCGAGAGCACGACCATAGCCAAGCTCATGGACACCTACGCGCTCCGTGGGGCCATCGTCGAGTTCGCGGCCTCCGGCAAGCCCGTTTGGGGAACGTGCGCTGGCATGATCCTCTTGGCTGGCCGGCTCATTGAGCCGGACCCCGAGCCGCTGCACGTCATGGATACTGTCGTCCAGCGCAATGCCTTCGGGCGCCAAGTGGACTCCTTCCAGGCTGATATCGATATCGCGGGCATCGCCGGCGGCCCGTTTCACGCCGTCTTCATCCGCGCACCTTGGATAACAGAAGCCGGACCGGCCGTCGACGTGCTCGCCCGTCTCGACCGCGGTGCCATTGTCGCCGTGCGCCAGGGCAACGTGTTGGCGACGGCGTTCCATCCGGAGCTGACTGTGGACACGCGCATGCACTGCTACTTTGCGGAGATGGCAGCGGTTGCGCAGGTCCCGGCGTGATGCGGCGCCTGCGCATGTCAGACGTGCAGCGCCAGGCGTTTCCTTGCCGGATTCGGAGTGAAGACCTTGCGGGCATCAAGGGCAAGGCATTGGATGCCTCGGAGCGCTTCACGCCGGGACGCCTTGCCCGCTGGTGCCTGGCATCTTCCTCTCCTCGGTATGCAGGGGCACAGGTGCGGGGTGCGACGATGGATGTCGTGGCGGCCGCCCGGCCCCTCGCCTACGCCTGGGAGTTCGACGACCAGATTCACGAATGGATCAGGTTGGCCCAACAAGGCCAAACGATTATCGTCGACGCCCTGCTGCACCCGGATGGCGCGGCGCGCCGCACCGAAGGTCACAGCCAAGCGGTAGGGCCGGGGCCGGGCTATCCGCCGATACTGGCGCGCGCCCGGAAGCACGCGGGCTGGCGGCGTGGCCTCGACTACACCGTGTTGGTGCGCCCGCAGGCCGAGAGCGTGTCGGATACCAGCTTTGCGCCTGCGCGCGCCTGAGGCGAAACTTGGAGACAGGGCGTATCGAACGAGACAACGCAACCAGAAATGGCGAGCTCGCCATGCTCTTAGAGCGCCTGCCACTGCCCATCCGTACCGCGGTCGAACGCGAGCCTGACGTCGACTCGCTGCTTGAGGTCGTCCTCGATCTGGGCCGACTGCCAGAGGCCAGATTTGCTGACCGCGCGGTAGACCTGGGCAACGCCGAGGTGAGCGACGCTGACCTGCGCCACATCACCGACCGCATCGGCTCGTTCGGCGAGGACAACCGCGCCGGGCTCGAGCGCACGCTGCATCGCATATCGGCGCTTCGCAACCGCGCTGGGCACGTCGTCGGCCTGACGTGCCGCGTGGGCCGCGCCATCGAGGGGACAGCCTTAGTCATCGAGGACATCGCCCGCTCCGGCAACAGCATCCTGTTCGTCGGCCGCCCGGGCGTCGGCAAGACGACGATGCTGCGCGAGGTCGCCCGCGTGTTGGCCGACAGTGCGGGCAAACGCGTGGTGATCGTTGACACTTCCAACGAGATCGCAGGCGACGGCGACATCCCGCACCCCGCCATCGGTCGCGCGCGCCGCCTTCAGGTGCCCACGCCGAAGCAGCAGCACGCCGTGATGATTGAGGCGGTCGAGAACCACATGCCCGAGGTAATCATCATCGACGAGATGGGCATCGCGGAGGAGGCTCTGGCCGCACGCACCATCGCCGAGCGCGGCGTGCAGCTCGTTGCCACCGCCCATGGCAACACGCTCGAGAACCTGTTGGCGAACCCGACGCTCGCCGACCTCGTCGGAGGGGTGCACACCGTCACGCTGAGCGACGAGGAGGCAAGGCGCCGCAGGACGCAGAAGACGATTCTTGAGCGCAGAGCCCCACCCACCTTCGACGTGCTGGTTGAGATCCAGAGCTGGGAGCGCGTCGCCGTGCACCTTGATGTCGGCGGCACCGTTGACCGCCTGTTGCGCGGCCAGCGTGTCACGCCCGAGGAGCGTTGGGTAGGCGAAGGAGGCAGGGTGGAGAGCCGTGTCCCGCCGCCGCAGGCTTCCCAGCGTCCACGCACGGCGCCTTCCGGTCCAGCCGGCGAGTTCTCCCGGACGCGCGTGCCCCGCGAGCCTGAAGCGAGTGACACACCGGCGCGCACTCTGCGTATCTATCCTTTTGGCGTGAGCGGTGACCGGCTCATTCGCGTGGCTGCCGAGCGGGGTCTGGGCCTTTTGCTCGTGGACTCGCCCGCCGCTGCTGAGATGGTCTTGACCACGAAGGCGCACTACCGCCGTCGGCCGGGTGTGCTCATTGCCGCCGAGGCTTCGTCTATCCCTGTCTACGTGCTGCGCCGCAATACCGAGGACCAGATGACCCACTTCCTGGGCCAACTGATACCAGAGGATGATGCGAAGGACGACGACACGCTCCTCGGCGTTGCCACGATCGAGGCTGAGGACGGCGTGCGTCAGGTTGCCGAAGGCCAGGCAGCGGAGGTGCGGTTGGAGCCGCGGAGCGCCTTCGTCCGGCGCATGCAGCATGGAATCGCGGAGCGCGCCCAGCTCGGCTCCTACAGCACGGGGCGCGACCCGAGGCGCCGCGTCACGATCCACCGCGGATGACGCACGCGGGGTTGTTCATCTCATTCGAGGGTGGAGAGGGTGCGGGCAAGAGCACCCAGGTCGGCCTCCTCGTTCGCCGCCTTCAAACAGCTGGCCGCGACGTGTGCCTAGTCCACGAGCCGGGCGGTACCGCGCTCGGCGAATACCTCCGCACTTGGCTGAAGGCCACGGATCGCCCGCTGACCGCCGAGGCGGAGCTCCTGTTGTTCGCCGCGGCCCGGGCCGAGCTCGTCCGCCGCGTTGTTCTGCCGGCGCTCGAAGCCGGCGCTGTGGTCGTCGCGGATCGCTTCGCCGACTCGACGACGGCCTACCAAGGCCATGGCCGTCGCCTGCCGATGCGCCAGGTCATGAGCGCGAACCGACTGGCCATCGCAGGCTGCTGGCCCGACCTCACAGTCCTGCTGGATGCGGACCCTGCCATTGGCCTCGCGCGGAGCCAGGCCCGTGATGCCGCATCGGATACGGGGCAGGACTCGAGGCGCTTCGAGTCGGCCGAACTCGCCTTTCATCGCAGGGTTCGTCGAGGCTTCCTCCGCATCGCCGAGCGCGAGCCCAAGCGCTGGCTTGCCCTAGACGCCGCCGCACCCACCGAGCAGACGGCCGCAGCGGTGTGGAGACGTGTCGCGGCGCTACTATCCGCCCACCCGTAGGCCGAGCTAGCCTAGGACCCGTCGTCCATGCTGCCTCGCGTCCTTTCGTGGGCGCGCGCACGCTCATTTGACGGCCTGGTTCGCCTGGTTCACGCCCCATTCCCGCAGCGTGCGTATGTTTGATTTGTAGCTGCGGAGCCAGCCCCGAGAGTGCGTTTCGCCGAGGAGGACAGGCTCCGTGAAAAGGAGGCCAAGGAGTGTTTGGCCAAGCCGGTCGTCACGGACATCGCGTAGCGAGCGCTCGCGGGGTGACGAGGGCCGTGCGGGAGCCCTGGAACCAGGCCGTTGCCAAGCGAGGAACGCCTTGACGCACCCCATGCGATGGGGTACTGTACCTGAGCCCCCTCGGAGCGGGGCTGTTGCGCACGTTAACAATCGAATAGTGGAAGGAAGGCGCCCCGTCTCTTTGAGAGAGACGGATAGTTCCAATCATAAGTTTGAGATCAAATGAAAGTGAGTCCGTGAGGACTCATTTGACTGAGAGTTTGATCCTGGCTCAGGACGAACGCTGGCGGCGCGCCTAATGCATGCAAGTCGAACG